>Ga0193752_1001988_pt1 | contig 16064 bp, 18 predicted proteins | sample H1c1metaG_FD_144924 | JGI IMG/M metagenome (GOLD analysis project Ga0193752, IMG submission 144924) | Soil microbial communities from a riparian zone of the East river system, Colorado, United States - H1c1 | ecosystem: Environmental > Terrestrial > Soil > Riparian zone | place: USA: East River... | reverse complement strand
TCGGCAAGGTGATCATGTACGCCGACCGGATCACGGACTCGATGGCGCGCATGATGGACGAGACCGCCCGCCGCCGCGTCATCCAGGCCGAGTACAACCGCGAGCACGGCATCACGGCGACGACGGTGGTCAAGTCGATCGACCAGATCCGCGCGGGGACGGTCGTGGCCGACCACAAGCAGGAGAAGGAGGAGCCGACGCGCCAGACGCTCTACTACAGCGGCCCGCAGCAGCTCGCGAAGGTGGCCGACCCGGTGGTGAAGTACCTCACGACCGAGCAGAAGCGCGACCTCGTGGCGCAGCTCTCGCGCGAGATGGACGAGGCGGCGATGAACCTGGAGTTCGAGAAGGCCGCCGAACTCCGCGACTCCATCGCCCAGATCGAGGCCGACCTCGCCGCGTGAGCGGCGGGGCGCCCCTACCTTGTGGTCATGGCCGCTCTCGACCGGTTCTATCGTGCCCTCCCGGATCTGGCCGCGCGCTGGCGGATCCGGGAACTGGCCGTGTTCGGCTCCGTCGCCCGGGGCGACGCACGCCCGGACAGCGACCTCGACCTGCTGGTGGATTTCGACGACGACGCAGCGTGGAGTCTGCTCGATGTGGCGCGGCTGAAGGGGGAGGTTGAAGACCTGGCGCGTCGGCCGGTGGATCTTGTCGAGCGGAGCGCCCTCGCCAACCCGTACCGTCGCGCGGCCATCCTGCGGGACGCCCGGCCGCTCTACGTCCGTGACGGAAGCTGACGCGGCTCGCCTGTGGGATATGCTCGCGGCGGCCCGAGAGGTCCGTGCGTTCGTGGACGGCGTGACGATGGACGCCTATCTCACCGATGTGATGCGCCAGCGCGCTGTCGAGCGAAGCATCGAGATCATCGGCGAGGCGGCGCGCGGGGTTTCCAGGGAGCTTCGGGAATCGCATCCCGAGACCGAGTGGAGTCCGATCATCGCACAGCGCAACATGATCGCGCACGAGTATGCGGCCGTCCTTCCGAGCCGACTCTGGGGCGTCGCGACCTCTCACGTTCCTGTTCTGATCGCATGGCTCGAAGGGGTGTTGCCAGCCGACCCGCCAGCCTGAGGGCATGGAAGCCCGCCGAGTTCCACGATTCCATCGCCAGATCGAGGCTGACCTCGCCGTGTGAGCGGCCGTTACCCGTCGGGAGGGGCGGGCGGCTGAGAGGTACTCCTCTCAGCCGCCCCTCCCCGCCATGTCCGCTCGCCTGTCCGCCCTGTTTCTCGTCCTCGCCCTCACCTTCAGCGCCTGCGGGACGCCCCGCACAGTGGCGACGGCGCCCTCCGGGCCGATACCGGAGTACACGGGGGCCGAGGTTGTCATGGCGCGGGGAGGGAGTGGGGATGTCGCGTACAGAGCGAGGGCGGAGGCCGATCAGCAACTCGTCCGCGACGCGGCACTGACGCTGAAGGTGGACCGGGGGCGCGACATCGCGCCGCTCGTCGAGCGGGCGCGGGCGCTCACGTCGTCGGTCGGTGGGTTCGTGGCGTTCGAGGGGCCGCGCGAGCTGACGCTCCGCATCCCCGACGCGCGGCTGGAAGGGGCGCTGGACACCCTGAGCGCCTACGCCGACGGCGCCCGCCGCGAGGTCCGTGTGCTCGACGTGACGGCGGCGGCGACCGACCTGCAGATCCGGCTCGACAACGCGCGGGCGCTCCGGGACCGCTTGCGCGCCCTCCTGGCGCAGGCGACGAGCGTGACCGACGCGGTCGCCGTGGAGCGCGAACTGGCCCGCGTGACGACGGAGGTCGAGCAACTGGAGGCCCAGATGCGCGAACTCCAGAGCCGGATCGCGTTCTCGACCGTCCACGTCCGCATCCACGACAGCGCCTCGCCGGGCCCCATCGGGTGGGTGTTCGTCGGGCTCTACGAGGCCGTGCGCTGGCTCTTCGTCTGGGGCTGAGCGGTCCGGGCTACAGGAGCACGGGGCCGTTCACCTCCCGGCGCCGCCGCCCGGATCGAGGCGGACCTCGCCGCGTTAGCATGGGGCAGCCGGGGAGTCCCGGTCGTTCTACCTTGTGCCCATGCGCGGACCCGACCACGTCCTCCCTCTCGTGCGGCGCCTCAAGGGGCGCCTCGCCGACGTCTACGGCGACCGCCTCGCTGGGGTGGTCCTGTTCGGCTCGTACGCGCGCGGAGACGCGGGGCCGGATTCTGACGTGGACCTGCTGGTCTTGCTGGAGGGGCCTGTGGAACGGTGGGCGGAGACGGCGCGGCTGGCCGACCTCGCCTACGGCGTCGAACTCGAAACGGGCCTGCTCCTCTCGCTCATCCCGCGCACGACGGCGGAGTACCGGGCCGCCGAGACGCCGCTGCTCTGCAACGTCCACGCCGAGGGGGTGGCCGCATGAAGTACCGCCTCGTCGCCCTCGCCCACGACGCCCTCGCGGAGGCGCGGCTGCTGGCGGAGCACGGCCACGGTCGCGGCGCGGTGTCGCGGGCGTACTACGCCGGGTTCTACGCGGCGCGGGCCGTGCTGCTGGCCGAGGGAGAGGGCCCCACAACCCACCGCGACGTGGCGACGGCGTTCAGCCGCCTCAACGTGCAGACGGGCCTGCTGCCGCTCGAAACGGGGCTGCTGATCCGGCGGCTCGCCGCCGCCCGCAACGAGGCGGACTACGACGACGGCGCCGTCTACCCCCCCGAGGCGCTCGCGAGCGTGCTGGCCGACGCCGAGACGTTCGTGGAGGCCGCCGTCGGACTCATCCCGGAGGCGCCGCCGGCAGGGGCAACCCCGGCGCCGAAGGAATCGGCGCCGGAGTAGCCGGCCCCTCGCCGCCTAGCGCTGGAGGAGCAGCCGGCGGACGGCCGTCGCGTCGCCCGCCCGCAGGACGGCGACGTACGTGCCGCCCGCGACGCCGGTCGGCGTCCACGTGGCGGTGTGGGCGCCGGGCGTGAGGACGCCGTCCACGAGGGTCGTCACGCGGCGGCCCAGCACGTCGTACACGTCGAGCCGCACGGCCCCGGCGGCCGGGAGCGAGAAGCGCAGCGTCGTCGCGGCGGCGAAGGGGTTCGGCGCCGGGGCATCCAGCGCGAGGGCACCCGTGGACGGCGGCGTCCCCTCGGCTGCTACGACCACGGCCTCCTCACTCCGGAACACGCCCCCGTCAGTGCCTGCGTAGACGAACCCCGCATCGTCGGCGTACACGTCCGTCACCTGTACGCCGACCGGCAGCGGCGGCAGCGCGAGCCACGTGTAGCCGGCGTCGTCGGAGCGGTACACGGCCGTGCCGTCGGAGGTGAAGAGGGCGCCGGCCGGCGACGTCACCACGCGCGTTTTCGTGTTGAGCGTGCTCCGCGCCTGCCACGTCACCCCGTCATCCTCGCTGAAGGCGAGGGAGGCGGGTCCGGCGAGCGCGACCGTGGCGGCGTCAAGCTCCGAGAGCCGTGTCCCGGTCGTTACGGGGGCGGACTGCCACGGCCCGCCCCCCGGGCCCCGAAAGAGCTCGTAGTGCCCCCCCTGGGGGTAGGGCAGGTAGACGGTCGCGACGGTCGTTCCGCTCGACGCAAACACCGCGGCGGAGCGCCCGTACGCCCCCGCGTAGTCGGGGAAGGGGCGGGACGTCCACGTGGCCCCCTCGTCGGGGGTGCTGAGCAGGGTGTTCGGGCCGCCCTGCGTGGGGTTGGCGAAGACGTGGATGCGCCCGTCGCGGCCCGCCGACGCGAAGCGGAACTCGTGGTACCCGGCCGGCCGAATCGAGCGGAGGTCGTCGGCGGGGCCGACGCGGACGTCGGCGTCCGTCACCGCGACCACGCGGTCACCGTCGAGCCCGGCGACCTCCGTGGGGTCGGTTGGGCCGTCGACCGCGTCCCACGCCACGCCCGCGTCGGCGCGGTAGAGCCCCCGTTCCGTTCCCAGCCACACCCCGCCGCGCGTCTCATCGAAGCGAAGGGGTTCGGCAATCTCGACGATCCCCGCGTTCGCCGTCGTCCACCCCTCCGCACCCGAGCGGGTGCGGACGCCGCTCCCGAACCCCGCGGCCACTGTCTGCTCGACGCCGTCCTCTTCGTAGACGAGGAGGTCGTAGAGGGCCTCGCCGACGGCATCGAGCTGGAGCGTCCACGTCGTCGCATCGTCCGAGCGGTAGAGCCGGGCGCCCGAGGCGTAGAGCGCCCCCGACGGCGAGACGGTGAGGTTGCGGAAAGCCGAGAGGTCGTGGGAATCGTAGGCGAACACGGCGGTCCACGTGTGCCCGCCGTCGGTGGAGCGGAACACCGAGCCGCGGTAGACGCTGCCGTTGAACTTGACGGCCGTGGTGTAGAGCGCGCCGCCCCACGCGACGACGGCGCCGTAGGGGGTGAAGGTGTTGAGCCCGGAGGCCGCCCACGTGAGACCGCCGTCCTCCGAGCGGTAGAGCCCCCGGCTGCCGGCCCCGAGGAAGAGGACGTCCCCGACGCGCGAGATCGAACTGGCGGACGCGGGGAGCGGCGGCGCCGTCGTCCACGTCAGCCCTCCGTCGGTGGAACGGCGAGGGCCGTCGCCCCCGAGCGCGAGGAGCGTGCCGTCGGGCGCCACGCCGAAGAGGGTCGGGCCCGCGTTCCCGCCCGTCGGGACGCGCGCCCACGTCTGCCCGTCGTCCTCGGAGCGGTAGAGCCCGTCCGGGAGGCCGACCAGCGCGAAGCCGCTCGGGTCGGCGTAGAGGCCGAAGACGCGGCGGGAGGCGGGCCAGTGTGCGAAGACGGGGGCCCAGTGGGCGCCGTCGTCGGTGGAGCGGTACAGCCCCCCGTACTCGACGGTGTTGAGCAGGAGCGTCCCCGCTGCGGTGCGCTCCACGTCGAGCGCGATGACCCAGTCGTCGTCGGTTCGGAGGAGGCCGACGGTGGCGTCGGTCCAGAACGACCCCTGCGCCGCTGCGGGGCCGAGGAATCCCGCGAGGACGAGGAGTGCGAGGGTGAAGGGCCGCAGGTTCCTCATGGCAATTCGGGCAGGGATAACGGAGGATACGTCCTCCCTGCCGTCTCTTCAATACATGGAGCCCCCTTGCCGACGGTCAGACGGGCGAGCCTACAGCAGCACGAGGTAGGTCAGCTTGACGACGGCGAGCTGCTGGTTGAGGATGAAGTCGCGGCGGGGGTCGAAGCGGTCCTCGCCGCGTGAGAGGAAGGGCGCACGAGGGCGGTCGGACCGCCCTACTTTGCCGCCACTGCCGCGCGCGATCCGTTCTAGCGTGCTCACCCGGATTTGTCCGCCCATAACGCCTCCGCCTGTCGTCGCTATGGAACGTGCCCAGGTCTACCATACCGATCCAGAGATCATGAGCGGGGCCCCGGTCTTTACCGGGACACGGGTGCCCGTCCACACGCTCATCGACCACCTTGCCTCGGGCGTGTCGCTCGACGAGTTCCTCTCGGACTTCCCAACGGTGAGCCGGGAGCAGGCCGTGGCCTTCCTCGCCCTCTCCGAAGAAGCGCTCGTGGGGGCCGAGGCCTCCGATGCCTGAGCGCGTCCGTGTACTGCTCGATGAGGGGGTGCCGGAGAAGCTGCGAGGAGCGTTCTCGGAGGCATTCGTCGTCGAGACGGTCCGGTATCGCGGTTGGACCGGTTTGAAGAACGGGGCGCTACTGCGTGCGGCCGAACAGGACTTCGACGTGCTCGTGACCGTCGACAAGCGGCTCCGCTACCAGCAGAACGTGGCAGAGCGTGACATCGCGGTCGTCGTGCTGGACGCTGTGGGGACGACGTATGCGGACCTCATCCCCCTCCTTCCCGCAGCGGAGGCCGCCCTGCGGGGGGCTATGCCCGGTCAGGTGATCCTCGTCGAGTGAGCCCCGGCCGCCGGCTAGAGTAGAACGAGGTAGGTCAGCTTGACGACGGCGAGCTGCTGGTTGAGGATGAAGTCGCGGCGGGGGTCGAAGCGGTCCTCGCCGGTGCCCCAGAGGTGGTGCGACGTGTTGAAGACCACGAACAGGTCGCTCCCGGGCGTGTGGATCCAGTCGAAGCGGACGTTGGCCTGCACGTCGCGCGAGAAGCTGTCGTACTGGAACAGCGCCTTGGCGAAGAAGCGGCGGTTGAGGGCGCCGAGCGTGGAGAAGGAGAAGGCCGTCGCCTGGAACGCGCCGTTGTCGATGGGGAGGTCGATGATCGAGTGGTCCACGCCGCCCTCCAGCGTGAGGTGGCGCGAGGGGCGCCAGCCGATGAGCGCGTTGAGGTCGGTGCGGTTGCCCCCGAAGAACGCCCCCGTGGAGGCGCCGGCCGAGCCGAAGATGGGGCGGCTGGAGTCGGTCTCGCCGTAGAAGCCCCCGGTGAGGTAGCTGTAGTCGCCCGGCAGGATCTCGGCGTCGGGGCGGATGAAGAACGAATCGTCCAGCCGCTCGAACACCCGCGCGCCGTACAGGAGCAGGTAGTCGCGCTGGTTGAAGTCGGTTCGGATCTGCGCCTGCGCGAACGTGGACTGCGTCTCGCCGTCCTGCCCGGTGATGTAGTTGCCGTTGGCCTGGAAGACGAAGCGGCGGATGAACGGGAGCGAGGGGATCTGGACGAGGGGGCCGTAGAACCCGAGCGCGCTGTACTCCCGCATGTCGCGGCGGCGGACGAAGCCGAGGGCGGGGGCGTAGTTGGTGCCGACGCTCGTAAACGAGGCGCGCCCGCCGAAGCGGTCGTTCTGGACGCGGACGCCGACGTGGCCCGCGCGGTCGTCGCGCGTGGAGTCCGAGTCCCAGACGTTGGTGAACCAGCCCGTGACGGCGCTGTTGGCCCAGAAGCGGGCCTCGGCGTCGAAGCCGAGGGCGCGGTTGTAGGTGCTGTCGGCCTGGCGGTTCGTGAGGATGACGCCGGCCCGCGTGCGCCCGAAGGGGGTGGCCTGGATGCGGGCGACGGTGTTGTTGACGGAACTCCGGCCGAAGATGCGGCCGATGTCCTCGCCCGTCTCGATGTTGAGGAGGCCGCCCGAGACGGGGCCGACCTGGCCCGTGAGGCGGACGCCCGCGAGGATCCGGTCGTCGAGCCCGATGCGGCGCGAGAAGAAGGTCTGTGTCGAGCGGAGGTTGCCGTGGTCGAAGAGCCCGGCGCGTTCGAGGAAGAACTCCCGCTTCTCGGGGAAGAACAGGCTGAACCGGTCCAGGTCGAGCTGGACGTTGTCGGCCTCCACCTGCGCGAAGTCGGTGTTGACCGTGAGGTCGAGCGTGAGGTTGGAGGTGACGCCATACTTCACGTCCACGCCGAGGTCGTAGGTGAAGTCGGTCTCGGTGTCGGGGAGGGCGCGGTCGGGGCGGGCCTCCTGGAGGCCCGTGATGACGTAGGGCTTGATCTCGATGTTGTGGCCGCGCCGGATGCCGTGGAGGCCGTTGAGTTGGCCGTACTGCGAGACGGCCGCCAGCGCGGTGAAGCTGTTCCCGTACTCCAGCCCGATCCGGGGCCACATCCCGCGCTCGTTCTTGCGGTTGACCATGCGCGAGAGCATGAGCCCGAACGTGAGGTTGTCGCCCTCGGGGAAGCGGAGCTGGCGGAAGGGGATGGCGACCTCCATGAACCACCCCTCCTCGTTGATGACGCTCTCGCTGCGGAAGACGGCGTCCCACGAGAAGCTGTCGGTGGTGAGCGCCTCGTCGGTGATGGTGGCGTCGTCCTGCGTGCCGAGCGCGTTCATCTCGAAGAGGTAGGCGTTCCGGCCGTCGCGGTAGGTGTCGAGCGCGATGTAGACGTGGTCGTCGCGGTCGTTGCGCCCACCGCGCTCCAGGTTCTGCGCGCGGATGAGCCCGGCCTCGCGGTCGAAGCACGCGAAGGCGAAGTAGAGGTAGTCGCGGTCGTAGGCGACGCGGACCTCGGTGCGCTCGGTCTCGGGGGCGCCGTCGTCGGGCCAGACCTGGATGAACCCGGTCACGGGCGTGATCCCCTCCCAGGCCGCGTCGTCGAGGCGGCCGTCGACGCGCGGGGCGTCGTCGACGAAGACGGCCGTGACCTCGGTCGCCGTCGGGGCCGGCACGGCCACGCCCGTGGGCACGACGGTCTGGGCCCCGGCGGGCACCGCGAAGAAGGGGGCGGCGAGGAGGGCCGGGAGGAGGTAGCGCAGGCGCATGGAGGGGCGGATGCCGGGGGTGTGCTAACAATTTAGCACCCCGACGTTACCGCGCCACCCCGACTTGTGAGAAAGGGCAGGGCTCTTTGTGGTGAGCAGGCCCATACCCGTCCCTACTCACGCCTCCCCGTCCACTGCGTCATTGCGAGGAGCGGAGCGACGCGGCAATCTCAGAATGGTGGGGTTGCTCAATGGTGCGCTGACGCAGCCCCCCTCCTGGACAGGAGGGGCGGGGGGGTGGTAGACCGGGTTGGCGGTGCCCGTCCGATCACACCACCCCGCCCCGCGCACATCGCGCCACTGCGTGTCGCTCACGGGCGCGGGCCTGCCCCTCCTCGTCTGAGGAGGGGCGGTTTTTTTACTCAAGGGGTGTTGCCAATCCGGTCAACCTCCCCGCGTCTGGCTTCGCCTTCGGCTCCGCTCGCCGCTGCCCCTCCTCATCTGAGGAGGGGCGGATTACGCCATGCACCACGCTGCATGGGAAACGGAGGGAGGGGCGGGGCGTCCGAGGGGCTGCCCTGCTAGCCTTTACCCTTCAACCTTTACCCTTTCCCCCGTGCTCTACGCGCTCGACCTGATCGGGGTGGCCGTGTTCGCCGTCAGCGGGGCGCTGGCGGCGGGGCGGCGGCGGCTGGACCTGATGGGGGTGGGGGTGCTCGCCGTCGTCACAGCCGTGGGCGGCGGCACGCTCCGCGACGTGCTCCTCGACCGCCACCCGATCTTCTGGATCGACGACCCGGCGTACGTCGTCGTCATCCTCTCGGCGGCGACGGTGACGGTGCTGTGGGTGCGCCACCGGGAGCGGATCCGGGTGGCGCCGCCGCTCCGGGCGCTCGACGTGGCCGACGCCTTCGGGCTCGCGCTGTTCACGCTCGTCGGCGCCCAGATCGCGCAGGACGCCGGGCTCTCGCCTGTGCTCGTGATCGTGATGGCGGCGATGACGGGCTCGGCCGGCGGCGTCGTGCGCGACGTGCTCTCGATGGAGACGCCCCTGTTGCTCAAGCCGGGCGAACTCTACGCGACGACGAGCATCGTGGGCACGACGGTCTACCTCCTCCTCGAAGCGGCAGGCGTCCCCCGCGACCCGGCTGCGCTCGTGGGCATGGCCGTGGTCGCCTCCCTCCGCCTCGCCGCGATGCGCTGGAAGATCCGCCTGCCTGCGTTTGATGTCGAGCGATGAGCGATGAGGAGAGGAGCCGGAACAGGGGAGGCTGCATCAATTCAGCGGTTCCGTGTCCTCGGTAACGCGGAACCCCTGGGCGAAACGCTCCTGGTCGATGATGTCCAGGGTGGCGTGGGACCCCGTTCTCCTGAACAAAACGCTGGGCGCGGTGCTGTCCGACAGGAAGACCAGCGGCGGGAGGGGATCCAGCGCCTCCCTGCGCATGGTGGCATACAGGCGGACCAACTCGGCACCCGTCCCTACGGCCTCCACGCGCACGCGCTCGTGCGTCGATAACTCCTCGTAGAAGTCCCCCCGCCTCGGGGTGCAGCCGCCGAGCAACTGCGTGAGGAGGAGGGCGACGACGAACCCCGTCGCGAGCCGCCCCCACGCGTGCTCGGCGCCGATGGAACGGATGGTTTCAGTCTGCATCGGCTCAGGCGGAGGAGGGAGAACGGGGGGCCTTTCGACGTGCCCCCGAAGAATACAGAGCGGCCCTCTGGCTGCGAGCACGCAGAGCAGAAGGGGGACGGAATGCCGCACGGCCGAAGCCGTATGTCCTACGTGCCTGCACGCTCACGCGCCTACGTGCCCGTATTCCCTCATCGCTCTTCGCTCCTCCCTCATCGCTGCCCTGCGCACGCAGGGCGTATATTCCGCCCCATGAACGCATTCCGCCCCGCCCGAACTCGCGCCGACCACGGCGTGCAGCGCTACCGCCGGTAGCGTACGGGCCAGGGCGTACCCCTGCGCGTCGATCCCCTGCAAGAGCGCCCCTCAACCGACGGGCGCTCTTTTGGTTTGGAAAGACTCCGAGCCCGCAGCCGACAGCCCGATCCAAAGACCGAAGTCCTAAGACCGAAGACCTCACCCCAGCCATGCGCGTCCACCTCCCCGACGGCTCCGTCCGCGAGCTTCCCGACGGCGCCTCCGGGCGCGACCTCGCCGAGGGCATCTCTCCCGGCCTCGCCCGCAACGCCCTCGCCGTCCGCGTGGACGGCGAAGTCCGTGACCTCGTGCGCCCGCTCACGGACGGCGCCCGCGTCGAGATCCTGACGTTCGACGACCCCGGCGGCAAGATGGCCTTCTGGCACTCCTCGGCGCACCTCATGGCCGAGGCGCTGGAGGCGCTCTACCCCGGCGTCCAGCTCGGCATCGGGCCCGCCATCGAAGGGGGGTTCTACTACGACGTGGACCTCGGTGACCGCAAGCTGGCGCCCGAGGACCTCGTCGCCATCGAGAAGAAGATGGTCGAGCTGGCGAAGTCCGACTCGGCCTACGAGCGCTCGGACGTGTCGAAGGCCGAGGCCATCGCCTTCTTCGAGGAGAAGGGCGACCCCTACAAGGTGGAGCTGCTTCAGGACCTGGAGGACGGCGCCATCACGTTCTACCGGCAGGGGGGCTTCACGGACTTGTGCCGGGGGCCGCACATCCCGAGCACGAAGCCCATCAAGGCCGTCAAGATGCTCAACATCGCGGGGGCCTACTGGCGCGGCGACGAGAGCCGGAAGCAGCTCACGCGGCTCTACGGCGTCTCCTTCCCCAAGCAGAGCCTGCTCGATGAGCACCTGGAGCGGCTGGAGCTGGCGAAGCAGCGCGACCACCGCCGGCTGGGCCGCCAGCTCGGGCTGTTCACGTTCTCCGACAAGGTGGGCCCCGGGCTGCCGCTGTGGCTGCCGAAGGGCGCCATCCTGCGCGAGACGCTGGTGGACTTCCTCAAGGAGGAGCAGCTTCGCCGGGGCTACCTGCCCGTCGTGACGCCCCACATCGGGCGGCTCGACCTCTACCGCACGTCGGGGCACTACCCCTACTACAAGGACTCCCAGTTCCCGCCCATGATGGAGCGGAACGCGGACGGCACGTCGGAGAACGAGGATGACGGGGACGGCTTCCTCCTGAAGCCGATGAACTGCCCGCACCACACGCAGATCTACGCCCACGAGCCGCGCTCCTACCGCGACCTGCCCGTCCGGCTGGCCGAGTTCGGGACGGTGTACCGCTACGAGCAGTCGGGCGAGCTGGGCGGGCTCACGCGCGTGCGCGGGTTCACGGTCGACGACGCCCACCTCTTCTGCATGCCCGAGCAGGTGAAGGAGGAGTTCAAGTCGGTCATCGAGCTGACGCTCCTCGTCTTCCGCTCGCTGGGCTTCGAGAACTACACGGCGCAGGTGTCGCTCCGCGACCCGGAGAACACGACGAAGTACATCGGCGACGACGCCACGTGGGACGCGGCCGAGAACGCGATCCGCGAGGCGGCGGCGGAGATGGGGCTCGACACGGTCGAGGAGGAGGGCGAGGCGGCGTTCTACGGCCCCAAGCTCGACTTCATGGTCCGTGACGCGCTGGGCCGCCAGTGGCAGCTCGGCACGATCCAGATCGACTACAACCTCCCCCAGCGGTTCGACCTCTGGTACACGGCCGCCGACGACACGAAGAAGCGCCCGGTGATGATCCACCGCGCGCCGTTCGGGTCGCTGGAGCGGTTCATCGGCGTGCTCATCGAGCACACGGGCGGCAACTTCCCGGTGTGGCTCTCGCCCGTGCAGGTGAAGGTCCTCCCGCTCAACGACGAACTCATCGGCCACGCCGACGGCGTCGCGAAGCGGCTCCGCGAGGCGGGGCTGCGCGTGGAGGTGGACCGCCGGAGCGAGAAGGTGGGCCGGAAGATCCGCGACGCGGAGCTGGAGAAGGTGCCCTACATGCTCGTCCTCGGCCGCAAGGAGGCCGAGGTCGACGAGGTCGCCGTCCGCCGCCACGGCGAGGGCGACCAGGGCGCCGTCACGGTCGACGCGTTCATCGCCCGCGTGAAGGGCGAGGTCGCCCAGCAGATGGGGCGCGCTTAAAAGGCACGTAGGCGTGTAGGCACGTAAGCAAGTAGGACACCCTGCCGCTTACGTGCCTGCGCGCTTACATGCTTACGTGCCTCTCTCCGACCCGCCGGGCCAGCGCGAGGGCGAGCCAGGGGGTGGGGAGGACGAAGTAGGCCACGTCGAACCCGTCGCCCCACACGGTCAGCGGGAGCCCGATCCCGGCGGCGCGCCACGCGAACGCGACGGCGACGAGGGCGAAGAGGAGCGCGCCCGCGCGGGCGGCGACGGCGCGGAGGTCGTGGGCGGTCCACCCCAGCGCCAGCGCGGCGGGGAGGGCTACGAGGGGCACGGCGGGGGGGAGGTAGAGCCCCTGCACGGCGAGAGGGCCACAGTCGAAGAACCGTGCGGCGTCCCAGAGGACGAACGGCGCGGCGAGCGCGGCGAACACAGCGACGGCGAGCGCAGCGGCGCCCAGCGCCCGGCCGCGGGGGGCGTGGCGGAGGGCGTGGGCGAGGTAGAGTGCGAGCACGAGGGGCACCACCATCCGCGTGGACGCGGCCACCCCGGCGGCGAGCCCCGCCGCCCACGTCCAGGAGGCGCCGGGGGCCGTGCGGGCCCGCTCGGCCAGCGCCACGGCGCCGAGGGCGAGCGCGGCGTTGAGGAACAGCTCGCTCTGGACGAGCCCCTCGTAGTGGAGCGACGGGAGACCCACGAGCGCGGCGAAGACGACGAACCGATCGAGAGGGGACTGGACGAGCCGATGGGCAGTAAAGACGAAAAGCGCCAGACCAAAAAACGGCCCCCACGCCAGCGCCCCGAGCGCATGGAGGGGCGCCAATAGAAAGAAAAGCCCCGGGAGGGCGGAGGGGCGGATGGGGAGGCAGTACGGGAAGCTTCCCGCCGCGAGGGCGTCGAGCCACGCCGCGACGGCGGGGGCGCGGGCGACGCGGGTGGCATCGGGTGCCAGCAGCGCCTCGGCGAGCCCCACGAGGAGCAGCACGGCCAGCGCGCCGCGCGCGACGTAGGCGGCGCGGCCGGGCGATGCCCCGGCCCACTTCCGCAGCCTGACGAGGACGCCGACGTAGAAGGCGGCGAAGAGGACGGCCAGCGGCACCGCCGCGCTCACGGGGGCGACGCGGGCGCCGTACTTAAGGACGAACACGGTGCCGGTGAGCCCGAGGAGGACGGCGCACGTCCAGCCCGTCCGGTCCAGCCGGGGCACGTCGGTCGCGAGGGGCACCGGGGCTAGACGACGAGGGTGCCGTCGGGCACGGGGCGGTCGGGGACGATCAGGGCAGCGCCCTCGAAGGGGTCAACGGCCGCGAGTACGATGAGGGCGCCGCCGCCGGGCGGGCGGACGACGACGACCTGTCGCCCCACCACGTCGTCGGGCCCGTAGCGCTCGGTGACGTGGGCCGTCGTGTCGTGCTCGTCGCCCTCGCCGAGCCGGATGCGGAGGCGGAGCACGCGGCCGTCGGCCTCGGCGGCGACGACGGTGCCCACGCGGAGTTCGACGGCGGTGAAGTCCATAGGGGTGGGGAGGTGAGGGAGGTTACGGAGAGAGGAGGGAGGGATGGCGGGCCACCTTTTTGTTCTGCCGTGGCGTCGCTGCGGAAAGACCCCCCGCCTTCCGCCCATCGCGCCAGCTTCGCTGTCGCTCACGTGCGGAAGGCTGTCCCCCTTGAAGCGGGGACAATTTTGGTCTGTGGCTCCTCCGGTGGGGTTATCCACCATCCGCCCCTCCTCAGATGAGGAGGGGCAGCGGCGAGCGGAGGCGGAGCCGGAGCAAGACGCGGGGAGGTTGACCGGCTTGGCGGTGCCCGTCCGATCAACCGGTCGAAGCAGAGGCGTCAGGGAAACGCGACCGCCCCTCCTCAGACGAGGAGGGGCAGGCCCGCGCCCGTGAGCGGCGGAGCCGCGATGTGCGCGGGGCGGGGTGGTGTGATCGATACGGCACCGCCATACCGGTCTACCACCCCCCCGCCCCTCCTGTCCAGGAGGGGGGCTGGAACCGAGCCACGCCGGATTGCTCCGCCCTCTCCTCCCATCCCCGCATTCCCCCTCTCTCCTCTCCCTCCACTCTCTCCTTTCCCTCCTCTCCCTTTCCCAACTGCCTAACTCGTAGGGAATCCGCACGTCAGGGGCACGGGGGGGCGGGGGCGGGGCGTTAGTTTCGGGTGGGTTGGCCCCGAGGGGCCGAACCCGCTACCTGCCGCGTGCGTACGCGGCGGCGCGACCCGTTCCGTTCACCCACCCCCCTACAGCCATAGCCCGGCGTTCCTCCCCGCGGCCGCAAGCCCCCCGCGAGCCGCAGACCCGCATCAACGAGCAGATCCGTTCCGACCGTGTCCGTGTCGTCGACCCCGACGCAGGCGAGCACGGCGTGATGACGCTCGACCAGGCGCTCACGATCGCCCGCAGCCGTCAGCTCGACCTCGTGGAGATCTCCGCCAACGCGGAGCCCCCCGTCGTCAAGATCATGGACTTCGGGAAGTACCGCTACGAGCAGCAGAAGAAGGACAAGGAGCAGCGGAAGAAGCAGGCGCGGACGAGCGAGATGAAGGAGATCCGCTTCCGCCCGAACACCGACGACCACGACTTCGAGTTCAAGACGAAGCACGCGCGCGAGTTCCTCGGCGAGGGCCACAAGGTCAAGGCCTGGGTCCAGTTCCGCGGCCGCGACATCGTCTACAAGGACCGTGGCGAGGCCATGCTCTCGAAGTTCGTCGAGGTGCTCTCCGACGTCTCCAAGCTCGACCAGCCGCCCTCCATGGAAGGCCGCCGCATGACGATCATGCTGGCGCCGGAGAAGAAGAAGTAAGCGCCGCCGGAGGCGGCGCGACCGCAGACCGCCGACGGCTGACCGCCGGGTGGGCGCCGACGCCTGAGTCGGCGCCCAGACCGTGACGCTCCGCGAGCCGGGCTTGCCCGTGTGGTTTGCCGGGGTTCCATCGGCGGTCCGCGGTCGGCCGTCGGCGGTCGCCGCCCGCAGGGCGGCCACGCAAACGACGTGAAGAACCCGCGGGCGTTGGCGGGAGGGGGGAGCGGATCCTATTTTCCGCGTTCCCCCGTCCGCATGGGCCTCTTCTGGAGGTGCTTCCGGGCGGTTCATCACGCAGTCCAGGCCCGACCTCCCGAGGTCACCCCCATGCCCAAGATGAAGTCCAACAGCGGAGCGAAGAAGCGCTTCGTGCTGACCGGGACGGGCCGCGTTAAGCGGAAGCGCGCGTTCTCGAGCCACATCCTCACGAAGAAGTCGCCCAAGCGGAAGCGCCACCTGCGCGAGTTCACCCTCGCGAACCCGGTGGACGAAGCCCGCATCAAGCGCATGATCAACGCCTGAGTCGAGCCCCCAGGCCCGCCGCAGGCGTTTCGTGAGGGACGCGCCGTCCCTCCCTTTTTTTTCGCTCACCCACACGGAGACATCAAATGCCCCGAGCATCAAATCTCGTGGCTTCCCGTCGCCGGCGCAGGAAGGTCCTCCGACTTGCGCGAGGCTACTGGGGTCGTCGCGGCAGCCTGATAACGGTTGCCAAGCACTCCGTCGATAAGGCGCTGCAGTACCAGTACCGCGACCGGAAGACGCGCAAGCGCAACTTCCGCCGCCTCTGGATCGCCCGCATCAACGCGGGTGCACGCCTGAACGGCACGACCTACTCCCGGCTCATCGCCGGGCTCAAGCAGGCCAACGTGCCGCTCAATCGGAAGGTGCTCGCCGATCTCGCGATCTACGACGCGGCAGCCTTTACGGCCGTGGTCGAGATGGCGGCCTGAGACCCAGGCCTCCCTCTCGACCTCGCTCCCGCCCGGCCTCGGCCCGGCGGGAGCTTTTGTTTATGCAGATCTGGGAATCTGATAATCTGGGAATCGGGGAAAGTGAAAGGCACGCCACCCCGCAGCCCGCATTCAATTCCCCGATTCCCCGATTCCCGGATTCCCAGATGATCGACGCCCAAATTGACGCCGTCGCCGCCGAGATCGAGGCGGCCGACCTCGCCACGCCGGAGGCCGCCGAGGCGTTCCGCGTCCGCTTCCTCGGCCGGAAGGCCGGCGCCGACGGCGTCAATT
>Ga0193752_1001987_pt1 | contig 16066 bp, 14 predicted proteins | sample H1c1metaG_FD_144924 | JGI IMG/M metagenome (GOLD analysis project Ga0193752, IMG submission 144924) | Soil microbial communities from a riparian zone of the East river system, Colorado, United States - H1c1 | ecosystem: Environmental > Terrestrial > Soil > Riparian zone | place: USA: East River... | reverse complement strand
CTATATCCAGTGCTGATGTGCCTTCATTGTACTCCCGGACTGCTCCGTCAGGAAAACTTATTTTTATCATTATAACTTACACTTTAAACTCTACCATCGCTGCCGGATGAATGTCCCGGCAGGCGGAACGGCTAAAAAAAATTGACTGCAAATTTAACGAACTATTTGCAGACAACCACTTCCGATATTTCCATCTAAAAGATAAGTTTTTGGTAATTTGCCTGCGTGAGGAAATTACTATGAAGCAATTTTTACTTTTTCTGCTTTTTTCGGCGGGTTTATTGGTTTCGGCACAGGACGTTACTGGTATCTGGCGTGGTAGTTTTCTTGGCCAGCAGTCAAGGATAATGAAAATGCTGGGTGAAGAAGATCGCTATAAATTCGAATTACAGATCGATCAGAACGCAAAAGAATTTGAAGGAGTGACTTACTCATATAAGACAACCGTTTTCTATGGCAAAGCCACCTGCCGCGGCACAGTGAATCCTAAAACGAAAAACGTATTCCTGGAAGAACTAAAACTTGTAGAGGTGAAAATGATGCAGGGAAGCAGTGCCTGTGTAATGACCTGTAAACTCCAGTATTCCAAAAACGGCGATGAAGAATTTATGGAGGGAACTTACACAAGTTTCAATACTACCGACTCAACTAATTGCGGAAGCGGTACGCTGTTTCTCAGGAAAGTTGTCACCTCAGATTTTTATAAGGAACCTTTCCTGATAGCTAAAGAGAAAAAAGCTAATAAAACAGGAGTCTCTAAAGATAAGAATCCGGCCACAAAGACTTCCCCGAAACAACCGGAAAAGACCGGGTTAACCAAAACGCCGGCAAAGAAGTCAGCTACATCGGCTGCAAAAAAACCGGCAACGGCATCTGTCATCAAACCGCAAAATAAACCGCTGACAAATGCAGCAAAGAAACCAACAACAAATCTGGCAAAGAAACCAGCAACCAATGCGGCAAAGAAACCAACAACAACTGTGGCAAAGAACCCAGCAACCAATGCAGCAAAGAAACCGGTAACCACTTCAACGCCTAATGATAATCTTGCAAAAAAAACTACGCCCGCAACTATAGATACAACGCACGCTATTCCTAAACCTGTTGAGGCAGACTTAGCTCCCCCGGAAACAGCAAAAAAAATAGTGGTGATTCCCAAAGTGCTTGAATCAAGAGAAAATGAACTGGTTAAAACCATATTCGCTGGTTCAGGACAAATCTCTGTCAACATATATGATAACGGTTCTGTAGACAATGATACCGTTTCGGTCTTTCTTGATAAAAAACTGATTCTTTCAAAAAAGAGGCTTACCGAAAGACCGCTTGCACTTACTTTTAATCTGGATGAGTCCAGTGACCAACACGAACTGGTAATGGTTGCTGAAAACCTGGGAGAGATTCCTCCGAACACTTCCCTTATGGTAGTTACAGCAGGTGATAAGAAATATGAGGTCCGTATAACTTCAACGGAACAGAAAAATGCGGTTGTAATTTTTAAGTTGCAGAAAAATTAGGAAGCGGAATTAATGTTTGTTATACTGATCAGTTAAGATACCATTCGCATAAATTTGAAACGAATGATCCCTAAACTTCTTAATTTTCCGATAAATATTATTGATGCGGTTTTTCTTGTTGTTTTTCCTCATAACGCTTTCCGGTGCTTCAACTGCGCAAAACCTCGCCGGAATCTGGCGGGGAAAACGTACCCAGGTTTCAGGAGGATGTTTTCCGGAATATTTCATTGAAATGCATGTCACCTATGCCGGCAACAACACCATGATACTTGGTAATGCCTATAATTACTACGACAAAGATCGCTTTACAAAAATCAATTTTACCGGCAGATACAATCCCGTCACTAAAAGAATGGTCATTATTGAAAACCTGGTGCTGCAATTTAATGTTCCCCCTCATTGCATTCCGTGTATAAAAACCTATGATCTTAATTATACCAAAAACGATTCCATTGAAGCGTTTATTGGCGAATGGAAAGGTCATGAAATGGGTAATGACAACAGCTGCCCACCCGGGAAGATCCAATTGAACCGCGAAACTTCATCTATTTTTCCGGTAGATGTTTTTCAAAATGACACGCTCAGTAAAATACAGAAAGATCTTAAAGTCTCCGACCGTGAGAAAGAACTTATCCGGGAGCTGATATTTGATACCTCACAAATAAAAATTGATATATATGATAATGCTGAAATCGACGATGATACAGTGAGTGTATTTCTGAATAACACATTATTACTATATAAAAAAAGACTTACAGCTTCGGCACTTTCACTTCAGATCACCGCTTACCCAAATACAGATTATGAACTAATGATGTATGCGGACAACCTTGGTAAAATCCCCCCAAATACATCGTTAATGATTATTACCGCAGGAACGAAACGATATGAGCTTCGGATTTCTTCCTCTGAAAAAAAATCTGCTGTTATTCGTTTCCGTTATCTCCCGCCGAAAAAAACATAACGCCGGAAAAAAGAAGTTGTCAATTACTCAATAATTTACCGGACTGCTCAATGCCGGGTTGACATCACCACCATAGATCTATTATTGCCTGAATAATTATGATCGCAACAAAAAAAATAGTGGGCTTTGGTTGCCTGTTAACAATCCTTATTGTCACAGGATCTATTCTTCTTTTCAGATCCTGCCTGGCAAAATATGACGAAAGAGCGGGACTTTTGCCAGCTACCATAGTCACAAATGATTCAGCTGAAATAATTTTCTCACTGGTTTCATATGACAGGGCCACTTCTTATTCATCGGGCCGGGGAATTACTTATAAAACAGTAAATACATCCTACTTCATTTCACCTGAAAGACAATGGCTATTTGATAACTCACAAAGACAAAATCGGAAAAGAAGGTAAAATCTGCTGATAGTTGACACCAATAATGGAAGCTATCAAACATATGATTATTTCAATGACAGAGACTAGAGTCTAACATTGTTTCTACCAGCAGATTTTTTACATTTTTTCAATAACCATAGCACTGGCTCCCCCACCTCCGTTACATATACCTGCGGCACCAAAACGTGCATTGTTCGTGATAAGAATATGAATCAGCGTTACAATTATACGCGCCCCGCTACATCCCAGAGGATGGCCTAATGACACTGCACCGCCATGAACATTTACTTTTGAAGGATCAAGATTTAATCTTTTTGTATTCTCGATACCCACGACTGCAAAAGCTTCATTCAATTCCCAGTAATTAATATCACTCATTTGAAGCCCTGCTTTCTGAACTGCTTTCGGTACCGCTATTGCGGGTGTTGTAGTAAACCATTCAGGCGATTGTTCAGCATCAGCATAAGACAATATCCTTGCTATGGGTTTGAGTCTAAGCTCTTTTGCTTTTTCGCTGCTCATCAGTACGAGGGCAGCTGCTCCATCATTCATCGTCGAAGCATTAGCTGCCGTTACTGTTCCGTTTTTTTGAAAAGCCGGTTTTAATTCAGCAATCTTATCAAATTTTACATTAAACGGTTCTTCGTCTTTTTCCATCACAACCGGATCTCCTTTACGCTGAGGAATGGACACTGGTATTATTTCATTTTTAAACGCCCCATCTGTCCATGCCTTTTGGCTTCTTTCATAGCTCTGGACTGCAAAAGCGTCCTGGTCCTGTCGTGAAATGCCACATTCGCTTGCACAAAGTTCTGCTGCATTTCCCATTGCCAGTCCATCGTAAACATCAGTGAGACCGTCTTTGGCGAGGCCGTCTACGAAACTGACATTACCATATTTGTTGCCCCAACGCAGATTTTCTGAATAATAAGGAACATTGCTCATACTTTCCATACCGCCGGCTATTACAATGTCAGCATCTCCCAAAGCAATACTCTGTGCAGCCTGACTTATCGCTTTCATGCCACTTGCGCACACCTTGTTGATGGTTGTGCAATTTACTTCCGGTGGTAATCCTGCAAGCATCGAAGCCTGCCTGGCAGGTGCCTGGCCAAGATTTGCCTGTAAAACGCATCCCATCAACACGTCATTGACCTTGTCCGCAGAAATGCCGGCTTTATCCAATGCGCTCCTGATCGCAATCGAACCAAGTTTTGTAGCCGAAAACTCTTTCAATGCGCCACCGAAGCTTCCAATCGGTGTTCTCACGGCCGATATGACAACTACTTCCCTTCTTTGCATGACAAACAATTTTATTTCAAAGATAATAACAACAAACCGGCCGGCATGTTTAGCATGCCGGCTTCTTCAATGTATAAAATAATCTGTTCAAATCATAAACTTTAACTTTGCAGGGTTCGTTTTTAAAAAATTATGGATACCAGCCTCAATAAATACATCAGTGAAACAGGATTCTGCAGCAGACGCGAAGCAGATAATTATATAGAACAGGGAAGAGTCACAATAAACGGGAAAGAAGCGATTAAAGGCAACCGGGTTCGGGAAAACGATGTTGTGCAGGTGGATGGAGAACCGCTAAAGAAAAAGAAAACAGCAGTATACCTGCTCCTTAATAAACCTAAAGGGGTTACCTGCACTACCGATCTCAAGGACAAAACCAACATCATCGATTTCATAAACTATAAAACCCGCATTTTCCCGGTTGGCCGCCTCGATAAAAGATCTCAGGGACTGATATTTCTAACTAATGACGGTGATATTGTAAATAAGATCTTAAGAGCGGGCAACAGACACGAAAAGGAATACATCGTTACTACCGACAAGCCGGTATCACTGGAGTTCATTCAGAAAATGCGGAACGGTGTTCGTATACCCGGGGCCGTTACCCAACCATGTTTTGTTAAGCAGGAAGGTCCAAACAGATTCCGTATCATTTTAATTCAGGGCTTAAACAGGCAGATAAGAAGAATGTGTGAAGCGCTTGGTTATGGCGTCGAATCACTGACCCGTATACGAATCATGAACATAACTTTAAGCGGCTTACAGCCTGGAAAATGGCGTTATTTCACGTCCGCAGAAGTCACAACAATTAACAATATGGTTTCAGGCTCCAGCAAAACTGCGGAAGGAGACACTGGAAATGATGGAATGGATGAATAGAGATCTTCAGAAAATGTGAATAGAGATCTCCGGAAAATTTTCCGGAGATCTTATAATTGGATGGTCTAAAATGAACAACCTAAAATTAAAAGCCCCATTTTTTCATAATGGCGAGATCTTCTTTCATACTTTCCAATGGTGTCTTTCCCTGGTAAGATTCCTGCTCGATAATAAAATGAATTGTTCCTCCTGACTTACGGCCAATATCAATCACTTCCTTAACCGGTATAACTCCTTTGCCCAAAATCGTACTTTCAAAAGGCTGGTTGCCTTCTGTTGCCTTGATCTCGTCTTTGACGTGCATTGACTCGAACCTGTTAGGATATTTTTTCATGATATCCAGTGCTTTGGCACCTGCATTATACATGTTGCCGATATCGAGTTGCTGAGCGACCAGCGAACCTTCCGTTTTGGTTAAAATGATATCAAACAGTGTCTGATCATTCAACTTCTCGCTGAATTCGAAATCGTGATTATGGTATCCGAATTTCATTCCGGATTTTTTACAAAGTTCGCCGGATTTGTTAAACATCTCCATGGCCTTCAGAAGCTCGTCATAGCTTTTTCGCAGATTGTTTGGTAATGAAGGACTGATCACAAACAACTGGCCCAGTGTTGCGGCATCTTCAACTGTCCATTTCCAGGAATCAGTGAAATCGTTTTTTGCCGCATCCCAATGTTGTGAACCCATAACCGTATGTCCACTTGGCATTTTCAGGCCAAGGTCATTCAGGATTTTCTTAAACTCTGTCGCTGTATATCCATAAAATTTTCGGTTAATGTAGTTCGCGTGTTCTACATTTTTATACCCCATGGCAGCAAGTTGTTTCAATGTTCCGAGCGGATCTTTGGTCATATCAGCACGCACTGAATAAAGTTGAACGCCCAATAATTCCTGACCTTTGGGAGCAGCCATCAGGTAATTGGAAAGCAACGCCGTACCTGTTATTGTAAGACCTGCGTTCTTAATAAATTTTCGTCTGGAAGTGTGCATTATTGGAATTTTTAATTAGTCGGACTAATTGTCCTGATGAGAAAAATCAAATGGCACACTAATATATATTAATCTTCTGACAATAATTTAGTTGCCCTCCTGCGAAGGAGGGCGGCGAGCGGAGCGAGCGGGTGGTTGTTTTTTGGTTCCGCACCAGTTAATAGGATGAAAGACCAAAGAACAACCACCCCATGCCTTCGGCATTTCCCCTCCTTCGCAGGAGGGGAGCTTTTACTTTTTCCGTCCTGCAACAACAAGCACAACGCCAAGTAAGGCTACAATGGCGCCGCCATATACCGGCCATCCTATTGTTTTGTTTTCTTTTTTGTTCACTTCGATGGGCCCAACATCAACCACCTTTTTTTCGGTGGTGAAATTGATTTCCGAGAAGATAAACATCAGAACACCAACGATGATCAATACTATTCCGGTTATACGCATGGATAAATGATTTAGAGAAATGATAAAAATAAAAATCAACCAATCCTTATGTTTGAGAAGGAGTTGACTGGTCTGATTCTGAAAATTTTTGCTCTATCGAATGCATCATATTTGAAATAGGGCCTTTCATTTTATTAGTACGGTCGTCAAGAGTGCTATCATTCAGTAAGTCTCCTATTTGCAGTGCCGCCGGTAAATAACTGAGTATATTACTTCTTTGATCTGTCAACAAGGTTGTTGCTGCCGCAGCATCTTTTGTATTTTCTGAAATAAGCCGGCCAGATTCGACAGCTACAGATTCCAACAGATCCCTTGCCTGATCATAATCAGTTCCGGCATATTCCGATATTGCCCCTACCGCCCGCGGAGCATCTTCTCCGAACAAAGTGTTAATCCAGCTTGTAGAGAAATTTCCCCGAAGCACCAGGTCGGATCCATCAGGCGCTCTTGTGATCTTATAAAACGCCGTGAGTACTGCAGGAATGGCCGCCTGCGAAAGCTTATCCGCCCCGGAGGTGTTTTCGGGATATGCAATTTCATTAGTATTTGGATCTATTTTATGTAATGGTGGTAAGCCAAGATTTTTTTGTACAGATTCAATCAGATTAACTGACATAAAATAAAATTTATTTGAAGGTATACCTGATAATTTGTAAAAATCGTGCCATTGACTTATTCCGTATCTTAAGTAGATCCAATGTTTAAGTCTTGCATTTCACCATAAGAACAAGCTACGAATAAGATGATTTCAAAGACCGTTATTACCGTTTTGATAACCTTGCATTTTTGCGTTATCTGCCAATCGCAGGCAATAGATTATACAGCCGCATTTCGTGCCATTGGCAAGGACAAGTCATTCCGGTTCTCTTATGAGAATGATTTTTTCAGCGCTTCAGACCGCGATTATACACAAGGAGTGTATATAGAATTTATCCATCCTTCACTTAAAAAAATTGCTTTCCCAAAATTTCTCTGGCGGCAAAAACTGAAACAGCAATTATATGGGTTTGCATTGGAAACCGATAGTTATACGCCAAATCATATTGAGAAAGAAGCGATTCAATTTTTAGACAGGCCCTATGCTTCCACACTGCTACTGCGATTTTTCAATACATCCCTGGATCAGGGGACCGGTAAACGATTAACGAGGACAATGACGATTGGAGTGCTCGGGCCGAAGGCAGGCGGAAAAGAGATTCAAAGCAGCATTCACAGGTGGATCGGTTATACAAAGCCGTTAGGTTGGTATAATCAGATCCATAATGAGCCAGTCATAAATTACCAAATGAATTATGAAAAGGTTCTACTCGGTGATTGCCGCCATTTTCTGTTGACTGGACAGGGAATCGCAAGAGCAGGAACTTTAAGCACTAAAGCTGCTATCGGCTTCGGTTTAATGGCGGGCGATTTCGATAATCCTTTTAGTATTGCAAATCGAAACACCCGAAAATTTAAAGTACATTTTTATGACCAACCGTTAATCAACCTCGTTGGATATGATGCTACTTTACAGGGTGGCATACTCAACCGTCACAGTCCATACATTATTCAGACAGCTCTTCTGAACAGGCTGGTATTTCAAAATCGCTTCGGCCTTGTGATTAAATTCAACAGTATTATGCTTGAATACTGGCAGTCATTTCTGACGCGCGAATTTAAATCCGGCATCGAACCTAAAACAGGTGGAGTGCAGCTGGCGGTTAAGTTATGATCACCGCAGCCGGATCTTCAGCACATACCTGTCGGCGGTTACATACAGCGTTTTTTCGTCATCTGCCAACACACAATTGGACACCGCTTCAGGTATTAAGATTCTTCCGAGCAGAACCGCTTTACTATTAAAAATCCAGATGCCGCCGGGGCCAGAGGCATACACGTTACCTTTCCTGTCAATTTTAAATCCATCAGCACCACCTTTTTCAGGAAAAGGAGAGGTTGCTATGTTATAGAATATACGTGGATTGGTCAGGGAATCAGTTTCAGAAATATCAAAAGCATACCAATATGGTTTATTTTCATCAGAGTTTGCAACGATCAGCGTTTTAAAATCCGGAGTAAATGCCAACCCGTTAGGTCGCGTAATTGAATCAACAAGCAGGTGAACCTCGCCGTTAGTGAGCCGGTAAACTCCCTGATATGGTGCTTGTTTGTTAGTGTCTTCAACCAGTTTTTCGAGACCGTATGGTGGATCAGTGAAATACAGGCTCCCCTTCTTATCGTAAACAAGGTCATTCGGACTATCAAACTTTTTTCCACGGTAATTGTCGGCAAGTGTTTGAAATTCTGGTGAAGGTTTATCCAGTGGTGCATTCATTACTGCAATACGACGATCACCGTGCTGACACAAAACGAGCTGACCGTCCTTGTTTAAAGCAAGTCCGTTAGAGCCAATCTCACCACCTCTTTGCAATGTTGATGTATAGCCGGAAGGTTTAAGGTAAACTTGTTTCCCGCCTTTGGGAGTCCATTTATAAACTGTGTTTACGGGTATGTCGGAAAACAGAAGCATCTGTTGCGATTCAATCCACAATGGACCCTCAGACCAATCCAGGCTGTCGGCAATCACTTCTATAGATGCGTCGGAAGATATAATCGAATCAAATCCATTGTCCACTTTCTGAAATGAACCGATCGATTGTTTGGCAGGGGAATTACAGGAGGATAAGCACAGGCCGGCAACTGTGGTGAAAATAAGCCGGGTAAATAATTTGGCAAACATCAGACTATTGATTATTGATTATTAACAAACCGTTTTCCAATGTTACTGAATATTTTATTAAGATATTCAATGACGGAACAGCCTGCGCTTAATCAATAATCAATTTTCTGATCAGATGGCAAACAGTAATTAATTTTCAATCGCACTAAAATGAAACCCCTCTTCGCTAAGAACAAAACTGTTTGGCACATAAGAAAGGAAAGATTGTTTAACCATTTCTTCCGCTTCTTTTTGATAACGAATCCCAACTTCCGGAGTCTTCAGTGAAAACTTCCAGCTTTGGATCTTCAGAAAAGCAATTTTACTCGCCTGTACATTGTGGCTGTCCATTAACAGGCATTTCTCGGCCAGGTAGTCCTGGGCATTTTGGATGTAAGGGTACATAGGGTTGTGCATGGGTTTGGATATGTGTAAATCGAAAATACATGTTGAAAACGGAGCTTTAACAAAAAAATTGCTTTTTTGCGGTAGATTACGGGTAAATATGCATCGGGTTGTAGATTATTTATAGTAAAAATCAGGAAATCGATTGATCCTGTAAATCATTCTAAGTCAGGGCATACACAAAAAATTTAATTAAAATGCCTATGTTACACTTCCGCAAAACGCTGGTTTTACTTTATTGCCTGCTTTTATCTGCCCCGGCCTGGGTCACCGCGAATATCAGGCTACCGTCTGTGCTCTCAGACAATATGGTACTCCAACGTAATTCGAGGGTAAGTCTGTGGGGCTGGGCTAATCCCGGCGAAAAAATTAAAGTGACCGTTTCCTGGAATACACAGACAGATTCTATCACCGCTACGGGTGATGCAAGATGGAACCTGTCTATTCCAACGCCTGAAGCCGGAGGCCCCTACTCTATCATTTTGAAAGGGCAAAATTCTATCGAGCTAAAAAATATCCTCATAGGCGAAGTCTGGGTATGTTCCGGGCAATCTAACATGGAATGGAGCAGCCTCCAGGGCTTAAAGGAAATAATAGCCGAGTTACCGGTGAGTACAAATCCTTCCATCCGGTTATTCAATATCCCGAAGACAACCTCCGACAATCTGCAGGATAACTGCGAAGGCCGCTGGAGTGAATGCGGACCTGAATCATTGAAAGCCTTTAGTGCAGTGGGTTATTATTTTGGCAAGAAATTATCCGAGCAGCTTAAGGTCCCCATCGGACTCATAAATTCAAGCTGGGGCGGAACACCGGCTGAAGTCTGGACTCCGTCTGCAACCGTAACAAATTACGAAACCACGCGTAAGGCTGCTCTTAAAATTAAAGACAATCCATACTGGCCAACAAAACCAGGCAAAACATACAATGCGATGATCGCACCGTTAACGCCATTCAACATAGCAGGAACAATCTGGTACCAGGGCGAAAGTAATGCTCTCACTTATGATACCTATCAGGTCCTGTTCACAAATATGATTGGAAGCTGGCGGCAGGCGTGGAACAAACAATTTCCATTTTATTACGTACAAATTGCCCCTTTCAGCTACCCCAATAAAAATGTCGGAGCTCTACTGCGGGAATCTCAATCTAACAGTCAGGAATACCCGAATACTGGTATGATTGTCATTACTGATCTGGTCGATAACATTAAGGACATTCATCCGCAAAACAAACACACAGTCGGGGAACGCCTTGCCAATTATGCCCTGGCTCAAACCTATCATTTGCCTGGTATCAGTTTTCGCAGCCCATCATTTAAGAGCATGGCAGTCAACAAAAACAAAGCAGTGCTCAGGTTTGATCATGCGGAAGCCGGATTTGTAGTCAAAGGCGAAAAAGCGACCGAATGGTTTATTGCAGGTGAGGATAAACAATTTTATCCGGCGGAAATTAAGGTCGAAAAAAATAATAGTATTTCGGTTTCCTCGAAACAGGTAAAAGTACCCGTGGCAGTACGTTTTGCTTTCAGTAATGAATCTATTGGCAATATATTCAGTAAAGAGGGATTACCAGTTTGTCCATTCAGAACAGATAGTTGGGAAATGGAAACTGGTCTGAAATAGCAAAATTGATATAGGAATAATGAAAGTATTGTATAATGTATTCAAGACGTGATTTTCTCGAAGGCACATTAAAACTTGTTGGAGGTTATTGTGTATTACCTAAGAACGGTTTTCTTAACTCAAAGTTGCTAACTGGTAACCAGTTAATGACAGTTTCAGGGCCCATAGCTTCCGGAGAAACAGGATTTACTTTAAGTCACGAGCATGTGATCGTTGATTTTATCGGAGCTGCAAATGTTACACGTTCGCGTTATGACGAAAATATTGTGTTTGAGAAAGCGTTGCCAATTTTACAAGCCGCAAAAACCAAAGGCTGCAATACTTTTATCGACTGCACACCCGCCTATATCGGGAGAGACGTGAAGTTATTAAAACGTCTCGCAATTGCAACAGGATTAAACATTATAACCAACACAGGATATTACGGAGCTGCGAAAGAAAAATATCTTCCTGCACATGCTTACACTGAAACCGCCAGTCAGATTGCTACCCGTTGGATTGCTGAGTGGGGCAATGGTATTGAGGGATCAGGAATTAAACCCGGCTTCATTAAATCAGGAGTTGACAAGTATCCGCTGACCGAAGTTCAGCAAAAAATTGTTACAGCGGCAGCGCTGACCCATAAGGCCACAGGATTATCGATCGGAATACATACCGGCGATGGGAAAGCGGCAATGGAAGAATTAAAAATCATCAGCTCAGCGGGTGTTGATCCTTCTGCCTGGATTTGGATCCACGCCCAAAACGAAAAGGACAGGTCTGTTCATCTTTATGCTGCGCGCGCCGGTGGCTGGGTTTCATTTGATGGATATACAAAAGTTGGGGTGGATGATTACATACAATTTCTGAATGATATGAAAAAAGCCGGGTTTCTTTCAAAAGTACTGATCTCTCATGATTCAGGCTGGTATCATGTGGGAGAAGATGGTGGAGGTAATTACCGGGGTTATAATGACATCATAGACACGCTGGTTCCGGCTATGCATAAAAATGGGTTCACAGCGGGAGACATCAAAACCGTTTTTCATATCAATCCTGCTAATGCTTTTGCGATTAGAAAACGACTGATTAATCCTGAACGGTGATTTTTGGTCAGCAAGAAATCATGCCCTGCAATTAAGTAGTCATAAGAAAAAAACGTTATAACTTTTAAGCCAAATGCAAAAAAAAACAAAAATATTGTTGCATAAGGTAGTATTATTTTACATTTACGGACTGCTTCTTAAAGAGTGAAAAGCAGATCATTAATTCAAGTTTTCTAAACTAAATTGCGGTATGGGTGAACTTCAGGTTAAGAAACAACCTAAAAATTACGATGCAGTTATTGTGGGCTCGGGAGCTGGTGGTGGAATGGCGACTTATGTTTTAGCAAAAGCAGGTTTAAAAGTATGTTTATTGGAAGCGGGACCCATGTTTGATCCTGCCAAGAATACTAATCAGTTAAAAAACCCCTGGGATTCACCAAGACGGGGTGCAAGCACAAAATTCAGGCCTTTTGGAGATTTCGATGGTTGTTATCATGGCTGGGAAATCGAAGGCGAACCCTATACGCATAAAGACAATACCAGATGGGATTGGTTCAGGGCAAGAATGCTTGGCGGAAGAACGAATCACTGGGGCAGGATTTCTCTCCGGTTTGGTCCGGATGATTTCAAAAGAAAAAGCATTGACGGCTTAGGTGAAAATTGGCCGATCAGCTATGACGATATCAAACCTTATTACGATAAGATTGATCAATTGATCGGTGTGTTTGGAACCAATGAAGGACTTCACAATCATCCTGACGGCTTTTTTCTTCCACCACCCAAACCGCGTTTGCATGAACTGATGATAAAAAAAGCCGCAGTCTCTTCAGGTGTAACCGTTATACCTTCCCGTCTTTCAATACTTACCAAGAAGATCAATGATGAAAGAGGCGCTTGCTTTTACTGTGCACAATGTGGCAGATCTTGTAGTGTGTATGCTGATTTTTCTTCAGGTTCGGTGCTTGTGAATCCGGCAATTAAAACCGGCAACGTGGATGTGATCGCAAATGCAATGGTGCGCGAAATACTTACAAATAAAGAAGGTGTTGCCACCGGTGTTTCTTATGTTGACAAAAACGACATGATGGAATACCAGATCACCGGAAGAACTGTGATCATTGCCGCAAGCACCTGCGAATCCGCAAGGCTGTTGCTCAACTCTAAATCTTCGAGGCATTCAAACGGTCTTGCAAACAGCAGCGGAATAGTTGGAAAATATCTCCATGATTCAACTGGTACAGCAATGGGTGGTGTTCTGCCTGAATTGTTTGACCGTAAGCGATATAATGAAGATGGCGTTGGCGGAATGCATGTCTATTCACCATGGTGGCTTGATAACAAAAAACTTGATTTTCCGCGTGGTTACCATATAGAATACTGGGGCGGCATGGGTCAGCCTTCTTACGGCTTTGGAATGGGTGTGCAGGGTATGAATGGTAAATACCAGGTTCATGGTAAAACCAAGGAAGCAGGTGGATATGGCAAGTCACTGAAAGAAGATCAACGTTTCTTTTATGGAGCAGGTGTTGGCATGGCTGGCCGTGGCGAAGCAATGGCCGTAGAAACAAACTACTGTGAAATAGATCCAACTGTCGTCGACAAATATGGTATACCCGCTTTGCGTTTCCATTACAAATGGACTGAGCATGATATCAAACAGGCAAAGCACATGAAAGATACATTCCGTGAAATCATGCAAAAGATGGGCGCAATCATTACCTGGGGTGACGATGGCACTCCGGAAAATGAATACGGCCTTGAAGCTCCGGGCAAAATTATTCATGAGGCCGGAACAGTAAGAATGGGTAACGATCCAAAGAAATTTGCATTGAATAAATGGAACCAGGCACATGACTGCAAAAACCTTTTTGTTGTAGATGGTGCAGCCTTCCCAAGTCAGGCAGATAAAAATATTACCTGGACAATTCTCGCTTTATCAATGCGGACTTCCGAGTATATTATTGATGAAATGAAAAAACAAAACTTATAAAAAAAAGAGACAATGGACAGAAGAAAATCTCTCAAAGCCCTTGCCCTTGGTTCGCTATCTGCTGGTGTTTTACTGGATGCCTGTAAAACGGATGATAAAAAGATTGTTGAAAAAGCAGATGCCGGCGCTCCTCCCAAATTTAAGTACGACAGGATGCCCGAAGAGACGGAGGTATACAATTCGATCGTATCTAAAACTTTCTTTAATGCACACGAGATGGCGACTATCACTATTCTTGGTGACATCATCATTCCAAAAGACGAAGTAAGCGGAAGTGCTTCGGAGGCCAAGGTCCCGGACTTTATTGAGTTTATTGTAAAAGACATGCCGCAACACCAGGTGCCTATGCGCGGTGGCCTCAGGTGGCTGGATATGCAGTGCCTCAAACGTAATGAAAAAGCGTTTAAGGATCTCAGTGAGCAACAACGCATTGAAATGATTGATCAGATCGCCTACCCGAAAAAAGCAAAACCAGAAATGTCTGCCGGAGTGGCTTTTTTTAATTTGATGCGCGATCTTGTGTCTACTGGTTTCTATACTTCGGAGATCGGTGTAAAAGATCTTGGATATGCAGGCAATAAACCCAATCAATGGAATGGCGTTCCGGATGATGTGCTTAAACAATATAAGCTTGCTTACACCGAAAAGGAATTGAAAGAATGTGTTAGTTTCGATAAAGCCTGATTTCCTGTTCAGGTTATTCAATAACGAAAATTTTAAAAGTCAGCAGTAACTAAATAACTGCTGACTTTTTTTATGCTATCCGGATAGCCGCTTCACTACTGTCATTTCCCAAATACGTAAATCATTCCCAATCCGGGAATATTTTCTCTCCGCTAGCTGTTTCTACTTATTGGTTTACAATATTTTGTACAACAGGCACGATACATGTTTTATTGAGTCAGTCGAACTGTAAATCCGATTTTATGCAAACTGATCTCAAAGACATTTTTAAACGCGCAATCATAATTATCTGCCTTTTTTCAAGGTTCGTTGTTAATGGCCAGCCTTGTACTCCGGCGGGCAATCAAACTACCTATGGCACAAATGATACCTGGATAGGCTATGTTTATTCAGGAACGAATTTTAATACTTATCGTGGTTATGTGACTGCGGGAGCTGCAGGAAATTATGCTTTTGATCAAAATTTCGGAGGATCAAATGTCAGTTACACAACAAATGGTTGTGCTATAACTACGGAACTCTTCAGCGTGAGATACAAACTTACCAAAACGTTTACAAATCAAAATCTGCTATTCTCCGTTTCCGGTGACGATGGTTTCCGGTTAAGCATTGATGGTGGCGCTACCTGGCTTATTAATAGATGGAACGATCAGGGTTACACAACAGTAACCGGATCAGCATTTATGAATGGCACTTATGACCTGGTACTTGAATATTATGAAAACAGCGGCGACAACAGAATAACTTTTTCTTCTTCGTCAGTGTGCACCGGGGCTGGTGATCCATCAGTATATGGTACGAATAATGTTTGGAGAGCATATGTTTATCAGGGGATGAATTTCGATGCATATAAGGGTTTCAAAACTGAGGGAAGTGCACTCGATCCAAATTTTAATGAAGGTTTTGGTGGCGACAATGTAACCATGAACTGGCTAACATGTCCGATCAATACAGAGGTTTTTAGTGCAAGACTGCGATTAACGAAAACAATGCCTGCCGGCACTTATGTATTTACGATTGGAGGAGATGATGGTTACCGTTTTAGCCTGGATGGTGGTACTACCTGGGTAATTAACAGTTGGAATGATCAATCATATAATATTAGCACCTATACAACAACATTGAATGGTTCTTATAACATGGTTATTGAATATTATGA
>Ga0193752_1001986_pt1 | contig 16069 bp, 9 predicted proteins | sample H1c1metaG_FD_144924 | JGI IMG/M metagenome (GOLD analysis project Ga0193752, IMG submission 144924) | Soil microbial communities from a riparian zone of the East river system, Colorado, United States - H1c1 | ecosystem: Environmental > Terrestrial > Soil > Riparian zone | place: USA: East River... | reverse complement strand
GAACGTGACGAGCTCACCGACAGCGACGACCATCGCCAGTGCGACCGGCATATCCGTCGTCATCATCCGGCCATGGGCGATCAAAGTCGGATGGAACGCGAAGAAGCCGAGTGCGCACAAACCCACCGCCGGGCCGAAAAAGCGCGTGCCCAAACGGTACACGTACACGGCCAGGAGGACACAACACAGCGCGATCATGGCGCGCGCCTCGAAGAGCCATGGTCTTCGCCGGCCGTACTTCGTGCCCAGTAGGTCCTTCGCGACGACCCACACTTCCCCGCTCGAGTAGCCGCGCAGCTGGCCCATGTCGACGCTCGGCGCAGTGATCGCGACCGGAAGCGCTCCGACCGCGTTACCGAGCGGCGGATGCGAATAACTCAGCGACGTGTCGGGCCCCCAAAACCAGGCGAGCCCGCGCGTGAGGTGCAGCGGCTCGTCGGTCGTGGGCGATTCGTCGATCATGCTCGTGCCGAGCAGCAGCGCGAGCACGCCGACCAACGCGAGCGCGATGCGGCGCTCGCGCGACGCTGTCAGCTGCCAGTGACCCGGTGGCGGCCGCTGCACGACAGCGCCGGACTCGGGCGCTGGCGGAATTTGGCTCGCGGGCGCGCTCACGTTCGAGCCGCATGGCGTCGCGCGAAAGCCAGTCGCCGTCAAGTGGCCTCGACCGAAACGGCCAGGGCGCTCTTTCGCCCCGCACAGTGACGTCAGTGTCCGCGAATCGCGCCCGGTGGAATTCGCAACATCACGCTCACCTTGTCGAGCAACACGAACTCGTCGAACGGCTTTTCCAGAAACGTGCCGTTGCGGTCCCGAAGCTCTTGAACCTGTGCCTCGTCCGGCGCGATTCCCGAGACGAACAGCAACTTGACGTCGGGATCTCGGGTGAGGAGCGCGTCTGCGAGCTGCCCACCGTCCATGTCCGGCATGTGCAAGTCGGTCACTGCGAGGTCCAACAGGCCGTCCATCGCGTCCACGAGCAGCAGTGCCTCCGGGCCGTCCGGCGCACTCAACACGTTGTAGCCGGCCGACTCGAGCGAGCGGACCATCATCGAACGCAGCGACTCGTCGTCATCGACGACCAAGACGGTTGCCGCGCCGAGATCCTCCTCGTCCACCACCGGCAGACGTGGATCCGCCAGTCCCTCCAAGCTCAGCCGGTGACCGGGCTCGACGCGAGGCAGGTAGATTCGAAACGTAGTGCCCGCGCCCGGCTCACTCGCGACTTCGATCTCGCCGCTGCACTGCTGCACGATCGCGTACACGTTCGCGAGCCCGAGGCCGGTGCCGCCCGACTTAGTCGTGAAGAACGGCTCGAACAACCGCGCGCGAACTTCCTCGGTCATACCGGCGCCGGTGTCCGACACCATCAGGAGCACATAACTCTCCTCGGTCTCTGGCTCGGGTGAACCGGGTGGCGCGGCATGCGTGAGCGAGGCTTCGCTGACGCGGATCGTGATCGTGCCGCCCTTCGGCATCGCGTCGCTCGCGTTCTGACACAAGTTCATCAGGACGCGTTCGATGTGGCTCGGATCGGCGAGCGCCGGCAACTCGAGGTCGGGAATGTCGACTTCCAGCTTCACGTTCGAACGCACCAAACGCCGCAACATCGGGACGAGCTCGCGCACGATCTCCCCGAGGATGATGCGGCGCGGCGGGATGGTCTTGCCGCGCGAGAACGTCAGCAACTGACGCGTGAGCTCGGTGCCGCGACGTGCCGAGTCTTGAATGTCGCTGACCTCGTCTTGCCCGTCCTGCTGGCGGCCTGCGATCGTCGCGAGGCCTTCGGCTGCGAACTGGATCGTCGCGAGGATGTTGTTGAAGTCGTGTGCGATGCCGCCCGCGAGGCGGCCGATCGCTTCCATCTTTTGCGCCTGACGCAAGTTCTGCTGCAACCGCTCGCGCTCGCGGAGCGCGCTCGCGAGTTCGAGCGCGACCGGCACTTGATTTGCAAGCGCCTGCAGCAGGGCCGCGTCTTCCGGACGAAAGCCGCCGGCCGCTCCAGCGCGATCGAGATAGAGCGCACCGACCGCTTGCTCCCGCAACACGAGAGCGACGACGACGCAGGTGCGATGTGCGTTCGAGACGATGTGCTCCGTATCTGCGAGCTGGGTCTGACCGGTGATGTACACCTGCTCGACGAGCGCTTGATCGTATTCGGCGTTCAGCTCGAGATCGTGACCGCCGATCGTGCGGCCGGCCGTGAGCGCAAACGAAGTCGAGGGTTCGGTCCGCATGAACAATAGGGCGCGCTCGGCTCCGAGCGCTTCGATCAGCTCGTCCAAGATCAGCCGCGCCTGACGCTCCGGACCGAGCTCTCGACTATTGGCCTGGCTGATCCGCAATAACGCCGCGAGGTGACGGCGCGTGTACGGCGCATCGACCTCGTTGCGCTGTGGCTCGGGGCCTTCAATCAGCTCGAACTCCTCGCGGATGAAGCGAAGGCGATTGACGTGACCGTACTGCCGCGCGAGCAACGCGGCGATTTGCGCTTGGTTGTGCGCCGACTCGAGCCTGCCGCTCGCGCGCAACATGTGCGCACGCAAACGCGCGGCAGAGTAACTGACCCACGGGACGTCGTACTCGTTTGCGAGCCGCTCGGCTTCGACGAGTGTCGCCTCGGCTCCCACTCGCGAGCCGCGAAACCAAGTCGCCGATGCGCGCAAGAGCTTGTAGTGCGCCTCCATCGTATGGGTGCGCGAGAGCTGCTGCGTGATCGCCATCACCGCTTCGAGCTTCGGCAGCAACAACGCGCGCCGCGCCGGCTCCGCCCGCAAACACTGATGCAGCCGCGCGTGGGCGAGGTGGATGTAATAGATGTGAACTAACGGATGGACTTGTTTGGGATCGAGCTTTAGTCGGTCGAATTCGTCTACTAAAGCTTCGAACTCGGCGCCGAGGTCCCCGCGTTCGGTGAAGAACTGAAGCCGGCTCTGATAACCGAGCTGGTGGAAGTAGCTGCCGGGCTGAATTTTGGCATATTCCACGTACTGCAAGCTGCGTTTGAGCCGCGCGACGTCCTTCTCGCGCCCGACTGAGAGCAGCGTGTTGCACGCGGCGTCTTCGATCAGACCGAATACCGCCGGGGCGTGGCCGTTCTGACGCACCTGCTCGATCGCAATGTCGAGCCACGTGAGCGACGCGGCGGGTCGGCCGCGTGTGAGGTCGATGCCGTACATCGCGAAGCACAGGTGGCAGAGCTCCCCGAGCTCCATGAAGTGGGGGCGCTCTTCGGCACAAATCCGGGCGTGGCGAGCGCACTCGTCGAGCTCGCCGCGCCAGCCTGTGATGACGTGACGTACTTGGTGCCACAACGTCACGGCGATCGGATCGGCGAGGTCGTGCGCCATCGTTTCAGCGCGCGCGCTGAGCGTTTCGGCGATGCGAGTTGCGCCCAAGGTCGACGCGATCATCGCCATCAGCATCTCGGCGTAAACGCGCGAGCGAGACGGCGGCAGCTTCTGCGCTGCGTTCGCCAACAGGATCGCGCTCGCGATTCCGCGCGCCGGCTGGCCACCCTCGAACGAAACCCGTACGCACTCGCCGTACAACTGGCACAGCGTTTCGGCTTCCTCGCGCGCACGACCCGAGCGGCGCACACCGACCGACCCCACCACCCAACCGCCGAGACTTGCGAGCAGATCACGCGGAGCATCGCCCGGCATCTCACGGCCGCAATCGGCGAGCGCCGCCTCCAAGATGCGCCAACAAGCCTCGTCGTTCGACTCGAAGTGATAGATCCACGCGAGCCGACCGCGCACGAGCGCGCGTTCGAACCCGGGCTTCGATCGGGCGAGTGCGCGCTCGAAGTACTCGCGGGCTTCGCGAGTCGTGCCCGTCCGGAGACTGCTCTCCGCGAGCTGCACGTAAAACTCGCGGTCGGGATCGATCCCGGCGAGTCGCGCCGCGCGCTCGGCCGGTTTCAAGAAGGAGAGAACGAGCGCGTCGTCGCACGCTTCGAGTGCACGTTGAGCCGCACGGCGCATGGCTTCGAATGCGCGACGTGGATTGAGCTCGATGATCCCGGCCGCGTGGTGTCGCGCCAACTCGTATTCGTATTCGGCGCCGCTGCCTTCGGCCGAGTAGAGGGCTTCTGCCGCGCGCTCGTGCAGGATTCGCCGCTGTTCCTCTGGAACACTTCGAAGCAGCTCTTCCCACACGCAGTCGTGAACGAAGTGGTATTCACCGTGCGAATCGCGTTCGAGCAACCGAGCGGCGAGCGCGACCTCGAGCCCCTCGCGTGCGGACTCGACCGAAACCGCGTTCACCCGGGCGAGCCACTCCACTTCGATTCGACTACGGACGACTGCCGCCGCACGCAGCACTTCGAGCGTGGTGACATCGAGTGCGGCCAGACGGCGCCGAATCAGCGCCTGCGACGACGCCGGCAAGCGCATGCGCTGCACGGGCGTCGCATCGAGATGCCAGTGTCCCCAACGGGGACGTAAGTAGCCCCGTTCGAGCGTGAGTCGAAGCAGCTCGAGCAAGCTGAGTGGCGTGCCGTCGCTCAACTGCGTCAGTTGCTGAACTAGATCTCGATCGGGCCGGCGTTCGAGCCCGAGGTAGTCGGCGATGATGTCGGACGCGTCGCGCTCGCTCAGCGGACCGAGTTGCACCGTCTCCAAGAGCTCGGGGACGAGCGCCGCGCGAAAGCGCTCGAGCGGCTCGCGACTGTCCTGATCGTCGCGCGCGCCGCACACGAGCAGGTGGCCTTGTGCGCACAAGCGCGCGGCCAGGCGTGTCAGTACCATCCGACTGCTGGCGTCGAGCCAGTGAATGTCGTCGATCACGAGGACGGACGGACCGGACGCCTCGAGATACTTCGCGAGAAAGTCGGCCATGCCGGCGACGAACACCTGCTGCGCGTCGCCTTCGCCCATCGTGACCTTCGACTCCGGAATCAGCGCCGCCAACCGCGGCGAGAGCAAGCGAATGCGCGAAGCCATCGGCCCAGCAGCGACGCGTAAGCTCTCCTCGATTTGCGCGCGACGCTCCTGATCGAGTGTCGCCAAACCGGCGAGGTGACCTTCGAGCAAACGCTTGAGCGCAGAAAACGGCGCCCAATCGCTGTCACGACACTTCACCGACAATACTTGGACCTGCTCTTCGCCGATGACCTCGGCGAACACCGCGAGCAAGCGGCTCTTGCCGCTCCCAGCCGGACCGAGCACTTCGATCAACTTGCCGCCGTATTCGGACGCGTGATCCCAAAAGCGGCGCAACAAGCCGAGCTCGCCGCGCGCGCGGCGGACGGCCGGCATACCGCTCGAGACTGCGAGGGACTCGCGACTCGGTGGCGGGTACGACGAGCGTCGTTTGTTGCTGCCCGCATCCGCGAGCGCATCGAGCTCGAACGCGACCGATGCGAGCTCGGTTCGCTTTTCCGCCGCGAGCTCTTCGGCCAACACGTACAACGCGCCCCGCACCGCATCTGTGCCTTGCGCCTGCCGCGCGCAATCGCGCAGCAACTGACCGAGTGCGCGTGTATCCGCTAGCACGTCGAACGGGAGCGGCCGCGTGATCGAGCCGTTGTCGAGCAGCGTGACACGGGCGCCATGTTCGGAGCACAACACGTGCTCGGATGTCAGATTTCCATGTACAAAGCCCGCTTCGTGCAGCCGTTGTAGACACGTCGTAAGCGAGCGCGCGAGCTCGAGCGCGTGTGCCGACGTCAGCGCGCGGCGAAGCCTCGTCGCCAGTGGTTCGCCGTGCGCCTGATCGAGAATCGCGTACGGCGTTTCGCCAGTCGCTCCCAGCTGCAGGACGCGGGGCAAGCCGGCGCGGCTCAGCCGGGCCAGCTGCAAAATATCCTGTTCGAACGTGCTCGAGTGCGCAGCAAAGCTCGGAACGCGGTCGCTCGGCAGCTTGACCGTGCAACCGGCACCGCGATGAAGCGCACGAAACACCACACTCCCCGGACCGCGCCCAACTTCCTCGAGGAGCGTCACCTCCGGTATGCGTGCCTGCATTCGATCCCTGACCACGCATACCACAAAGCTAGATCGAATTCTCGACTACCGTACGTGCGCGGCCAGCCCCGGCAATCAGACAGTCAGGGCCGGGTCAGTTCCACACACTTCGGATTTGCCTCGTCTCGATCGAGCGTGATAGGCGCGGTCAGGCTGCGCGCACGGCTTCACCGCAGATTTCGTCACAAAAGTGCTCGAATATCTGCCCTGCCCGTTCCACTCCCGCGAGTAACACACTGGCGTCCGGCTGACCTCGCCACAACTGATCGATCTCGGCGAAGCCGCGAGCGGCGTGCTCTCGATCTGCCAATAGGTGTTTCGTGATGGAGGAGATCTGTCCCCGCTCGAACCCGCTCGCAGCGAGGCCATCGAGCCATTCGTCACCGACCAACACGGTGAAGTACTCCGCCCACAGCGCGTAAGCGACGAAGCATACAGGATGCTGGGCGATCAGATTACGTTGCCATTCGACCAAGCTCACGATCGCAGGTGAAGGACGCAGGCCGGAAGTCACCGCTTCGGGGAGACGGCTGAGGTCATCGAGCGCCCAGAGCTCGTGGCCTTTCTCTTCGCCCGCCTTACGCGAGAAATAGTCGGCGAGTTCGAAGTCCCCCAACTTCTTGGACGCGGCAGAAGCCACCTCGAGGTTTAGTTGTGAGTTACGCAACAGGAAGCGAAGACTCTCCAGATATAGCGCGACTGCGCGCGGCGGCAGTTCTCCCTGTCGCGCCAGCGCTCCGAGCCGAGTCCTACTTCGTAAGCCTTCCACCCAGCACTCGATGTTCGTCTGTAGTTGCGTCGCGAGTGTAGTCATGTCTGCTCCCTGTTAGTTCACAGGCCTTCTGCCAATCCGTCGTTGTCTGATCCCAAAGAGTGTGGGCGGCCTCCGAACGAATCGGAGGCCGCCCTGACTGATCAAATCAAAATCACATCGTGCCGAGTGAGAACCGCTTCTTCATGGTGGTTCCTCCTTTCCAGTGCGGGTTGGCCCCCCCGCTGCGATGCCCGCGAAACGTTTGAGAAAGGCCGCTTCGCAGGCCGGCTCGAGAAATTTCGTGTAGCGAACCAACGGACCCCAGCGATCACTCAGCTGGTGACCGGTGACGTGAAAGTGCAGCTCGGTAAAACATCGCGACATCGCCAGATTCGCCGGCGAAGTGTCCGCGACGACGCGTTCGACGTGATGCCGCGCGAGCGGCTCGAACACACACTCCCGACCGAACCGACGGATCAACGCGGGACGCTGATACGTCTGGAGTACGGCGAAGATGCGAATGTAATAGCTGCTCCAATCTTCGGGCGCACCGACGAACACGCCGATCGTTCGGTCTTCGAGACGCAGCTCGATCGCGTCACAGGCCGATCGCAGATACCAACGCTTCGCGTCGACGATCGTTTCGTTTGGGGGAGCACCGAAAGACTCCTCCCCAAACCACGGAAACTCTTCTGCTAAAAACGATCGTACACGTGACAGATCGCCTGGCATCGCTGTAATACCGTCATGCGACAGGACGTGGGGCAGTCCTCGATTGAGCTCGAGACCCCACAACTTTTCGCTCAGTGACGTGATCGGGGATGGCGTCGTGGCAACGACGTCCCCGTTCGTCGGAGCAGTAGCTGACGCTTGCGCCGTCGCTGACAACGGTGCGCGATTGAACCCCGGCATCCTACCTGGTCCCTTGTGTAGCCCCGGTGCTCCCCAACTACGGCCGGCGCTGCTGACTCGAACTAATCTAGGCGTAGTCAGTCGCGTGGTAAAGCTTATTTTCCCGAATGAAATCCGAATTGTATGACCGTTCCGTCCAACGCGGCCAGCTAGCCACTAGCCCCCGTATTGTGGCCAAAACCAGTCGTACGTAGCGGTATGAAATGTGGGCTATTGCGCCGAGAAAACGCGCGACTGACACCCCGGATCGAGCCGTCGACATGCACTTATGCGCAGCAATTGGACAGCTATAACTCTAGCCCAAGTGGCAAGTCGGCTTGCGGTTAACACACGGCTAAACCTTCGGACCTGACTAGTTGAAGTCAGGCAAAAACATCGACAAAAGCAGCGATCTTCGATGCGGCCGATCGTCACGTGTCACAATGCGAAGTGACACTTCCGCTTCGTGGAGGCGCCGCGCTCCCTCCACTACCGGGCGTCCGCACGCGGTTGTGTCCTGCTGAAAACTACGCGATCGGATGTGGCGGCGCGCCCGCTCGACTCGCCGCGCTCCCGAGTCCGAAGCGAAGAACGGCCGCACCGCGTGCGATCGCCTTGGCGACGACAAGCGCGCCGGCGAGGCCTTGTATAGTCAGATCGACGAAACTCGTAGCAGCGTCGAATGAACTGTTAGTTTCGTCAGCTTTAGTCGTTCGATCGGTTTTAGTCGCCGCCGGCCGCCGCTTACCGGCCAGCCAGTCGCGCAGGATCGCGTGGTGGGCCGGATACAAATAGTACTCCTGGTGATAGTCGGGCACCGGTTGCGGCGGCGGCGGCTCCGCCGGCAACGGTTCGCCCCACAAAAACGCTAGTCGCTGCAGCGCTTCACGTTTGGCGCTGGCCAGCGCGCTCACTGCCGACGCGTCCGCACCGAAGCCGTACACCAGCGGCGCGCTTTCACGCAGCGGAAACAGGAACAGCCCTGCGGCGACGTGCTTCAGCTGCTTGCGCTTCGGCCCGAACGCGTAGGCGGAGACTTCGTAGTCGTCGCGGAGCGAATGCGCGAGCTGCGGATCAGCATCCGGAACGAGCACCGGCGCGTACTCTCCCGCAAACGATCGCAGCACGCGGTCGCGCTCGATCAACTCTGCCTGTGCGGCATCGCACGCGCGCTGCCATGACGTGTGCAGCGCGACACCGTTCGAGAGCGAGACGCGCTGAACTTCGGGTTTCTTGTCGGCTGGGAACACCTGGCTCGGGGTGCGCGACCCTTTCTGTGTTCCCGCTCGATCACGAATCACGAGTGGCGATGAACTGGACCGCGCGAGGAAGATGCTGAGGCGCTCGATCAGCTCGAAGTACGCCCGGTCCACTGGAAAGCCAGACTCGTCTGCTGCTGCGCCGGTGACCGTCGCGGATCCCGGCGTCGACGCGACGAGCCCGACCATGCACAACTGAAGATCGCCGACGTTCACGCGCTGGAGAAAGACTTCTTGCAGTGTGCATGCCATGGGCATGCCGTGCGATGCTTGAAGCTCTTCGAGTCGCCGGTGGGCAGAAGTCTCGTCTGCGGGCGTTTCGAGCATGAAGCAATATCAAAGAGAACTCGTGGGCGCGCAACCAAACCGCACTGAATCGATCCGCGTTCGACGTAACGTTCGCTGTTAGTCAATCCGGTGAGCGCGCGAATGACGGTCTGAACGCGGTGGAGCAATTATCCGTTCGATGATCGTGACGCTGACCGCCGGCATGCTTGCATCTAGTGTGCGCGGTGGTTATCAGCAAGAGACCGGAGACACTCCATGGCGGAAGAGCTCGTGCTGTACACCAATCCGATGTCGCGCGGGCGCATCGCTCACTACATGCTCGAAGAGCTCGGGCAACCGTATCGGACGGAGATCCTCGATCTCAAGGAAGGCCAGAACAAGCAGCCCGAGTTCCTGAAGCTGAATCCGATGGGCAAGGTTCCGACGCTGCTGCATCGCGGCGTCGTGATCACGGAAAGTGCCGCCATCTGCGCTTACTTGGCGGACGCCTTTCCGGAAGCCGGCCTGGCACCCGATGTAAAAGACCCCGCGCGCGGGACGTATTTGCGTTGGTTGTTTTTTGGTGCGGGCTGTCTCGAACCCGCGCTGGTCGATCGCATTTGCGCGAGGCCCGTCCCGGACCGGCCGGGCACGCTCGGGTATGGGAGTTACAACGACACGATGAATGCCCTCGAGCGGGCCGTCGCGGTCGGCCCGTACATTCTCGGCGAGAAGTTCTCTGCGGCAGACGTGCACATCGGTTCTGAGATCGGCTGGGGCTTGATGACCAAGTCGCTCGAGCCGCGCCAGGCCTTTCGCGAGTACCACGAACGAATCACCGAACGGCCTGCGTACAAGCGCTTCGAAGCGCAGGTCGCACCACCATCCCCCTCACCGGCCGCTCCTCCCGCGCCTCCTGCGGCGCCACAACCGGGTTAGAGCCGAGTCGCGGTGCAGGCTTGTCGTCGCTGAACATGTGGATAAGATTGGGCCGGAGTTGGGGCTCCGAGGCGCCCTGACGGTAGGCAGCGGGACTCGCAGGAGGCGAAGCTGGATGCCGATCACCCGGGAGCCCCAATCAATCGACGACCATGGTTCCGAGGAAAGCGCCGTGCGTCGCGCGCCGCTCGATCAGGACGACGCGTACGAGCTGCAGGACCACGAGTTCACGCTTGTCGCGGAAGAGCCCGTCGAGAAACACGGATGGCCGTTCGACGAGCACACGGCACCCTGGAGCACGCTGCCGCCGTTACCCGCATGGGCAACCAAGGCGCGCGCGTTGCTCGAACCTCCGACGTTGCCACGTCCGTTGAACGACGAAACGCCGACGCTGGTGGAAGACGCGGGCGGCACTTTTTCTGCGACCGCCCTGCGTGCGTTGCGCGAGGAGCTCGCTCAATCAGTGCGCGAGGCGCACGCGCGGCAGGAGCACATCGAGCAGCTCGAGAGGTCGCTTGCGAGCGCCGTTGCAGCTCGGGCTGAGGCAGAGCTGAGAAGCGGGCAAGCGACGTCGGAGCTGCTCGGGCGCGTGTCGGGGCAGGCGGCGCGGATCCGCGAGCTCGAATCTGCGTTGGAAAACGTGGCCGCGCGGCGCGAGGAGCTCGAGGCGGCGGTGGAAGCCGCGAAATCGGCGGAGGAAGCCGCGCGCGCGGCAGCGAAGGCTGCGGACAAAGCCGCGCTCGAATCAGCGAAGGCGGCCGAACAGGAAGCGCTCCACGCGAAGAAGGCCGAACAGGAAGCGCTCCACGCGAAGAAGGTGGCAGAACAGGAAGCACTCCGCGCGAAGAAGGCCGAGCAGGAAGCGCTCCGCGCGAAGAAGGCGGCAGAAGCGGAGTTGGAGGCGGCCAGAGCTGCACTGGCTGCAGAGGAAGCTGCTCGGGCCGCTAGTGTGGTCGCGGTAGTCGAGCAGGCGCAGGTCAATGACGACGCCGCAACGCCGCCGGACACGGAGGAGGAAAGCTACGCGCTCGCGCAGGTGCCGCAGGAAGACTCTCACGAAGACTCTCACGACGGTCCCGACCCATCCGATGCGCTCGCGATGGTCGCTTCCGATAGCGACACCGACCTCGAGAGCACTGTGGAGTGGATCACCAATGCCGCGCCGAGTGTCGAGGTCACGATCGAGGTCGATCCCAATGAAGACTCGATGGAGCTGGAGCTCATTCCTGCGGAAGCAGTGCCAGCTGAGACGACGCTCGAGATCGACCCAGACACCGATTTGATGGAGGCGGAGACTGCGGAGATCGCGGCTTTGGAGCCTGCGGTGGACAACGGCCGCACACGTACGGGTGTTCGGCGGCGCGCCGTGCCACGCGACGATCTTCAGCGCATCGACGGCATCGGAAAACGCCTTGCCGAGCGCTTGCACTCGAAAGGTGTCCGCACGTTTGCGCAGATCGCCGCGCTTCGTGTGGCCGATCTCCCGCGGTTTGCAAAGCAGATCGGAGTCACGCCCGAGCGCATTGCGCGCGAAGGCTGGTTGCGACAAGCGCGCAAGCTGAAGACGCAAGCCGCAAAACGTGCTCCGAAGCGTGCGGCAAAATCCACGTCGCGATCGACGCGATCGACGCGATCGACGCGATCGACGCGAACCGCGCGCAAGCGTGCTTAGACGCAGCGGCGTGTTCGAAGTTGCGGCGCGCCATGGCTCTGGAAGCCGAACGCATGGCCGCCGATGGCAGACTCACTTCTTGAGGGAGTCTTTCGCGATGATGGTCCAGTCGTCGTGCGCGTGACCTCGCTCGAGGTACTTGTCCATCACCTGCGCGATCGCGGGCAACACCGCGAGCGCGCCACCTCCGCGCGCCGTTTCCTCGATCATCAAGCGAGCGTCCTTGCGCGCCATCGCGAGCTCCCACGACGGCTCCGAAAACTTGTCCGCGAGAATTCGGTCGATGCGGCCGGGCAGCGTCGCTCCCGGATTGAAGAACTTGAACAGCCCCGCAGCATCACTCGAGGAGATGTCCATCGCCTTTGCGAGCTCGAAGAAGTCGGCAAAGCCCGCCGTCATGAACATCAAGAACGAGTTGCCGAGCAACTTGAACGCCGCAGCGCGGCTCGGATCGTCGCCGAGATAGATGACCTTGCCGGTCATCTTCGACAACTCCGGCTCGAGCTTGTCGAAACGTGCACGCTCGCCCGAAGCCAACATCACGCCGGTGGACTCGAGCGCATTCTGCGGCGCCATGAACACGGGCGCGTGCTGAAACGAAACGCCGCGTTCGGCCCACCGCTTGGCGCGCTCGCGCGTGCCGCTGGGCGAAGTCGTGGTGTGGTCGACGATGGTCACGCCGCGCTCGAAACCGGGACGCGCTCGCTCGAGCACGTCGTCCACGGCTTGGTCATCCGACAGCACGAGGTGAATGCGCGAAGCCCCGCGAACTGTCTCGACGAGGTCCTCGCAGACGACGGCGCCCACCTCTGCAAGCGGCCGCGCTTTCTCCGCCGTTCGATTCCAAACCCGAACCTGCTCGCCGCGCTTTCGCAGGGCGCGCGTGAAGTTCGAACCGAGTAGACCCATTCCCAAAAATCCGATCATGCCAGCCTCCTCATCGGGAAACGGAGCGTCCCACCGCGCGCTCGAACACGCCAGCTGCAGCGCCCGCACGACGACTAAACAGCGACACTGTTTACGCGAGGTGAATTTGCGCCGAGAGCTCGCTCAACGTCAGCCCTGCCGCGGCTTCGATTCGCAAGCTCGCGCAAGGATCACCGCGCGTCGGCCCGAGACTCAAGATCGCAACCGGCTGGCCGCACTCCGCAGCCTTGCGAACGAAGCGAAATCCGGACCAAACTGTGAGCGACGAGCCGACTACGAGCAGCGCGCGGGCGCGTTCGACCATCGCAAACGCGCGGTCCACGCGCGGGCGCGGCACGTTTTCACCGAAGAACACGACGTGCGGCTTGAGCCGCCCGCCGCACTCGCAATCCAGCAACTGAAAGCGCTCGAGGTGTGAGTCGTCCAAGTCCGCATCGCCGTCGGGCGCGAGCTCGAACGTCTCTGCGATCAGTTCCGAGTTCATTCGCTCGAGCTCGAGCTGCAGCTCGTCGCGCGGCATCAAGCGCCCACACTCGAGGCAAATCGTCTCGCGGAGCGCGCCGTGTAACTCGACTGCGTCGTCGGTCCCCGCGGCAGCGTGAAGGCCGTCCACGTTTTGCGTGACGATGCCGCTCACGAGCCCGCGCGCCTTCAAGGCCTGTAAGGCGGAGTGGCCCGCATTCGGCCGCGCCGCGGCAAATCGCGGCCACCCGAGCATGCTGCGCGCCCAATAGCGCCGGCGCGCGGCGGCGCTCTTGATGAACTCTTGGTACTGCATCGGCCGGCGTACGCGGTCGCGCGACGAAGGGCCGCGGTAGTCCGGAATCCCGGACTCGGTACTCAATCCGGCACCGGTGAGCACGGCGATCTCACCGCGCTCGATGAACGATGCGAGTGCCTGCATTTGTTCGGCGGTTGGACGTACGTCGTACATTCCAGTGGCGCCAGGATAGCACGTCGAACAGTCGCGACAGGACCGCGGCGCGTCGCAGCCATGAGCGGCGAAACACGACGATTGACAGTGCGCGCCGGTCTTCGCACACTCGTCCACAGCAGCCAGGGAAGGCATGGCGATGTCGATGGCTATCTGCCGTTTGCGCGTCTCACCAGCTGTCCGTAATGACCCGACTCGCGCACGCGCAAACACGAGCGGAATCGCATCGCGGCGCCTGACGCATTCGCGTTCGCACGCGTGGAAAGCCCCTTCACACGCGCGATGCGAACTGCATCGTCGCGGAACGCGCGCTCGAGCAGATCCCGGATGAGCTCAACACGCCGTTAGATGACCCGATCTCGAGTTGCAGCGCCACCCACTACACAGACCTCCCGGTCGCGTCGCACTCCCCTGATGTCCTACCCAAACTCTACTGTTTTCCGTGATCTACCGGTCCGCTGCGAGCGCTGGCTCGCGCCGACATGTGTGGCAGTGCTCGTGTGCGCGTTGCTCGTCGCATGCGAAGGTGCGATCGACGAGGGCCCGCAGCTTCATCCGGCCGCCGCTGGGAGCAGCAGCGGCGGCGCCGGAGCGAGCGGAGCTGGCGCAAGCAATGCGGCGAGTGGCGCAGGAACTGGCGGATCGAGTGTTGCAGCTGGCAGCGGCGCCGCGAGTGCGAGCGACGGCTCGGCCTCTCTACCCGCGCGCTTGCGGCGCCTGACGAACGCGGAGTTCGACACTTCGGCCACAGCTTTGCTCGGTATGCAGTCGACGTTCGGCGCAAGCTTCACGCCGGACACGCGCCAGGCGGGTTTTACGCGCAACGATGCGCAGCGGGTCGACCCCGTCTTCGTGACGCAACTGAACGACGCAGCGCAGAAGCTCGCGGCGATGGCCAAGCCAATGGTCAAGACGATCGCGCCGTGTGCAGACGCAGCGGGGAGCGAAAGTTGCGCGCGCACCTTCATCGCGGGCTTCGCGCAGCGCGCCTATCGCCGGCCCGCGACAACGCGCGAGGTGGATGCGCTCGTGGCGGTGTATCGCGTCGGCAGCGAAGGCAGCGCCTACGCAGACGGAATCGAAACGGTGATCTCGGCAGTGTTGCAGTCGCCCGGCTTCATCTACACGACGGAGCTCGGCCCGCAGCCGTCAGCTGCTAGAGCGAAACTGACCGACTACGAGACTGCGAGCGCCATCGCCTATCTGCTCACCGGCGCGCCGCCCGACGACGCACTTCTGGAGGCGGCCGCAGCGGGCACGTTAGCCATGCCCGACACCCGCCGCAGCCAAGCGCGGCGGCTGCTCGCGACCGAAGCGGCATCGACTCAAGTCGTGCGCATGGTGCACGAGTGGCTCGGGATCGATCGCATCACCGAGACGGCGAAGGACTCGAACGTGTATCCGGAGTTCGCCGGGCTACGCGACGCGATGAAACACGAAGCCGATGCGTTCGTATCTGAAGTGATGTGGAAGTCCGGTAGCGACGTGCGCGAGCTGATCGCCGCGGATTGGACGCCGGCGGAGGACAATCTCGCGCGGATGTACTTGAACGGGCAAGCGCCGGCCCGCGACGCCGGCCATGTCTCGCTCACGAGCGTGCGGCGCCGCGGGATCTTGAATCAAGGCGCTTTTTTGTCCGTGTATGCCCACGCGACCGAGACGGCGCCGGTGCTGCGCGGCGTCGCAGTGCTGCGCCGCGTTGCGTGCGTGGACATTGCCTCCCCGACCTCGCTCAACATCAACGTCGTACCGCCCGTGCCCGACCTGAGTAAGACGACGCGCGAGCGCTTCGCAGTTCACAGTGCCGATCCCGCGTGCAAGAGCTGTCACGGCAGCATCGATGCGCTCGGATTCAGCTTCGAAGCACTCGACGGCATGGGGCGCGAGCGCCAGATGGAGAACAATCGACCGGTCGACAGCACGACGATGTTGAGCGCCGGGTACTCGTTCGATGGCAGTTATTCCGACAGCACGGATCTCGCGTTGAAGCTGGCCGACAGCAAAGAGCTCCAGGCCTGCTTCGCGCGCCAGCTATTTCGTTTTGCCGCCGCGCGCAGCGACGCAGAAGCAGAGAGCAGTTTCATGACGCAGGTGGCAGCGTTACCCGACGGTGCGCGAGGCAAATTCGCAGAGCTGATCGTCGCGTTCATCGGGAGCGACGCGTTCGTTCAGCGCGGAGCAAACCCATGAGCCAGCGTCGCATCTCACGCCGGCGTCTGATGCAGACGGGGCTCGCAACGGCAGCCAGCTTGCCGCTCGTGCGCGCGCTCGGGGGTGTCGCCCGCGCGGCCGATCCGAGCATGCTCACGAACTTCGTGTGCATCTACCATCCACACGGTGTGAGCGCGGAGTACTGGGCGCTGCGCACGGGTGAGGCCGAAACGATGTTCGACATCGCGTACGACAGCTGCTCACTGCAGCCCTTCGACGACGCGAAGACCTACGGCAAGAGCTTCA
>Ga0193752_1001985_pt1 | contig 16075 bp, 10 predicted proteins | sample H1c1metaG_FD_144924 | JGI IMG/M metagenome (GOLD analysis project Ga0193752, IMG submission 144924) | Soil microbial communities from a riparian zone of the East river system, Colorado, United States - H1c1 | ecosystem: Environmental > Terrestrial > Soil > Riparian zone | place: USA: East River... | reverse complement strand
AGGCGCCGACATATCTGCAAAAAGTTTGTCTGTAGTTGCAATTGCTTTTTCGTATTCAGCTGATCCATGAACAAAGGTCGTGACTTCCCTGGCCAGAATTTTCTGCAGGCCGCGCGAACCCGGATTTTCGCGGTGACTGGCAATGATTTCATCAATTTCATCCTGTGACAAAAAGGTGAAAATTTTTATCCAGCTTTCAGCATCTGAATCTTTTGCATTCACCCAAAACTGATAAAATTCATAAGGAGAGGTTCTTAAAGGATCCAGCCACACATTGCCTTTCTCGGATTTCCCAAACTTGCCACCATCGGCTTTTTTAATTAAAGGGCAGGTGAAAGCAAATGCCTCACCACCGGCCTTTCTGCGAACCAGTTCAGTTCCGGTCGTTATATTTCCCCATTGGTCACTGCCACCCATTTGCAGCTTGCATTTTTTGTTCTGGTATAACCAATAAAAATCATAACCCTGCATCATCTGGTAAGCAAATTCAGTATAGCTAAGTCCCACTTCACCCTCAATCCTTTTTTTGACACTATCTTTTGCCATCATATAATTGACGGTTATGTGCTTGCCGGTATCACGAAGAAAATCAATGAATGAAATAGTTCTGAACCAATCATAATTATTGACCATCTCTGCGGCGTTCGCTATTGAAGGATCAAAATCGAGATATTTTTGCAGCTGTTTACGTATCCCGGCGACATTATTGGCAAGATCACTTTCACTAAGCAGGTTACGTTCTTCGCTCTTACCGGAAGGATCACCTATCATACCGGTGGCGCCACCTACCAATGCTATAGGTTTGTGCCCGTTTTTCTGAAGGTGCACCAGTAAAATGATCTGAACAAGGCTGCCAATATGCAGGGAATCCGCAGTTGGATCAAAGCCGATATACCCGGTTGTCATTTCTTTTTTTAGCTGTTCAGCCGTCCCAGGCATCAGATCATGGAGCATACCCCTCCATTTCAGTTCTTCAATAAGACTCATATTATTTTATTGTCGTATTTTTAAAGTTCCTTAAAAGGTATCATTCAACAGGTTATACAGCAAAATTCAACCCGGTGGAATTAAACACCCACAGTTTTCCGGCAATAGCTTTCACCGGTAACTGAAAAACTGTACTTTGTAAAAAAAATACAGGTGGTATTTTGATAAAAATCACCCGCATAACCAAAGTGAATCAATGAATTATGCAAATGTAAGGATTACCGGAAGTTTAGATCAAATATGCAATAATTTCATTTGTAGTTCGTTTGCCATTGTTGAATATCCGGTCCCGAACTGTTTCATTTTCAGCGTAAACTAAACTTGTTCTGAATTCTCAGGGCGTAACCGTGAAAACTTGTCTATAAATTAATTGCTTATTAAGAAACCCGGGTCGATGAAAAAAAACCTTTCCCTGCTCCTGCTTACAGTTACCCTGCTGTTATGCCAGTTTTCCTATTCTCAATTCCGGAAATATTCGAATGAATTCCTGAATATAGGCGCCGGCGCGCGCGGTCTTGCTATGGCTGGTGCGCAAATCGCATCCGTAGAAGATGGCAGCTCGGGTTATTGGAATCCTGCCGGCCTCGTTAACGTAAAAGACAATCCCCAGGTTAATCTGATGCATGCGGAGTATTTCGCAGGCATAGGCAAATATGATTATGCGAACGTAACACTTCCCCTGAAAGATAATAAGAGAGTGATCGGTTTATCATTGCTGCGATTTGCGGTTGATGATATACCTAATACAATATTCCTTGTAGAGCCGGACGGCACTATAAATTTTGCAAATGTTCAAACATTTTCTTCAGCAGATTATGCTTTTATGTTTTCTATGGCTCAGCAAAAAAAGCTTGGCAAGGAGAGAAAACTTAATATGGGTTTCAATGCAAAAGTGATTCACCGGAAAGCCGGTGATTTTGCGTCTGCATGGGGATTTGGATTTGATGCAGGAGTACAGATAGTCGACAAACGCTGGAGAGTAGCAGTTATGGCGCGTGACGTCACTACAACGTTTAATGCCTGGTCGTTCAGTCTGAACGAAAAAATGCGCGAGGTGTTTTATGTAACACAAAACGAAATCCCTGTAAAATCAACAGAGCTTACTGCTCCAAAACTTATTCTGGGCGGAGCATATAACTTTCCAATCAATAAGAATCTGAACCTGCTCGCAGAAGTGAATGTTGATTTAAATTTTGATGGCCGTCGTAATACAGTTCTTTCAGGAAGTACTATCAGTGCTGATCCTAAAATTGGCCTTGAGGCAAGTTGGAAAAATGTGTTTTTTGTGCGTGGTGGTGTTAATAATTTCCAGCAGGCTCTTGATGATGCCGATCTTACGAATACAAAAAAGGTCTGGATCTATCAGCCAGGAGTAGGCGCTGGCTTTCGAATCTCAACTGTGCAGATTGATTATGCATTTACCAATCTGGCCAATCAGTCAAATCCGTTGTTTACCCATGTTTTTTCTTTGAAAATTGATCTAAAGAAAAAGCAAAGCAAATAATATACCCTTACCCCCCATGAGAACAACCAAAGATCAGTTCATGAAAAGAATCTTCACATTATTGTTAATCCTGTGTGGTCTTAACGGATGGGCACAGCAATACAATAATGAATGGATTAAATTTAATCAGACCTACTATAAATTCCAGGTCGGATCCTCCGGATTATATCGTATCTCCAAAACTGCGCTTGATAATGCAGGTATTGGCAATACTCCGGTTGAATTTTTTGAGTTATGGTGCCAGGGCAAGATGGTGCCTTTTTATCCCTCGGTTGCTTCAGGTCTGTTACCTGCAAATGGTTATCTTGAATTCTGGGGAGCTGCCAACGATGGCAAGGCCGATAAAGCGATGTACAGATCTGCCGCTTATCAACATTCTGATAAGATCAGTTTAATTTCAGATACTGCAAGTTTTTTTTTAAGTGTCAATACCTCACAAACCGGATTCAGATATAATCAGCAGCCAAATGATCCCGATGCAAGTGTATTACCGGTGGAGCCTTATTTTATGTTCACCGCCGGCGCATACTTTCGAAATATGATTAACCTGGGATTTGCTGCGATTGTCGGGGAATATGTCTATTCTTCTTCCTATGATAAAGGAGAGTACTGGTCTAGTTCACCTTTTAGACCTTTTGTGCCTTTAAATCATGCTCTTTCCGATCTGGCTGTTTTTAGTTCCGGTCCTCAGTCATACCTGAAATATGGTGCATCGGGCAATTCGTTAAATGCGAGACATATACAGGTAAGTGTCAACGGCTCTTTGGTTAATGATACCCTGATGGACTATTTTAACGACATTAATGCGACTATACCAATTCCTACCAGCTTGCTTAGTTCCAATACAGCTTCCTTACAATTCGTAAATACATCAGCTGTGGGTACGGATCGTGCGGTAACATCGTATTACGAAATAATTTATCCAAGACAATTCAATTTTAATAGTGCGGCAAACTTCGGATTTGATTTACCTGCGAAGCTTTCCGGGTACCTCCTTGAAATAACAAATTTCAACTATGGTTCCGTAGCCCCCGTATTGTACAATACAACAACCGGGGCAAGATATATCGGGAATATCAGTGTTGCAGGCAAGGTTCGTTTTGCATTACCTGGTTCTGCGGCACCGTCGAAATACATTCTTTTATCGGAGGAAGCTTCAAATATCAGAACTGTCAGTGCTCTAACTACAAAGAACTTTGTTAATTATGCACTTGGCGCAAACCAGGGAACATACCTCATAATTTCTCATTCGAGCCTTTTTAATGGGACAAACGGAAATAATCCTGTCAATGAATATGCGGCTTACAGGCAAACATCTCTGGGTGGAGGATATACCAGCAAAGTTGTTGAGATTGATGAACTGGTAGATCAGTTTGCATTTGGTATCAAAAAGCATCCGTTATCCATAAAGAATTTTCTTCGTTATGCACGTGCTACTTTTACAACGGTTCCAAAATTTGTGTTTTTGATTGGTCACGGTATGACGTATGTTGAATACCGTAATCACGAGTGGGAAAGTGTCGCTGATCAACTAAATATTATTCCAAGCTTCGGGAATCCGGCCTCGGACAACATGCTTAGTGCCGGTGGTGTTTTGAGCCCGGTGCCCGAGACACCGATCGGAAGACTTTCAGTAGTCTCTGCAAAAGAAATTGAAGATTATCTGGAGAAAGTGAAAGAATATGAGAATGTTCAGCTAGCTGCACCCAATACGCTCGAAGGCCGTGGCTGGATGAAAAATGTTGTACATGTTACAGGCGGCAGTGACTCATACCTGGGGACTGTACTGTGCAACTTTATGAATGTTTATAAAAGTATTATCAGCGATACACTCTTTGGTGCGAAGGTGTATACTTTCTGTAAAACAACCACCAATCCGGTTGATGCACTTGGAAGTGAAAAGATTGCCGAACTGTTTAAAGAAGGGATCAGCATGTTGGATTATTTCGGGCATTCTTCTTCAACCACGCTGGAGTTCAATCTGGATAATCCACAGGCATATGATAATAAGGGAAAATACCCGATATTTTATGTGAATGGATGTAATGCCGGTAATTTCTTTACCTACTACCCTCAGCGCCTTCAGGTTAATGAAACTTTATCGGAAAAATTTGTTCTTGCAAAAGGCAGGGGATCAATCGCTTTTGTGGCCAGTACTCACTTTGGTATTGTTAATTATTTGAATCTTTTTTTAAATGGGTTATATAAGGATATAGCGGAAGGTCATTCAGTTACTTATGGGGAAACACAACAGCATGCAATGGCAGCGTTGGTTAATGCTGCCGGGAGTACGGATTTTTATGCCCGACTTCATGCCGAAGAAATTACCTTTCATGGAGATCCTGCCCTTAAACTGAACAAATCAGTAAAGCCAGATTACATTGTCGAAGAATCGTTGATTCGTATTAATCCTGCATTCATTTCGGTAGCGGAAGAAAAATTTGAGGTTAAAGTTAAGGTCATGAATATTGGCAAGGCTGTAAGTGATTCCGTGATGTTACAGGTAAACCGTCAATTCCCCGATGGAAGCCAGCAATTAATATATCGCCAAAAGATCAAAGGAATCAGCTATGCAGATTCTATTATATTTTCAATTCCGATCGATGCATTACGCGATAAGGGCCAAAATAAAATAACGGTTACCCTTGATCCCGATAATGAGATCAATGAAGTTTCCGAACAAAATAATATTACCTCCAAGGATTTTTACATTTTTGAAGATGAACTGCGGACAGTTTATCCATACAATTTTTCTATTGTTAATAACAATACTCAAAAGTTATTTGCTTCAACTGCCAATCCGCTCTCGCCTCAAAACCAATTTGTAATGGAGATGGACACAACTGAAATGTTTAATTCCAGTTTGAAAGTTTCCAAGACTGCTACGTCAATAGGAGGCCTTGTAGAATTTATTCCCGGCTTTACTTATTCAGACAGCGTTGTATATCATTGGAGGGTGGCTAAAAATCCAGGTAATGGAGGTGCTTATTCGTGGGAAAAGTCATCGTTCATTTATATCCCTGGTCAGGTTGACGGTTATAATCAGTCTAACTTTTATCAGCATAAAAAATCAACAACTGAGCGAATCGAACTCGACTCTGCCAGCGCTCAATGGAAATTCGGAAAAAGGTTAAACAATATATTTGTCAGAAACGGTGTATATCCTGATGCGGCTTCTTATGCAGCAGATTTTCTGGTTTCTGTAAATGGCAGTACTTATATCCAGAGCGTTTGTGGAATATCGGGGATCATTTTTAATGTTTTTGATCCTGTAACGCTTCAGCCCTGGTTTAATGCTGATCAGGGTTTCCCGAGTCAGTATGGAAGTGATCCCGTTTGTGGTGTAAATCGCCGCTATAATTTTCAGTACAATATCCTTGATCCGGTAAAAAGAAAGGCTGCGGTCGATTTTCTTGATCTTATTCCAGAGGGACACTTTGTAGTAGTAAAAAATATCTCTGGGAAGGATGCGTGGACAAACACTTATGCGGCTGACTGGATGGCAGATACAGCCACCCTTGGAAAAGACAATTCTCTTTATCATCGGTTGATCACACAAGGGTTTACCGGCATCGATGCATTTTACCGACCAAAGGCATTTATTTTCATCTATAAGAAAAATAAGCAAATAGATTTCTTTCCCAGATTTGTCGTCAGCGACAGCATAAACGATAGAATTACTTTGTCTGTTGACTGCTATACACCCGATACGCTTGGCTTTATTACGTCGCCAAAATTCGGCCCGGCAAAAGCATGGAAAGAAGTTATTTGGAAAGGTGAAGAAATGGAAAGCAATGGTCATGACAATCCAACCGTAGATGTTATTGGAGTAGAAAATAATAACGCCGAAACGGTTCTCTTTACCCTAAATAAGTCCACACAGATTTTCGATATCAGTTCTGTCAGCACTGCACAGTTTCCTTTTATTAAGCTGAAAATGCGAAATGCAGATTCTCTGTCTCTCACTCCATACCAGTTAAAATACTGGAGAATATTTTATGATCCTGTTCCTGAAGGAGCATTGGCACCGAATCTATATCTGGTTTCAAAAGACACCCTTGAAATCGGTGAAACATTTAAGTTTGGGGTTGCATTTAAAAATGTAAGCAAAGTGCCTTTTGACAGTCTGGGAATTAAAGTTACCGTACTGGATAAGGATAATATTCTGCACAATATCATCATTCCAAAGTTACGGCCACTGCCGAGTGAAGACTCAGTGAAAATCTACTTCGAACTTGACACAAAACTATATCCTGGTATTAATACTTTGTTTGTAAATTTCAACCCGGATCTTGAACAAAAGGAACAACACGCCTTCAATAATTTCATTTACAAAAACTTTGTTGTCAATTCTGATTATAAAAATCCGGTCCTGGATGTAACGTTCGACGGTGTGCATATTTTAAATCGTGATATTGTTTCCGCGAAACCACATATTAAAATCAGTCTTAAAGATGATTCAAAATACAACCTGTTAAATGACACGGCATTGAACTCCGTACAGGTTAGATATCCAGATGGCTCCCTGAGAACCTTCAATTTTGATAATGATACATTAAGGTTCAATCCAGCCAATTCGGGTGATGACAATACTGCATCTATCGACTTTAATCCTTCTTTTCTGCAACAGATTAACCCTGAGGGTGATGAATATGAACTTATTGTAACTGGAAAAGACAGGAGTGGCAATAAGGCAGGGAAAACTGAATTCAGAGTTGCCTTCAAGGTGATTTCCAAGCCGATGATTTCTAATTTGTTAAATTATCCAAATCCATTCAGCACCTCAACTGCTTTTGTGTTCACATTAACAGGCAGTGAAATACCACAGAATATAAAAATCCAGATTTTGACTGTCACCGGTAAAGTTGTGAGAGAAATTACAATGAATGAATTGGGACCGGTAAGGATTGGAAGAAATATAACCGAATTTAAATGGAATGGCACAGACCAGTTCGGGCAAAAACTGGCTAATGGAGTTTACCTGTACCGTGTAGTAACATCCTTAAACGGCAAGAAGATGGATAAATACAAATCGGAAGGTGATGTCACAGACAAGTTTTTTAACAATGGATACGGGAAAATGTATCTGATGAGATAGTAAAATATTTGATCCATGCAAAAAGAGGCTGCTGATTAGCAGCCTTTTTGCGTATATCTATTAACGGCTGCCTATACCTGAGATTTTTTTTTGGGATCTGAGCGATGTCTGAATATTTTATACCGTTCTGTGCATTTATGTATAAAGGGTAGGCTGAGCACTATAAAAACCGGATAGACCGACAATATGAACCGATTGTGCCAGTCGTCACAGGTAAGTACCGCGGTAACCCAGGTGACTGCGACTGTTGTGAACAGATAAAACAACGCATTCAAATCTTCTTTCCACCATCTTCTAATGCTTAAGACTGAAAAAATATAAAGAAGATAAAAACATGAACAGATAACTATGTTATGCAGTGCACTAAAATATACCCTGCCAATGCCGAAAAATGCAATTGACCTCCTGAGCCCTAAGCTCAGGAACTGTGAAAAATGAGTACCTATATAAGATAAAATTGCGCCGAAGGAATTATCAACCGGTTTTAAAAGTTCATGAGTTTCGGAACTCGTGGGAACACCACAAATTATATGTTCTTCTATGTATGGCAGCAGGAAATTTAGTTCACCACCTGAACGCATAATGCTGTTAAGTCCGGCAAAATAAATTAAGGCAGCCAACACAAGTGATAGGATCTGTTTTGACATTCGGAAATGCCGGATATATTTGAAATAAAAAAAACAAAATGCTGGAATCAGGAGAAGAATGCCTGTTGGACGAGTAAAAATCAGCAGCGACAAAATAAATATCAGAACCATCAGCTTCGTTCTTCCAAATTGGTTGGAGGACAAAAGGTAACAAGTGAAAATTATCAGGAGACTATAAAAAATTGATTCTGTCTGTAAAAACGTGTTGAATTGCTGGAAGGGGTAAAATACAATCAATAATATTGTCGCTAACAAGCCTGTGGTCAGGTTAAATCTTGAAATACAAAATCTGAAAAAAATTAATGTTGCAGTTAAATTCAATAATAATTGAATGATGACAATTGGATAGTATCCAAAATTCCATTTCAAACCAAGCGCAATCAGGGTGATGTTAACGCTATAGAAATAGAAATTTTTACTTGTCAATGCTTCATTGGTAAGAAAGTATTTTGCTTCATAAATATATTTTTCTGCTTCACCTGTGATACCAATTCCATTTTTCCAAAGCAGGATTGCCTGCATTATTATCCAGGCACCTATAACAAGGTTCCTGAATGTGTGGATTTGAAAGCCCGTATTTTCCTGAGAAGAACTGATTGTTTTAATCATTCACAGGCAAAATACATTTATTATCCATAACTGCCATTATGCCGTAATCCTTGCCGACAGTCTGATGATGCGGCGTGCATATTTGCCGAAGATGTCGAATTCGACATTAACAGAGCTGCCTTTGTTGATACCGGATATATTCGTATAATCATAAGTGTATGGGATGATAGCTACCGAAAATGAATTATCGCTAACATCGAAAGCAGTCAGACTTATCCCGTTTAGACAAATTGATCCTTTTTCAACAATCAGATCTGCAAATTCAGTAGGGAAGCCAAATGTATAGACGTAGCTTCCCGGATGTTCTGTTTTAGATTCGCATATAGCCACGGTATCAACGTGTCCCTGAACAACATGACCATCCAGGCGACCGTTCATCAGCATACTTCTTTCGAGGTTTACAGTATCACCTGCCTTCCAGCTATCCAGGTTGGTCTTTTTGAGGGTTTCATCAATGGCGGTCACCCTGTGATACTCCGGCATCACCTGGTCGACTGTCAGGCACACGCCATTGTGCGAAACACTTTGATCGACCTGAAGCTGAACTGTGAGTGGCGATGAAATGTAAAACTCTTTATTGAGTTGTTTCTCAAACACTTCAAGGATTATTCCCGTTTTTTCGATTATTCCCGTAAACATTTTACAAATTTCGGAATTTTTTGTTTCCGGATTCATCATTATGTTTTATATTTGCAATCCTTAAAGCATTAAAGGAGGTATCATATCATGTTGATCATTGATTCAAAAGATTGCGAAAATATTGACAAAGCTCTTAAAAAGTATAAGAAAAAATTTGAGAAATCAAAGGTTCTTTTGCAGTTGAGGGAACGTCAGTCTTATACCAAGAAGTCAGTTAAACGTCGCGGAGAAGTTTTAAAAGCTGTTTACAAACAAAAAATTGCGACCGGAGAAATTGAGGGTTAAATAATTTCGCAGAAGTAGTATATTATTTTATTAAATATATATCAGACAAAAGGTCACCCGAATGGGTGACTTTTTAATGCAGTATGCTGTCGAATTTGTCGTTTTACGCAAATACAAATCCATGCTACATCGAATCAGATCCGTGCGAAAGTTGTTTCAATATCCTCTTTTCGTACCGGGTATTATTGTTTTTTTTATTACACATGAATATAGCCGATACGTTGGGCTTGTGCCGTATGTTGATCTTTTGGTTTATTTTCTGATTTGTGTGTCTATAACGACGATCTGCTTCTTTATTTTAAATTTAGTTTTTAAGTCTTATCAACGGTCGGGGATTTACATTTCTTTTTTTTTAGTGTTTTATTTTTTCTTTAGAGAGATTCAGGAATTGCTGAGCGCCTTTCCTCTAATTAGCCGATATAGCGCATTAATACTACTCTTTATTTCCGGAGCGATTCTCCTCTTTCGATATCTCCGGAAAGGGACTAAAGATTTTTCCAGAATAGCAGCGTATTTGAATACCCTGCTTTTGATATTGATCATTTACGACTTGTTTAATATTTTATCAGCCAAACAGTCACGGATTTCCGTTTCCAATCAAACCGTCAAAAGTATTAATGCTACGCAGATAGCCACACGTCCTGATATTTATCTAATAATACTTGATGGCTATGCTGGTCAGTCATCTCTTAAATCTTATTTTAGTTACGACAATTCTGTATTTCTAAATTCCTTAAGGACGAAGTCATTTTTTGTTGCGTCGAATTCATTTAGTAATTATACAGCTACCCCTGTTTCAATGGCATCTATGTTTTCAATGGACTATATTGAGTGGGCGAAAAAGGAAAACGACATCAAAGTAGAAATGTATAGTGAGTCTGAAAAGATGATAGCAAATAGCATGACTTTGAATTTTCTTAAAAAGGAAGGGTATGATTTTTTTAATTATTCTGTTTTCACTATCGGTAGTGATTTTTCGGAATTTGACCCTGATTTACTCCCCACCAAATTAAAATTGATCACAGCCGGAACATTTTACAATAAATTCAGAAAGGATGTATTTGCGTCTGTGCGGGCTGGAATAGGAGCACGGGTAAGCTGGCTAGGCCGGTACTTTCAAAATCAATACTTATATGGTAACAGAAGGCTTATAAACCTCACAATCAATAACGCTAAGGCTAAAGCTGTAAAACCAAAACTTGTTTACACGCATTTGTTGATGCCACACTGGCCATACCTGCAGGATAGCCTCGGCCGGTTAACTAAATACAATGCATTCAAAGGTGTGGACGACAAACAGGGCAAAGTGCAGTATCTTTCTTATTTGAAGTATACCAGTCACTATGTTACAACAATTGTTGATGAACTTCTTCATTTGACAAAGGGAAAGGCTGTGATTATGGTTATGAGTGATCACGGCTGCCGGACATTTCTAAATGATACTACATTTGCTGCTAACAATAATTTGAATGCTGTTTATCTTCCGAATAAGAATTACAGATCTTTCTATGATAGTGTAAGCAATGTGAATCAGTTCAGACTGGTTTTTAATGCGGTGTTCAACACGCAGTTGCCTCTGAAAGAAGATACTGTTGTTTTTTAGACTATCAGTTATGAACGTTCATTTGTATAACATCCAGAACATCCAAGGTGGTCGGGGGTCTGGTCTTTTGTGCTAATTAACGATAAAACTCCATTGCTTCCCGATAAATCGTATTTTTAGTAATCGCTTTTTATGACTAAAAATATAAGTAACAACGAGCATATTTTACCCTTTATAAATTACCTCAGGTTTGAGAAGAGATATTCTGACCATACGGTAACGGCATACAATGATGATCTGCAACAACTGTTTGAATATACCTACCATCAGTTTGAAGAATCAATACCCGGTAAAATAACAGCATCTGTAGTCAGGAGCTGGCTGGCGAGTCTCAAGGAGCAAAAGCTCAGTTCAAAATCAATCAACCGGAAAATTTCCAGTGTAAGATCTTTTTTCAAGTACCTGATGCGTACGGGTATGGTTGCTCAATCGCCCATGTCGAATATAACTGCGCCGAAAATAGCGAAAAGACTTCCCGGCTATATTGAAGAGAAAGACATGGCCACTCTGCTTGCTCATGTTGAATTTCCAGACACCTGGAAAGGTAAAACAGACAAACTGCTGGTAGATGTTTTTTATAACACAGGTATGCGTCTGGCCGAATTAATGAACCTCAGGGAAACTCAGGTCAATACCACCGGCCATACGATCAAGGTTCTGGGTAAGGGTAATAAGGAGCGGGTTATACCGGTAAACCCTGATTTAACAAAACGGATTCAGACCTACATCGAAGCAAAAAAAAGTGAAATTCCGGCTTCTTCCGATCATTACCTCCTTGTAAATGAAAAGGGTAAAAAATTATATCCCAAGTATCTGTATCTCACTGTGAAACGTTATTTGTCTTTAGTAACAACGAGTGACCGCAAAAGCCCTCACATACTCAGGCACAGCTTTGCAACCCATCTTTCAAACAATGGTGCGGATATCAATGCGGTGAAAGAATTGCTCGGCCACGCAAGCTTATCTTCGACCCAGATTTACACCCATAATTCGATACAAAAACTAAAGGATATTCACAAGAAATCGCATCCGAAAGCGTGAAAGAATCACCTCTTTTTTTCGCACTTTTTATTTGGTGATACCCCCCTGGTTAATTAACTTCATATAGATATGACTGGATGTTCTAAAATCGTCAAGTCTTTCTCTGATAACCAATTATTATAAGTTCTTTAATATATTGTTCACTGTTAAAAATGCGATAGTTATGAACGTTAACATTCAGACTGTGCGGTTTACTGCTGATAGTAAATTAACTAATTACGTCAGCGATAAACTGCAAAAAATTTCTACCTTTCACGACCGTATTATTAAAGTTGATGTATTCCTCAAACTAGACAACGTGGTCCACAACATCAAGGACAAGATCGCTGAAATCAGAGTCCAGGTACCCCGCCAGCAGTTCTTTGTTAAGGCATCCTCTAAATCATTCGAAGAATCATTTGATGCCGCGTTAAATTCACTCGTAATGCAGATAAAAAGAAAAAAAGATAAAAAAGTAGCCTAAATAACTTATTAAAAACCTCCTCCGGGAGGTTTTTTTATTTCCATTCTCTCATATAGCGGCAGGAATCTGCTCTTCAGATTCGATGCATGTTTCGCCAGATGGGCCAGCTTAAAAAAATTCTGTTTATAAATTTTTCGATTTAACAAATTCAATTACCTTTGCCTTCCCAAAATTTAGGGGGGTGACTGCGTGATGCGTGATAGTTCTTTGTGGTATTGGTTTTCAGGGAATTGAAACATAAGTTTCTGTAAAGAGTCTGTCAAAGGACCGATTTCAGAACATTATAAAATGCCAGTGTAGCTCAGTTGGCCAGAGCAGCTGATTTGTAATCAGCTGGTCGGGGGTTCGAATCCCTCCACTGGCTCTAATATGTTTCGGGGCAGGTTCCAGAGCGGCCAAATGGGGCGGACTGTAAATCCGCTGTCTACGACTTCAGTGGTTCGAATCCACTCCTGCCCACATTGATTTTTCCGGTTCTCACAAGGTAATTCACTAATTTGCGGATTGTTTTGCAGGAAGAGGTTAGAGTAACCTGTAAGCCGTGGTTTTATCGGGATAGATTTTGGTAAAAGCGGGGTCTCAATGATCCTGTAAGTTCTTTTTATATTTAAGCGGGAGTAGCTCATTTGGTAGAGCGATAGCCTTCCAAGCTATAGGTGGCGAGTTCGAGCCTCGTCTCCCGCTCAGTAAGTAACAGTCTAAAGTCAAATAGGTCAAGGTAAGCTGTTGTATTTGACTTCGTTTTTACCACTGACTCAATGACTGAAACGCCTTTGTAGCTCAGTGGTAGAGCACTTCCTTGGTAAGGAAGAGGTCGTGAGTTCGATTCTCATCAACGGCTCTGGTATTTCAATTGATAATTTCTGCCCGCCGGCTTTTTAGCTGTCATTCAGCCATCACCGTCGGGAGTTTGTAAATTGAACTGCATTAATAAATAAACACACAACTAAAAACAGATAAAGATGTCAAAAGAGACTTTTAAGAGGGATAAACCCCATGTCAACGTTGGTACCATCGGTCACATTGACCACGGTAAAACTACTTTAACTGCTGCGATCACTACTATTCTTGCAGGCAAGGGTATGGCAACAGCGAAAAAGTATGATGAAATTGATGCTGCACCAGAAGAGAAGGAGAGAGGTATTACGATCAATACAGCTCACGTGGAATATCAGACCATCAATCGTCACTATGCACACGTTGACTGTCCTGGTCACGCGGATTATGTAAAAAACATGATCACCGGCGCTGCCCAGATGGATGGTGCGATCTTAGTTGTGGCTGCTACTGATGGACCTATGCCTCAAACAAAAGAACACATTCTGCTGGCTCGCCAGGTTGGCGTACCGCGTATGGTTGTTTTTATGAATAAAGTTGATCTGGTTGACGATCCTGAATTGCTGGAACTTGTTGAAATGGAAATCCGCGAATTGCTGAGTTTCTATGGTTTCGATGGTGATAATACGCCAATCATCCAGGGTTCTGCAACCGGCGCTCTTGCCGGAGAAGCAAAATGGGTGAAAGCGGTTGAAGATCTGATGGAAGCTGTAGATACTTATATTCCATTGCCTCCTCGTCCGGTTGATCAACCGTTCCTGATGTCTGTTGAAGATGTTTTCTCTATCACAGGTCGTGGTACTGTTGCCACGGGCCGTATTGAAAGAGGACGTATCAAAGTTGGTGAAGGTATCGAGATCGTTGGTCTGATGGATGCACCGCTTGTTTCAACCGTTACAGGTGTCGAAATGTTCCGTAAATTACTTGATGCTGGTGAAGCCGGAGATAATGCTGGTCTGTTGTTACGTGGTATTGAAAAAAACCAGATCCGTCGCGGTATGGTACTTGTTAAACCAGGTTCAATCACTCCTCACACCGAATTTAAAGGTGAAGTTTATGTATTGAGCAAGGAAGAAGGTGGACGTCACACTCCATTCTTTAACAAATACCGTCCTCAGTTCTACTTCCGTACAACTGATGTTACAGGAGAAGTTGAATTGCCAAGCGGAACCGAAATGGTTATGCCGGGTGATAACACTTCACTCAGTGTTAAACTGATACAGCCAATTGCTATGGAAAAAGGTTTGAAATTTGCGATCAGGGAAGGCGGAAGAACCGTTGGTGCAGGTCAGGTTACAGAGATTATCAAATAAATTTGAATACCAGACAATTTTTGCCTGAAATATCAAGTAAGTAATAAAAAAAAAGTGCCTGCTAACAGGCACTTTTTTTCAGCTTAAAAAAAGCGGGATTAAAAGTATTACATGCTTAACTTTGTTTCGGATCTTAGTTGTTTATACGGGCATAGTTCAATGGTAGAATAGAGGTCTCCAAAACCTTTGATCTGGGTTCGAATCCTAGTGCCCGTGCAAGGAAAGTTGTATTTTTGCCATCGGATGATATAATAAAATTTACTATCCGGTGTTTTTAGTCAGGTATCTTTTGAAAACGTTATATATTTAAACTAAGCAAATGAACAAGGTTGCGAATTATTTTAAAGAATCTTATAAAGAGTTACTCGAAAAAGTAACCTGGCCTACCTGGGTACAATTGCAACAATCAACCGTTATCGTTCTGGTAGCAACTCTGGTTATTACCGGTTTGGTGTGGGGAATGGATCTTGTGGCACAGTCCGGGCTGAAATTAATTTACTCATTTTTTGGATAATGGAAAATCAAACTACGCAGCAGAATGATAATGAAACATCCCTGCAGGAAACCAAATGGTTCGTGCTAAGGGTTGTTAGTGGCAAAGAGCGGAAAGTCAAGGAATATCTTGATAAGGAAATTGCACGCAGTGGCTGGACTGATATCGTGAAGCAGGTATTTCTTCCTGTTGAAAAGGTATATAAAGTTCAGAATGGGAAAAAGGTAATGAGAGAGAGAAATTATTATCCGGGTTATGTAATGATTGAGGTAACGGACGGTAAGCTTTCTGAAGACCTGCGCGAGGCGATTAAAAATACAAACAGCGTTATCCATTTTCTTGGCAAGGAGAATCCTATTGCGCTTCGAAAAGCGGAAGTGAATAAGATGCTTGGTAAAATGGATGAAATGGCCGAGGCTGGCGGCGCTACAATGAGTGAGCCATTCATTGTTGGTGAAACAATCAAGATCATCGAAGGACCTTTCAACGACTTCAACGGAATGATTGAAGAGGTAAACGACGAAAAGAAAAAGCTCAAGGTTACTGTTAAGATATT
>Ga0193752_1001984_pt1 | contig 16076 bp, 10 predicted proteins | sample H1c1metaG_FD_144924 | JGI IMG/M metagenome (GOLD analysis project Ga0193752, IMG submission 144924) | Soil microbial communities from a riparian zone of the East river system, Colorado, United States - H1c1 | ecosystem: Environmental > Terrestrial > Soil > Riparian zone | place: USA: East River... | reverse complement strand
AACTGTACTGTCCATGTGTTTATGGGCGATTTGGGTTCAGAAAAACATTCCGGAATGTTTTTCTGAACCCAAATCGCCCATAAACACATGGACAGTACAGTTAGCTCGAAAACACCTGCCTCTCCCAATGCAAAATCAGCAGCAGCTGTGCCACGCATCGCTTCTGTAGATGCATACCGGGGGTTTGTGATGTTATTGATGATGGCCGAAGTGCTTAATTTCAGGCAGGTATCGGAATCCCTGCCCAACAGTGGTTTCTGGCGATTTCTTTTTCATCACCAGGATCATGTTGCCTGGGTTGGCTGTTCGCTTCATGATATGATCCAGCCTTCCTTCTCCTTCCTCGTGGGAGTGGCCCTGCCTTATTCAATGGCAAGCCGGATCAATAAAGGCGGCACTTTCAAATCGATGCTGCTCGCTGCCATGCGCAGATCACTGATTCTTATCCTGCTGGGGATCTTCCTCAGGTCCCTGCACAGCGACCAGACGAATTTCACTTTCGAAGACACGCTCACGCAGATCGGCCTTGGATACACCTTCCTGTTTCTCCTCGGTTACCAGGGAACAAAAGCAAGGGTAGCGAGTCTTGTCGTCCTTCTCGTGGCGTACTGGGCAGCTTTTGCATTATATCCTTTGCCGGGACCAGATTTCAACTACGCGGCTGCCGGAGCAGATCCAAACTGGCAACACAACCTCCACGGCTTTGCGGCCCACTGGAATATCAACACCAATTTTGCCTGGAACTTCGACCGTTGGTTCCTGAACCTGTTTCCACGGGAATCGCCTTTTCTGTTTAATGGAGGTGGCTACTCCACGCTTAGTTTTATACCCACGCTCGGCACGATGATCCTGGGCCTGCTTGCGGGATCGGAATTAAAGTCTGGCTCAGCGGCGTCGAAAAAGATCCGTTATTTCCTTACAGTTGGCGTTGCGATTATTGTGCTGGCTCTGATCATTCACCTGGTTGGACTGAATCCGATTGTAAAGCGCATCTGGACGCCAGCCTGGACGCTATTCAGCGGAGGTCTTTGTTTCCTGTTTTTATCGGCCTTCTATTATATCATCGACATGAAACAGCATCAACGGTGGGCGTTTTTTCTTATCGTGATAGGAATGAACTCAATCGCCGCCTACTGTCTTGCTGACGGATTTTCGCCCTTTATCGTCAAATCGCTGTATACTCATTTTGGACACTACGACATGATTTTTGGCGACGCCTACTCAACACTGATCAAGGGTGCTGTGGTGCTTACGCTGGAATGGCTGCTCCTCTACTGGATGTATCGCAAAAAACTCTTTATCAAGATCTGATCAAATAATAATGACTCATGAATAATTTACCGCGTAGACAATTTGTAAAGGACAGTGCCCTGGCAGGTCTCGGCATGCTCAGTTTTCCCGGATTAGTGAGAGCAGAACAGGGGGCGAAGATTCGCATCGGTTTGATCGCAGTTGGCCTGCGGGGACAAACCCACCTATCGGAGATGCTTAAGCGTGACGATGTGGAAGTGGTGGCAATGGCCGATCCGGACAAATACATGATGGAGAGGGCCCGGGGGCTGATAAAGAAGGCCGGCAAGAAAGCTGCTGTTGAGTTCGGCAATGGTCCTCATGATTACAAGAAACTTCTTGAAAGAAGAGATGTTGATGCGGTGTTCATCGCCTCCCCCTGGGACTGGCATATTCCCCAGGGCATTGATGCCATGAACGCGGGAAAGATAGTGGGTATGGAAGTTTGCGGGGCTCTGAAACTGCAGGACTGCTGGGACATCGTTGACGTGCATGAGAAGACTAAGGTGCCGCTGATGGTGCTGGAAAATGTCTGTTACCGCAGGGACATCATGGCGGTGCATAATATGGTGAAGAAAGGCATGTTTGGCGAGATCCTCCACCTGCAGGGCGGCTACCAGCATGACCTGAGAGAAGTGTTGTTTAACAATGGCCAGCCTGGTCATGACAATGAAGGAGTTGAATTTGGGGCGAAGGCATTCAGCGAGGCGAGATGGAGAACGAATTATTATGTCGACAGGAATTGCGACAATTATCCTACGCATGGACTGGGACCGGTTTCACCGATGATCGATATCAACAGGGGCAACCGTTTGCTGAGTCTGTCCTCTATCGCGACCAAGTCGAGGGGCCTCAACAGGTATGTTACACGGACTGCTAAGGAAGGTGCCAATCATCCCAACGCAAAACTGAAATACAAACAGGGTGACATCGTCACCACCCAAATACGTACCGAAAATGGCGAGACCATTGTGATCACACTGGACACCTCGTCTCCAAGGCCTTACAACCTTGGGTTCCGCGTGCAGGGTACTGATGGATTATGGCAGGAGCAGGGTTCCGGTGAATTCGATACAGGGCTGATATATATTGAAGACAAGAGCCCGAAACACACCTGGGAGAAGAGTGCCGAATACCTGAAGAAATACGATCATCCCTTGTGGAAGAAGTTCGAGAAGGATGCAACTAACTCAGGACATGGCGGAATGGACTTCTTTGTTGACAACGCATTTATCGAATGCATAAAGAGAAAGACGGAATTTCCACTCGATGTGTATGACCTTGCAACCTGGTATGCCATCATGCCCCTGAGTGGTAAATCCATTGAAGAAGGAGGAAGCCTGCAAGAGATCCCTGATTTTACCAGGGGTAAGTGGGCTCAGAGAAAACCTGTATTCGGTCTTGGTGAATATTGATCGCAGTATTTTTTTTCAGTTGCCCTTCGACAGGTGAGCGTTGGTGATCCTGTATAATTGCCCGTCTGCTTTTGTCATCAGGTAGATTTCACCCTTGCCGTCTCTTCCTAAACGAAGTTCAACGCGGTTGGTGCCGGCTTCTTTTTTCAATGTAGTGGGATGATGGTTTACCGTGATCTTTGCTTCTTTGATTTGTAATGGTTTTTTCACTCCAATATCGTGGGTGTCAAAATAAAAGATTCTTGCCCTGGGGATATCTCCAAATAGGAAGAGGTGCTTTAATGCAGCCAGCTTTGTTCCCTGGTATTCATAACCACCGGTTATCGCTTTTCCTTCATCGTGATCATATTCTGCTAACGGATAGGTTATATGATTTGTGCTGTCGTCCGCTGGCAGGGGATAAACAGTATTGAGATTGCGGGCCGGGGCAAAAAGAAAGCTTCCTTCACGGGTTGGCCATCCTGCGTTCATCCCCGGCTTGATTAGGTAGATCGATTCAATATTGGTCTGACCAATATTGCTGGCCAGCATGGATCCTGATTTTGTCCAGGTGAAGCGGTGAGGATTCCGAAAACCATAGGCATATATTTCGCGGACTGTGCCGGGCGACCGGTCTTTCGCATAAGGGTTGTCGTCAGGAATGCCATATTTGTGATTGTTACTGTTCCTGCCGGCTGGATCGATCCGGATCACCGATCCCCATATCTTGTTTTTGCCACCAGGAATAAATGAAAATCCTTCCTGAACACTGGCGCCGTCTCCAATTCCAATGTACAGCAGTCCATGGTCGGGGTCACCTTTTGCCGACATTGGGTTGAAGGCAATTTCCTGCACGCCATGCGCACCCGACACCATGTTGATCCGCAGGAGTTCCCTGCCCGTACCAATCAAGGTGTCGGATTTCGGGTCGTTCAATTTCCATTCGGTGAGCACCCATTGCAGTTCCACCCGGATGGAATCCGGGTATGTGAAGTCCGCGCGTGGGATATGTCCGGGTTCGGTGTGGGTAGTATAGAGCAGTCCATTGTGGGCAAAATCAGGATGGAAGTCAAAACTTCCCAGGCCGGTTCCCAGACCCGGTTCGGCGATAAATTTTGGTCGAAGCTTTACGAAGTCTGCAAATACGCGTGCCCGGCGATTTTCAACCAGGTAAAGTTTACCCCTGAGGTCGTTTACAAATATTCTTCCGATGCCTGGCTGAGAAGTGAGTTTGGTGATCCTGGTCTTCGGCAATTTTTCTTTGCCATTTGTGGCGGGAAACCTGAGCACGGGTTCCAGGTTGATGGTAAGGCCGCCAAAGCTGATCTTTTCCGGGATGGGATCTTTTATCATGTCCCGGTCTTCAGCCTTGTGTTGTACTGCTCTTTTTTCACTGTGCAGGTAATTCAGGATGTTGGTCAGGTCCTCTTCTTTGAGTGAGGCAAAGGAGGGCATGATGGACTTATAGGTGTTGAATAATGAATCTGCCCGTTGATCCGACGAAGAGATCATCTGCTGCGGATCATGAATAAATTTTCTCACCCAGGTTTCCGGAACGATGGTTGTGATGCCTGCGAGGGCGGGCCCAATGGCATCCTTATTCAATTCATGGCACCCCCCACAATTGGAGGTGAAGGATTTTTTTCCTTCAATGATCTTTGGATCATTGGCAGGATCATTGGATTTGCAGGACGTAAGGATCAGTACATAAAAAGTAATGACCAGGGTGCAGAAAAATTTCATATTCTGTTATTCGAAATTAAAGGTGCCGAATCGATCGTACTGGTGAAAATTGCCGGTGGTCGGCTGCCAGGACCAGGATGAATTTGGTTTATCGTAGTCTAACCTGAAGATGTTTCCTTTCCATTGTGTTCCTGATTCCGGCTGCTTCGCCATGATTGGTTTCAGAATCTCATAGGGTATGAAAACTTCAGCTATCCAACCTTTCACTGTAGACGAGCCTTGTTTTTTGCCACCAATAATCTGTGTTTTATGCCGGGTTTTGCGTTTACCCTCATAATGAAAAGGCAGCCAGCTGTTCAGTTGCAGTTTTTCGTTGTTATAGATCAGCAGCGGCAATTCATAGTCCAGGGGAGAGATCTCGTATTCAAAATAATCCGGCTTTTGTGGATCGGGTTGTATGAAGATCTCCACTACGTCCTCATTCCAGAGGTCGAGCATGTCGCTTTGCATGGTATTAGTGAGTCGCTGGTCTTCACAGACGAAGAGCACATAGATACCAGTTTCGGAGTAGAGCAGTTTGCTCCTGGTCTTGTATTTGTTGGGAGAGGAGGGGTAGGGACTGACATTAGTCCACTTTGCCATTTGCCAGGCCGCTGAGCTGGTGTCTCCTTTCAATTCGAAGTCACTGGTTTTTGGAATGCTGAGCGCGGTTTCGTTCACTGTGGTATCCGAGTCGTTCTGCCCTGTTCGCTTCGCGGGGTTGGAGGAAGGGAGTATACCTGTACTGAAAAGCAGACTGATCAGGGAAACTAATCCATAAAACATATCGCAACCTTTCCATCAAATATACTCCCATGTTCCCAAATTATTCCAAACTTTCCCCGCTTATGACTGCGGATGTGCAAGCTTTGGAGCCTGAGATTTTGGTGCGAGACTGAAGTCCACACTTGCTGGCCCTGAACCAAAATAGGTGATGAACAGGGCACCTCCTAACATGGAAATATTCTTCAGGAAGGAACTCATATCCATATTTCTGGCCATCGGATCGGCGACATTCCAGAAATCATGGAGGAGCAGGGTTACCGGTATGAGGAAAATAATGATCAGCAGGGCACCATACCTGGCTTTATAACCAATCATTATACTTAACGCGCCCGCTGCCTCAATAATTCCGGAAAGGGGAACAAAAATGGAAGCAAAAGGCACGCCTTTGGAGGCGGCAAAGGCAATGGTGTTGGGGTCGAAATGCCCGGAGGCGGATATCAGAAAGATTACTGAAAAAAGGATTCTGGATGCTACGAGTACGTATTTCATATTCTTCTTTTTTTGAAACTCAAAATTAGCTATATTTGCTATACCTTAGTAAGTACTATATCGAAGTATAGTACTATACTCCGGTATAGTAAACCATAGAAATGAAAAATAAACATCGCAACAAAGAGGACTGTCAGGCGGTTATTCAACCCGTCCGCGATGCGCTGGATGTGTTGAACGGCAAATGGAAGCTGCCCATCATTATCGCCCTCACACTTGGGAACAAACGTTTCAGTGAGATGGCAAGGGAAATTCCGGGAATTACCGACCGTATGCTGTCAAAGGAGTTGCGCGAGCTGGAGTTGAACAAATTGGTCACGCGCACGGTATATGACGCCATTCCTGTTGTAGTAGAATATTCTCTGACAAACTATGGAGATACGCTGCACAATGTGATCGGCGAACTACGGAAATGGGGTATCAAACACCGTAAGCTGATTATGTCGAAAGGCTGAAAGAATTGAAGGCGTTTCTCTTTTGCGCGTATTAGCTTAGCTTGCATTAAACTCCAAAAAATGAAATGGTCCAGGCTTGTCATTTATCTGCTGGTTATTTCTTTTCTGTTTTCCTGCCGCAAGAAATCAGAGGGTTTTTCGGAGGCCATGCTTCTTGGCCGCTGGCAGCTGAAATCGATCGTATCAAAAGACACCGAAGGCACCTCGGTGAATTCAGACAAACAGGACTTTGGCCCTGAGGATTATTTTGAGTTCAAATCCCCGGATATTCTAACCGTAAATGTAGAGGAGGAGATTTCACAGACCACCTGGACGCTTATAGATGAAAATAAGCGATTGCTGATCAACAACGCCGGGAGTATCGCCTTACCCGCGCAGGGCCTGGACATCAAAAGCTTTTCCGGATCGAACCTCGAATTATACAGCAAGTCGGTCAATGGACAGACTACACACGAAGTGAGTTTTTTCCTGGAGAAGAAGTAAAAAAATTAAAAATCCTATCGTGCGATTTCACTTCAAAGGAGTTTCACGCAAAGGCTAAGCCCTGCCTGCGGCAGGGTACGCAAAGACACAAAGAGATGCCTATTTATTGGCCTTTGCGATTTCTTTGATCTAAAGGACTTAGCGTGAAACCTCCTTTGCACACACTTTGTCAACCGCTCACCGTATAGCATTTTTAATTTTGTCCCCCATCACTCCCCGTGAGCCCATCCTCTGTGTCACCGCTTCTCCAACTTTCCTGCCCAGGTCAAGGCCCTGGATCACGGCTTTTCTGAAATGTATGCCCCCGTATAAACGACTCATTCCTGCCTCATTTGCTGCGATATAAAATGACTTGAACTTCCTGATCGGAAGACCATAAGGTTGTTCGGAATTGTCTGCAAAAGAAAATTTGTCTCCATAGATCTTTGTGAGCATGGTGGCAGCCGACATGGAGATGACGCTGTGACCACTGAGGTATTCGGGAAAGGGAGGTGTTTGTAAAAGTGGCTGCCAGGTGGGAGATATAAATTTCTGGATGGCGGTGACGGGCCTGATGTAATTACTCCGGTATTTTTCGTCCCATACCGCGATGATGGCATCAAACATGGAAACAGAGACGAGGCTGTAACTCAGAAGAGCATGCGCCAGATCCTGTTTTGTTTTATCGATCGCGATCCTGGTGATGCCGATCCAGTGTCCGGCTGGTGAAAGCTTTTTGATACTATAGACCAGGTGCCCTACCGTTTGCGTGGCGAATGGATTGCAGTCCCAGAAGTTGGCAATGTTGCGTTCTGACCTAGTCAGCTTATTGCCGACCTGATACACTTCCCGGCATTCCTTCATGAATTCCTCGGACTGATATGCCGGCGGGCGGTCTACTTTGAAAACATCGGGTTTGTCCAGCACCGTGGTCCTGATCATTTTCCAGTAGGGCTCCACGGCTTCCATGTAATCAGGTGGTGTTTGTTTCCACTCCCCATCGGCCTTACTTTCTGTGAAGCGTTGCATACCCCTTGTTTGGGCGTAATTGTCGGTCTTAGCCCAGGCAATGACCTGCAAAGCCACCGCATTGCCAAACCTGACAGACCGTTCGACTACATCTGCAGGCAGATTTCTTCTGTCTGCATCCCTTTGAATGGAATCCCAGGATTGTTGAAAAAGCTCCTTTGAAAAAACAAGCCAGCGCGCTGTCTGATAAAATGCAGCCAGGCCGCAGGTAAGCCAGTCGTAGCTGCTGTCGGATGATGGAGCCGGTAGTTTATCGAGGCCGTTGAGACTGCCCGCAAGTGACTTTAAGGAGCTATTGCCTGGCCTCACTGATTCATAAAAAGCAATTGTCGTGTACAGGTAACTCCTGCTCGCCACTGGCGGGGAAGTGATATCCCTGATCATCACCTCGGTCAACGAGTTGATGCTCCTGTGCGCGAATTCAACTTCCCGGCTTTGACCATGGATCACAGCAGAAGAGCAGAATAGAAAACTAATGAATACTGAATACCTGAATCTTGTCATTGTTGTTTGCTACCATTATCAAATCGCCGATCTGAATCATATTGCGGGCATCCTTGTCGGTGAGGAATCCTGAATTTTCCATTGGTATGAAACTGCCATCCTGTTGCTGAACGAGTAACATGCCTTTGCCTGCATCATATCTCCCGGATTGGGCCCTTACGCTGTAATTGTTGCCTGTTAGCAGCAGGTCCTCGCGTCCATCCTTGTTAAAGTCAGCTGCGATAATTCCGCGAACAGGAAAAGCCTGCACCTGATTAAGGAAGGGCTGAAACTTGAATTCTTTCCCTTCATTGATGAAGACACCCGACCTGAATTCCTCGGCCTTCAAATGAATGGCGGACTTAAGCTGATCGGCGGTGAATATATCCGCTGCGGTGGCATGGGCATAGGCCTGATAGGTGGCGAATTTGGTTTTAAATGAAGGAACCTGGTCGAGTAATTCGTCTCTGGTGGCCATGGGATAGCTTTTCCCATCAATATAATAACTGATGACGCAGTCTTCGGATCCATTGTTATCGAGGTCAGCGGCATCGATGGTGAGCGGTTCCTTTACCGTTGGTTTCATCTGGCTGTTCAATCCATCATTGCCCGCGATAATGTCGGCCTTGCCATCCTTGTTGATGTCCCTGATGACGACCCTGTTCCACCATCCGCTGGAACCAGAGATTTGTTTTTCCTGCTTTTCGGAAAAATATGGCGCAGTCCCGATTCCGTACAATATGGTCACGGGAAGATATTCGCCGGCAAGCACCAGGTCGGTGCGGCCATCACCATTGAGGTCGGCTGTGTCCGCGGTCTTGACCATGCCGAGATGTTTCAGAAATGCGGGCGTCACATCGGTGAATGCGCCCTTTGTGTTTAGAAATAGATAGCTCTCCGGAGCTAGTGGATAAGAACCCGTCAGCACCTGTCCACCCCGGAAGATGTCGAGGTCTCCGTCATGGTCGATGTCAATGACAGTCACGGCGCCCCCGGAAGATTTTGTTTCCGGCAGCTGGTTCCTGATCTCAAAATAATTTCCTCTTCCATCATTCCAAAACAGGTGGTCTGTGAAATTTGATTGATTGCCACCGCTCATCAGGTAAAGATCCAGGTCCTTGTCGCCATCCAGGTCTGCAAAGACGGCGCCGGTGATCTCAAATTCAGACAAGACCTCCAGTACTGGTTGCGGCTTTACGGTGAACTTGCCATCACCTTTGTTGATATAGAGTTGGCTGGCCTGTCCTTTTCCTCCACCGCCGAGGAAATCGACCTTGCCGTCGCCGTCGGCATCACCAGCCGCTATTGCAGGACCATAGCGTGAAAACTGATGGGGCAGCAGGGGTTCTCTTTTGAAATCGTTGTAGTCATCCTCGTGATGAACAAACAGGTCGGGGTTATCGCTTAATTCTTTGAATATGGCATTTGTGGTTACAACGCTATCGCCCTTTGGGAGGGCTGAGGCATTTTTATGATTAATCACCAGGGTCTTGTTGACTGCCTGCTTGCTGATGGTTTCCACTTTGTCGTCGGGCCAGACGATCCTGATCTCGGCCTGCTCTCTTTTTCCCAATCCGAAGAACAATGCCGGCTCTACGGAAGACTGAAATCCATGGGAGAGCTGCAATTCCTGTATTTGCTGAAATCCATCATTTGCCGACACAAGCACTTTGACCCCGATTCCAAATGGATTTCCCGCCGGGCCGGTGAATTTCAGTTTCAGAAAATTATTTTTCCGGTCTTCAGCGTGATTCTGATACAGGAAGGCGGGTTGATTGGTGTTGTTTACCACGAGATCCAGGTCCCCGTCATTGTCGAAGTCCGCGTAGGCGGCGCCGTTAGACAGGGACGTGCTGTCCACTCCCCATGCTGTGCTTACTTTTTCGAAACTCAGGTCGCCCTTGTTGCGAAAAAAATAATTTCTAAGCTGTGAGGCCGGTATCTGGCTTACAATGTCCAAAAGGTCGGGTTCATGACCGGCTTCCCTGGCTTTCCTGATCGCTTCCGGTGCGCTGTATTTCAGGAAATCCATGTTTGTATAGTCGCGCATATACCCGTTCGTTATGAAGAGGTCCTGCCAGCCGTCAAGGTCATAGTCGCCGAAGAGGGCCGACCAGCTCCAGTCGGTATTAGAGATGCCCGCGAGTTGTCCGATCTCGCTGAATGATATGCCTGAGTTGTTTCTCACACCAAGTTGCAGCATGTTACGCATGTACTGACGCGAGTAGCCGTTCCTGAGCAACATTTCAAAATGATCGTAGCCATCAGGTCCCTTGAGGAGTTTTTGTCTTTCATTGTCCTCTGGCAGCATGTCAAGGGTCAGCAGGTCGTGTATGCCGTCGTTGTTGATGTCACCTACATCGGAGCCCATGGAGAACTTTGAAGTATGCCCCATGAATGCGGAGGCAGACTCTTTGAAAGTTCCGTTGTGCTGGTTGATGTAGAGGTAGTCGTCTTCATCATAATCATTGGATATGTAAAGATCCGGCCAGCCATCGCCATTGAAATCGGCCACAGCGACGCCCAGTCCAAAACTGATCGGATTGCCGCTGATGCCTGCGTCGGCACTGACATCGGCGAACCTGCCACCGTCATTGCGGTAGAGATGATCCCCTGCCAGTGGGTCACGGGCTGCCTTAACATAGGCCACGTCAAAACGCGTCAGTCTTTTCACCGGATGATTCAGCACATAGAGATCCAGGTCGCCATCCTTGTCGTAATCGAAGAAAGCGGCCTGGGTGGAATAGCCCATGTCATCAATACCATACTTACCGGCCATTTCTTTGAAGGCTCCGTTTTTCTGGTTGATGAACAGGAGGTTTTTTCTGGATTCATCGTCGCCCTTGCCAGACCGGGAGATGTAGATGTCCAGCCAGCCATCGGCATTCACATCGGCCAGGGCAACGCCGGTTTTCCATCCGCTGGCTTTGACCTTTGACTTCTCTGAAACGTTCAGGAATTTAAAATCGCCTTTGTTGATGTAGATCTGCGGTTGTTCGATGTTGGCTGTAAAAACAATATCAGGAAGGCCGTCGTTGTTCAGGTCTCCGGCTGCAACGCCGCCGCCGTTGTAAAAATACTCATAGGCGAGCACGTTCTGGGTGGAGGTTTCGATGATGGTATTTTGAAAGTCAATTCCGGATTCCAAAGAAGGAACGGACCGGAACAGGGGCTGCGCCTGCACTCCACCACAAATCGAAAGCATCACCAGGCAAACAAGTTTCATACGTAAGTAAATTAAAAGAAAAAGGGAAGATAAATTGGCGTTTATCTTCCCTTCTTTAAAATTTATCGGCATTTATTTATCCCACCAAACGCGGGTAGTAAACACATCGGGTCCCATTCTTCCAATTGCTGTTTCATAATTCGGATTTACACCAGCCTCAGCGCCTGGGAAGCGGAGACGACGGGGTAGAGTTCCACCTGTCTGGTTGCCTGGATAGTTAGTAGGAGTGAGAGCGGGTAATCCCGTTCTGCGGATGTTTGCCCAGCCTTCATATCCGTTCAATGTGCTGGCAGTGAGAATGAACATTTCATTTTCAATCTGTACTAGGTTGGCATCAAGCGAACCATTGGGGTATAGATTAGCAGCCAGGTAATCATCTATCTGATCGTCAGTAGCTGGATTATCGGGTTTGTATCCTTCCATCTGTCTGATAGCGGCTTCCTGACCGGCGCTGTATTCAGCGGCGGCGTCGCCCGAAGCCCATTCTCTTGCGATGGCCTCAGCGGTCAGGAAACGTGCTTCAGCATGTGTCAGGAACATATTGGGGTCATCTGCATTGAAGATCACGCCACGGGGGCGGGAATAACTGATAGCTGAAGTCTCACCGGTTAATGCCTTGAGTCTTGTGGCATCAAGCCCATTGGGTAGTCCTTTTGCGTTGGCTATGGAATTGTCACCGTCTACCAAATTTGGCACTTTAGAAGCCGGGTCATTTAGCGTGGCGATGATCGGCAATCTTGGGTCATTGCGGGCTTTCATCATGTCGATCAGCACTTTTGACCATTGAATATCACCTTTCACCACTTCTTTTCTGCCTGCTTCTGTTCCGTAGGGTCCAAGGTTGTATGAATTTGCATTGGTAGAGTTGACGGTGCTGCCATCATGAATGATTGCGAATGTCTCATCATTGTCGGACATGACACCTTTCCCAATGGCCTTGGCTGCCCAGGACTGTGCGGCGCCTGGATCAGCATTAGTAAGACGCATCGCCAGACGAAGCATGAGCGTGTTGGCGAATATCTTCCATTTGGCTGCATCACCTTTGTAAACAAAATCCGCGGCTGAAGGGAAGGGCTGTGCATCGGTGATCGCATCGCCGGCTTGATCCAGTTCGTTCAGCAGGTCCATGTAGATGGCCTGTTGCTCGTCATATTGGGGTTGAAAATTTCTGTCATAAAATCCGCGGCCGGCTTCAAAATAGGGAACATCACCATAAATGTCCGTGATCATGCTGAACTGAAAAGCCTTCAGGATCCTGGCCAGAGAAATCGTGTTGATTTCCTCTGGTTTGTCTTTTCCAACTTCGATCAGGTTCACCAGGTTCTTGATGGCATTTGGATATGCGGTAACAAACAAAGCTTCACTGAGATCCGCCTGGTAGAGGTATTTATCTCCGGCATAAAAGGTTCCCAATGTCGAGAATTGCTGGGAGATGGGCATAGCATAACAAAAATTGGCCCTCCATGTGTGGTAGCCCGGATCGCCGGCTGATCCCGCGATCATCATTTCGGTTTGACCCAGAAGGTAAGCAAGTGGAACCTCCGCCGGCTTCGTCGGGTCTACATTGATGTTTTCAAAATCCTTTGTGCAGGATCCCAAGGCCACAAACAGGGAAAGCGCTGCAAATATTTTACGAATCATAATGGTTGTTTTTGGCAGTTTTGAATTGGGTTAGAATTTCAGGTTAAGGTTCACACCAATAGTTCTTGTTGGTGGGAAGCTGGCAAATTCAAGCCCCTGTGCATTCGTGTTGTTATAGGTTGATTCAGGATCTACATTCGGAATATATTTCTTCAGGATCAGCAGATTCCTGCCCACGAGTGAGATCGAAACACCCTTGAATGGTGTCTTCGCGTACACTCTTGAAGGGATGGCGAAATCAAGAATTACCTGGCGCAGTTTCACGAAGTCTGATTTATAAATGAACTCTTCACCGATCTGCGCATTGAGGAAACCATAGTAAGCGGGAGCGGTCACTACGGTGGTGTTAGGCGACCCGTCTTCTTTTACAGAATTTGGAATCAGCACACCATTTTCGCGCACTCCACCCGCTGCAGTCTGAGCATGCAAACCATTTCCATATGCCAGTGAATTTGTTCCGGAAAATACCTTACCTCCGAATCTTCCGTCAATAAGGACGCTCAATGAGACAGCTTTGTACCGGAAGGTGTTGTTGAATCCACCGGTCAAAGGGGAGATGCCTGTGCCGAAGCTAACCAGGTTCTGCACTATAGGAAAGCCCTCGGCATCAACCACCATCTGGCCCTTGTCGTTGTAAGTATATCCGAAACCTACCAGTTGGCTGAATGCTTTGCCTACTTCCTGGTAAACATAAGCCGTCCTGGAGCGAGGCTCATCAACCTGGATCCTTTCAAGCCCTTCAGTAAGCGCTACAACTTTATTCCTGTTGTATCCGAAATTGATAGATGGTTCCCAGGTGAAATTTTTGGTATCAACAACGCGGTAACTCAACAGGAGTTCGACCCCCTTATTTGTTAGTTCGCCAACATTGAATACCGCGTTGGTGTAACCGGTTGTTCCGGAAACCGAAGCGCCAACGATGTCCTTGGTAGTAACCCTATTGTAGACGGCAAAGTCGAGGTTCAGCCTGTTGTTGAAGAGCTTTGCCTCGATACCAACTTCGGAGCTGGTAGATAATAGAGGTTGCAGTTCGGAGTTTGGAATTTCCGTCTGGTTGACCTGTGCCAACGGTGCACCCATGTGATTGGCCACCAGGCTGTAGTTGAGTTTTAGGCGATATGGTGTGGTTGCTCCACCTACCTGCGCCCATGATCCCCTTACTTTCAGATAATTTACAAACTCAGGCATCTGGAAGGCTTCACTCGGAATGAAGCTCAACCCAACTGATGGATAAAAGATATTGTTGTTTTCGGGGTTCAGCGTAGAGAACCAGTCGTTTCTTCCGGTAACGTTCAGGAAGAGGTAGTTGTTGAACGACAGATCCACCGATCCGTAAAGTGAGTTAATCCTTTGTTCGGTATAGATATAGTTCAGAAATCTTGATGCAGGTGAAACATTCGAGATATCATAGAAGAAAGGAATGTTGAATGGGTTGCCCCCATAGTCTTCATTCTGATAAACCTGCTTCATAAGGTTTCCACCCGCGATTGCATTGAGATGAAAGGCAGTTGACAGATCCTTATCAAATCCAATAAGGACTTCTGAGTTGGTTTCCTGGAAGTCACGGAGTTTGTCGTCGATACCACCGCCGACCTGGAAGGCCGCTCCGGTTGGGGTGATGCCCTTGTAACGATATGTGAATTTGTCAAATCCAAAACGCCCCTTGATGTATAACCAGTCGGTGAAATTAAACTTGGGTTCAAATGACGTGATGATACGATCCTTGGTATCCAGGGTAGAGAAGTCTTCTACAGCATACCAGGGGTTCTGTACGTATGGGTTGTCTGACCATTCCCTTTCATTGCCCAGGTCGTTGTATTTGATGTCCTTCATGACGTTCACATCCAGGGAATTCGGCAACACATAAAGCGCGTAGTTCGCATTTCCGGGAGAGTCGGAGATCCTAGGACGATTCCTGTTCTTCTCTTTGACGTATTTAACGTTGGCCAGGAAAGAAAGTTTCTTGCTCAGTGTGCCGTTCAGGTTGAGGGCAAGATTGTCTCTTTTGAGACTCGTGCCCGGCATGATGCTCCGGCTGTTCAGGTCGCTCATGGATAAACGATAAACCAATTTATCATTTCCACCTGAAAGAGCTATGGAGTTGGTAAAATTGCCGCCAGAGCGGTAGAAGTTTTTGAGATTATCCCTTTGAGGTGCATAGGGCCTTTCGATGCCGTCGTATTGGATCACATTTGAATTATCGAACTTGGCCCCCCAGCTGGAATTCTGTTCACTGCCTGAAGCATTCAGGGGCTTGTTGCCATTGTCCCCGATTCCATATTCATACTGGTATTCCTTGAATTCAGGAAGCAACAGGGTTTCGACCACATAATTGCTATTGATCTCCACACCGATGCCCTTGCCTTTTAATCCGCCTTTGGTTGTTACCAGGATGGCCCCATTGGAAGCGCGTGAGCCGTAAAGCGCAGCGGCAGTACCTCCTTTGAGCACGCTCACCGATTCGATCTCATCAGGGTTGAGGCTGGAGATACCGTCTCCATTATCGACTCCACCCCACATGCCGACATAGCCGAGGTTGTCATTGTTAAGCGGAATACCATCCACCACAATCAGCGGCTGGTTAGATTGTGAAATCGAACCATTACCCCTTATGGTGATACGGCTTGATCCACCTGGTCCGGTGCTGGTTCCGGTGATGTTCAGGCCCGCCACCTTACCGGCCAGGGAGTTCGCGACATTTACCGATCTGGCCTGGGTTAATTCATCACCTTTTACTTCGGTGACGGAATATCCAAGGGCTTTCTTTTCTTTCTTAATACCCAAGGCGGTGATCACTACCTCGTCCAGGCCCTTGGTGTCGGCGGATAAGGTGATGGTGAGGCGTCCGCTTTTGGCAGTCACTTCTTGCGAAGCATAACCAACATAACTGATGTTTAGCACAGCTCCGGGTTTGGCACTAAGCGAGAATTTACCATCTTCCGTGGTAAAGGTTGCCTGTGATGTACCCTTGACCGCTACAGTGGCCCCGTTAACGGGTTCCCCTGCGGAAGTCAGTACGGTGCCGCTGACGCGAATGTTTTGGGAGAAAGATGAATTAGAAATGAGTAGCAGGCATAGGAATGCCGCAAGCAATGGAAG
>Ga0193752_1001983_pt1 | contig 16078 bp, 12 predicted proteins | sample H1c1metaG_FD_144924 | JGI IMG/M metagenome (GOLD analysis project Ga0193752, IMG submission 144924) | Soil microbial communities from a riparian zone of the East river system, Colorado, United States - H1c1 | ecosystem: Environmental > Terrestrial > Soil > Riparian zone | place: USA: East River... | reverse complement strand
TAAGGATTGGTCATATCCTCATCCACACAAATAATATAATCAGCCTTGCCCTTGTTTTCGGCCAGCAGTTCTTTTATATTTTTTTGAGATACGGTGGTGATGGTTGCATACTTCAGATCAGGTTGTTTTCTTTTAAGGTACCAGTTAATACCATCATAATTTTCCGAATGGAAAGCGCCGTTATAATGTATAAAAAGATTACCGGGTTTAAAATTTTGTAAGATAAAATAAGCCATGGTTGCATCTTTGGTGGCCTGTGCTTTTGGCATATTGGGCCCCCCATGCCCACCCATCATCTCGATCATTTTTACATAGCCCGGTAGTTGGGCATCATAATCCATAGGCAATGGTGCCATCCATGTTTTTTCTAAGGCTGATAAAGTGTCCAATGCTTCAAAACCTTTTTTTGAAACCAGCGAAGCATAGCGCCTTGGAATATTGGTGGCTATAAAATCATATTTTTTTTCTTTTGCAAAATTTACAATGGGAGCATAATCTGTATTGTAATTTTTCCAGAGCCGTGCTGCGGAGTCAAGCCCTTTAGCTGATATTTTACCGGCGAGGTAATCATTCAATGCCTGCTGGTTATCAGCCTCAAACATTTCAGCACCAAAAGTGAGGTTTCTTTTTTCACCCAGGTCTTTTGCTACAGCTAATTCCAGCCAATGTGAAATGGCATTGTTATGAAACTCGCCAAAAAGTACGATATCCTTTTTCGCCAGCTGCTTTATCATTTTGTTATAAGATACTTTTTTGCCTTCGGCATTATACAGGATATAGGCAGGTTTTTGCTGGGCTAACGCAATAATCGAATTTGTAAGCAATACAATAAAGAGCAAATACTTCTTCATAAAATAAGTTTAAGGAAACATAACAGCATAAAGATACTAAAGGAGATAATGATGCTAACCCGGAATTTATTTTAATAACGGGGATTAACCGGTATCTTAATCGTATATTGATGAATATTCATTTCTTAAAACCCATTTCAAATTCTTATGGCTTCAACAAAATCTTATGCTGCACAGGATGCAACAACTCCGCTTGCTCCCTGGACGATCACCCGGAGAGATCCCAAACCACATGATGTACAAATTGAGATCAAATACTGCGGCGTTTGCCATAGTGATCTGCATTTTGCCCGTAATGACTGGGGTATGAGTGTTTATCCGCTTGTACCAGGACATGAAATTGTTGGCGTGGTAACAGCAGTGGGTGATCATGTAAAGAAATTCAAAGTGGGTGACCTGGCTGGTATCGGTTGCCTGGTTGACAGTTGCCGGGAATGCAGTAACTGCCAGGATGGATTGGAACAGTATTGCAGTAATGGATGGGTTGGTACTTATGGCGGCATGGAAAAAGATGGTAGCGGGGCTACCCATGGTGGCTATAGCAAAAGCATACTGGCTCATGAAGATTTTGTTTTGCATATTTCAGACAAGCAACCAATGGAAGCCATTGCTCCTTTGCTTTGTGCCGGCATTACAACTTACTCGCCTTTGAAACATTGGAAAGTAAGTAAGGGACAAAGAGTAGGTATTTTGGGACTTGGAGGCCTGGGACACATGGGTGTAAAACTTGCGGCATCAATGGGAGCTGAAGTAACCATGCTGAGTCATACTGCTTCCAAAGAAGCAGATGCAAAAAGATTAGGCGCTCATAAATTTATTTTAACCAGTGATGAGGAACAGGTAAAATCTGTGGCTAATTATTTTGATTTTATTTTGGATACAGTTTCAGCGCCACATGATTATAATATTTACCTGGGTATGCTGAGAACCAATGGAAACATGGTTTGTGTAGGCGTGCCGCCTCCGGGAGATCCTGTTGGTCCTTTCAATCTTATTTTTCAAAGAAGAAGCCTTGCCGGTTCTTTGATTGGCGGCCTGCCCGAAACACAGGAAATGCTTGATTATTGTGCCGAACATAATATTGTAAGCGATGTGGAAGTAATTGCCATGAAAGATATTAACGAAGCTTATGAAAGAATGCTGAAAGGAGATGTGCGCTACCGGTTTGTGATCGATATGGCAACACTGTAATTTAGTGGATATAAAAATAATGAAGAAGCTGCCTTTGTCGGGCAGCTTCTTTGATTAGTACAAGCAGGCACAACTATGGATATTGGATAATAAAGCAGTAGCTTGTAAAACTTATTTTAATAATTTTTGTGTAAATAATTCTCCGCCGGTTTCCAGTTGCAGTAAATACACACCGGCACTGTTTGGCTTATCGATCGACACAGTCCCTGTGCCTGAAAAATATTTTAAAGTACGGCCCTGCATATCAACCAGCCTATAACTAAATGCCTGTGAACAGCTCAGTTGCCAATAGCTGCCAAGGTCCTGTACCATCCAGCTGGTCTTTCCACCAAGGTTCACACTCCTGATGCCCAACATTTTTTTGTTGCCATCAATATCTTCCTGGGTAAGCTTGTACAGGAAAATTCCTTTGCTACCCGGATCATTTGTAAAATTATATATCGCCCCGTTTGATGAATTTGTAGCAGTAACATTACCAACTTTTGCGTACGAGGTTGAACTGGTGCTGAGTGCTCTTTCTATAATAAACTGTTTGTTGTTTAATTCCATTGCTGTTTTCCATTGCAACACCGCCTTACCGTTTTCCGGACGGGCATTATACCATTCAAGTGTTACCGGCAAGCCCGGGCCGTTTACCACGATATAATTACTCATTGCATTCGGTACTGTGGCACAGGCATAGCTGGATGTAAGCCTGCATGAATAAGTTTCAGTCATGTACACATTTGTTGCAGCTAATACAGGCAAAATTGCTCCGCTGATCGGCATTCCGTTTTTAAGCCATTGATAAGACGGGGTAAGACCCCCGTTAACTGCTACGGCAGTAAAAACTGCAGGACTGCCATTGCCCGTTGGATGAGCAGGCACCGAAGCAATTGTTATATCAGGGGTTAATGGAGGTGATACAATTAAAGTGATCGTATTGCTGGTTGCAGGGTTGGGTGTAGCACAACCAATACTGCTGGTCATCACTACTCTTACCTGGTCACCATTGTTTAAACTGCTGCTGGTAAAAGTTGGAGAATTGGTTCCAATATTCACGTTATTCAATTTCCATTGATAAGTGGGGGAACTTCCGCCATTAACAGGAGTGGCAGCAAAGCTTACCGTATTGCCTCCGCATACGCTACCTGAAGATGCCGACATAGTTACCGAAGCTGTAGCTGTTCCATTTGTCATGGTAAGTGCATTGCTGGTTGCAGCGCTTGTGCTTACACAGGATAGGTTGCTTGTCATTACAACAGTGATAACATCATTATTATTAAGTGAACTGTATGTACAGGTTGGTGAATTGCTGCCAATATTCGTTCCGTTCCTTTTCCATTGATATGATGGTGATGATCCTCCGTTTGTTGGTGTAGCAGTAAATGTTACCGACTGGCCAGTGCAAAATGTATTGGAAGCAGCATTAGAAGTAATGCTTACAGACGGCGTTACTGTTGAACTTGTTCCGTCATTTATCCTGATGCCTGCGGTTGTAGAAGTATATCCTGTAACAGCCATGATATTGATCCTGGCAGCGCCGGCATTTGCCCAGGTAAAACCAATTGAATTGATAACCTTGCCCTGGTTGCTGCCTGCAATGGTTATAGGTAATTCAAACAAATTAAAATCATAGCGGGTATCATATACACCTGTTGTACGGGCAATTCTTTTTAGCTTGATAGCTGATTGTGAATTAGCTCCAACCAAATACCAGTCAGCAAAAGTAAGCGACCCGGTTGCAGTGGTAGCATCAGCAAAATTGATGGTATAATTTACTGTTCCGGTTCCTGAGCCGGTTGAAGCCAGCACATACAAAGTATTATAAGTACCCTGGTATTGGCTTTGAAAAGACAAAGTGCCGGATACAGCGCCACCGTAAGTGGTAGCAGTTGAAGAACGCAATAACAAAGCATTGTTTGCACTGTATGAAGCCAGTTGATATAAACGGGTTGCACTTTGAGTGCTGGCAAAATTTCCTCCTGTTGGTAATCCGCCGGGTGTTTCTGCCACATTGGAAGCATTGGTATAACCATCTGCATAAAATATATTGCCATTACCATCGTCATAAGCCTGCGAGGTAACAGAAGCCGGAGCTATATTGGTTCCATTGGCCACCACATCTTCATTAAATCCTGTAAGGCCAATTGATCTTATTTGTTGCGATACAACAGGAGTAGTTGTACATCCATTGGCATCGGTTACTATAAGGCTGTAATTGCCCGGTAAAAGATTGGTAAGATTTGCAGTGGCAGCATAAGCTGATCCGTTTTTTGTCCAGGCATAACTGTATGGAGATGTACCACCGGCAGTATTGATGCTTATATTGCCATTACTGCCACCGGAACAGGTTACATCGGTAGCTGTATAGGTAACCGCAAATGCAGCAGGTTGATTGATGGTAATATAGATCGTTTTGGTACAGCCTGTATTGTCTCTAACCGATACAGGATAAGTCATTCCCGCCAGGCCGCTAAAAGTATTGGTACTACTCCATGCCCCGGCACCTGCTTCGGCAAGTTGATATAAATAAGGTGCCGTTCCTCCTGAAGCTGTAACAGTAACTGCTCCATTGGTGCCATTATAACAGGTAACATGGGTAATGGAAGGAATAAGTGTTATTGAACATTGTGCATTAGCGGATGAATATAAAAAGCTGTTGATGCTGATTATGATGCAAAACAAAAACGCATACTTCATTAGGGGTTGAAGTTGATTTTTCATGATTGTTTGGATATTACGCTACAAGAACGTCGAATTTGTTCTACAAGTATGTGAGAGTGGGAATTTTTCTTGTATTAATACGTTTCCTGACAGCAAAACAATAGTAAAAATGCGTAAAAAAGGAGACCGTTTATTTACGTAATTTCACGTATCATGAGATATAAAGCATTACTCTTCACCTCCTTAATAGCTTTTTGGGGCTGTTCTCCAAACCTATATAAAGAAGCAAACCGCAGTTATAAACAACAGGCAAAAACTTTTGCCAATGAGCTAAAAAAACAACCTGCCGGTATTGACAGCGCCATGATGGCCGGGCAATGGGTAGGCACTACCAATTTTGGAATGCGTAAACCAAACTTCGTCATCATACATCATACAGCGCAAAAAGCCTGCGACAGCACACTCAAAACTTTTACATTGCCACAAACACAAGTGAGTGCACATTATGTTATTTGTAAAGATGGAACCATCAATCACATGCTGAACGATTACCTGCGGGCATGGCATGCAGGCAATGGTAAATGGGGAAATGTAACCGATGTGAATAGTGTAAGCATCGGTATTGAGCTGGACAATAACGGCTTTGAAGCTTTTACCGAAGCACAGATAAATAGCTTGTTGCAGGTGCTTAAGAAATTAAAGAAGGATAACAATATACCGGTAGCCAACTTTATTGGCCATGCTGATATTGCTCCCAAAAGAAAAGTAGATCCCAATAAATATTTTCCCTGGCAACAACTGGCAACAAATGGTTTTGGTTACTGGTACGATACAGCACGTGTAAAACTGCCTGAAAATTTTGATGCTATGCAGGGGCTGCGCATTATAGGTTATGACACCAGGGATTCTATTGCAGCTATCAGGGCTTTTAAACTGCATTTTGTTCAGCAGGATTCTTTACCAAAACTTACCGATGCCGACAGGAAGATCATTTATGACCTGTACAGGAAATACTGACCTGCTTAAAAAATCAGGCTATCATCCAGGTAACGTCTCCTTTTAATAATTGAACAGGCAAGGGATTATTTGTTTTGCGGTTGGCTGATATTTTTTTTAATACCGGTTCCTTTTCTTTGCCATTTACCAGTAATAATATTTGCTTTGCCTTATTTATTAATGAGAAGGTAAAGCTGATGCGGTAAATATTTTTTTCTTTTATAAAGACCTCTTTGACCAGCCGTTTTTTTTCATGTAATATTTCATTGGCAGGGAAAAGCGAAGCTGTATGGCCATCGGCTCCCATACCCAATAATACCAGGTCGAAAGAATTTTTTTTATCGGCTGTTATTCTTTTTACCGATGCTTCATAGATGGCCGCATCTTTTGCTGGCGCAGAAGATACCGGTATTGCAAAAATATTTTTACGGGGAATGGGAATATGATCAAGCAATGCTTTTGAGGCCATATTAAAATTGCTTTCGGCATCCTTGTGTGGTACATATCTTTCATCGCTGAAAAAAATAAAAACTTTTTTCCAGTTTATGTTTTTGTTGAATTCAGGTGTAGCCAATAATTCGTAAAGCCTTTTGGGCGTATTGCCACCGCTTAATGCTACTGTAAATTGATCATGGGCAGCAATGCTGCGACTGCATGCAATGGTGAAAAAATGTGCAGCTGCTGTACTGAGTGATTCGTATGAATTATAATGAAGCATATGATCAGGTTAGAGATACCATTTTCTGCCGTCTTTCGTTAAAAGGTCATCGGCCGCTTTGGGGCCCTCGCTGCCGGCAGGATAAAATTTTAAACCTTTCGCTTTTTGCTTTTGCCAGGTAGTAATAAAGGGCATTACAATTTTCCATGCCATTTCTACCTGGTCGTTCCGCATAAATAAAGAAGGGTCGCCCTGCATGGCGTCCTGCAATAAAGTCTCATAAGCTTCGGGCAATTGCTCTGTATAACTTTCCCGGTAGGTAAAATCCATCTCCACATTTTGCAGTTTCATTTCCATGCCGGGCACTTTACTTTCAAACCAAAGGCTGATCTCATTATCGGGCTGAATGGAAATGATAAGCCTGTTTGGGCTCTGGTCTTCTTTAAAAATTTTATGCGGTGTATTTTTAAATTGCACCACAATTACCGATGTCTGTTTAGGTAAACATTTACCCGTACGGATGTAAAAAGGAACACCCTGCCAGCGTTTGTTATCAACAAAAAATTTGCCCGCAAAATAAGTTTCAGTAACTGAACCGGCAGCAACTTTTTCTTCTTCACGGTAGCCAACCTGCTTTTCTTCTTTTACTTTACCCTTTGTGTATTGTGCCCTTATAACATTTTTTGTTACTGAAGCTTTTGTGAACGGTTTTATAGCTTTTAATACTCCCAGTTTTTTGTTCCTTATTTCGGTAGCTTCCATTTTTTTTGGCGCTTCCATTGCAACTACACAAAGCAGCTGCAATAAATGATTTTGTATCATATCCCTGATGGCTCCGGCCTGTTCGTAATAGCTTGCCCGGCCGCCAACAGCTACTGTTTCTGCCACTGTTATCTGCACATGGTCAATAAAATTTTTATTCCATAAGGGTTCAAATATATAATTGGCAAAACGGAAGGCCATCATGTTCTGAACGGTTTCCTTGCCCAGGTAATGATCAATACGATACAACTGCTTTTCAGAAAAACGTTTAAGTAAAAAACTGTTGAGCTTTTTAGCAGTTTGTAAATTACTGCCAAAAGGTTTTTCTATAATGATACGATCTGTTTCTTTTTGAGTGGCGATCTTGTTCTTATATACCCCTTCGGCGATGGTTTCAATAAAACGGGGCGACACAGAGAAATAGAACAAGCGGTTAAGATGCTGCCCGATCTTTTGATCTTGCTCCTTCAATGTTTTATTCAGTGATATATATAAGTCTGCATTTGTAAAATCTCCCTGCAGGTAATGAATACGATCACTGAATTGTTTCCAGGCATTTTTATCAGCTTTGCCTGAGCGGCTGAATTTGTTGACACCTTCCAGCAGGCGCTTTTTGTATGCTTCAGCAGTTATTTCTCCATGATCGATGGCAGTTATGAAAAACTTTTCCGGCAGGTTATCGGTAAGATAAAGATTGTATAATGCCGGTGTCAATTTGCGCCAGCACAGGTCACCACCTGCACCAAAGATGACGATGGATTGATGTGAAATATTATTTTTTGCCATGGTCATTTTATTTCCAGTCTGTATGAAAACTTCCGGTTGCATCAGTTCGTTCGTAAGTGTGTGCACCAAAAAGATCACGTTGTGCCTGTATTAAATTGGCAGGCAGTCTTTGTGTGCAATAAGCATCAAAATAATTCAGCGATGCAGCAAATGCAGTTGCCGGCATACTGTATTGCATACTTATACTGCAGATCTTTGCCACAGCCGGCCTGAAATTTTTAAGCGGATCAATAAATACAGGCGATTGAATGATATTGGTAAGCGTACTGTCTTCAAGATAAGCTTTGCGGATATCATTTAATAAGGAAGAACGGATGATGCAACCTCCTTTCCAGATCCTCACTACTTCTGCAATATTTACATCATAGCTGTATGCTTTTGATGCCGCAGATAATACATGTAATCCCTGTGCATATGCCAGTATGAAAGCAAATTGCAAAGCATCTTTACAATCACTTACCAATTGTTCTTTATCAACAGGAACAGTATTTTCTATAGTTGGATATTTTGCTGCAGTAGCTACCCTGTCTTCTTTCATGGCAGAAAGGTAGCGCATGCTTACAGCGGCATCTATCACCGGTATAGGCACGTTCAGGTCCATAGCACTCTGGCTGGTCCACATACCGGTGCCTTTTTGTTTGGCTTTATCCAGTATCATATCAATAAGGAACGAATCACGCTTGTCATCTTTCTTTAAAAATACATCAGCAGTGCTCTCTATTAAAAAGCCCCGTAGTTCTGTATTGTTCCAATCTGCAAATGTTTGTTGTAATTCTTCATTGCTTAAACCTTCAACATTTTTTAAAAGCCCGTATACTTCGCTGATCAGTTGCATCATGGCATATTCAATACCATTGTGTACCATTTTTGTATAATGGCCGGCTGCGCCATTACCAATAAAAGTAACACAGGATCCATCTTCGGTTTTAGCGGCAATGCTTTCCAAAATATTTTTTACTGCATTAAAACTTTGCTCGTTGCTGCCGGGCATCATGCTGGGACCAAACCTGGCGCCTTCTTCACCACCGCTTACACCCATACCCATAAAGTGAATGCCGCTTTGCTGCAGTTGCGTGTACCTTCTGTCGGTATCTGTAAAATGAGAATTACCGCCGTCAATAACAATATCGTCTTTTTGTAAAAGCGGAACAAGCTCTGCAAGTACAGCATCCACGATCTTACCGGCTGGTACCAGTAACATGATCTTTGCCGGCTTTTCCAGGCTGTCAACAAGTTGTTGCATGCTGGCAACTGCAAGAACAGGTTTGCCTGCTCCTTCGCCTGTTAAACGTTGTTGCTGGGCAACATCACGATCATAACCGCAAACAGAAAAACCATGATCAGCAATATTCAATACCAGGTTTCTTCCCATGGTACCAAGGCCGATCATTCCAAATTGTGCTTTTTGCATAAAGATCTATTTACTGAAATACTTGCCAATAACAGGCATCTTCGCCAACTCCTTTGCTTCAACTTTTGAAACAAACCAGGTGAAGAAAACAAACAACACAAAACCAGTGCCTAAAGAAAAAAGATAATTATTGGGTAAGAGTTTTACCAACCCGAAATGTATAAAATAAATAAGTACCACCAGCACTATATAAGCGATGAGTTTTTTTACTGCATAAGGTACCGGGTAATATTTTTGTCCCAGCACATAACTGCTCACCATCATAAATAAATAACAGCAGAATGTTGCCAGGGCTGCGCCGGTATAATGCCAGATGGGGATCAGTATAATATTTAAAACGATGGTGATAGCGGCACCGCAAATGGTAATGCCGGCACCATACATATTTTTATTGGTGAGTTTGTACCAAACACTCAGGTTATAATAAATACCAAGGAAGATATTGCCCAATGCCAGCAAAGGCACAACCTCTAACCCTTCTGTCCAGCGTGGATTTGCAAAAGTTAGAAATATCCAGCGGAAAACATCTAAAAATAAACCAATGAATAAGAACATAAAGCAACAGGCTATCACAAAGAATTTCATCACCCTTGCGTAAGTTCTTTGTGCATTCTCATCTTTGCTTTGATTAAAGAAAAAAGGCTCGGCAGCCATACGAAAAGCCTGTATCATAATAGTGATGAGCAACGCAATGCGGAAAATGTTTGCAAAAATGCCTAGTTGATGATCGGCTTCCTGTTGCGGTAAGTCAACCACATGACGATAGATCAAACGGCTTAGTACATCGTTCACCATTCCGCCTAATCCTACAATGATGAGTGGCGCACTGTAACGCATGACTTCTTTCCAAAGTGTAAAGTCGAACCGGATCTTTACCTGCCTTATTTCTTTGGAAAGGACGAGTAAAGTAAAAAGGCTACCGCAAAGATTGCCCAGCAGGTAATAACCCAGGCCAATATCTTTATTATAGATCTTGCTTAAAAAACTACCGGGGTTTGATTCCAGTATTTTTGGGATAACACCCAGGAAAAGGATAACAACACAAACATTCAACACAATGCCAGCCACTCTTGCAAATGCATAGCGCCTTGGCCTGTTCTCCTGCCTGAGTTTAGCAAATGGTAATGTGTTCAGATTATCTACGGCGATGATGGCGATCATCCATAATATATAATCGGGATGGTTGTTAAGATCAGCAGCATTAACCAATGAATCTTTACAAAGCAATAAAAGCAGCGTAAATAATATGCTGCTGAATAAAAGCGAAAGTGAAAGTGTGTTGTAGAGCTTTTGTTTATCGTGTGTTTGAGAAAAGCGGAAATAAGCGGTTTCCAAACCATAGGCATACAATACATTTAAGAACGGGATGATGGTGTACACCTGTACCAGGTCGGCAGTCTTTTCGGGCATGGCCACAAAAAAAGGCAATGCCATATTCATTAAATACCCCAGGAAACGGCTGGCAATAGTAGGCACACCATACCACAAAGTTTGTCCTGCTAATTTTTTGATGCCGCTCAACTATGTTTCAGATTTAAGTTCAAATTTACCTTTATAATTTTTAAAATACAGTTGTACAGTTTAATTTTCTGGCGGAGATAAAGAAGGCGCTTACTTTGCAAACCTTGGATTCTTTGTCATGCTGGTATCGGTGAGCGTATTTAAAAAATAGATCAGCTCATATTTTTGTGCATTGGTAATGGCCAGTTTGTTTGCCAGCTGCGGATCTAAAGTTGGTTGTGAAGTAATAATGCCATTCCGGTAATGCTCTATCACCTGGCCAAGAGACTGAAACCTGCCATCATGCATATAGGGAAGACTAACTGCCACATTACGCAGGCTGGGCACTTTAAATTTAAGTGAATCTTTCGGGTCGTTGGTGATCTTCATTCTTCCGTGGTCATTTAATAAAGTATTTATTTCAAGACCGTTATTCCTGAAACTGTTATCGGTAAACAATGGTTCTTTATGGCAGGAAGCGCATTTTGCTTTGAATAAATTATAACCGTTCTCTTCAGCATAGGTAAATTTAGCTTCGCCCCTTAATACCTTGTCGTATTTTGAATTGGCCGATACAATAGAACCGGTAAACTGCGCCAATGCTTTTAACATGCGCTGGCTGTTTATTTCTTCAGTTCCAAAAGCAGCCTTAAAAAGTTTTGTGTAAGTGGTATCGCCTTTTAATTTGCCCAAAACATTTTCCAGCGTTTCCCCCATTTCCGTTGGTGATGTGATGGGAGAGAGGGGCTGCACTTCAATATGATTGATACCGCCATCCCAATGATATTTGGTCATCCAGGCCAGGTTAAATAAGGCGGGCGCATTGCGTGTGGTATGCTGGTCATCCAGGCCGTGGCTGAAATCGTGGTCATAAGTAGCAAAAGCAGCAAATTGCTGGTGACAGTTTGCGCAGGAGATATTACCGTCCTTGCTCAGCCTGCTATCATAAAATAATTTTTTGCCTAATTGAAAACCCTGTTCACTTAATTTGTTCTTTGCAAAAATATTAGAGGTTGGTTTGGGCCAGCCGGCCGGTATTTTAAATTCCAGGTAATTGGGTAATTTACCATCGGCGAATGCAACGGGTTTGTTATCTGCAGCGCCAATAAACAATGCAGACAATGTCGTACCCAAGCAAAGCAATATGATGATCCTTAATTTCAAGCTTAATTATTTACAACCTCTTTTATGCTGAACATTTTACTGTAATTGTCTGCAATTTTTTTTGCCAAAGCTCCCGGCGTACTGCAAACGGCATGTTCGGTTATTTTAATATCGTTGGGTTGCTGCCACCAGGTGTCAATATCTGCTCCAATGATGATCTCACTGGTTTTGCCTTCCTGTATGTTCAAGATTTTACCGGGCGGAAAATTGAGTGTGATATTTTTCAGCACATTATTCTCCCCCATAAACCCACCAATATGAAACTCCAGTTTATTATTCACCAGTTTTGATTGCGGCGACTTCCCTTCCAGCTTTGCCATTACATAACCGGTATTCCATGTCCAGAACATATCATTCAGCGGATCGAGTGCACCGGTTTGTGCGCCGCTTACGTTGTGCAGGCTGTCTACACCAAGCATAAAATAGAGCCATTGGTACTCGCCTGCTTTCAGCTCAAAACTGAAATGCAGATCATCGGGTTTACTTTCATCAACCAGGTGATAAGTTCCCGGCTCAAAAAAAACAGCTTTACCGGTTACCAATGAAACACGACTGATATAATATTTGAATTTGGAAACCGAATATGTTTCACCAAAAGGATTGGTGTAGCTACCGGTATTTAGTTCAAGCGGCTTCCCTTTAACCGTATTTACAAAACTGATCTTTACGGTACCGGTATTTGTTGCTGTAAGTTTTTTTGTAGCACGACTTATATTTAAAAAAGACAACAGGTACAGCGGAAGCAATAAGAAAATGTTGTTCATAATGTTGCCTTTTACCAAATATCCCTTCCTATCTTTTTTCTAAAATCCTTCAGTGTGCCTACCCTTTTCTTTACCTCAATGCGTTTCTCTTTGGCAGCTTTTGATGGCTTGGTTGCTTTACGTGGTTTGGGCTTAACCAGCGCTTTGTTCACCAGGTTATTCATCTTTTTAATTACATCCTGTTTATTGCCAAGCTGGGTACGGCCGGCCTGGCTTTTTACCAGCAAAAAACCTTCTGCATTGATCTTTTTAACCAGCTTTTCCTGTAATATTTTTTTCTCTTCATCTCCAACCAATGAGGAGGATCCGATATGCCAATAGCCTTCCACCATCGTCTCCACTTTGTTTACGTTCTGGCCGCCTTTGCCGCCGCTCCGGGCCGTTTTAAACCGTATCTCGTCGTTTATATTCAACATCTTACCAAAATTAAGCAGAAAAAGTACGAATTTGCAGCCATAAGCGTTTTTAAAGCGTCTTATTTTTCGATAATAACTATTTTTTATACATTTTTGCATGAAACCAACCGGGAACAGATGATCAAAGGGATTTACCATTCATTGGCCGAGCGTAAACAACAGCATAAAAAATCATTTGCCGTACTCATCGACCCCGACAAGGTGAACGACAGCAACCTGCTGCCCCTGATCGATATGGCTGTGGCTGCAAAGGTTGATTATTTTTTGGTGGGTGGTAGCCTGGTTATTTCAAATTACCTGGACGAATGCGTACAACTCATCAAACGCAGCTGCAATATTCCTGTTATTCTTTTTCCCGGCAGTCCCAACCAGGTTAGCAAATATGCCGATGCCTTATTGTACCTCTCCCTCATCAGCGGCCGCAATGCCGATATGCTGATAGGCCAGCATGTAATATCTGCACCACTGGTAAAACAAAGCGGGCTCGAAATTCTATCTACTGGTTATATGGTGGTTGATGGCGGGGCACCCACAACGGTTTCTTATATCTCCAATGCTTCTCCATTACCTGCCGATAAAAGCGAGATCGCTATGTGCACGGCCATGGCCGGCGAAATGCTGGGCATGAAACTTATTTACATGGATGCCGGCAGCGGCGCCAAGCGTGCCATCAGCGAAGACATGATCGCCAAAGTTGCTTCGGTTATTGAAGCGCCCCTCATTATCGGCGGCGGTATCATTGAACCCGAAAAAGCATACCTCAACTGCAAGGCCGGCGCCGATGTAATTGTGGTGGGCAATGCCATTGAAAAAGATCCCAATCTTATTAAGGAAATGGCCGCTGCGGTGCATAGTGTGGCGGTGAAAGTGTGATATCTTCTTAAAAAAAATCCTACTGTTTAAAATTCTATAAGTTATCCAACCATAAAAATTTTATTACATTTATTTTTTCCTGCTTACTTTTTGGTTACGAAGCAGTAGATACTCATGCCGCCAAAAGCAAGTCCCATTAAGAGTTGTACAAATAAGTTGTCCTGCTGATGTTGTTTTGCAGCCTTATATAAATCCGTCATGTATTCCTTGTTTAGTCCCTGCTGATCATAAGCATAAACCAAGTAGTTCATGGCGGCCTCCTCCCAAAAAATGCCTATATATGGAAGATTAAATTGTTAGACTAAACCCCGTTTGGTGGGAAAGTGGCTACCAAAACGAACAGAAAAGCAATAAAGAAAGTGTTGAGCAGTTTGCTGCCGGTGATTAAGGTTAACTATCCTCATACATTTGAAAGTGTGTACAGGATTGGGGCTGGAGGAAGGAAAGTATTAGGGAATCAGGAATTGAGAATTAGGAATTAGGAATGGCAGCATTTTATTGCTGCTTTTTTCTTTCTCCTTCTTTCAACATTATTGCATTGCCCGTATTACCAACAGCACATTAAACAAAGTATAGCAAAACAATACCGACCAAAAAGCGATCCTGTCAATTTTAAAAGAAAGTGTACGTTTGCGATCATCATCAGATTGGTAGAGTTTTAAGGTAATGATACTGATGATCACGATCAGCAAAATAAAACCGAACGTAAGGTTGTGTACATTATCCATTAATGTACTGGTGTTTGAAGCAGGTACCACCGATTCTATAATGTATTTATTACCGATTGCTGCAAACAAGCCACCTACGCACAATGCAAAACGTGAATCCTGGTTTTTAGATGATACAAAAAATACCAGGCTTGAAATTAAAAATGCTACATAGGCACCAGTAAGCAACTTTACCAACAATAACCAGGAATGATTGCGCTTAATGCTGATCTCGGCTATAACCTGCGGGTAACTGCTGCTGCCCGATAAAACAGGATTACCGTAATTTGTAGCATAGGTCTTTATTTTGTTTTTGATGGTAAAACTTTCTATATCCCACTCGTTGGAAATACAACAGGAATCCAGTTTGGAATTAAGTTCATCTGCAACATACACAAGTTGGGATGTATCATTTTCTGCATCTTCAATTTTTATCTGCAGTTTTTGTTTATCAAAAGGAAAATCAGAAACATCCCACTGGTGCCTTACCTGTGCTTTGCATTTTTGCGCCGCCCAGTTTATCCCTGATTTTTTCTCCATGGAATAGTGGGTAAATTCGGCAGATTTGCTATTGGTAATTTCGTGGTTGTTCTTAAAATCAAGACTGTCGTTCTTATAATTCATCCACAACCAGAAATCAGTCATAAAACTTTTGTCATCTAATTTAAAATCGTAGAGGCAGTTTATATAAATACCTACTTTACAGGTATCTTTTTGTGCAAAATTTACCTGGCAGAACAGTAGTAAAATAAAAGTGCTGAGTATTTTTGCTTTCATGTAATGAGTGTTTTAGGATAATACTTAAAACACCCGGCTAACATAGCCAGGTGTTTTAGTCGCATATAGTTAACGGATTTCCTGCCTTATTTATTAGAGCACTTTACCAGGCTATGATATAATCCATTTGGATTATTTGATGCCGCTTCTTTTTTTCAGACTTTTAGAGCGTTATCCATCCCGTTCATTTAAAACTTTAGTTATGAAAATTCGTTCCATACTTTTTATCCTGGCAGCAATGCTCATATTTAATGCATGTAAAAAAAGCAAAACCACTCCTGCCAGCACACTTAATCAATGGGATGGCCGGTATCGTATGGAAGGTACCATGACAGATCATACCAACCCGGCAAATGGCTGGATGAATAATACGTACGAATATTCATTACAAACCAGTGGTGCCAATACCGACAGTCTTGTTTGCAAGGCGCTAAATATGCCGGGTATCGTGATTGGAAATACGGGCGGCGGTATTACCAATCAAACCTTCTACGGTAATTTTGGATTGATAATGACTTTTGATGCTGCTACTAACAAGGTAACAGCTGTCACCAACTATTATGGTCAGGGGGCAGG
>Ga0193752_1001981_pt1 | contig 16096 bp, 12 predicted proteins | sample H1c1metaG_FD_144924 | JGI IMG/M metagenome (GOLD analysis project Ga0193752, IMG submission 144924) | Soil microbial communities from a riparian zone of the East river system, Colorado, United States - H1c1 | ecosystem: Environmental > Terrestrial > Soil > Riparian zone | place: USA: East River... | reverse complement strand
TCGGCCTCGAGGCGCCACAGGCCATATAGAGCGCACACCCGCGTGAGCAGCGGATCACCAGAGGCTGCCTTCTGAGCGCTCTCGACGACGAACGACTCGATGTGCGCGCGCGCCAGCGCAAGGGCGTGATCTTGGCACGCCTCGAAGGCCGCCTGCGGGTCTGTGCCGCGTGCGGTGCGCGCATAGATGCGACGGGTCAGAGACTCGAGCAGGGACTTCTCCCGGTAGCGCATCGCCGCCCTATGGAATTCGAACGACAGGAGGCTCTCGCTGTCGTCGCGCCGCACGTCGAACGGGCTCTGATCCGTCACTGCGGACACGATGCGTTCTCCGAGCGCGCGCGCCACGGTACGGACCGGGCTCTCTTTGAGCGCGCTTCGAAACGCGAACAGAAGCTCTTTCGCCACGAGCTGCAACAGCACGACGTTGTCGCCCTCGAAGGTCGCGAAGACATCGGTATCGGTACGAAGCGCGTCGAGACGATTGGACGTAAGGTAGCCCTGCCCACCGCACGCCTCGCGGCATTGCTGCAGGGTGTCCAGCGCTTGCCAAGTGCCGAGAGACTTGATGCCGGCTGCCAACCGCTCCAGCTTCCGCGAGTCACCGTCGCGCTCGAGCGCGGCAGACGTGGCGACGAGCTCCTGTTGCGCGAAGCTAAAGGCGTAGGCCGCACAAAGCCTAGGGATCAGTCGCCGCTGATGGGACAGATACTGAAGTAGCGGCTGCTCTACGCCTTGTGCGTCGGGGAACTGACGCCTGTGAGCCGCGTAGCGAAGCGCGATGGTCAGCCCAACCTTGGATGCCGAGAGCGCGCCACCAGCGACGCTGATGCGTCCGCCCACGAGCGTGCCGAGCATCGTAAAAAAGCGCTTTCCTTCGCTCGGAATTCGGCTCTTGTATTCGCCGTCTTCTGCCACTTGGCCGAAGCGGTCCAGCAGCGCCTCGCGTGGCACGCGCACGTCGTCGAACCACAGCCGACCATTGTCGACGCCGTTCAGCCCCATCTTCTCGCCGCAGTCTTCGATTCGCACCGACCGCATGAGCGAGCCTTGCGCGTTGCGAATGGGCACGAGAAACGCGTGCACACCGTGCCGCTCACCCAGCGTCTCGAGCTGCGCGAAGACCACCGCCATCCGCGCGTGCAGCGCGGCGTTGCCTATCCACTCCTTGCCAGCGGCCAGGCTCGGCGTCGTGATGACGAACTCTTTGGTCTCGGGGAGGTAGCGGGCGACGGTCCCGAGGTCTCGTACGTTCGAGCCGTGCGCCCGCTCGGTCATCGCGAAGCAGCCCAGCAGCTCGCAGCTCGCGATGGTGGGCACGAGGGCTTTATGCTTTTCAGTCCCGAGCCCTTCGACCGTGCCGCCGAACAAGCCGAACTGAACCCCAAACTTGACGACCAAGCTGAGGTCGAAGAACGAGAGCGTCTCGAACGCCGAGATGAATAGCCCGGCATCTCGTTCGCCGGTGAGGCCCGCAGGATATGCGTGCTCGAGCAGTCCTGAGCTCGCGATCGCCTTGAGCCAGCTCAGCACCTGCTCACGATAGGCCTGCGTGCTGAGCTCACTGACGAAGCGAAACTGCGGATCTCCAAGGAGCTCACGCACCCGGTCCCGCATCGCCTTGTGCTCGCCATCGAGCGCCGTTCGTAGGCGTGCCACGACCTCGCCCTCTGCGGCTCGCGCAGCTCGCACGACCCGCGCACCCCCGGAAGGCGCAGGCTCGTAGGCGAGCAGCGCATCGAGTGGGGTCAGCTGCCGTCGTGCCGCGTCCGCGCGTGCCTGGCCGAGCGGGACCTCTGCCAGTGCGACCGCAAGCTCGGAGAGAGAACCGCGGCGAGACTCCGGGATGTTCTCGAGCCAGCCTCGCACCTCGCGCTCCAGCTGCTGCAACGCGCTGGGCGGAGGTGGCTCTTGAGGGTCGAGCCAGCGGCGGACGTCGCTACACTGTTCCTCGCTCAGCCACTCGGCCTGCTCGAGGGCGTCCCGTAAGCTCAGCAGATCGCCCGGTGTCAGGAAGCCGTCGCGCCAAGCGGACAACACGAAGGGCGCGAGTGGCCGTAGCGCTGGCTGTTCCCAAAGGGCAGAGAGCTTGTTTCGCATCCGACCACTCGTGCGACGGACTCGCGGTCTACGCCACCGAAAGCGTGGTCAAAAGTGGTTCAGTGATCACCCGAACAGGCGCCGAATCGGGCCGCCAGGGTGTATTAGGCTCTCGCCATGCCTGATCCCACCATCGCTCGCGCGCTCAACCTGGCGATCTTCTGTGACTACGAAAACGTCGCGCTCGGCTCGCGCGATGCGTCGCACGGCGAGTTCGATATCGATCTCGTGCTCGAGCGCTTGCTCGACAAGGGCAAGGTCGTGGTCAAGAAGGCGTATTGCGACTGGTCGCGTTACGACACCGCCAAGCGCCCGCTGCACGAAGCAGCGTTCGAGCTCATCGAGATTCCACACGTCTCGTATTCGGGCAAGAACTCGGCCGACATCCGGTTGGTCGTAGACGCGCTCGACCTTTGCTACACGAAGTCGCACATCGACCTCTTCGTGATCGTCTCGGGCGACAGTGATTTTTCGCCGCTCGTCAACAAGCTGCGTGAGAACGCCAAGACGGTGCTCGGAGTCGGCGTCAAGAGCTCGAGCAGCCACCTGCTCATCGATAACTGCGACGAGTTCATCTACTACGACGACCTCGTGCGCGGGCGGCAGCAGCGCAAGAGCCGCGCGCCGGCGCGCAAGAAACCCGCGACCACCGCCACTGCCGCCACCGCTGCGAAGAAGAGAGGAGAAGGCGACGCACCCGAGGAGCGGCGCGACGAAGCGCTCGAGCTGGTCGTGCGCACCGCCGAGGCCTTGCTCACCGATCGCGGCGAGCCGGTATGGGGCTCGCAGATCAAGCAAACCCTCAAGCGCAAGCGTCCGAACTTCCTCGAGAGCTACCACGGCTACCGCAGCTTCAACGAGCTGCTCGAAGACGCAGACACCCGCGAGCTTCTACTGATCGAGAAGGACGAGCGCTCGGGCGGCTACATCGTGCTCAAGCTCGGCCCCGCGGCCTGAGCGAAGCTGCTCGCGGCGCCGGCTAGCGACCTCTACTTCGGTTGAACGGCGGCGTTCGACAAGCTGGAGGTCATCAGTACAGCAGCCGAGCCGCGTCGAGCGCGTGGTAGGTGAGGATCAGGTCCGCACCCGCGCGCTTGATCGACGTAAGCGTCTCGAGCATCACGCGGTTCTCGTCGAGCCAGCCCATCTTCGCAGCGGCCTTGAGCATCGCGTACTCGCCGCTGACGTTGTACGCCGCGATCGGCACGTCGACGATGTCGCGCACGCGGGCGATGATGTCGAGGTACGGCAGCGCCGGCTTGACCATCACCATGTCCGCGCCTTCAGCGAGGTCGAGTCGCACCTCTTTGAGCGCCTCGCGCGCGTTCGCGGGATCCATCTGATAGCCGCGCCGATCACCCGCTTGCGGTGTGCTGTCCGCAGCCTCGCGGAACGGGCCATAGAAGCCGCTCGCGTATTTCGCGGCGTAGCTGAGGATCGCAGTGTTGACGAAGCCGTCGCCGTCGAGCGCGCGGCGGATCGCGCCGATGCGGCCGTCCATCATGTCGCTCGGCGCGACGATGTCGGCGCCGGCGCGGGCGTGGCACAGCGCTTCTTTCGCGAGCAGCTCGAGCGTCGCGTCGTTCTCCACGCTCACTTCGCCGCGCGCGTTCTTCTCGAGCTTGCCGCAGTGGCCGTGGTCCGTGTACTCGCACATGCACACGTCGGTGATCACGACCAAGGTCGGGATCGCGTCTTTGAGCGCTTTCACGCTGCGCGCGACCGGGCCGTTCTCGTCCCAACCCGAGCTGCCGAGCGCGTCTTTATGCTCGGGCAAGCCGAACAAGATCACGGCGGGCACGCCGAGCGCGTGCGCGGCCTTGGCCTCGACCACGATTTGATCGACCGAGAGGTTGAACACGCCGGGCATCGAGCTGATTTCTTTGCGCACGTTCTTGCCGGGCATCGCGAACAGCGGCAGCACGAGGTCGCGCGGCGTCAGCACGGTCTCGCGCACCATCGAGCGCAGCGTTTCACTGGTGCGCAGGCGGCGCGGGCGAACGTTCGGGAAAGACATCAGGTGCGCTCCTTGATGAAGTGTTGGGTGAGCGCCGCGATCAGGCCCTCGGTCGTATAGCTGTCCGCCATCACGTCTACCCGTATACCGCGCCCGAGCGCCGTGTCACGGGTGATGGGTCCGATGCAGGCGACGGCGACCTTGGCCAGCGCCGCCACTCCGTCTTCGCCGAGCACCGCGAGCGTTTGCTCCACCGTCGAGCTCGACGTGAACGTGACCACGTCCACGCCGCCCTCGACGATCAAGCTGCGCAGCCGCGCGGCGTCTTCCGGCAACGGCGGCAGCGTGCGGTACGCGGCCACCACGTCGACCCCGGCGCCGGCTGCGCGCAAGCGATTCGGCAGCGCATCGCGCGCCACCGCCGCGCGCGCGAGCAGCACGCGCAGCGGCTCTTTGCTCTTGCCGTGGCTCGCGAGGATCGCATCGGCCACCGCTTCGCCCACGAACTCCTGCGCGATCACGTCGGGCGCGATGCCCTGCTCGCGCAGCGCTGCCGCGGTGGCTGGCCCGATCGCCGCGACCATCACGTTGCCCAAGCGCCGGCCGTCGCCGCCTTGCTCGCGCAGCTCGTGGAAGAACGCCTTCACGCCGTTGGCGCTCGTAAACGCCAGCCAGGTGTAGTCGTCGACGTGTTGCACCGCGACCGAGAGCGCGGTGGTGTCCTCGGGGGGGGCGATCCGAATCGCCGGCGCGACCACCGGCTCGGCGCCGGCGTCGCGCAGCAGCTGCGCCATCGACGCCGCTTGCTGGCTGGCGCGCGGCACGAGCACGCGCTTACCGAACAGCGGTTGCAGGTCGTACCAACGCAAGCGCTCGCGCAGCGACACCACGTCGCCGACGATGGTCAGCGCGGGCATGCCGATGCCGGCGTCGTTCGCGAGCTGCGCGATCGTCTCGACCGTGCCGACCACCGTGCGCTGGCTGGGCAGCGAAGCCGATTGGATGACCATCGCCGGGCAGCTCGCCGCGCGGCCGTTGTGGATCAGCGTCTGCATCAACGCGGCGAGCTTGCGCACGCCCATGAAGATCACGAGCGTCTGCGTGGCTGTAGCTAATTTTGACCAGTCATGCGCGGAGCCGGGTTTGTCGTCCGACTCGGTCGCGGTGATGTACGCGACGCTGCTCGCGAGGTCGCGGTGGCTGAGCGAGACGCCGGCGTACGCGGTCGCGGCGAGCGGGGAGGGCACACCGGGCACCACCTCGAACTCGATGCCCTCGGCGCTTAGGTGCTCGGCCTCTTCGGACCCGCGGCCGAACAGGTAGGGGTCGCCGCCCTTGAGCCGGGCGACCGTCAGGCCCTCTCGGGCAGCCTGGACGAGCCGGTCGTTGATGCTGTTTTGGCGCTCGTACACCCGACCTGCGCGCTTACCGACGTACTCGAGCTTGGCGTCAGGCCGAGCAAACGCGAGCAGGTCGGGGTGAATTAACGCGTCTGAGAGGACCAGATCGGCCTCGGCGAGCCGCCGTTTGGCGCGAACGGTAATGAGCTCCGGATCACCGGGGCCGCCGCCGAGCAAGTAGACTTTCCCGCGCTTCTTGGGCACGCGGCGGAGCATAGCGTGTAGCAAATGCGTGGCGCACGGCGTTTGCGCCCGACACGAGTTGCCATTTGGCCGCGTTGTTGCAGGGTATGCGGCTCGCTATGCTGCTGCCGGTGACTCGCTGTTTGGGCTCTCTACTGGCGCGCTGGCCGCAGCTCTTGGCGCTCGGGTTGTCGTGCGTCAGCGGCCTGTGGCCGAGCAGCCAAGCGCGCGCGCAGGGCGATGAGGGCGATGGCGCGCTGCTAGAGGTGCGGTTCACGCCCGCCGCGCGCGCGCAGATCGCGATTTGGATCCAGGACGATCGCGGCCGCCTCTTACGCACGTTCGCGCTGACCGAGTCGGTGGCGTATCGCGGCATCGGCAACCGGCCCGGCGCCTCGCAGATGAACAGCGGTTACCGCTGGCCGTACGGTCGCCGCGAAGGTGTCTTGCCGATTTGGGGCACGCGCCGCGCAGCGGCGCCCAACGCCAAGCCGTTCAAGCGGGTCATTTTTCAGGACCGCGATGAGGGTCGCGCTTCGCAGACCGCCAGCGACAACTCGCTCGACGACTACTTCTGCCTGACGTTCACCCAAGAGCACAGCAGCCGCGATGCGCTCGACGCGGTGACCTGCGCGACCCAGTTCAACAGCGACAAGGGACGCTTCATCACCGAAGACGACGTGGCCGTGGCGTATGCCGAGCCGTTCGAAGCGACGCCGGGCGCCGGCTCGATGGTCCCGCTCAGCGTGTACGCGCTCTATCCGCCGCGCATCGATCTCGACGGTTGCGATCTCAACGCGCCGCGCGGCTGCTTCGACAGCGCGGATGTCGCGACGTTCGGTGAGCACGTACGAGACGTCATGCCCGACATCGACGTGATCACGATGGCGACGCCTCCGAATGGCGTCGAGCAGAGCATGTTGCTGTCGCTGCCCGCGGATTGGCCCAAGGGCGACTACGAGCTGTGGATCGAGGTCGCGACCGAGGGCGACTACAACGACAGCTACAACGACACGGTCTACCCGATGCCGCGCACGCCGAACGGCGAGTGGGACTCGTGGGCGATCGACAAAGGTTTTGGTTATCCGTATCGCGGCCAACCTTCGGTCGCTTATGCGGTGCCGCTCACCCTCGGCGAGCCCGAGCAGCGGATGCGCACGACGAGCACGCCGGTAGGCCAATCGTCGTGGGACCATTGGTCCACCGGCTTTGGCGAAATGAAGCCGATGAGCAACATCGCCGATGACCCGATCCATGCGCCGGGCAGCGGCGCCGATCGGCTGCGCCAGATCGATGGCGCTCCGCGCGTGACCGTGGTGGCCGACGTGTTCGGGTTGAGCGAGCCGGTCGGCGATGATCCGTGGGAGCACATCTTCGGAGCGCCGATCGTGTCGGGCGACGGGGATGGTGACGGTGACGGCGATGGTGACGGCGATGGTGACGGCGATGGTGACGGCGATGGTGACGGCGGCAGCGGCGGCACGGGTGCGGGTGGCGCGAGCGGTAGTGGTCCCGATGCCCCCGACGACATGAAGCCCGACGATGTCGAGATCACCGAGGGCAGCAACGCCAGCGTTGGGCGAGTGCGCGACCTCGAGCTCTCACATCACGCCGATGAGCTGCGCTCGCATATGTGGGTCGCGCTGCAGTTTCGCGCCGTGGCGTCCACGCATCCGATCCATCGCTACGAAGTGCGCATGAGCGACGCACCGATCACGGACATGGAGACGTTCCTGCACGGTCGGCCTGCCAAGGAAGCGACGACGGCGAAGGACGGTCCGTTCGGCTTGATGCTTCCGCCCGACGTGCCTGCGGGCGAGCTCGTGCGCGGCACGATCGGCGACCTGTCGGCGAGCACGAAGTACTACGTGGCGGTGCGCGCGGTGAACCGGCGCAATCAAGCTGGCCCGATCGCGGTCTCGAGCATCACGACCACCAAGCGCACGTTTGCGACGGTGACCCCGTGCTTCATCGCTACGGCTGCGTACGGCACCGCGCTCGCTCCGGAGGTCTCGATGCTGCGCCGCGTGCGCGACCGCTACTTGATGCCGAGCTCGCTCGGCCGGGTGCTGGTCGAGCAGTACTACACCTGGTCGCCCGCGCTCGCCGAGCGCGTTCGGCAGGCCCCGTGGCTCGGGTCGTTCGTCCGCTCGGCGCTCGCGCCCGTCCTCGCCGCGGCCGAGTGGCTGCTCTCCTAGAAAACGGTAGGCCGCTCGCTATGCTGCCCCTGGTGACTCGGAGCTTGGCCTTACTGCTGGTGGCACTATCCGCTGGCGGCTTGCTGATCAGCGGGCCGGCACGCGCCCAGGACGACGCGGAAGACGGAGCGCTAATCGAGGTGCGCTTCACGCCGACCGCGCGCACGCAGCTGGCGATTTGGATCCAGGATGATCGCGGGCGCCTGTTGCGCACGTTCGCGCTGACCGAGTCGGTGGCGTATCGCGGGATCGGCAATCGCCCGGGTGCCTCGGAGATGAACAGCGGCTATCGCTGGCCGTACGGTCGCCGCGAGGGCGTCTTGCCGATCTGGGCGACGCAGCGCGCGGTTGCCCCGGGGGCAAAGCCGTTCCGGCGCGTAATCTTCCAGGACCGCGACGAGGGCCGTGCCTCGCAGACCAGCTCCGACAACTCGCCGGACGACTACTTTTGCCTGTCGTTCACGCGTGAGAACAGCAGTCGCGATGCGCTCGACGCCGTCAGCTGTGCGACCCAGTTCAACAGCGACAAGGGTCGCTTCATCACCGATGAGGACGTGACCGACGCGTACGCGGAGCCGTACGAGCACGCGCCGTCGATGGGCGTGATGGCCCCGCTCTCGGCGACCTCACTCTACCCGCCGCGTATGGACCTCACGCGCTGCACCGGCGGCTGTTACGACCACGCCGACGTCGACGCGTTCGCGGATCACGTGCGAGACGTCATGCCCGACGTCGACGTGATCACGACGGCTACGCCGCCTGGCGGGATCGAGCAGAGCTTGCTGTTCACGATCCCCAGCGATTGGCCCAAGGGCAAGTACGAGCTGTGGATCGAGGTTGCGACCGAGGGCGACTACAACGGCAGCTACGGGCCGATGCTGTATCCGACGCCGCTCTTGCCCGACGAGCAGTGGGATTACTGGGCGGAGACGTTCGGCTATCCATATCGCGGTCAGCCATCGGTGGCGTATGCGGTGCCGATCGAGCTCGCCGAGGCCGGCCAGCAGACGCTGACCGCGAGCACACCGATGGGCCAATCGTCGTGGAGCGTCTGGGCCGAGGGCTACGGCGAGATGCAGCCGATGAGCAACATCACCGACGACCCGAGCGGTGCACCAGGTAGCGGCGCCGATCGGCTGCGGGTGATCGACGGTGCTGCTCGTTTGACTGTGCTGACCGAGGTGCTCTCGATGAGCGAGCCCGTGGGCGACGACCCGTGGGAGCACATCTTCGGCGCTCCGACCGTGCCCGGCGATGGTGACGGCGACGGAGATGGCGATGGAGACGGCGACGGTGACGGCGATGGCGACACCGGCGGCGATGGCGACGGTGACAGCGGGCAGGGTGGCAGCGGTGGTCCCGAGCCGGGCGGCGAGGGAGGCGCGAGCGGCGCAAGCGGCGCAAGCGGCAGCAGCGGCACCGATGAGCCCGGCGAAGAAGATCCGGGTGACGTCGATATCATCGAGGGCAGCGACGCCAGCGTCGGGCGCGCTGTCGCACTATCGCGACGAGCTGCGTTCGCATTCGTGGGTGGCGCTGCAGTTTCGCGCCGTGCAATCCACCCACACGATTCACCGCTACGAAGTGCGCACGAGCGAGACGTCGATCACCGACGTGCAGTCGTTCTTGCGCGGCCGCCCCGCAAAGGAAGCGACCACGGCGAAGGATGGGCCGTTCGGCTTGATGCTCCCGACCGAGGTGCCCGAAGGCGAGCTCGTGCGCGGCACGATCGGGGATCTGCGCGCGAGCACGAAGTATTACGTGGCGGTCCGCGCGGTGAACCGCCGCAACCAGGCCGGCCCGATCTCGGTGTCGAGCATCACGACGACCGAGCGCACGTTCGCGACCGTAACACAGTGCTTCATCGCGACGGCCGCATATGGCACCTCGCTCGCCCCGGAAGTATCCGTGCTGCGCCGGCTGCGCGATCGCTACCTGATGCCCAGCGCGCTCGGCCGCGCCATCGTGGACCAGTACTACACCTGGTCGCCTGCGATCGCCGATCGGGTGCGGCAGGCGCCGTGGCTCGCCTCGGCCGTGCGCGGCGCGCTGGCACCCGTGTTAGCCGCCGCTGATTGGCTGCTCTCCTAGAACAGAGGGGCGGAGCGTGATAGCCAGCGCGGCATGCGCGCGCTCATCGCAGTCCTCGCGATCTTCTCGCTGTGCTCAGCCTGTGCCTCGTGCTCGCCCAACCCGCCGAAAGACGCGAGTGGGCCGACCTCGGCCAGCGACGGGGCGACCGGAGCTCCGGCACCGTCTGAGCTGACCGCCACGGTCGAGCTGTTCCCCGCGGGCCGTGCGCCCGTGCTGGTGAGGGTGGAGCTGGCTCGAACATCGGCCGAGCGCTCGCGCGGCCTGATGTACCGCAAGCACCTCGACGCCGATGTCGGCATGCTGTTCTTGTTCGAGGGGTCGCAGCAGCTCACGTTCTGGATGCGCAACACCTACGTGCCGCTGGACATGATTTTCATCGAGTCGAGCATGCGCGTGCTCGGCGTCGTCGAGAACGCCGAGCCGCAGACCGAGACGTCCCGCTCGGTGCCCGGGCTGTCCCAGTACGTGCTCGAGGTGAACGCCGGCTTCAGCCGCGAGCACGGCATCGGGCCTGGCACGATGGCGCGCTTTCAGGGTGTTCCCGGCTTATAGTTAGCGGGTGATACGGGCTACTTGCTTTGTCGTCGTCGCCGCTCTCGCGCTGTCGGGATGCGGCGACAAAGAGAACGAACAACAAAGCTCGAGCGCTGCCAGCTCGAACACTGGCGCTGCCAGTCCGAGCACGAGCGCGGCGCCGAGCAGCAGCGCGCCTGCGAGCTCCGCCAAAACGAGCGCGAGCGAAGAGACCGAAATCAGCATTATCAAGGCCAAGACCAAGGCAGGCGACGAGGCCGCCATCGGCATCAAGGCGCCCGCGGGTTGGACGGTGATGCGCGCGCCCACCGGGCCCGATCCGCACGGCGGCAAATTCACGCTCGCCGAGGCGACCAAGGGGCTCGACAAGCAAGGCACGCTCGCGGCCCACATCGATACGAGCATGGGCAGCATCTATTGCGACCTGTTCGAGAAAAACGCGCCCAACACCGTCGCGAATTTCGTGGGTCTGGCGCGCGGTAAGCGAAAGTTCTGGGATGCCGACAAGATCGAGTGGACGGCGCGCTCTTACTACGATGGCACGACGATTCACCGCGTGATGCCCGGCTTCATGATCCAAGGCGGCGATCACACGGGCACCGGCAACGGCGGCATCGGCTACACGATGCCGGACGAGATCAAGCCGGACGAGCGCGCCGATCGCCCCGGGCTGATGTTTATGGCCTCGCGCGGCGCGGGCACCGGCGAGTCGCAGTTCTTCATCACGACGCGGCCTGCGCCGCACATCGATGGCAAGTTCACGATGTTCGGCGAGTGCTCACCGGTCGGGCTGGTCGACCAGATCTCGCGCGTGCCCAGCGCCGGCAAGCCGACGTTCAAGCCGGCGACGCCGGTGGTGATCCGCGGCGTCGAGGTGCGGCGCCTGCAAGGCGGCCGCATGAAGTGGATCCCGAAGGGCACCGACCTCACCGTGCCGAGCCCGGTGCCAATGGGCCGCGCGGTTCAAGCTCCGGGCAGCCCACTCGCGAAATAGGGAGCTGATCGCTAGCGCTTGTCGGGATCGGGCGGGTTCGGCGCGGTCGAGCGGCGATCGCCTGGCTTCTCTTCGCCCAGCTTCACTTCGAGGTTGGGCTTGATCGTGCCGTCTTCGCGCTGCTTGAAGCGCAGCCGGACGTTCGCTTCCACGTCGAGCCCGACCAGCACCTTGCGTACTTCCGAAGCGATGTCCGCATCACGCAAGAAGCGCCCGACCTCTTGCGCGACCGCCTTCACTACGCCGCTGCGGATGTCGCCGAGCTGCGAGACCACGCTCGCAGCGATGTCGCGCGGAAAGAACGATTCGCTCACGCGACCGAACGGGCCGCGACCTGCCTCGAGGCCGCGCCGAATCAAGTCGGTCAAGGTGCGCTCGAGCGGCGGTCGCTCGTCGCCATACTCCTCCTCGTCGTCCGCATCGCTCGGCGAGCTCGCGTCGGGGGGCTCGTTGCTCGAAGGTGGGCGGGTAGGGCGGGACGGCATAGGCCCAGGCATTTTGGGCGTACCCGGGCGCAGGTGTCAAAACGACCGTCCTAGGCGGGACTTACTCCGTGTTTCGTCTAGAGTCCGCGCCGCATGGGCCGCGTTCTGATGGTCAGCAAGCCGGTGGCGCCACCGTGGCACGACAGTAGCAAGAACCTCGTGCGCGACGTGGCCGGCCATCTCGCGCGCCACAGCCCTATCTTGATGACGAGGCGCGACGCGACCGCCGCGCTGCGCGCGACGCCGGGTCTCGAGCGCGCGGATCTCCGCTTCGTGTACACGGGCGGGGGCAGCTTTGCACCGGCGCTCGCGGATCAAGCGCGCGTGCTCGCGAGTTTGCTGGCTGGGCCGCGCGAGAGCCTGTGGCATTTTTTCTTTGCGCCGAACCCGCGCAGCTCGACCGCCGCCAAGATCGCCGCGCGTATGCGGCGCGTGCCGACGGTCCAGACGGTGTGCAGCGCGCCGCTGCCGAACGTCGACCTCGAGCGCGTGCTGTTCGCCGATCGCGTGGTCGTGGTCTCGCGCCATACCGAGCGGCGTTTTCTCGAGGCCGGGATCGCCGTGTCGCGTCTGCGCCGCATCCCGCCCGCGGTCGCGCCGCTCGCACCGCCCGATGCCGCGTCGCGTACAGCCGCGCGGCGCAAGCTCGACCTGCCGGTGGATGTGCCGCTGATCGTATACCCGGGCGATCTCGAGGTGTCGCGCGGCGCCGAGCGCGCGTTGCGTCTGCACGCGGCGCTTCCGGATCAAGATGCGTTCTTGGTGCTGGCCTGCCGCGCGAAGACCGCGCTCGCGCACGACGCGCGCATCAGGCTTGAGGCCTTGGCGCGCGAGCTCGGCGCAGCGAGCCGCGTTCGATTCATGGGTGAGACGCCTGACATCCACGCACTGCTCGCATCCAGCGATCTGGTCGCGCTGCCGAGTGAGGACCTGTACGCGAAGATGGACCTGCCGCTCGTGCTGATCGAAGCCATGTTGCTCGAGCGCGCGGTGCTGATGCTCGAAGGCACCGCGGCCGCCGAGCTCGCCGATGATGGTGCCGCGCGCGCGTGTCCGGCCGATATCGCCGCGTTGACCGGTGTGTCACAAGAGCTGCTCGGCGACGCCGCGCTGCGCGCCGCGCTCGGTGCGCGGGCACGCGCTGCGGCGCTCGATCGCTACCGGCCCCAAGCGGTTGCAGCGCAGTACGAGTCCCTCTACGACGAGCTGCTTGAACAAAAGCCATGAACGACCAGAAGCATAAGGCCTATTACGACGACTTCAGCACGGCTTACGAGCGCCCGCGCGGTGAGGGCTATCACCGCATGATCGATGACCTCGAGATGGACGTGATGCTGCCGCTGTGCGGTGGCAAGCGCGTGCTCGAGGTCGGCTGCGGTACCGGCCTCATCTTGTCGCGCATCGCGACGCATGCGTCCGAGGCGGTGGGCGTCGATTTTTCGAAGGGCATGCTGCGCACCGCGCAAGAGCGCGGCCTCTCGGTCGTGTAGCTTCAAGGTGCTCGCGCACGTGCCGGACATTCGCAAGGCGCTCGCCGAGATCACCCGCGTGACCAAGCCGGGCGGGCGCATGGCGCTCGAGTTCTACAACCCGTGGAGCGTGCGCTACCTCGCCAAGCGCCTCGCGGGTCCGCAGCCGATCAGCGATGGGCGCACCGAAGCCGACGTGTACACGCGTTGGGACTCGCCGCTAGAATTGCCTAAGCTTTTTCCATCGGGTGTGCAAATCGAAGGCATGCGAGGTGTTCGCGTTTTCACGCCCGCGGCGTTCGTGCACCGCGTGCCGATGCTGCGCGACGTGCTCGCGATCGCAGAGCGCCGTGCAGTCGATTCACCGTTTCGATACTTCGGTGGCTTCTTGATCGTGCTCGCGCGCAAGTGAGCCGGCGTCAATACGAACGCACACTAATTGCACTGCTGAGTTGCACTGGCGAGCACGCTGGTCCGCGGCAGGCGAAACCGCGCTTGCACGGCTTTGCACGGCGAGATATAGCGGCAAGCGCGCATGCCGAAAGAGATCAATAGCAGCCTGCGTCGTCTGCGTAAGCGCGTCGAGCGCGCGCTTGCGAGCGGCGACCGCGGCTCCGACGTGGTGCGTGATCTCGAGCTGATGGTGCGCGAGTCGAGCGAGCCGAACGCCGACGTATTGTTCGCGCACCGCCAGCTCGCAGAGCTGCGGCTCGAAGAGTCGCCGTGGCAAGCCGCGCTCCATTTGCGTCACTTGATCGCGGCGAACCTGCGCGACGATGGCGTGCATGCGCTGATGGGTTTGTGCCAAGCGCTGCTCGGCAACTTCCGTTCGGCGATCTCGAGCTACCGGCGCGCGATCCAGATCGCGCCCCGCAATCCTTGGTACCACCACAACCTCGGTCACTTGATCGACGTGGGCCTCGGCGACGCCAACCTCGCGGTCAAGCACTTGCAGCTCGCCTATGAGCTGCAACCTCAAGAAGACGAGATCGGCGCATCGCTCGCGCATTGCTACGCGCGCATCGGTAAGCTCGATGAAGCTGCCAAGCTCGCGGTCGAAGCAGTCGACAACGCGCCCGACAATCGCGAGCACCAAGTGCTGCTCGCGTGGATCGAGCAAGGCGCGCCGGGGCGTGCACCCGCAGGCGCGACGCAGCGCCCGCGCGTGACGCCACCTGGCGCCGCGGCGCAACGCGCGCTGGCATCGCAGCAGACCGACGAGCCAACGCATGCAGACGCGGCGGATGCCCGTCCGGCGCAGCGCACGAGCGCCGGCTCGCCGCTGCTCGACGCGGTGGTCCGTCTGCTCGCGGCGCGTATGCCGGAAGCGGGCTTTGCGCGCGAGCACGTGCTGCGCGCGCACGCGTTGTGGAACGACTACTGCTCGATCGCGACACCGTCGCGGATCGCCAAGCTCGACCTGTACGCGGCCGCCATCGAGTACGCGCTCGCGCAGATCGACAGCGTCCCGGGCGTGACTCAAGCCGCGCTGGCCCGCCGCTACCGCGTCTCCGCCGGCTCCATCTCGAGCCGCTACGCCGAGATCCGCAGCACCCTCTCGCTAGTCCCCAAAGACCCCCGCTACAGCGTCTCCGCTCAGGCCTAGCGGGGACCGGGGGGACGGACTACGGAATTTCGTTTTCGCGCCGTCGGCAGTCTTACGCCGAACGAAAACGAAATTCCGTAGTCCGTCCCCGCCCCCTAGCCGGCAAACCGCCGAAAAGTTGGTTGCAGGCGATGGTCGCTGTACCCCCGCAGCATGTCGGTCTCGGTTGATGCTTGGGCATTCGCGCGCGCGCTTCTAGTCATCGCCGAGCGGCGCGCGAGCTGTGACGTACGCGCGTACACGGAGCGCGGCGAGTGCCGGATTCGGATCGCGCGCGGCGCGCTGGTCTCGGTCACCGGGCCCACCGGGCACGACGACAGCCTTGGCGACGTGCTGCTGCGCTCGGGTGACTTGAATGCACAGCGGCACTACGCGGCGCTGGCGCAGCGCGGCGATGCCGGCGGTAAGCCGGTGGGCGCGTGGTTGCTCGCCGAGCAGCTGGCGACGCGCGGCGCGGTCTTGCACGCGCTGCGTGCGCAGCTGCGCGGGCGGATGCTGTCACTGCTCTCGTGCCGCGAGCTGAGCTTCGCGCAGGCAGCGGCGACCGATGAGCAGGTCGCGCCCGCGCTCGAGGAGCCGCCGATGATCGCGGACGTGCTCTTGAGCTGTTTGCGCGCGCTGGCCCGGGCGCACGGCGATGCCAGCGCGGCACCGGTGCTCCGCCCAGGCGAGCTGCGGTTGTCCGCGCTGGGGCGCGCGCTGCTGACGCAGGCGGCGTTGTGGCCCGAGGAGGATGCGGTCGCCGCGCTGCTGATGCGGCGAGCGGAACGCGCTTCGATCGATGCGCTGTGCCGCATGCACGTGCGCGCCTACGCGTTGCTCGCGCTGCTCGAAGGGCTCGGCGGCTTCGCAGGCTCGGCGCAGACCAAGAGCGATCGCCACAGCTACGGCTTGCTCGCGCGCAAGCGCAATCAGATCCGGCAAGGCGACAGCCCGTATCGCTTGCTCGACCTCGCGCCCGGCGCGACGCCGATGGAGGCGCGCAAAGCGTTGCGGCAGTTTGCGTTGCACCTGCACCCGGACGCGCTCGGCCCGGATGCGCCGGATGCGCTGCGCAAGGCGTCGGGGGACATCATG
>Ga0193752_1001980_pt1 | contig 16098 bp, 14 predicted proteins | sample H1c1metaG_FD_144924 | JGI IMG/M metagenome (GOLD analysis project Ga0193752, IMG submission 144924) | Soil microbial communities from a riparian zone of the East river system, Colorado, United States - H1c1 | ecosystem: Environmental > Terrestrial > Soil > Riparian zone | place: USA: East River... | reverse complement strand
CGCTGGAGAATTACACGCCGCTGGCGTTGTTTGCGGTGGACCCGCAGACCATCATGGTGCAGACTGACTCGCCGTACAAGACCTTCAAGGATCTGATGGAAGCCGTGCGGCGCGATGCGGAGTCGCTGGTGGGTGCAACGACGTCGGCGGCGGGCACCGGCCGCATGGTGATACACCTGATGGAAAAACAGGTGCCCGGCGCGAAGATCAAGTTCGTCAATTTCAAGGGCGGCGGCGAGGCCGTCACATCCGTGGCCGGCGGGCATACCACGTTCACTACCGAGAATCTGAGCGAAGGCCTGGGCTTTGTCGAAGGCAAAAAGCTGCGTGTACTGGCGATTGCCGCCGACCGGCGGCTGCCGCAGGCGCCCGATATTCCGACGCTGCAGGAACTGGGCTATCCGATCACCGCGGGAACCATACGCGGCTTTACCTTTACCGCCGGCGTGCCGAAAGAGGCGGTGGTGACGATGGAGGCCGCGTTGAAAAAAGCCCATGACTCGCCCGAATGGAAAGACATCGCCAAGCGCAACATCTTTCAGGATGTATTTATGGGCAACGCGGAGTTCACACAATTTCTCGCCAAACGCCTGCTGGAGTACAAAGAGTTTTACGACGCCATCGGGCTGAACAAAAGGCAGTAATCAACCATGGACACATTCAGGCTGGTTCAGGTCAGCGATATTCATCTGGGCGCAGGCCAGGAGCACCATCTCGACAACTGGCTGAAAGTCGCGGACTGGATTGCGCGCGAGCGGCCCGATCTGGTCGTGGTGAATGGTGACCTCATCATGGGTGATCCGGACGAAGACGCCGATCACGCATTCGCGCGCGAACACATCGGCCGCGTGCCGGTGCCGTGCCGCTACCTGCCCGGCAATCACGACATCGGTGACAACATCCGCTCCGGCAAAATGGCCAAGCGCGTCAACAATGAGCGGCGTGCGCGGTTTGTGTCGTACTTCGGCGAGGAGCGCTGGGCGTTCGAGGCTGCCGGCTGGGGCTTTGTGGGCATCAACTCGCAATTGCTTGGCAGTAACGGCCAGCCTGCGGAAGGCGAGCAGTGGCAGTGGTTCGAGCAAACGCTGGATGGTTTTTCCGGAAAACCGGTGGCGCTGTTTCTGCACAAGCCGTTATTTCTGGATCACCCGTCAGAACCGGACAGCGACGACCCTACCGTGCGCCAATCGTGTATAGACGCGGAGAGCCGTGCGCGTCTGCTCGAGTTGTGCAAACGCCACCGCGTGCGCCTGGTCAGCACCGGCCACAAACATCAGACGCGTTCGTTTTCGCTCGACGGCATTTACTACATCTGGGCGCCCTCGACCGCATGTGTTAATTCACCGCCTACCACGCTGCACTGGGGCGCGCGCGAAGTCGGCTTCGTCGATTATCGTTTCCGGCCGGCCGGTTTTGATCATCGCATCATCGGCGCGGATTTTCTGTTCCGGCACGAAAGTTACATTCGCAAATACGGCGCGGTGGGCGAATAAAAAAGTAACCAAGGCATGGCGCTGCGCGAAACCGCATAGCGATTTCCCGCTTTTTCGGCAATTTTTCCACGAAATTTCCACTGTTCGGCACTTCCACGCACGCTTCATGTCAAAATTGCATCATGTCTGAACCTCAAGATTGGGCTTTCCGGGAACCGCTGCAACCGACGCCCGATGAAACACAGTTTGACCTCGCGCGCGCGCTCGATGCGATGGTATTGGTCCGTACAGAAGTTCCAGCGGACGGATACACTGCGGCGAATCTCGGCACCGAGCGCGGTGGGTATGGCGCAGTTATTCGCGAGGACGGCCTCATACTCACCATCGGCTACCTCGTTACCGAGGCGACGCAAATATGGCTCACCACCAATCGCGGTGCCGTGGTTGCCGGCTACCCGCTGGCCTATGACCGGGCCACCGGCTTCGCACTGGTCCAGCCGCTCGGCAAGCTGGAGGCGCCACCCCTGCGGCGCGGTCTTGCGTCTGGTGTCAATGTTGGCGATGCCGCCGTTGTGATCGGCCACGGCGGCCGCGCGCATGCGCTGAAGACACAGATCATCGCGAAAAGCGAATTTGCCGGTCCATGGGAATATCTGCTCGATGAGGCGCTCTTTACCACGCCGGCGCATCCGCAATGGGGCGGCGCAGCGCTGCTCGATGAGGAAGGTGATCTGATCGGCATCGGTTCGCTGCTGGTGCAGCAAGAGGTGAACGGCGAACCAGTCCACGTCAACATGTTCGTGCCGATCGATTTGCTTGATCCCATCCTTGACGGGATGCTGCAAACCGGCCGTAGCCCACACCCGCCGTGTCCGTGGCTGGGCATGCGTGCGCAGGAGCAGGATGCGGAAGGCAAACTGGTGGTCGGCAGAGTCGCCGCAGGCGGCCCGGCTGAGCGCGCCGGTATCGAAGCGGGCGACATCGTGCTGGGCGTTGGCACCCACCGTGCGCACAGCCTGGCGGAATTGTTCCGTGCTGTAAGGCGGCTCGGCCCGGCTGGCGTTGAAGTGCCGCTGATGATCGCGCGCGCTGGCGAGGTGCTACGCTTCGCAGTCAAGTCAGCCGACCGCGACGACTTTCTCAAAAAGCCGAATCTGCACTGAGGTTCAAAGCAAGGGGCTGCTTTTTTGTACGATAGCGAAAGACCCTAACGGGATTTCAGCGCATCAGTTCGCCGTTATGCCGGCGTCGCGCGCAAGCCTGGTGAATTCCTCGACGTGTTTCTTGAGAAAATCTGCAAATTCTTCGGGAGAGTTGCTGCCGACGAGTTCAATGCCGATTTCCTGATAGCGCTTGCGCAATTCTGCGACACCGGCGGCGCGCGCTACTTCGGCACGCAGGCGTTCCAGTATTGCGCGCGGCGTGCCCGCCGGCGCCATCAGGCCGTTAAACGTACTGTCCTGAAAACCCGGCAGGCCGGCTTCGTCGATGGTGGGCACATCGGGCAACAGCACCGAGCGCTTGCGGGTGGTGACACCCAGCGCACGCAGTTTGCCGGCGCGGATATGCGGCAATGAGGTCGTCACCTGATCGAAGCGCAACATCACATGGCCGCCGACCAGATCGATCACCGCGGGCGCGGCGCCCTTGTACTGGATGTGCAGCAGCTTGATGCCCGCCTGCCGCGAAAACATTTCGGCTGCGACGTGGCCGGTGGAGCCGCTGCCCGATGAAGCGCTGGAGATTTCGCCGGGCCGCTGTTTGGCCAGCGCGATAAATTCTTTCACCGTGCGTACTGGTAACGCCGGGTTAATCGCAAACACCAGCGCCGTATCGCTGGTCATGGAAACGGCGGCGAAATCCTTGAGCGGATCATAGCCTGCGTCTTTTAGCAGCGTAGGCGTGCGGGCGAAGGTATTGGAGATGGAGAGCAAGGTGTAGCCATCGGCAGGCGAACTTTTGACAAAGCGCGTGCCGACAACAGCGCTGGAGCCGGGACGGCTTTCGACCACAAACTGCTGTCCGAGCGCCCGCGTGAACTGCTCTGCGTAGGCACGCGCTACGACATCCTGATTGCCCCCAGGCGCCACGGGATTGACGATGCGCACCAGCTTGGAGGGATAGAGCGGCGGTTGACTCCATACCGCCGGCGTATGCATCGATAGTATGATTGCCGAGATGATGACAGTGTTACGTTGCACGTGTGGTTCTCCTCAATGGGGTATGGAGCGATAATGCATCATCTTATCGCGCTGGAGGATGATCATGATAAACCCCCGCCGGACAATACCTATATTGCTCGTATTTACCGCGCTTGCGACCAATGTCGACAATGCCGCTCACGCTGCGACGTCCACCACGGCGCAAACCGCGCAGCCGGATCGTGTACAGGAAATGAACGGCATTACGTTCGTCTCCGGCGGCATCGGCACCGATTCGCGCGCGAGTCTGGCAGCGCGCGAGAAGTCCTACAATTTCAAGCTGATATTGACGCTGGAAGGCGCCGGTACTTTTGTGTCCGATGCGCTGGTCACACTGGCTAGCGCTTCCGGCAGAAAACTGGTCGAGCATGTTGCCGAAGGGCCGCTGTTCCTGGCGGGCTTGCCGGCGGGCGCTTACATCGTAACGGCAACGTTTCGCAAGGTGACCCACACACGCAAGTTTCAGGTGCGCGCCGACTGGTTGCACACTGAGCATATGCGCTGGCCCATCGATCCGGCGCTGGATGTCACGACGCCATGGGAAAAGTAGTCCTAGCTTATCGTTATCTTGGTGGTTAGCGCGAATTTGCGGCCGCATCGCGCCGCCACAACTGCGTGCGCCAGCGCGACACAACGATCACGATGAATATCAGCGCGACCGCGCCATACAGCGTTACCGTCGTCGGGTAACCCATGCGTTGTATCAGCCAACCGGCAAGCAGCAGGCCCGGTATGTTGCCGTAGATCGCCAGCATGCGTATGCCCATAATGCGCCCGCGAAATTGAGCGTCGCAGTTGCGTATTAACATTGTCGCCATCGGTATCTGCCCGAGGCCTTGTGACAACCCGGCCAGCAGCAGAAATGGAATACCCACCGCGGGATGCGTGGTATTCGCAAACACCATGAGCGACAATAACCAGCCTGCGCTGAAAATAATCATCATGCGCGCCGGACGTATGCGATGCCCGATGCGGCTTATCACTACGGAACTCATCAGCGCGCCAAAGCCGCCCGCCGCCACCAGATAACCGAGACCGGTTTGATCGGTGTGGTAAATCTCCTTGGCCATTACCGGCATCAGGCCGTTCATCATCGGAAACGCGGTGCAATTGAGCAGGAACGCAAAACACATCGAGGCCAGCAATAGCGGCGTGTTCCACACGTAAGCCATGCCGGCGCGCAGATCGCCCCATGGCGAAGCACGCGTCACGTCCACAACGGCGGTGTGAGTGGGTGCGCCGGTGCCGGTTTCAGGGGCGGCGCCTTGTAGTGTCAGTATGATGCTCAGCGCATAGAAACTCGCGACTACGGTATACGCCGGTCCAATGCCGAGCAACGCCACCAGCCCCGCGCCGGTGAGCGCACCGGCCACTTTGGCGGAATCCTGCGTGGTGCGCTGGATGCTCATGGCGCCCATCAGCTTGTCGGACGGCATGGTGGCACCCACCAGCGCGGTGCGCATGCCGATGTCCGAAGGACGCACCAGGCCCATCACGCCTGCGATAGCCAACACATAAGCGGGCGTGAGCAGGCCGCTGTAGGCGAGCGTCATCAGCGTCAGTGCCAGCGTGGTGTAGATCGCGCGCATCGTAGCCAGCACAGTGCGATGTCCAACGCGGTCGCCCATCACGCCGAACATGGGTGCGAGGAGGGTGCCGATATGCTGCAGCGACGCGAACAGCGTGAGCATCAGTACCGAGCGCGTTTCCACCAGCACGTACCAGCCGAGAATCAGTGTTTCCATCTCAAACGCCCACGAGGTCGCCAGATCGGCGGGCCATTGAAAGCGAAAGCTGCGCACGGCAAACGGTGCGAGTGCCGAAGCACGCGCGGTTTTTTGGGAAGCGGATTGCAAGGCCATGCTTTTATTGTATTTTTCGTAGAATACCGTTGGCGGCCCCGACGATACCAGCAAGCGTAGCGGCTGCGAGGCTCATCACCACATAATGGATTCCTGTCGGACGCAAATCGCAATCATCACGCGTGAGTACATGGAACTCTCACGGTAGAATAGAACTACGGGCCGGAATTCCAGGCCCCGGCGAGCAATCTCGAACTAAACTTCCATCGGCTTTTCTGATGATGCCGCCACGGCGGCGTTTTTAGATAAGTATTTGATTTTATTGTAAAAATTTTCGTAACACATTGAGCGAGGCACGGATGGACCAACATCATTCCCAGCTTTTCGAGGTCGGCGGCGCGCATCTTTCGCGGTTGGAGGATATGCGGCTGATTACCGGCAACGGTAAATATTCGTCCGATTGGAATGCACTGGATCAATTGCATGCGTGTTTTTTGCGCTCGGATCGCGCGCACGCGCGCATTGTGTCGATTAACTACGACAAGGTCAGCCAGATCAAGGGCGTGATCGGTGTTTACACCGGTGAAGATGCGACGGCGGCGGGTTATTTGCGTTCCGCGAATTTTCTGACATTCGCGGGCAAAGGTGGCATGAAAGCCAAAGTGCCGGATCGTCCCTGTCTCGCGATCGGTAAAGTGCGCTTCGTCGGTGATCTGGTGGCAATGGTGATCGCGGAATCGCATTTGGCCGCGCAGGATGCCTGCGAGTTGATTGAAGTGACGTATGAGGATTTGCCTGCAGTGGTTGATCCTGTAGCCGCGCTGGCGCCTGGCGCGCCGCAATTGCACGATGATATTCCGAGGCCGGCAACGAGGCGGCGGTAACCGAAGCCATCGCCACGGCTGCGCATGTCACCAAACTCACCGTCGATTGCACGCGTGTGACCGCCAGTCCGATGGAGCCGCGCGCGGCGTTGATTTCGTATGACGCCGCCAACGACAGCTACATTGTTCACACGCCCTCGCAGGGCGTGAACATGACGCGCAGACAGTTCGCCGGTTATACCAATCTGTCCGAAGACAAATTCCGCGTCGAAGTAAAAGACGTCGGCGGCGGCTTCGGCCAGCGCAGCACGGTGTATCCCGAATACATCTCGATGATGATCGCGGCCAAAGCGCTCGGTCGTCCGATCAAATGGGTTTCGACCCGCACCGAGAGTTTTTTGAGCGACACGCATGGCCGCGGCAATCTGATTACCGGCACGCTGGCGCTGGATAAAGACGCGCGATTCATCGGCCTGCGTATCGACTGGATTACCGACATGGGCGCGTTTTTATCGCCCACCGGCCCGGTCAGCCACATCCGCAATCCATCGACGTGCTTGAATGGTGTTTACAAAATTCCCGCGCTGTACGGGCATTTTCGCGTGGCGCTGACCAATACCATGCTGGTGGCCGCTTATCGCGGTGCGGGGCGTCCCGATATTGCTTATGCCATCGAGCGGCTGGTGGATGCCGCGGCGCTTGAACTCAAGATGGATCCTTCGGATCTGCGCCGCAGAAACTACATCCCGGCTAACGAATTCCCGTACAAAACCGCAACCGGTTCAACCTATGAATGCGCCGACCTGCCGGGACTTTCGGCCAAGGCACTGGGCTTGGCCGACTGGTCAGGTTTTGAGTCGCGTCGTACCGCCAGCGCCAAGAAAGGCAAGCTGCGCGGCATCGGCATGTCTACCGTGATCGAGGCCACCGGCGCGGGGATGTACCCGAAAGACGAAATCGATATCAGCGTTGATGCACAAGGCCAGGTAACCCTGCACACCGTGGCGCACTCGCAGGGCCAGGGCCATGAAACGTCGTTCGCGATGGTGGCAGCCGATGCGCTGGGCATACCGGTTGAGCGGATCAGCATTCGTCAGGGCGATCCCGACAAAGCGCCCAAGATGATCGGCAATCATTCCGGTGGTTCGCGCAGCATGGTGGGCGCGGGCACGGTATGCCACATCGCGGCGAACAAACTGATCGACGTCGGTAAATCGCTGGCGGCGGAAGACCTCGGTGTAGAGCCTTCGCAAGTAACTTACAGCAAGGGTGAGTTTCAAGCCAAAGACAGCAAGAAAAAAATCTCGCTGGCGCAACTGGCGGCAAAGAAAACGCTGGCCGCCAAGGGTGAAGGCACTTTCACTTCAACATTTCCCAACGGCTGCCATATCGCCGAGGTGGAGATTGATCCCGAAACTGGCGTCACCGATATCGCATCGTATCTGTCGGTGGACGATTGCGGCCATGTGGTGAGCCATACCATCGTCGAAGGCCAGGTGCATGGTGCGGTGGTGCAGGGCATGGGACAAGTCTTCGGGGAACACATCGTTTACGACAAGGAATCCGGACAGATGATCACCGGCAGTTTCAGTGATTACGTGATGCCGCGCGCCGGTCAGCTTAAAGCCATGCAGATGGCGGAGTACGCCACGCTGTCGAAAATGAGTCCGCTCGGTATCAAGGGCGTGGGCGAAGCGGGTTGTACGGCGTCGCTCGGCGCACTGGTTAACGCGATGTCGAACGCGCTGGGGGTGAAACATATTGATATGCCGCTGACGCCCTCGAAAGTGTGGAAGACGATTCAACAATCTAAAGTACAACCGGTTAAAAACTAAGGACTGATCATGCATACTTTCAGTTACGTCAAAGCAACATCACTCAAGCAAGCCGGCGAACTGCTGGCGGCCAACGCCGACGCCAAGTTGCTCGCGGGCGGCATGACCCTGATCCCCACGCTGAAAGCGCGTCTCGCACAGCCGTCGCACCTGATCGATATTTCAGGGATGTCGGAGCTCACCGGCATCGAAGCCAAGGATGGCAAGCTCAGCATCGGCGCGGGCACCAAGCACGCCGAAGTTGCACGTTCGGCAGTGGTGAAAAAAGCCATTCCCGCGCTGGCGCATCTGGCGAATCAGATCGGCGACCCGCAAGTGCGCAACCGCGGCACTATCGGCGGTTCGCTGGCGAATAACGATCCGGCGGCGGATTATCCGTCGGCAGCGCTGGCGCTGGGCGCCACTATCGTCACCGACAAGCGCGAAATCGCGGCAGATGATTTTTTTCAGGGTATGTTCGCCACCGCGCTCGATGCCGGCGAGATGATCGTGAAAATCGTGTTCCCGGTGCCCATGAAAGCGGCTTATGAAAAGTTTCCGCATCCGGCGTCCGGTTACGCGATGGCGGGATCGTTCATTTCGCAGAACGCCAAAGGCGTGAGAGTCGCCATCACCGGGGCAGGCCCCGGCGTGTTCCGCTGGAAAGACGCGGAAACCGCGCTCGGCAAAAAAATGAATGCCTCCGCGATTGAAAGCCTTAGTGTCGACGCCACCGACCTTAACGAAGACATGCACGGCACGCGCGAATACCGCGCGAACCTCGCCAAGGTAATGACCAAACGGGCCGTTACCAAAATCGCACAACCATCCGGGAAATAATCATGGCCAAAGTCGAACTCAAAATCAACGGCAAACCACATTCATACGATGTTGAAGACCGCACACTGCTGGTCAATTTGATTCGTGACAGCGCGCAACTCACCGGCACGCATGTCGGCTGCGACACCAGCCAGTGCGGTGCTTGTACCGTGCACATGAACGGCGTCGCGGTGAAATCCTGCACCGTGCTGGCCGTGCAGGCGAGCGGCGCCGACATCATCACTATCGAAGGCATGGCGAAAAACGGCAAGCTGCATCCGGTGCAGCAGGCGTTCACCGAATGCCATGCGCTGCAATGCGGTTTTTGCACGCCGGGTATGATCATGGCGGTGGCGGGCCTGCTCAAAGATAACCCCAAGCCCACCGATGAAGAGATTTACCACGGCCTCGAAGGCAACTTGTGCCGCTGCACCGGCTACATCAATATCGTTAAGGCGGTGAAGAAGAGCGCCGAGTTGATGAGCAAGTAACTATTATATAAGTATTTGTTTTAATTGAGTATTTTATATCTCGTGGCTGCCGAGTACCGCAGCGCGGGCAAAACTTGTCGCGGTTGCCGATAGGGTAGTTGCAGTCGCAACAGCGGCGTAGCTGGTTGGCCATGATGCAGACATTCTAATCTGCGCGTGATCCAAAAATCCGTGCGGATTTTTTATGTTTCGCGCATCAGAGTCGGTAGCCCGGAAGGAGCGCAGCGTATTCCGAGGATCGTAAACCCGGATTACACTTCATTTCATCCGGCTACGTTTGCTATGGGATAACTTCAAAGTCGTAACCTTGAAGCATCTTGCCGGTGTGCGAAAGGATGGCGCGACTCGGGCTGTGCGCATGGATTTCTACGAAGTAAAAGTGGTTTGCCTTCAGTTGAACACCGTGCTTATTCAAATCGAATGATGTGTCTGTTACTTTGGGTCGTGACACCCAATCGAAAATGGCGTCACGGCCGACATATGCATGAGGATCAGATTTCTCGTAAATCTGAACCTCATAGTGAGCTGCGCCAGGATAGGGTTCCCAGTTAATAACAACGTTCTCGGCGAGTGAGAACCGGGTTTTTGGCAGAATCTTTTTAATTGGCTCGACAAACCTGAAATTCAGTCCTTTGCCTTTTTCCTCCTGTGTAACGCGGAATGGCGTGCTGGAGTGCGCATTTTGAGGATGGCCGATTTTTCCGTTTAATACGATGTTCGCCGTTTCAAAATCAATTTCATATCCATCGATTCGATACTCGCCATATGGCACACGAATGAAATAGCTGCCCTGGTTGTTGGTGGTCGCCCATGGGCTCATCACACTACCGTTCAGGGCCAAGCGCAGTTTGAGTCCTACAACAGGTCGATCGTTCTCACGCGCTTGGCCAATTATTTCACCGGGACCCTGCGCAAGACTGTTGTCTCGTTTGTCCCGCGAAAATTCGCTGGAGGTGATGCTCGTAGAGCCGAGGAAGCGCTTTTGCTCTTGGACGCGAGGCGGCGAATGAACGGTGCTCCCGGGCGCGCCAGCGCCGCGTTCAATACGCGGCTGGAAAAAATAGGTTAAGAAGATCCCAACCACGACAACGAAGGCGATTCCGAATCCCGCACCAAACACCAAGCCACCAAGGAATTTTTTTATCATCATGGGATTTCAATTTGTTGCGGTGCTTTAGTGGGAAATTGCGGCGCACGGCGTGCACCCGACCCGTCCTATCCTTATTTCTTGGCGGCGCGTTTAACTTTCGCCTTCTTTGCTGGTGCTGGCTTTTCCGTGTCCTGCGCCGGAATAATCGGCAGCAGCAGATAAGTCGGCTTGTCCTTCCCGGAATGGATAGAGTTGAATGCCTCGGCGTTGTAGTCGGCATGGTAGTGCGTGAAATGCGCCGACGCATGGCCGTCTCTTGTTGAAATATCGAGGCGCAGCTTGTGGCCTTTTTTGATCACGATGGATGTCGAAATAATTTCGACCTGACACTCGACGACTTCCCCTTTTTTTAGTAGCCAACGCTCGTTATGCGCGTGATACGGGCGATAGGGGAGTGATTTGTCCTTGTCGAGTTTGCGGTGTGAAGCACGCAGCCAGCCTTTGGTGATGCATTCGGTAGGCTCGCCGCGCTGGCCGAGTTCCGGCACGTCGCGGCCTTTGGCGTCGATATTGCGCAACGTTGCCATGATGTCCATATCGTTGGACGTGCTGGATACCCAGAGATTGAGCACAATCGGCCCCGTAATTTCGGTGTCGGCTTTCATCGGCGCCGTCTCGAATGACACGCCGGTGCGTCCGCCGTGTGAGTGGCGTCCGCCGGGCGAGGCCGGATAAGTGATCTTGCTCGCTTTGGTCGGTGGCGTGGTGGATATTTTCCCTTCAACCGGTTTTGCGCCCGTCGCAGGTTTGTCTTTGGTCGGTTGCAGGTAAAACTTGGTCCATTGCGTGCGCGCCAGCGGCCATTCGTTTTCGAAGCGAAACGGGTAGCGCTTCAGCGTGCCGCCAGTGCGGATTTCGAGTTTCACCGGCGGTTCTTCCATGATGCCGGTGTCGATGCCTTTCAGCCAGTAGTCGAACCAGCGCAGTTGTTCGATGCGTGCTTCTTCGGCGTGGAACGGGTGATAGTGCGAGCCGGTGTGGATACGCAGCTTTTTGTGTTGGGAGGCCGCGCACAAATAACCTTCGGTGTTGCCGCGCAGATGCAGGCCATGTCCGCCCCAGTTGCCGACGCTATATACCGGCACGGTGATCTTGTCCCAGCGCGCGCTTTTCAGGCGCCAGTACTCGGAATCCAGATCGTTGCGCATGTAATTCCACAACTGATTGTTGTTAAAGGCTTCGGGATTGTATTGGTCGGGTTTCCCCAACAGGTGATGCGCAGCCTGCATGTACCACCAGCTTACCAAGAAGCCTGATGCAAAAATCCCGCCGTGATACGCCTGATCGCGATATTGATCGGCACGGCCTTCCCACGGCATGATGGCTTTTAACGACGGCGGCTGCAGACCCGCAACGCGCCACTGAAAGTTGGCGTGATACGAAATGCCCAGGCAACCTACGTTGCCGTTGCTCCAAGATTGCTTGGCAAAGTGCTCAATGGCGTCGTAAGTGTCAACCGCTTCCTGATACGAACTGGGGTCGGACGCACCCAGCGATTTTCCCGAGCCGCGGCTGTCCACGCGCACCAATGCGTAACCGCGCGGGCACCACCACAGCGGATTGCAGCATTCCCAATTCATGTAGGGATTGGCTTTTTCCTCGAGGTCGGGTGGCGGCACCCACAGTTTGTCTTTTTGATAAGGGCCGGTGATCAACAAGATGGGGAATTTCTCTTCACCACCGTCCGGTCTGAATACATCCGCGCGGATGATCGTGCCGTCGCGCAACGGAATCGCCACGTCTTTCTCGACGATGAGTTTGTATTTTTTGGGTTGAGACGTTTTGTAAGTGAGTTTTTGCTTGGGCATGGCACGCTCCGTGTCGGATTTTTTTAGGGGGCTTACGAATTCGAGGGATCGCGAATTATAGGTGTTCGCGTGGTGAAGTTAATGCTGGCAACAGCGCCGTACACCACGTTAAGGTTAGTGCATACCTAAAAAATATAATAAAAACAAATACTTACGAAAATTCATTGAGCATTCAATTCTGCAGCCGCACGTGATGCGCCAGATTTGCGCAATCCGCATCGGTCTTGAGTTTTGCCGCGCGTATGCCATGTGCCGCAAGCGCTTCGTCCTGCTCTTGCGTGTCGCCCGTCACGCCGACTGCGCCGAGCAAAGCGCCGTCTGCCGCGCGGATCAGCATGCCGCCGCCTTCTGCAAAAATTTTGTCTTCGGAAACCTTAAATAAAAAATCCATGAACAGCGGCCGCTGTTCCGTGCGCACGCGCACCAGACTCGACGAACGTCCCAACGCCAGCGCGGCGTAGGCTTTGCCCATCGCCATTTCAAAACGCAGCATCGCCGAGCCGTCTTCTTTTTTGAAGGCTTTGACGATGGCGCCGGGTTCGACCACCACTACCGAAACCGGGCGGCATTTCAGTTCACGCGCGCGCGCGATGATGGCATCGATAATCTTGTCGGCTTGCAGCAGGGTAATCATGGCTTGCTCCTCGTTTGGCGGATTATATGACGCCACATATCGCAGTGCTTCCTCTACAATGCGCATGACGCGAGGAGAAAACATGGGTACATTCAGGTCATATACGCGGCTGCTGATCGCTGCCGCTGCATTCTTAGCATCGCAAGCATGGGCGGCTGATACCAGCCCCGCGTACCCCACCAAACCCGTGCGTTTCCTGGTCGGCTTCGCGCCCGGTGGCGCCAATGATCTGGTGGCGCGCGTGTTGGCCGCGCGCATCGCTCCGCGCCTGGGCGAGCAGCTGGTGGTGGATAATCGCGCCGGTGCCGGTGGCAACATCGCACACGATATCGTTGCGAAAGCTGCGCCCGATGGTTACACCATGGTGCTGGCGTCGGTCGCGTCGCTGGCGATGAGTCCGGCGTTACTGGGCAAAGTACCGTACGACCCGATCAACGATTTTTCGCCCGTGGCGCAATTGGTGGATGTGTGTAGCTTGTTGTCCACGCACCCGGCAAGCGCATCGAAGACGCTCAAGGATTTTGTAGCGCGCGCCAAACAGCAACCCGATAAAATCACGGTGGCCAATCCCGGTACCGGCAGCATTGCACATCTGGCATTCGAGCTGTTCAAAGTCACTGCGGGCATACGCGTCATCAACGTGCCTTACAAGGGTGGCGGTCCGGCGGTGATCGATGCCATGTCCGGGCAGGTTGAGTATCTGGTTGGCGTGATTTCCACCGGCGCACCGCATGTGAAATCGGGCAAGTTGCGCGGCCTGGGTGTCACCAGCCTGAAGCGCTCGCCGATATTGCTGGACGTGCCGACCATTGCCGAGGGCGGCTTTGCGGGATTCGAAGCAAGCGGCTGGCTTGGCATTGCATTTCCTGCAAAAACGCCAATTGCATACGTTGATCGCATGCACAAGGAAGCTGTGGCCGCAATGGCGACACCCGAAGTGCGTGAACAGTTGCAGAACGCCGGACTGGAGCCTGCCGTGAAAGATACGGCGGCGTTTCGCAGCTATATCAAATCGGAGCTGGCGAAATGGACGAAGCTGATCAAGGACGCGGGAATCAAAGCGGATTAAAACACGCAGCTAATCCACGCGAATATTGGCGTCCTTGATGACCTTGCCCCAGCGCGTCATATCGGATTTCATCGTAGCAGATAGCTCTTCGGGCGAACTGGCGACGGTTTCTACCCCCGCAGTGAAGTGGCGCTCTTTCACATCCGCGCGATTCAGCACGCGCACAATTTCCTGATTCAGCCGGCTGATCAGCGCAGCGGGTGTTTTGGCAGGCGCGACGACGCCTTGCACCACGCCGGCTTCGAAGCCGGGCAGGCCGGATGTGGCGAGGCTGGGCAAATCGGGAAATACCGGCGAAGCGTTCATGCTGGCAACCGCTATCGGGCGCACTTTGCCCGAGCGGATATGCGTGCTGGCGATGGCGGCGTTGGCGAACATCACGTGCACTTCACCTGCCATCAGCGCGCTGATCGCCGGGCCGGTGCCCTTGTAATTGACGTTGACGATATTGACGCCGGCCTGAGACTTGAACAGTTCCGCCGGCAAGTGCGACGCGCCGCCGATGCCGCCCGAACCGTAATTGAGTTCACCGGGCCGCGCTTTGGCCAAGGCGACCAGTTCCTTCACCGACTTTACCGGCAGTGAAGGGTGCACCAGGATCACATTGGGTGAGCGTACTGCTATCGTCACCGGTGCGAAATCGAGCATCGGGTCGTAGGGCGTTTTTTGCACCAGCGGCCCGATCCACAGACTTGCGCCATCAATCAGCAGGTTATAACCGTCCGGTGGTAGGCGCGCCAGAATTTCGCCGCCGATATTGCCGCGATTGTCGACAATCACTTGCTGCCCCAGGCGTTCGGTGAGTCCGGGCGAGAGCAGGCGCGAGGTGAAATCGCTGCTGCCGCCGGTGGCGGCAGTGATGATGCGTATCGGTTTTACCGGATAGCTTTGGCCATGGCTCACGCCGGCGCCGGGCGCCAGTGCACCAAAAATGAAAATCCATGAAACATAACGCAGCAGAGTCATCAGGTAGCCCATCCCAAGTGGCGGTTCCCTTTTACTATAGCGCATATGGTGGCCGCACCGCTTTGGGCGAAATCCGCACCAAGATTGCGCCTTAGCCGCCTATTGGTTAGCATCGCCTCTGCCCGCCGGGATTGGAGAAGGATTCCGCACTCAGTGCATCGTCAAATCAAATACGGGGAAATCATGCCAACTTACAAAATATTGATCATGGGCGCGTCGTACGGCTCATTGCTCGGAACCAAACTCGCACTCGCGGGGCACAATGTCGATCTCGTGTGTCTGCCCGCGGAAGCGGATTTGATTAACAGCGTAGGCGCGGTGGTGCGCATGCCGATCCGGGGCCGCGAAGGGCTGGTTGAAATCAATTCGAAAAATCTGCCGGGCAAAATGGCCGCCGGCGGCGCCACGGCGTTCAATCCCGCCGACTACGATTTGATCTCGTTGGCGATGCAGGAACCGCAGTATCGTTCGCCGGGCGTGCGCGAGTTGCTCGATGCGGTGGCTAAATCTAAAAAGCCCTGTATGTCGATCATGAACATGCCGCCGCTGCCGTACTTGAAACGCATCAAATCCATTGATGCCAACGCCATTCGTGCGTGCTATACCGAAGCTGCAGTATGGGACAGTTTCGATCCCGCATGCATGACGCTGTGCAGCCCCGATGCGCAGGCCTTCCGTCCGCCTGAAGACAAAGTCAACGTGCTGCAAGTGCGGTTGCCGACCAACTTCAAATCGGCAAGTTTCGAGTCGGACGCGCATACGGCGATTCTGCGCAACCTCGAAAAAGACGTGGATGCCTCGCGCTTCGAAGTCGGCGGCAGTAAAATTGAGTTGCCGGTGAAACTGCGGGTTCACGAATCCATGTTCACGCCGCTGGCGAAATGGAGCATGTTGCTCGCCGGTAATTACCGTTGCGTGCAAAAAGACGAAATGCGCCCGATCAAAGACGCCGTGCACAGCGATCTCGAAGCCTCGCGCGCTGTCTACAACTGGGTGGTCAAGCTGTGCGTGTCGCTGGGGGCCAACGAAAAAGACCTGGTGCCGTTCGAGAAATACGCCAATGCCGCGCTGTCGCTGGGTAGCCCAT
>Ga0193752_1001979_pt1 | contig 16099 bp, 14 predicted proteins | sample H1c1metaG_FD_144924 | JGI IMG/M metagenome (GOLD analysis project Ga0193752, IMG submission 144924) | Soil microbial communities from a riparian zone of the East river system, Colorado, United States - H1c1 | ecosystem: Environmental > Terrestrial > Soil > Riparian zone | place: USA: East River... | reverse complement strand
CTCGCTGCCGCCCGACATCGATGTGCACTCGCTCGACAGCGTCCGCGCGACCGTCGAGGGCTTCGGCAGGGCGCTCGGCCTGACCACCTCCGCGGTCAACCTCGATCTACGCATCGAACGCGGCCGCGCCGTGCTGATCGAGATCAACCCGCGGCTCGGCGGCAACTCGATCACCGCGCTCGTGAGCCTCGCGTACGGTGTCGATCTCGCGCGCGCCGCGGTGCTGTGCGCGCTCGGGCGCGACGCCGGAGAGGAGCTGCGAATCAAGCACGAACGGCCGGTGGCCTCGCGCTTGATCATGCAGCGCGGCCGCGGTGTCGCGCGCCTGTCCGACGGGATCCACCAGATCGCTGCACGCGCGGACGTGATCGCGATCGACCTCAACGTACGCGACGGCGATCGCACCTCGCTGCACGTCGACGACTACTGTCTGCTCGGTCGATGCTTGGTGCGCGCGGAATCGGGGCCGATCGCCGCCGTCGTCGCGGCGCAGGTCGCCGAAGCCGTCAACGAGCTCATCCGCGTCGAGAGCGCGCATGATTGACGAGCAACCGCAGGCGTGTGGGCCGCGCACGCTGTTCGTGCCGCTCGCCCAGCCGCGCTCGGCGTGGCTCGCGACCGCGACGTTGCTGTTGGCGTACGCGCTGACCATGGCGCGCGACCTCTCGCTGTACGACAGCGGGGAGCTCGCGCTCGCTGCGGTCGTGCTCGGGCTCGGCCATCCGCCGGGACAGCCGCTGCACACGCTGCTCGGGTTTCTGTTGTCGAAGGTGCCGCTGTGGTCGCCGCTCGTCGGCGTGGTGCTGGCGTCGGCGATCCCGGGCGCGCTCACGCTCATTCCGGCGACGAGCCTCGCGCAGAGCATGATGGGCCCGGCCGCGACGGTGCGCGCGCGGAGCGCTGCGCCGTGGCTGCTCGGCGCGCTCGGCTTGCACGCGAGCATCTGGGAGCCGGCGACGCGCATCGAGGTGTACGCGCTCGCGACGTTCTTCGCGGTGTGGGCGGCGGCCAAGCTCGCCCAGCCGCGGCTCGAAGGCGCAGTGCACGATGCCGCGAGCGGCAAGCTCGCCGCGCGCCGTCGCGCTCGGGTTGTGCGCCAGCGCGAACCCGATGACGGCGGTGTGCGTCGCGTTCGCGTTCGGTCCGGAGATCCTGCGGCGGATCGCCAAGCGCGAGCTGCCGGTGTACGCGCTCGCGCTCGCGGTCATCGGCGGCCTGCTCGCAGTTACGCCGTACGCGTACGTGCCGCTGATCGCGCAGCGCACCGACGTGCTGTTGTGGGGCGCGCCGCGCGATGCGACATCACTCGCCAACTATCTGTTGGGTCACGACTACGCTCGCAGTCGCTCGATCGACGCGGCCACCTGGATCGCTCACTTCGGCGCTTGGCTGTGGGACTCGATGAATCGCGGGCTCGGGGCGTGGCTCGCTCTGGGCATCATGGGTCACGCGCTCTTACGCAAACGTACCGAGCTGGGCGCGTTCGCTGCGCCGATCGCGTTGTTCGCGATCGCGGTGCTGGTCGCCAGCAACACCGTTTGGCACCTCGACGTGCCCGACTACGACGGCTACCTCGCCGCGGGCATCTGGCTCGTCGCGTCGGGCACGGTCGCGCTGTGGGCGGACATCGCCAGCGCGCCCGCGCGCACGCGCGCCGGCCATCTGGTGATCGTGCTGCTCGTGCTGGCGGCGTTTTTGCCTTCGCCGCACGTGCTCGGGCGCACGCGCCATCGCGATCATGTCGCCCGGGAGCTGGGCGAGCGCGTGCTGCTCGAGGCGCCGCAGCGCGCGATCGTGATCGCCAACGGCGACTCGATCGCTGCGCCGCTCTTCTATCTGCAAGAGGCCGAGGGCATGCGGCCGGACGTCACCGTGCTGGCGTTCGGCCTAGCCAGCTCGAGCTGGCATTGGAATCACATCTTCGCGCGCCACAACGATCTGGCGCCGTTCGTGCTCAAGGCGCCGGGCGGGCGAGAGTCGCGCGTGCGCCGCTTCGTCGAGGCGCAATCCGATCGCGTCGTGCTGGTCGAGAGCCTCGAGGTCGCTGATCGGATCGGCCTGCCGGCGTGTCCCTATGGGCTGTACCTGCGTCTGGGCGCAGCGTGCGCGCAAGATATGACGGCGCCGATGGCGGAGAGCCCGCCGCAGCTGCTCTCACGGTTGCTTGCCAGCGTTGGCAATGGATCGCCGTCGGCGACCGATGCGCTGTCGCTCGTTTCGTACGAGCTCGGCGTTTCGCTGTGGCGGCTCGGGGCGACCTATGCGGCGTATGAGACGCTGCTGGCCGGTGTGCCCGCGGACGATTTGCCGCCGGTGCTCAAGAAGCTATCGGCCGATGCCAAGTCGAGGGTCGCTGCGGTGCCCGCGCTGGCTGGCCCGCTGCCCCCGTGGAGTCGCCACGCGGCGCTCGGCGATCCCTCGCGCAATTTGTTCGTGATCGGTGCGATGTTCAATGCGGCCGGCCTCGCGCAGTACGGGATCGCGTTCCTGACCACCGCGCACGCCGACGGCTTGCCGGAGGTGACCGACAACGACGCGCTGAACATGAAGCTCAAGCCTTGAGCGCGTCGACGGCCTGATCCGTGTGACCGCCGCCCTCACCGAACTCGGTGATCTCGAGATCCATCGCCTGCAACAGCGTGAGCAGCACGTTGCTGGTGTTCTCGTTGTTGGGCGAGCGGTAGTGCACGCCCGGGTGCGTCAGCGCGCCGTTGGCGCGTCCGGCGACCACGATCGGGTAGTCGCCGAGCGAGTGCGGCTGGCCTTCGGCGGTATCGGAGCTGCCGATCAAGGCGAGCCGGTCGAGCAGATTGCCGTCGCCCTCGGGCGTGTTCTTGAGGCGCTCGAGGAACGTGTTGAGCTGCGTCATGATGAACGTGGTGATCGAGTGCACGTTCGGCTGGTCGCCGCCTTCGTCGTGCGACAGGCCGTGGTGCTCGGTGCTCATGCCGATCTCGCCGTACACCTGCAGGCTGACCGAGCCGCTGAACATGATCGAGGCCACGCGGGTTTGGTCGCAGGCGAACGACAGCGCGAGCAGATCCGCCATCGCCGTGCTGATGCCGCTGATGTTGTTGCGATCGAGGTCGCCTGGATCCTCCGCCGCCACGCACATGCTGGGCGGCGGAGCTGAGCTCTCGAGCGCGATGATCTGGTTCTCCAGCGCGCGAATGCTCTCCAAGTGCTGCTCGAGACGGATCCGATCGTTCATGCCGAGCCGCGCGCGCAGATCTGCGGCGTCGCCGCGTATCGCATCGAGCACGCTGCGGCGTAGCGCCAGGCGCGGATCGATCACCGGCTCATTGCCCGGCGCGGTGAAGCCGGTGCCGAAGACGCGCTCGAACACCGCGCGCGGGGAAAATTCCGGAGGGTTCGTGTTGTCTGGCCCGTTGTGCGAGAGGTAGCGCAACGTCGAGCCTTCGCCGCCGACGTTGGCGCGCGACACGCCCAGCTCGAGCGAACGAAAGCGCGTCACCTCGCCGAGCGCCGTGGCCACGACCTGATCGATCGATGGCTGGCTGAACGTCGAGGCATACGGCGCGCCCATCGGGTCCTGCGAGATCATCGGCGCGCCCGACAAGATGCCGACCGTACCGGCGTGGTGGCCGCGCTCGTTTCCGCTCTTGATCGACATGCCGGACACGACCGAGATGTAGTCCTTCACCGGTGACAGCGGCATCAGCGCTTCACTGAGCTCGTAGCCGGCGCCGGTGCTCGACGGGTTCCAGCGCGCCAGGCGCACGCCGTTACCCCAGAAGAACACGCCGAAGCGCTTGGGCAACAGCTCGGCGTTCTGCGCGTACGCCGTACCGTGATCGTTCAGCATGATGTCGAGCGCCGGCAGCGCGAGCGAGGTGAGCCCGCCGAGCGCCACGCCGCGCAGCACGGTGCGGCGCGGCAAGCGAACGTTGAGGCGGCGGTTGCGCCGCTTGGGTGCGTCGTGACTCATGGCATCGCTCCTGCGGGGTCATCGATCGGCAAGCCGGCGTAGCGAAAGCCGTCGCTCCCTGCGACCGCGAGCAAGAGCGCTTGCAACCGGTAGCCGGACGCGGCGAACTGCTCCATCAGGCCTGCGATCGCGCTCGCCTCTCCGCCCTTTTCGACGCGCGCGTTGGCATAGCGGTACAGCTGCCGCACCACGCACTCGGTGGCCTCCGTCCGCTCGCGCACCAGCGCCGCGAGGCTGCGTGCATCCGTGAACGGCTCGCCATCGAGCTCGCCGCTGACGTCGACCTCGTGGCCGTCGTCGGTCTCGCGGAACGCGCCGAGCGCATCGAAGTGCTCGAACGCCAGGCCGATCGGATCGGTCATGCTGTGGCAGGTCGAGCACGCCGGATCGGTCGCGTGCACGCGCAAGCGATCGCGCATCGTCGCGGCGTCCGGATCGGGCTCGGGCAGCGTCGTGACCACGTTGGGCGGCGGCGCCGGGATGTCCTGGCACAGCAGCCGCTCGCGTACGAACTTGCCGCGCCGGGTCGGCGAGGTCTCGCGGGCGTGCGCGTTCATCGCGAGCAAGCCCGCTTTGCCCATGATGCCGATGCGCGCGCTGTCGGCCGGCAAGAAGCTCGGCTCGTCGCCTTGGCTCGGCTCGACACCGTACAGCTCGGCCAGCGCGCCGGTCGCGAACACCACGTTGGTGTCGAACAGATCGCGGTAATCGCCATCGTAGGTGACGTGCTCGATCGTCTTGAGGATGTCCTGCCGCATCGCCACGCCGAGCTCGGTGCTGGCGTTCGGGAACAAGCTCTCGTCCTTGATCAGCGCGTCGAGCTCATCGAGCCCGAGCCGTTCGGCGTGGAACGTCTCGAGCGCGAGCTGCGCGCGAGGATCTTCGGCCAAGCGCTCGGCCTGCGTCTGCACGCCGACCGTCGTGACCAGCTCGCCCGCTTCGGCGGCGTCGAGCAGGGCGTCGTCCGGCGTCACGTTCCAGAACAAGAACGAGAGCCGCGCCGCCATGTCGTAGCCGGTGAAGCGCAAGTGGCTCGGGTCTGCCGGATCAGGCTCGCCGAGCTCCGAGCGGAACAAGAACGCCGGCGATTGCAGAAAGCCTGCGATCGCAAACTCGATCCCCGACCAGAAGTCACCCAGCTCCGTGGCCGCTTCCTCGGCGAGCTCGACGTAGCGGGTCTCTTCCGTGCTGGTCAACGGCCTGCGGAACACGCGCCGCCCGAACGAGCGCACGAAGTCTTGCGTGCAGGCCGTGTCGATCTCCGTCGCCGGCGTGCAATCGATCAAGCGAGCGCGCCGCTCGGGCGCGACCGCCTGCTCGGCCAGCTCGTACGCAGCGGTCTCGTACTTCTCGGTCGCGTGCGGCGAGATCGTGGAGCGCGAGGTGCCGATCGACACCGAGCCGTTGATCGCGACATCCGCTTCGAGCTCGGTCGACACCTGAATGTCGTTGCCGAGCAGCGAGCGCACGCTCGCGTCGTACTGCTCGCGGGTCAGCCGCCGCAGCGAAGCCGCGCCGGGCTGGAACGCCGGATCCCCGGAACCGTCGCCACCCGCGCCGTTGGCGCCGGACCCACCGCCGCCGTTGCTCGCTGCACCACCTGAGCTTGCCCCCGAGCCACCACTGCCGCCGGCAGGGTTACCCAGAGTGCCCGCCGCGCCGTTGGCGGCGTTGTCACCGGTCTTGCCGGGGGCCTCGATCGTGCCTGTGCACGCTGATGCGATGAGGAGGAGGCTCGCGGCTCCCCATGCACGAATTACCCTCTGCACCACTGCAGCATGCGTATACGTGTTGGCGGTTTCCGCCAATCCGGCAAGCCTTCGGGTCATGACCTGTAGTGGGCAGTCCCGCGCGGATTCTTCAATTTGTCTTTGAGTCCTAGCTCTAGACCCAACGCTTGGGGGGCCGGGCGAACAATGGGGTCGCCGCCGCTGCGATCAGCAGCCCACAACCGAGCGCGACCTGCAGCCACAACAATTGTTTGATTCGGTCGGTCATGCGCTCGCTGATCGCGGCGAGCGCGTTGTCGGGCGTTGATACGACCACGATCAGACCGGTTCCTCCGACCGGCATCAGCGCAGCCATCGATCGCACGCGCGTGATCGGGTCCTCGTAGTCTTCCAGCACGAGCGGCTCGATCGTGGACGGCGCGTCCAGCTGGTGTGCGCCGGCTGGAGCGCACGGCAAACGCGCGCAGATTTGCTTGGCGCGCGCGGCATCGAGCATGAGCGCTTGCCCTTCGCCGAGCCCCGGCGCAGCCAGCATGTAGATCGCGTCGGGCATCGCTTGCGCTGCGCTGTCGCGATCGCGCGGGCCGAGCAGTGCGGTCGTACAGCTGCCGCGCTCGCCGCAGCTCATGTGCATCGCGCCGAAGGTCGCTCGCGCGCGCGTGCGGCCGATCAGCGCGCCGATCGGGCGCTGGCCTTCGTACAGCGGCGTGCTCATACCGAGCATCGGCTCTTCGTCGCCGGTCGAGTAGAAGCTGCGCGCTACGTAGACCTCGTGCGCCGCGCGCTTGGCGATCGCGAGCTGGCCTTGAAAGTAGTCGCGAAAGGGGAAGTCCAGCGAAGGGTGGCGCGTCCACGGTCGCGGCCAGCGTGCGCGCAACGTGCCCGTGGCGCTGAACACCGAGAGCCCGTCGAAGCCGCGCTCGGTGAGCGCGCGCGGCGGCGCATACGGATCGGCATGCTCGATCAGCGCCGCGATCTCCGGCTCGCGCGCCAGCTGCTCGAGCCGCTCTGCCAGCGCGCGCAGCTCCCCGATCACCGCACCCGCTTGGGTCTGCGCCGCGAACGCGAGCTGCGCTCGAATCGTGCCCTTCACCTCGCCGACGACCGAGAGCGGGATCAACGGCAAGCACGCGACCAATACGCACAGCTCGAGCGCCGCCGCCGTCGCCAGCTTGTGACGCAGCATCCACTTCCAGGACCTTCGCATCGGCCGGCGCAGCTCCGCTTCGATCGGCTTGCCTTGAATCGCGCGCTCCAGGTCCTGGGCGAGCGCGAACGCCGATGGATAGCGCTGCTCCGGCGCCTTGTGCAGCGCGCGGTCGCAGATCTGCTCGAGCTCCCAGCGAAAGCGGCCGCGGTAGCTCGCCGCGAGCGGCCGGTGCGGCTCGTGCTGCACGCGCTGCTCGAAGTCGTCGCCGTCGCCGAACGGTAGCTCGTAGCTGAGCAGCCAATAGAGCAGCACGCCCAGGCTGAAGACGTCGGTCGCAGTCGTGAGCGCATCGCCGCGCGCCTGCTCGGGCGACATCCAACCGGGCGTGCCGCCGTGCAGCGACGCACCGCGCGTGAACGGCGCGCTCTCGAGCAGGCGCGCAAAGCCGAAGTCGCTCACGAACGGCGCGCCCGCGTCGTCGAACAACACGTTTTGCGGCTTTAGATCGCAATGCAACACGCCGCGCTGGTGGGCGCTGTGCACCGCGCGCGCGAGGTCAATGACCAGCTCGATCGCGCGCGAAGGGTCGCTGTAGCGCGCGCGGTTGTCCGGCGCGGCGAGCGTGCCGCCCCCGAGCAGCGGCATCACCGAGTACGGCCGGCCGTCGTCGCTCGTCCCCAGCTCGTACGTGCTCACGATGCCCGGCAGCTCGCGCAGCGCTTGCTGAATGCGCAAGCCGTTGCGAAACGCCGCGATCATGTCGGCGCTCTCGAGCAGCTCGGGCCGCGCGATCTTGAGCGCGACCAAGCCTTCGCTGAGCTGATTGTGGGCGATGAACACGAGGCCCGTTCCACCGCGGTCGAGCGGCGGATCTACGAGCTCGTAGCTCCCGATGCGTGCCGCGCCGGCGAGCTCTTCGCCGATCCCGGCTTCGAACGAGCACGCGGCGCAGACGGCGGTATGCGCGATCGTGACCAGCTGCGCGCCGCAGCGCGCACACGTCTCGGTCACGGGCAGGATGCTCACGTGCTCACCAAGATGGCGGTCTGAGGGATGCGCTCGCGCAGCAGCGAGAGCAGCTCTTTCATCTCGAGGTCGATGCAGCGCGCGCCCTCGGGATCGTTCGGGTCGACATCCAGCGTGTCCGCGACCAGCTCGCGCAGGATGCGCTTGTGGCGCGCTCTCAGCTCGTTGATGCGCACCGCGAGCGCGCCGCTAGAGGTGCCGAGCTGCTCGGCGATCGGCGCGAGCGCGTCGAGGTCGAGCGCCGGGCCGGGTAGAAACCGCAGCAGGCGATCGAACTTCTCCTTGTTCGTCGCCGCCGCCCGGTGGCGCTCGATCGCGTGTACCAGCGTCTCTTCTGCGAACTGCCGCATCAGCAGGAGCTCGGGCGTCTCGCTATGGGCGACGTGGAAATCGGCGGGTGAGGTCGCGGCGTTGCCGTGCTTTTCGGCGAACCAGCTGGCGCGCGTGTTCCACATGAAGCGCTTGACCGCGACGTGCAGCCAGTTGCGGAAGCGGCCGCGCTCTTTGTCCAGCTTGAGCACGTCCTCGGAGCGGAGGAAGCGCGAGAAGAATTCTTGCTTGAGCTCCTCGGCGCTCAGGTTCCACGGCGTGCCGCACGAGCGGATGATCAGCTCGACGGTCTTTTCGTAGCGGCGGATCAGCGTGTCGAGCGCCGCGCGCGCTTCGGGCCCCGAGCCCTGCGCGCGCACGATCACGCTCCAGCACGTCGAGCGCGTGGCTTTGGCCTCAAGATCGCGGGCGCGAGCCCCCCCGGGATTTCGCATACCTATCTAGTTACGAGGCTGCACGCAGCGATGACACCCGGTCTCGCGAAATTCGTCGCAAGCCGGGAAGTTTTCAATCGCAACCACCCCCCCCGCACCCTCCGCATCCTCCACATCCCCCATCGCCGTCTCCGCCGCCCCCATCGCTTCCGCATCCCCCTCCGTCGCCGCTGTCCTGTGTTTGGAACAACGCCGCCATGTCAGCCATTGGCGTGCTGACGAGAACGCCGACTCCGAACAGCGAGATTGCAAGCTCGGTCGGCATCGACGGTGGTGGCTGCCATTGTCCCTGTGGATTTTGCTCGAGTGGATTGTCGGCGCGCATGCGCTCCAGCCACGCCGCGCCCGCAGGGGTCGCGTGCATGTGGCCCCGCAGCGCGAACGCGACGATCACGGCGATGCTCGTCAGTATCACCAAAGCGCCGACAGGCTTGTCGAGCATGATCCCGGCGAGCACTCTGATCGAACCGAGCAACGGTGCGACCAAGGCCACGAGTAGGCAGATGCGACTCTGCGTTGCCGTGAACAGGAGGCCGGCGGCTTCGGCGTCATGGCGGAGCTGGTCTCCGTAGTTTCCTACCGCGCGGCGCATCGTCCCGAGCGGTGCCCCGTCGGGGTGCTCCGCGCACTGATCCACGATGACGCCTTCGATCGCGTGGCCTTCCGGCCGCTCGATGCGCGCGAGCCGAAAGCGATTCGACGCATGGTCCACGCTCAGATGTCCGCGCTCGACCAGCGACGCTACCGCTGCGTCCGAAGCGGCTACGTGTCCGTCAGCGAGGTACGCGATCTCGTAGGTGTGAAGCGAAGCCTGCCTGGCGCGCTTGGGCAACACGCGTCGCAGCACGATCGCGAGCACCACGCTCGCGATCCAAACCTTCAGAAACAATACGAGAAACGCGTCACCGCTCAACTCGAACGGCGACGTCCTGCCGATCACCTCGCAGCCGGCGAAGAGCGTGGCGAGCGCTGCGGCGAGGAGGCTCACGCGCGTGGGCAGCGCGTCCGTGACCTTGGGCACGAGCCAGTACCGCCGACGGTCGACGCGTACAGGGTTGATCGCAAACCGTTCGGCCGGAGATGGCCAGATGTCGCGCGGCGGAGCTTCGCTAAAGCAGGCCCGGTAGCTCTGGAGCGTCTTGTCGTACAAAGCTCGGAACTTCTCGGTCTCCGCAGCGCCGCCGCGCGTCGGTCCATGATGGAGCGGGCTCTGCAGCACCTCGCCGCAGAAATGCTCCCAATACGAAGCGGTGTGCAGTACGTGCAGGTGCCACGCTTGATCGACTTGATCGGAGGGCGTGCACGGGTGCCCGGCGCTCAACGACAGGAAGGCAAAGCGCTTGTACTCGGCGCACACGCGCTCGGCGTAGCCCCGCGTCCACCGGTTCTCGCGCGCCAACCGGGCGACGAACGCCGGCGACACGTCGCGATCGAAGTCGAACGTATCGAGCCGGCTCTTCAGCGGCGAATTTTCGTTGAGCATGAGGCTCCTTTCGGAGCTTCATTACGTGCCGGCGAGCTGCCGCTTACGCGCTAGATGTCGCCGGAAACGTCCAGCACGAAGTCGTCGAGCTCCTCGGAGTAGCTCGCGTAGATCCGGTTCGGCCGGCAGCACACCGCGCAGTCCTCGATGTACTGCTGCGATCGACCGCCACCGAGATCGGGGTCGGTGTCCACGTTCTCGCCGCAGTGCGGGCACATGTAGAAGGCCATGCGCCGGAGCTTAACCGGTTATGGCTCGGCGGCGAGGGTGCGTGCAGCGCCGCGCGTGCTTTCGTCGACGGGGAAGAAGCATTCGATGCGGACCTCTTGGACCGTCACGTCCTGCGGCGTGCCGAGCGTGGTCACGGTCGAGAAGAAATTGAACGTGCGGCCCGCCTTGCTGAAGCTCACCGGCACGATCGGGAGCAGCGACGAGGACGGGTCGCTCGCTCGCCACGTTTGCGGCACATCGGGGTAGCTCAAGATCTCGGCCAGCACGCGCTTGAGGCTCGCGTCGGGCACCCCGCCGACCGCTTCGCGATGCGCGCGCCGAAAGAGCGTCTCGGCCACCGCCAGCCAGTTCGTAACGAACGGCCGCAGCGCGCACGGATGAAACATCAAGCGCAGCACGTTCGGCGGCTCGATCGCTTGCTGGCCCGCCATGAGGAAGCCAAAGAAGCGATCGGCCGCGCGGTTGGTGCCCACGATGTCCCAGCTGCGGTTCATCACCACGGCCGGGTAGGGCTCCTGTTGCTTCATGATCGCGTCGAGCGCGTTGCGTACGGCCGCGAGCTCGGGCGCGTTCAGATCCGATTCAGCGAACACTGGCGCGAACCCCGCGGCCAAGAGCAGCGCGTTGCGCGAGCGCAGCGGAACGTCGAGCACGTCCGCGAGCCGCAGCACCATCTCGCGGCTCGGTTTGGCGCGGCCGGTCTCGACGAAGCACAAGTGCCGCGGCGAGACCTCCGCTTCGTTGGCCAGCGCCAGCTGGCTCAGATGCCTCGCCTTCCGCCAGAACTGCAGGAGCGAGCCGACCGATTCCTCGGAGCGTCGTGTGCGTTGCATCTGAGCCATATCTGCGATTCCAACAAGGACCTAGCGTCACGACAAGATGCTGGTGTCGAGCCCCATGCTCTGGACCACCGGCTTCTCGTCTTTGAGCACGCTTGCGAGCGGCGAAGAATCCAGGTGCGTGCCGAAGTACCGCGTCAGCTTCGGATAGCGCGCCGCGTCGATGCGATGGCCCAGGTAGTTGAACAACAAGAGGTTTGATACCACCGCGACATCTGCAATGGACAGCGCGTCGCCGATCAGAAACGCGCCGCCGGCCAGACTCTCGAGATAGTCGAACGCTTTCGGCGCCGCGCTCTGCAGCGCAGCGTCGATCGCAGCTTGGTCGCCGGGCTGCTTGCGCAGTACCGGAAAGACCACCTGGTTGTGAAACAGCGGATGGCCGACGCTCCGGAACAGCTCGCTACCGGCCCACGCATCGAGCGCGAGCGCGGCAGCGAACGCCTTGTCGTCGCTCGGCAACAGCGCCGGCGTGGGCACCTTGCGCTCGAGGTACAGCACGATCGCAGTCGAGTCCGCGAGCGAGAAGCCCGCGTCTTCGATCACGGGCACCAGCCCGGTCGGGCTGATCGCGGACCAGTTGGGTGGAAGGGTCGCAGGGTTCACCGGTGCGACCGGCACGACCTCGTAGGGGATCCCCTTGAGGCGCGCTGCGACGATGACCTTGCGCGTGTGAACGGAGAACGGAACGCCGTAGATTTTGAGAGTGGAGTGAGTCATGGCCTTGAGATACGGCCCACCGGTCAGCGTCTCAATTCCCTGCGAGGTAAGTGCCGTGACGCTAGAATCGCGTTGCGCACGAGGTCATTGGACCGTGTTTCTCGCCCCAGCGACGTGATATCGATGACCGTCATGATGGCCGCGCATGAGAGCCAGCTGCGGGTTGTGCTGATTGCCGCCTTCCTTCTCGTGTTGTCGTGCTCGGAGGCCAAGCCGGTCCAGCCGCAACCTGCGGCACAATCGGTGGAGCCGCCGGTGACCAGCTACAACACGATCGCTCGCGAGAGCCTCGTCGAGATGTTCGAGAACATGGAGAAGAATGCGGGTTGGGACCTGTCGCAGGAAATGGTCTGGGGTTACTTCTTCACCGATGAGCAAGCTGCGCCACTCGATGCGCTGCGGCCGGTCCTAGATCTACTTGCGGGTCCTGTCACTGCTTGGACTCCAACCGACGGTCGAGGAGCGCAAGATGATCTACGCGCTCATCGCCAAGGCGTTTGCCCGATCGAAGAGACCGCAGAAGGTGCAGGTAAGCCCCGTGTTGGAGATCAAGCTCAACGAAGTCACTGAAGAGGTCCAAGGCAAGCTCAAACGCTTCGAGGCGTGGAAGAGCAAGATCGTGACCGATCCCGACATCATGGGCGGCGAACCCGTCTTTCCCAAGCGCAGGCTTACCGTGCGGCACATCGGAGCAATGATGCTTCGCGAGCGTCCCGATACGCTCCAAGAGATCCGCGAGGACTACCCGTACTTGAAACGAGAGGATATCGAGTTCGCCAAGCTGTTTACGGTGGCCTATCCCAAGGTCGGTCGGCCCCGTGCACGCAAGACTACTGCTCGATGAAAACCTGTCCGCGTCCGTAGCGCGGACGTTGTGCACCGAGGACGGCATCGATGCCTGTCACGTGCGCGACCGCGACCGGGGCATGCTCGGAGCTGAAGACCTTGCTGTCCTCGACAAGGCGTTCCTCCGACCTGACCCTTCTGCAAGCGCCGCCCGGGGCCGTGCCGGAACGAACAGAACCGCCATCGCCAGCATCGCGAACGAGAACGGCCATAGCCCGGGCATCGCCAGCGCGAACATCCCGTGCAGCAGGACCGCAGCGTAGAAGCCCACGCGCTCGTTGCCCGAGGAGAGCAGGATCGGAACGAGCGCTTCGGCGACGATCACGCCGAACGCCGCCAGGCGTGAGAGCGATTCGCCCGCGCCGAACAGTGCCTCGATGGCGTCACCGCTGAGGAAGCCGTGGGCGAGCTTGTTCGCGATCGAGAAGCCGTAAACGATCCAGAGCTGCCAGCGGATTAAGGTGAAGTTGGGCGAGTCGGGCTCGCGTGTCGCGAGCGCGGGCGGGCTCATGAAGCGTAGCGTCGCGAAGACCAGGATCAGCAGCAGCAGCACGTTCTGATTCGCATACCGCTGGCTGAGCCCCATCAGGATCGCGAGCACGCCTAGGTAGAGCGAGGCGCGCAGCTGGACACCGCTCAGCAAACCAAGGGCCGCGAGCGCCAGCGCTGTCCATTCGATCAAGAGCGCTGAGCTCGAATACAGCGGAATGCCCGGCAAGTGTCGCCACGGAAAGAGCTCGCCGGTGTGCACGCGCCAGATGCCCGACTGCCCGTCCGTCCACAGCCGCGCTGCGAGCGCCACGCCGAGCAGGCGATAGAACCAGCGCAGCTGCGGGCCTTCGAGGCCTGAAAGCTTAGAGAGGAACATGAGGCCTGCACGCGCCTGATTGCAGCCATTCGCCATGGCCACCGCGCGTCCCTTCGAACCACAGCGGGCCTTCGTGGTGCTCACAGATGAAGGTCACGACCCGGCGCAGCTGTGCTGCGTCGGTCAGGTGCGCGCTGGCCGGTAGCGCGTCGTGCACATCGAGCACATGCCCATCTACGTCCTCTAATACGTAGTCCAGCAGCTCGACCGATTCGAACATCTTCCAGCCCGGCAGCTCGTCGAGGAACAGCGCCGCTGTGCAGTACGCGAGGTTCAAGACCAACAGCGCGCGACACACCGAACGCAGTCGCGCGGGCGTCATCGAGGCGTGGTCAGCTCTTTGGGCCTGAACAGAACGTCGGACTGGATCAAGCGGTCGCCCGAGCGGGTCAAGTTGAGCATGTCGAACAGCTCGTAGCCGTAGCCGTCGAGCAGCTCGAAGTAAGCGTTGATGCTCGGTTGACCGCGATAGGTCGGCGCGAACAGCAGCTCGGTGAAGACCAAGCGCACTCGCTGGGCCTGCAGCATGCGCCTGGCGCCGCGCAGCACGCGTAGCTCGCCGCCCTGTACGTCGAGCTTCAAGAGATCGATGCGCTCGATGGCGTTCTGCTCGCAATACGCATCGAGCGTGATGGATGGCACCTCGACGGTGCGGCCTTCGCTGCTCACGGCGTCGCCCCAGAACTGGCCCGCACGGTCGTCGAGCGGGAGCGACGAATTGGTGTCGCTCCGCTTGTTGATGTGGAGCACGAGCGGCTGATCATTCTCGGACAATGCGATCTGATTGGCCCGCGCCGCGCCGTCCTGCGCACAAGCGTTGCGCAGCGCCGCGAACGACTCGGGGAATGGCTCGAACGCGTGGATCTGTGCGCTCGGAAAGAGCGTGCGATAGCGCCGGTAGGTTTGGCCGACGTGGGCGCCGACGTCGAACACGACGCGCGCATCTGCACCCGCCAAGCGTTGCTGAATCGCGAAGCCATCGCGCGTCGACTTGCGGCTCAGCTCGAGGCCGAGCGGATCGAGCACGCGACGAGCGATGCGTTGTGGCAGATGCTTGAGCACGATGCTGGCAGAGTATTCGCTACCGCCGAGAACGCAACCGCTCGACTGAGTTACTGTTCCCAGGACATCCAAGTGAGGTCGCAGTGATCGATCATCGAATCCTAGCGAAGTGGGCGTTTGCCGTTGCGTTTGTGGCGGCGTGCTCGAGCGGCGACAGCGATGGAACGACGGATGCCGGGTCGCACCACCCTGACGCGTCCGGCGCCGGGGATGCGGATGCCTCAACCACGCGGACGCAGACGGAATGTCCGATGCGTGGGAAGAGATGCACGGGCTCGACGCCACGTCGGCCGCCGATGCGACCGGCGATCTCGACGATGACGGCTACACGAACGTCGAGGAGTATCTCAACGAGCTCGCGGCTTCGATCCTGCCCTAGGAGAACCCATGAAAAGACTCGCATTGATCGGAGCGGGCCTACTGGCGCTACCGCTCGCGCTTTCGACCGCGTGCTCGATCGACAAGAACGCGGTCGACAACGCGCAACCAGAAAGGGCCGAGGTGCCAGCGGCGACCGCCGCGTCTGAGCCCAACCTGCAGGGCTTTTCGCCCGACCGTCTGGCGCGCGTAACCGCGGTCATGCGCGAGCGCGTCGCGGCAGGCCGCATGCCGGGCGGCGTTCTGCTGATCGCGCGCAACGGTGAGGTGGTGCTGGAGGAAGCGATCGGCGTCCTCGACCCGACGACTTCGGCACCGATGTCGAAGGACGCAATCTTCCGCATTCATTCGATGACGAAGCCGATCACCTCGGCCGCAGTGATGATGCTGGTCGAAGAGGGCAAGGTGCAGCTCGCTGACCCCGCCTCCAAGTATTTCCCGGAGCTCAAGACCTTGCAGGTGGGCGTGGAAAAGCCCGGGCCCAAGGGCACCTCCGTGCTCGAGCTCGTACCTCAGCAGCGTGAGATGACCGTTCAAGATCTGCTGCGCCATACCTCGGGCCTGACCTACGGCATCTTCGGCAAGTCGCTGGTCAAGGACGAGTACCTCAAGGCCAAGGTCGATGCACGCGACGTGACGAGCGACGAGCTGATCAAGCGCCTCGCTCAAGTGCCGCTGCACTTCCAGCCAGGCACGACCTGGGAGTACAGCCGCTCGACCGACGTGCTCGGCGTGCTGGTCGAGCGCGTCACCGGCAAGAGCCTCGATGTGTTCCTGCAAGAGCGCATCCTGGGCCCGCTGAAGATGAAGGAGTCGGGCTTCTGGGTTCCGGACGCGAGCCAGCACGCGCGCATCGCTCAGCCCTTCGCCGTCGATCCCGACACGAAGCTGCCGGTCGACCTCGTCGACGTGCGCAGCAAGCCGACGTTCTTCTCGGGCGGCGGCGGCATGGTCTCGACTGCGCGCGACTACCTACGCTTCGCGCAAGCCATGCTCAACGGCGGCACGCTCGACGGCGCGCGCATCCTCGCACCTCACACGGTGCGGCGCATG
>Ga0193752_1001978_pt1 | contig 16100 bp, 13 predicted proteins | sample H1c1metaG_FD_144924 | JGI IMG/M metagenome (GOLD analysis project Ga0193752, IMG submission 144924) | Soil microbial communities from a riparian zone of the East river system, Colorado, United States - H1c1 | ecosystem: Environmental > Terrestrial > Soil > Riparian zone | place: USA: East River... | reverse complement strand
AGGTGGGCCTCTTCGGCCGCCCGACGCTCGAGCACAACATGGAGTCGGTGTACTGGGTGCGCGAGATCGTCGAGCAGGGCGCGGCCTGGTTCTCCGGCCAGGGGCGGAACGGCCGCAAGGGATTGCGGTCTTTCTCTGTATCGGGGCGCGTGAAGAAGCCCGGGGTCCACCTTGCTCCCGCGGGTATTACCGTTGTCGAGTTGATCAATGAATTCTGCGGCGGAATGGTGGATGGGCATCAGTTCTACGGCTACCTGCCGGGCGGCGCCTCGGGCGGCATCCTGCCGGCGGCGAAGGGCGATATCCCGCTGGACTTCGACACGCTGCAGCCGCACGGTGCTTTTATTGGTTCCGCGGCCGTCGTGATTTTGAGTGATCGGGATAAAGCAGCAAAAGCAGCTGTCAACCTGATGAAGTTCTTCCACGACGAATCCTGCGGCCAGTGCACGCCCTGCCGGGTGGGCACCGCCAAGGCCCTGACCCTCATGCAGCAGGGGAAATGGGACCAGCCGCTGCTTGGGGAGCTGTCCCAAGCCATGATGGATGCGTCGATCTGCGGCCTGGGGCAGGCGGCGCCCAATCCCGCGTTGACCGTAATGAAATATTTCCCGCAGGAAGTGGGGTAGCCAGATGGAACGAGTCACCACCCAGCAGCTCGCCATGATGCCGATCGAGTTCAAGCTCAACGGCAAGACGGTGATCGGCCGTCCCGACGAGACGATCATCGAGACGGCGAAGAAGAACGGCGTCGAGATCCCGCACCTTTGCTACAAGCCCGGGCTGCGCCCGGACGGCAACTGCCGCGCCTGCGTGGTCGACATCAAGGGCGAGCGCGCGCTCGCGCCTTCCTGCTGCCGCTTCCCGAAGGAAGGGATGGAAGTCACCACCGACAACGCCCGCGCGGTGCTGTCGCAGAAGATGGTCCTGGAACTGCTGCTCTCGGACATGCCCGAGCGCGAATACACGCTCAACAACGAGGTCGACCTCTGGGCGAGGAAGATGAACATGGGGAAACCCAGGTTCGAGGCCAGAAAACAGCCGAAGATGGACCTGTCGCACCCGGCCATCGCAGTCAACCTGGATGCCTGCATCCAGTGCACGCGCTGCCTGCGCGCCTGCCGCGAGGAGCAGGTGAACGACGTCATCGGCTACGCGTTCCGCGGCGAGCAGTCGAAGATCGTGTTCGACATGGACGACCCGATGGGCGTGTCGACCTGCGTCGCCTGCGGCGAGTGCGTGCAGGCCTGCCCGACCGGCGCTCTGATGCCGGCGCGCGATGTCGGCATGAAGACCATCGACAAGACGGTCGACTCGGTGTGCCCGTTCTGCGGCGTCGGCTGCCTGCTCACCTACCACGTGAAGCAGAACGTGATCCAGTTCGTCACCGGCAAGGACGGCCCGTCCAACCACAACCGCCTGTGCGTCAAGGGCCGCTACGGCTTCGACTACGCGGCGCACCCGCAGCGCCTGACCAAGCCGCTGATCCGCAAACCCGGCTTCCCGAAGACCTCGGTGTTCACCGTCGATCCCGCCAACTGGCGCGACGTGTTCGAAGAGGTGTCGTGGGATGTCGCGCTCGACAAGGCGGCCGAGGGGCTGAGGAAGATCCGCGACAAGGACAAGTACGCGCTCGCCGGCTTCGGCTCGGCGAAGGGCTCCAACGAAGAGGCCTACCTGTTCCAGAAGCTGGTGCGCACCGGCTTCGGCCAGAACAACGTCGACCACTGCACGCGCCTTTGCCACGCCTCGTCGGTGGCGGCGCTGCTCGAGGGCGTCGGCTCGGGCGCGGTGTCCAACCAGGTGAACGACGTCGAGAACGCCGAGGTGATCTTCCTCATCGGCGCCAACCCGACCTCCAACCACCCGGTGGCGGCGACGTGGATGAAGAACGCCGCCCAGCGCGGCGCCAAGCTGATCTACTGCGACCCGCGGCGCGGCGACATCGCGCGCCACGCCTGGCGCTACCTGCAGTTCAAGCCCGATACCGACGTCGCCATGCTGAACGCGATGATCTACACGATCATCGAAGAAGGCCTGGTCGACCAGAAGTTCATCGATGACCGGACCAGCGGCTTCGACGCGCTGAAGGAAAACGCCAAGAACTTCTCGCCGGAGAAGATGGCGCCGGTGTGCGGCATCCCGGCCGAGACGCTGCGTGAGGTGGCGCGCGCCTTCGCCACCTCCAAGGGCTCGATGATCCTCTGGGGCATGGGGATCTCGCAGCACGTCCACGGCACCGACAACGCGCGCTGCCTGATCGCGCTGTGCCTGATGACCGGCCAGGTCGGCAAGCCCGGCAGCGGCCTGCACCCGCTGCGCGGCCAGAACAACGTGCAAGGCGCCTCCGACTCGGGCCTGATCCCGATGATGTATCCCGACTACCAGCGGGTGGCCGCGCCCGAGGCGCAGCAGCGCTTCGAGAAGCTCTGGGGCCAGCCGCTCGACCCGAAGCCCGGCCTCACCGTGGTCGAGATCGTCAACGCCGCCTACGACGGCAAGATCCACGGCATGTACATCATGGGCGAGAACCCGGCGATGTCCGATCCGGACGTCGACCACGCGCGCGCCGGCATGGCGAAGCTGGAGCACATGGTGGTGCAGGACATCTTCCTCACCGAGACCGCGTACCTCGCCGACGTGGTGCTGCCGGCCACCGCCTGGCCGGAGAAGGACGGCACGGTCACCAACACCGACCGCATGGTGCAGCTGGGCCGCAAGGCGGTCGACGCGCCGGGCGAGGCGCGCCCCGACCTGTGGATCATCGTCGAGCTGGCCAAGCGGCTGGGCCTGGACTGGAAGTACACGCATCCCAAGGAAGTGTTCAACGAGATGCGCACCTGCATGGACTCCATCAAGGGAATCACGTGGGAGCGGCTGGAGCGCGACTCCACCGTGACCTACCCGTGCGAGAACGAGGGCGATCCGGGCGATCCGATGGTGTTCGTCACGCACTTTCCGACGCCCACCGGGCGCGCCAAGTTCGTGCCGGCCGACCTGATCCGCGCCGACGAGCGGCCAAACGCCGAGTACCCGCTGGTGCTGATCACCGGCCGCCAGCTCGAGCACTGGCACACCGGCGCCATGACGCGCCGCGCCGGCGTGCTCGATGCGATCGAGCCCGAGCCGACCGTGTCGATGAACCCGCTCGACATGAAGGACCTGGGCATCAAGCCGGGCGACATGGCCACGGTCGAGTCGCGCCGCGGCAGCATCGCCCTGGTCGCCAGGCAGGATGCCGGCACCCCGCGCGGCTCGATCTTCATCCCGTTCGCCTACTACGAGGCGGCGGCGAACATCCTCACCAACTCGGCGCTCGATCCGTTCGGCAAGATTCCCGAGTTCAAGTACTGCGCGGTGCGGGTGAAGAAGGGCGGCGCGCGTCCGGCCGACCCCGGCTACGGCAGGGGTCGCAGCCTGGAAGAAATCGGCCGCAAGTAAACCGGATAAAAATGGGGTCTGTCCCCATTTATTCGCGCCAGTAGCGGCGCAGGCGGGTCGGCACCAGCTTCTGGATGCGCGCCTCGCCTTCCTTCTCCAGGAAGGCGACGAAGGCGCTGGCCACGGCCGGCAGCCGCTTGCCGTTGCGGTGCACGGCGAACCACTGGCGGCGCACCGGCAGCTCGGCGATGTCGAGCACCGCCAGGCGCCGCGCCTGCACCTCCAGGCCGATGGCGTGGGTCGAGACGAAGGCGACGCCGAAGCCCGCCGCCACCGCCTGCTTCACCGTCTCGTTGTTGGACGCCTCGATGGCGATGGCCGGCTTGATGCGCGCGCGGCGCAGCGTGTGGTCCATCACCTCGCGCGTGAGAGAGCCGTGCTCGCGCGCGATGAACGCCTCGCGCGAGAGCGCCGCCAGCGCGATGCGGCCGCGCGCCAGGCGGTGCTCGGGGGCGGCGATGATGACGATCGGGTGCGCGGCGAAGGCCGCCGCGGCGAACTCCTCGCCCTCGGGCTGCTGGCTGACCACCGCCAGGTCGACCAGGTTGTGGTCCAGGCGCCGGATCAGCTCCTCCCGGTTGCACACCGAGAGCGCCACCTGCACGCCGCGGTGCTGCGCGCAGAAGGCGGCGAGCAGCGTCGGCAGGAAATAGTCGCCGGCGCTGATCACGCCGACGTTGAGCAGGCCGCCCTCGACGCCGCGCAGCGCGCCGAGCTCCTCCTCGACGGCGCGCACCTGGCCGAGGATCGAGGTGCTGGCGCGCAGCAGCGCGCTGCCGGCCGCGGTGAGGTACACGCGCCGCCCGAGCCGCTCGAACAGCGGCATGCGCGCCTCGCGCTCGAGCTGCGCGATCTGCATCGACACCGCGGGCGCGGAGAGGTGCAGCTCATCCGCGGCGCGGGCGAAGGAGAGGTGGCTCGCGGCCGAGACGAAGATCTTCAGCTGGCGCAGCGTGGCGTGCTTCAAGTTAAGCGAGCCTTAATGTTGGCGTAAACAAGTTTGTCTGGACTGACCATGGGCGAACCTAACATGCTGGCGCGACGCTGGTAAAGGAGGCGGATCATGATCGATCACGACGCGCTGGCCGACGCATTGCGCGCGCTGGGCATGCTGTACGGATCGCAGGCCGACAGCCTGGCCGAGGCGACGCGCGGTGCGCGCGACGAGCCCGGCGCGATCCGCGCCTACATCCTGCGCGAGCGCCCGCACCTCCTGCAAAGCTACGACATGGAGGCGCTGGTGGCCTTGGTGCGCGGCTCCATGGAGCGCGGCACCGACTCCCAGCCGGCGCTCGAGCAGTTCGGCCCGTCGCGATGAACATCTGCATCGTCGGCGCGGGCGCGATCGGCGGCTATCTCGGCGCGCGCCTGGCGCACGCCGGGGCCGAGGTCACGCTGGTCGCACGCGGCGCCACGCTCGAGGCGCTGCGCAGCCGCGGCCTGACGCTGATCGAGGCGGGCGGCGAGGTTACCGTCAGGCCGCGCATCGCGGCCAGTCCCACCGAGGCAGGCGCGCACGACGTGGTGGTGCTCGGCGTCAAGGCGCACCAGCTCGCGCCGCTCATCGGCGAGCTGCCGGCGCTGTTCCATTCCGATACCACGGTGGTGCCGATGCAGAACGGCATCCCCTGGTGGTATTTCCACGGCCTGGCCGGGCCGCACGAGGGGCGGCGGGTCGACGCGGTCGATCCCGGCGGCGCGATCGGCGTGGCCATTCCGGCGAAGTCGGTGATCGGCTGCGTGGTCTATCCCGCGTGCGAGATCGTCGCGCCCGGGGTGATCCGCCACATCGAGGGCAACCGCTTTCCGCTGGGCGAGCTCGACGGCAGCCTGACGCCGCGCGTGCAGGCCATCTCGGCGCTGTTCGCCCACGCCGGCCTCAAGGCGCCGGTGCTCGAGGACATCCGCTCGGAGATCTGGCTCAAGCTCTGGGGCAACCTCGCCTTCAACCCGATCAGCGCGCTCACCCGCACCACGCTCGACCGCATCTGCGCCGAGCCGGGGACACGCTCGCTGGCCGCCGGCATGATGCAGGAGGCGCAGCAGGTCGCCGAGCGCCTCGGCGCCAGCTTCCGCGTCTCGATCGAGCGGCGCATCGAGGGCGCGGCCAAGGTCGGCGCGCACCGCACCTCGATGCTGCAGGACGTCGAGGCCGGCCGCCAGACCGAGATCGAGGCGCTGGTGGGCGCGGTGATCGAGCTCGCCCGCCTCACCGCCACGCCGGTGCCGCGCATCGAGGCGGTCTACGCGTGCACCCGGCTGCTCGCCGCCTGAGCGCCCAAGAATTCGAACTTCCGGAGGCAACCATGGCAGGACGCAACTTCCTTTTCGTGCCCGGTCCGACCAACATCCCCGACCGCATCATGCGCTCGATGATGGTGGCGATGGAGGACCACCGCTCCTCGCGCTTTCCCGACGTCAGCCGCAGCCTGTTCCCCGACCTGATGAAGGTGTTCGGCGCAGGCGAAGGCCAGGCGTTCATCTTCCCCAGCACCGGCACCGGGGCCTGGGAGGCGGCGCTCACCAACACGCTCTCCCCTGGGGACCGCGTGCTCGCGCCGCGCTTCGGCCAGTTCAGCCACCTGTGGATCGACATGATGCAGCGCCTCGGTCTCGAGGTGGAGATCCTGGAATGCGAATGGGGCGACGGCGCGCCCGAGTCGCGCATCGCGGAGGCGCTGCAGGCGGACAGCCAGCACCGCATCCGCGGCGTGATGATCGTGCACAACGAGACCGCCACCGGCGTCACCAGCGATCTGGCAGCGGTGCGCCGCGCGATCGACTCGGCGAAGCACCCGGCGCTGCTCTACGCCGACGCGGTCAGCTCGCTCGGCAGCATCGAGTTCCGCATGAGCGAGTGGCGCGTCGACCTGGCGGTGGCCGGCTCGCAGAAGGGCCTCATGCTGCCGGCGGGCCTGGGCATCGTCTGCGCCAGCCCCAAGGCGCTCGAGGCGCACTCGCGCGCCAAGTGCCGCCGCGTCTTTTTCGATTTCGGCGACATGCAGCGCACCAACGGCGACGGCTACTTCCCGTACACGCCCTCGCTGCCGCTGCTCTACGGCCTGCGCGAGTCGCTGAACATGCTGTTCGCCGAAGGGCTGGAGAATGTCTTCGCCCGCCACCGGCGCCTGGGCGCCGGCGTGCGCGAGGCGGTGGCGGCCTGGGGCCTTGAGATCTGCGCGCGGCATCCGCGCTGGTACTCCGACACGGTCACCGCGGTGCTGGTGCCGCCCAACGTGAACAGCGCGCACGTCGTCGATGTCGCCTTCCGCCGCTACAACCTCGCGCTCGGCGCCGGCCTGTCGAAAGTCGCCGGCAAGGTGTTCCGCATCGGCCACCTGGGCGACCTGAACGAGCTGATGCTGCTCGGCGCGCTCGCCGGCGCGGAGATGTCGCTCGCCGATGTCGGCGTGAAGCTCGAGCTCGGCAGCGGCGTCGGCGCGGCGCAGCACTACTGGCGCCGGACCGACACCGTGCCGAAGAAGAAGGTGGCGCGCTCGGAGGTGACCTACGCCGGGCATTCCACGGGATCGATCAGCGGGTAGTATCGGCCTATGGAGCACATCGTCGTCCTGGAGCGCGACTCGCTCGAAGCGCAGCTGCGGCGGCCCGCTTTCGCGCACACCTGGAAGGAATACGGCAAGGTGGCCCCCGGCGAGCTCGCCGCCTGCCTCGAGGGCGCGAGCATCGCCATCGTCAACAAGACGCCGCTGCGCGCCGACGCGCTCGGGCGCCTGCCGCGGCTCAAGCTGGTGGCCGTGGCCGCCACCGGCACCGACAACGTCGAGCTCGCGGCCTGCGCGGCGCGGGGCGTCGTGGTGTCGAACGTGCGCGGCTACGCCGAGCACACGGTGCCCGAGCACGCCTTCGCGCTGATCCTCGCCCTGCGCCGCAACCTGGTGGCATGGCGCGAGGACGTGAAGCGCGGGCTATGGCAGAAGGCCGATACCTTCTGCCTGGGCGGGCACGCGGTGCGCGACCTGCACGGCGCGACACTCGGCATCTTCGGCGAGGGCAGCATCGGGCAGGGCACGGCGCGCCTCGGGCGCGCCTTCGGCATGCGGGTGCTGTTCGCCGATCACGCCCCGCCCAAGGCCGCCGGGGTCGAGTTCACGCCTGCGGCGCAGGTGCTCGCCGAAGCCGACGTCGTCTCGCTGCACCTGCCGCTCATGCCGCAGACGCGCAACCTGATCGGCGTGCGCGAGCTGGCGGCGATGAAGCCCGACGCGCTGCTCATCAATACCGCGCGCGGCGGCCTGGTCGACGAGCAGGCGCTCGCCGATGCGCTGAAGAAGGGGGCCATCGGCGGGGCGGGCTTCGATGTCCTGAGCGCCGAACCGCCGCGGCAGGGCAACCCGCTGCTGGAGCTGGACCTGCCGAACTTCATCCTCACGCCGCACGTGGCGTGGTCGGGGCGCCAGGCGATGCAGGCGCTGGCCGACCAGCTGATGGACAACGTCGAGGCCTTCGTGCGCGGCGAGCCGCGCAACGTCTGCAGCTAAGCCAGGCTGCCTTTGGCGCGGCTTCTTGCGCTACGCATTTCTAGCGCGAATTCTGCTATGAGCGCGCAGCTCGTTCACCACGCGCTTGATGCCGGGTACCCCCGCCGTGACCTCGCCGGCCGCCGCGCTCTGCTCGTCGTCGTCCACCACCCCGCTCAGGGTGGCGACGCGCTCGGCCACCGACACCACCACGCGCAGGCCGCGCGTGCGCGGGTCGCCGCGCAGCGCGGCGCGCACATGGGCCTGCAGCGCGACGTCGCCAAGCGCCTGGCGCGAGGCCTCGGTCTCCGCGAACTCCGCCGAGCGCACCAGCTTGAGGACCTCCTCGACGCACTGCGGCACCGACACGCGCTCGGTGTTCAGCACCAGGTCGTAGTGCGAGGAATCGGCCCAGTCGACGTTGAAATAGCGGCGCATGATCGCCGCCTGCGCCTCGTCGCTGCGGCGCAGCTCCTCGTCGACGAAGGACTCGTCGTCCGTGCGCAGCCGCGCCAGCATGCGCTGGTGGCGCAGCGCGTGCGGCGCGCATACGCGCACCCGCACCACGTGCGGCACGCGGCCGAGCAGGTGCGTCGCGCCCCAGCCGCGGATCACCGCGCCCTCGTTGCGCATCGCCAGGCTGCACAGCTCGTCCTCGGTGTAGATCGACAGGCTGGTCTCGTCGGCGGTCAGGCGCTCGAGGATGCCGGCCTGGCCGTCGAGCAGGCGCACGACGTGGCTCTTCCTCAGGCGCATCTTGTCGGCGAGCGAGTCGATGATCTCGTGGTGCACCACCGGCAGGCCGAGCTCCTGCGCCAGGCCGCTCGCCACGTCCTTGCCGAGCGAGCCCATTTCCCTTGTCATCGCGACGATGCTCATTCTTCTTTCCTTCAATAGTTGAATTTGAGGTCCCTGCCGATCACGGTCAGCTCGACGAAGCTGCTGCCGTTATGGTCGGTCGGGGAAAAGCTCATCATGTAGCCGCCGGCGTCGAAGGCCTTCATGGCGTCGAGCGCCAGCGCGAAGTTCTCGCGGGTCAGCCTCGGGCCGGCGCGGCGGATCGCCTCGACCGTCACCTTGGCGGCGATGAACGACTCGAGCGAGGTGGACGAGAAGTCCTTGTTGCCGAGCAGCTTCTCGATCGCCATCTGGTACTCCTGCACCACCGGCACCGAGCGGCGCGTCGGCGGCGGCACCACCTGGGTGATGGCCACGCCGGCGCCGGCCTTGCCGAGCGCCTCGGCGAGCGAGTTGGCGCCGGGGAAGGAGTTGCTGACCATCTGCGCGGCGAAGCCCATCTTCTGCGCTTCCTTGATGAAGTCCGAGCTCGCCTTGAACAGGGTGGTGAGGATCACCACCTCGGGCTCGCCCTTCATCACCTCCTTCAGGCCGCCGGCGATGTCGGGCTTGGCGCGGTCCTTGAACGCCGTCACCGAGGCCACCTGCAGGTTGCGCTTCTTCAGCGCGCGCTCCACCGCGGTGAAGTTCTCGCGTCCGACCACGTCGTCGTAATGCACGATGGCGAAGCGCCGGGTGCCGAAGGTGGCGTAGTGATCGACGATCTTCTCCAGCTCGTCGGCGTAGCTCGCGCGCATGTTGTAGACGTGCTTGTTGAACACGCGCATCGGGTCGGCGCCGGTGAACGGCGAGAGAAAGGGCACCTGGTGCTGCGCGACGAGCGGCAGCGCCGGCCGCGACAGCGTCGCGCTGGCATAGCCGAACAGGGCGAACACCCGCTGCTCCTCGACCAGCTTCTTCGAGTTGGCCTCGGCGCGCGCCACCTGGTTGCCGTCGTCGAGCGAGGCGAGCTCGATCTTGCGGCCGTGCACGCCGCCGGCCGCGTTGACCTTGGCGAAGTAGGCGAGCGCGCCGTTGCGGATGTCGTTGCCGAAGTCGGCGTTGGCGCCGGACAGCGGCGCCGACTGGCCGATCACGATGCTCGAGGCGCTGACCCCCGGCGTCTGCGCCTGCGCGGCGAGGGTGAAGGCTGTGGCGAGTGCGGCGGCGAAGCTGCGGATTTTCACGGGATGACCTCAGTAGTTGAACTTCTGGTCCTGGCCGAGAACCGTCAGCTCGACGAACGAGCTGCCGTTGTGGTTGGTAGGCGAGAAGCTCATGACGTAGCCGCCGGCGTCATAGCCCTTCAGGCCGTCGAGCGCCTGCATGAAGTTCTCGCGCGTCAGCTTCGGCCCGGCGCGGCGCAGCGCCTCGACCGTCGCCTTGGCGGCGATGTACGACTCGAGCGAGGTGAAGGAGAGGTCCTTCTTGCCGAGCTGCTTGGCGATCGCCGTCTGGTACTCCTGCACGATCGGCAGCGAGCGCTTGGTCGGCGGCGGCACCACGATCGCCACGATCACGCCGGCGCCCTGCTTGCCAAGCTCCTTGGCGAGCGGGCTCGCGCCGGGGAAGGAGTTGCTCGCCATCTGCGCGCCGAAGCCCGCCTTCTGCGCCGCCTTGACGAAGTCGGCGGTCGCCTTGTACAGCGTGGTGAGGATGACGACGTCGGGTTCGCCCTTGGCGATCGACTTCAGGCCGCCCTCGATGTCGGGCTTGGCGCGGTCCTTCCACGCCGCCACCGACACCACCGAGAGGTTGCGCTTCTTGAGCGCGCGCTCGACCGCGGAGAAGTTCTCCCGGCCGACGACGTCGTCGTAGTAGACGATCGAGAAGCGCTTCACGCCCAGCGGCGCGAAGTGATCGACGATCTTCTCCAGCTCCTCGGCGTAGCTGCCGCGCATGTTGTAGACGTGCTTGTTGAACACGCGCATCGGGTCGGCGCCGGTGAACGGCGACAGGAACGGCACGCGGTGCTTCTCGACGATCGGCAGGGCCGGACGCGACAGCGTCGCGCTGGCGTAGCCGAACAGGGCGAACACGCCCTGCTCCTCGACCAGCTTCCTCGTGTTCTCCTCGGCGCGCGGCACCGCGTTGCCGTCGTCGAGCGAGGCGAGCTCGATTTTTCTGCCGTGCACGCCGCCGGCCTCGTTCACCTTCCTGAAGTAGGCGAGCGCGCCGTTGCGGATGTCGTTGCCCAGCTCGGCGTTGGCGCCCGACAGGGGCACCGACTGGCCGATCACGATCGTGGTCGCGCTGACCCCCGGGGTTTGCGCGTGCGCGGACGCGACTGCAAGCAGCGCGGCGGCCAAGGCCGCCAAGCCAGTCCGGATCATGATGTCCTCCTCCTTATCTCATTGTCTTGACAGGCTTGATGCCCGTCAAGCGAAACGCTTGATATTAATCAAGCAGGCGCGGCAGGAACCTTTACAGAACAGAATTTTGCCAACCACAATCCGCTTCTGCGCCAAGACCTGTTACTTCTGCGCAAAGAACTGTCATCCGGGAGAAAAGCAATGCCGTCGGACATCGATATCGCCCAGGCCGCAAAGATGCAGCGCATCGCCAACGTGGCGCGCGAAAAGCTGGGCATCGGCGAGGAGCACCTAGAGCCCTATGGCCACTACAAGGCCAAGATCTCGCTCAAGTACCTCGACACGCTGAAGGGCAAGAAGAACGGCAAGCTGATCCTGGTGACGGCGATCAGCCCGACGCCCGCGGGCGAAGGCAAGACCACCACCACCGTGGGACTGGGCGACGCGCTCAACCACATCGGCAAGAAGGCGATCATCTGCCTGCGCGAGCCCTCGCTCGGCCCGGTGTTCGGCGTGAAAGGCGGTGCCGCCGGCGGCGGCTACGCGCAGATCGTGCCGATGGAGGACATCAACCTGCACTTCACCGGCGACTTCGGCGCCATCCAGCTCGCCAACAACCTGCTCGCCGCGCTGATCGACAACCACATCAGCCACGGCAACGAGCTGGGCATCGACGTGCGCCGCATCCAGTGGAAGCGCGTGCTCGACATGAACGACCGCGCGCTGCGCGACATCACCGTCGGCCTGGGGGGCACCGCCAACGGCTACCCGCGCCAGGACGGCTTCGACATCGTGGTGGCCTCCGAGGTGATGGCGATCTTCTGCCTGTCGACTTCGCTGGAAGACCTGAGGAAGCGCCTGGGCAACATCGTCATCGGCTATACCCGCGATCAGAAGCCCGTGAAGGCGAGCGATCTGCAGGCGCATGGCGCGATGACCGTACTGCTGAAGGACGCGCTGGCGCCCAATCTGGTTCAGACCCTGGAAAACAATCCCGCTTTTGTGCATGGTGGTCCGTTTGCCAACATCGCGCACGGCTGCAACTCGGTGCTCGCGACGCAAAGCGCGCTCAAGCTCGCCGACTACGTGGTCACCGAGGCGGGTTTCGGCGCCGACCTGGGCGCCGAGAAGTTCCTCGACATCAAGTGCCGCAAGACCGGCCTGATGCCCAGCGCCGCGGTGATCGTAGCGACCATGCGCGCGCTCAAATACCACGGCGGCGTCGACGTGAAGGAAGTGAGCAAGGAGAACGTCGCGGCGCTGGAGAAGGGCCTGGTCAACCTCGAGCGCCACGTCGAGAACGTGGCCAACGTCTACGGCATTCCGTGCGTGGTCTCGATCAACAAGTTCACCTTCGACACCGAGGCGGAGCTCAGGCTGGTGACCGAAAGGATGAAGAAGCTCGGCGTACAGGTGGTGACCGCGACTCACTGGGGCGACGGCGGCAAGGGCGCGGCCGACCTGGCGAAGATCGTGGTCGGGCTGTGCGACAAGCCTTCCAAGCCGACCTTCGTGTACGAGGACTCCGACCCGCTCTGGGACAAGATCAACAAGATCGCGAAGAAGGTGTACCGCGCCTCCGAGGTCACCGCCGACGCCAAGGTGCGCGGCCAGATCAAGAAGCTGCAGGAGGACGGCTACGGCCACTTCCCGGTGTGCGTGGCGAAGACGCAGTCGTCGTTCTCGACCGATGCTGCGGTGCGGGGCGCGCCGTCGGACCACGTGGTCAACGTGCGCGAAGTGCGCCTGGCCGCCGGCGCCGAGTTCGTGGTGATGATCTGCGGCGACATCATGACCATGCCCGGCCTGCCCAAGGTGCCCTCGGCGAGCAAGATCGATCTGATCGACGGGAAGGTAGTGGGATTGTTCTAGAATCCGCCCATGCTCGAGGAACTCGCAACGCAGGTTTTCTGGCTCAACCTGCTCAAGATCATTGGCGTCAACATCATCCTGTCGGGCGACAACGCGGTCGTGATCGCGCTCGCCGCGCGCTCGCTTCCCGCAAAGCAGCAAAAAGCCGCGGTGCTGTGGGGCTCGGGCGCCGCGGTGCTGATGCGCATCGTGCTCACCATCTTCGCTGTCGCCCTGCTGACGCTGCCCTGGCTGAAGCTCATCGGCAGCCTGCTGCTCTTCTGGATCGGCGTGAAGCTGCTGATACCCGGGGACGAGGACGAGAACATCAGCGCGAGCGACAACCTGATGGCGGCGATCCGCACCATCCTGATCGCGGACCTGGTGATGAGCATCGACAACGTCATCGCGGTGGCGGCGGCGGCGCAGGGCAGCTACACGCTGCTGGTGCTGGGCCTCGCGATCTCGATCCCGCTGGTGATCTTCGGCTCGACGCTGCTGCTCACCCTGATGGAGCGCTGGCCGGTGATCATCACCATCGGCGGCGGGCTGCTCGGCTTCGTTGCCGGCGAGATGCTGGTCACCGACCCGGTGCTGAAGGGCCCGCTGGCCGGCCTGGGCGTGCTGTTCGACGCCGAGGGCAAGCCGCGCGTGGCGGGCGGGCTGTCGCTCGAGATCATGGTCGGCCTGGCCGGGGCGGCGTTCGTCATCGCGCTCGGCATGTGGATCGCGAAGAAGAAGACACCGGGGGCAAAGACAGCGAACTCTTGATCGCCGTCAAGGTCAACTCCTAGGGTCCGGCCAGCACAATAGGGCCATAGAGTTTCGAGGAGGAGTGCCATGAAAGCGAGAAAGATTCTTGCCGCCGCAGTACTGGCCGCCATGCCGTTCGCAGCGCAGGCCTGGGAGCCGACCAAGAACGTAGAGTTCATCATCCCCGCCGGCACCGGCGGCGGCGCCGACCAGATGGCGCGCGCCATCCAGGGCATCGTCGCCAAGCACAGCCTGATGAAGCAGTCGATCCTGCCGATCAACAAGGCGGGCGGCGCCGGCGCCGAGGGCTTCCTCGACGTGAAGGGCGCATCGGGCGACCCGCACAAGATCATCATCACGCTGTCCAACCTGTTCACCACGCCGCTCGCCACCGCCGTGCCGTTCAACTGGCGCGACCTGACGCCGGTGCAGATGCTGGCGCTCGACAACTTCGTGCTGTGGGTCAACGCCAAGGCGCCCTACAAGACGGCCAAGGAGTATCTCGAGGCGGCGAAGAAGGCGGGCCCCGGCAAGATGAAGATGGGCGGCACCGGCGCGAAGCAGGAAGACCAGATCATCACGGTTGCCATCGAGCAGGTCACCGGCACCAAGTTCACCTACATCCCGTTCAAGGGCGGCGGCGCGGTCGCCACCCAGCTGGTCGGCGGCCACGTCGACTCGACGGTGAACAACCCGATCGAGGCGGTGGCGCAATGGCGCGCCGGCAACCTGCGGCCGCTTTGCGTGTTCGACCAGAAGCGCCTGCCGTACAAGGAGAAGGTCACCGACAAGATGTCGTGGGGCGACATTCCCGTGTGCAAGGAAGTCGGCCTGCCGGTCGACTACCTGATGCTGCGCGGCATCTTCATGGCGCCCGGGGTGACCAAGGACCAGGTGCAGTACTACGTCGACCTGTTCCAGAAGGTGATGGCCACGCCGGAGTGGAAGAAGCTGATGGAAGAAGGCGCGTTCAACACCACGGCGCTCAACGGCAAGGAGTACGCCGACTGGGTGGCGCGCGAAGAGGCGCGGCACATTGCGCTGATGAAAACGGCCGGCTTCATCGCCAACCAGTAAGAAGCAGGCATAACAGACCGAGCTCGGGGCAAGGGGGAGGGATGGCGGAGGGCGAACAGGGCCGCGCGGCGATTCGTGTGTGCGCCGCGGAGATCGCGGTCGCCGCGTTCTTCTTCGCGCTCGGCGCGATCGTGATCTACGACAGCGCGCGCCTGGGCATGGGCTGGGGCGACGACGGCCCGCGGCCGGGCTACTTCCCGTTCTACGTCGGCCTGATCATCTGCATCGCTTCGCTGGTGAACACGGTGCGCGCGCTGCTGGTGCCGGCGGCCAAGAACAAGGCGTTCGTCGAGGTCGGCCAGCTGAAGATGGTCCTCACGGTGCTGGTGCCCACCACGATCTACGTGTTGACGATCACCTGGATCGGCATCTATGTCTCCTCGGCGGTATTCATCGCCTTCTTCATGCGCTGGCTGGGCAAGTACGTGTGGTGGAAGGTGGCCGTGGTGAGCGTCGGCACGATGGCGGTGTTCTTCGTCATCTTCGAGAAGTGGTTCCAGGTGCCGCTGCCCAAGGGGCCGCTCGAGAACCTGCTGGGGCTGGGCTAGGGCGATGGACGAGATCCAGCTCCTGATGCACGGCTTCGCCGTGGTGCTGACGTGGAAGAACACCGCGCTGATGTTCACCGGCGTGATCCTCGGCGTGATCATCGGCGTGCTGCCCGGCCTGGGCGGCGCCAACGGCGTCGCCATCCTGCTGCCGCTCACCTTCGGCATGGCGCAGCAGCCCGGCGGCGCCACCTCGGCGATCATCCTGCTGTCGTGCATCTACTGGGGCGCCCTCTTCGGCGGCGCCATCACCTCGATCCTGTTCAACATCCCGGGCGAGCCCTGGTCGGTGGCCACCACCTTCGACGGCTATCCGCTGGCGCAGAAGGGGCGCGCCGGCGCGGCGCTCACCGCCGCCTTCACCTCGTCGTTCGTCGGCGCGTTCGTCGCGGTGGTGATGATCACCTTCCTGTCGCCGGTGGTCGCCAACTTCGCGCTCGCCTTCGGCCCGCCGGAGTTCTTCGCCGTCTACCTGCTCACCTTCTGCGCCTTCATCGGAACCAGCAAGGAGCCGCCGTTCAAGACCCTGGCCGCGATGATGCTCGGCTTCGCGCTGGCCGCGGTCGGCACCGACCCGGTCACCGGCACGCTGCGCCTGACCTTCGGCTCGACGCACCTGCTCACCGGCTTCGATTTCCTGGTGGCGGTCATCGGCCTGTTCGGCATCGGCGAGATCCTGCTGACGCTCGAGGAAGGGCTCGAGTTCCGCGGCGCCAAGGCGAAGATCGACATGAAGGTGGTGATCGAGACCTGGAAGGAGCTGCCGCGCTACTGGCTCACCACCATCCGTTCCTCGGCGGTCG
>Ga0193752_1001977_pt1 | contig 16109 bp, 6 predicted proteins | sample H1c1metaG_FD_144924 | JGI IMG/M metagenome (GOLD analysis project Ga0193752, IMG submission 144924) | Soil microbial communities from a riparian zone of the East river system, Colorado, United States - H1c1 | ecosystem: Environmental > Terrestrial > Soil > Riparian zone | place: USA: East River... | reverse complement strand
CCATTCCCGAAACAGAACACGGAACACGATGATGCTAAACGGGAAGCTCTCGGTAAACGAATCATCGAGGGCGTCGAGGTCGAAGGGATTCGACAAACAACCAGAATGCCGGCGGGTCTGGTCGGCAACGATCGCGATTTCTATGTTATCTACGAACGATGGTATTCGAATGAACTGCAGCTGACGGTTCTTTCAAAGTACATCGATCCCAGGGTTGGTGAACAAACTTACCGCCTTACAAATATCAAGCGTGAGAATCCTCCTTTGTCTCTTTTTCAGCCCCCGCCAAGCTCTACTGTAATCGATCAGAGTAAACGGGCAGAGATTCCAAAGAAGCCGCCAGAGATTTAACGGGGTCAAGGAACGGAATACAGACGAGCAAGTTAAGGCTGTCAACGCAGGCGAAAATAACTAAAGCAAACTAGAGACGCCGCAGAGATTAATAACCGCGGCAACTCCCACCTGCACCTGAGCGGGTTAATAGGAGTGTACCCAAATGACAAAGTATCTTATGTTTTTTATGCACGCAGTTTTTGCGATGTCGGTCCTTTCATCTGCGATTATTTGTCAAAATACGAGGTTGGCTGAAAATTCGAATGATAGGGGAGTCGAGTTTCTGAAAAGCGGAAACTACGACGGAGCAATCATGGAGTTCACAAAAGCCATCGAACTGACCTCTCGTTTTAAATCGAACACGGACGTTTCTTCCAAAGTTCCTGATAATGGAATTCGAGTCATTGATCCACGAACTGCGAAGTCACTCGTCAATCGCGGAAATGCGTACTTTGCAAAAAATGAAATAGATAAAGCTGTAGAGGATTTTACGCTGGCGATCTCAATTGCCCCCGGGAACGTTGAAGCGTATGTTGCCCGCGGTACGATTTGGCTGATTAGGAAAGAACTGACACTGGCTTTGAACGACTATGAGAAAGGGCTGAAACTAGACGCGAACTCTGTCAAATGTTATTTCGGCAGAGGTTTAACGCGTCTTAACATAGGTGATGCTAAAGGAGCCCTTGAGGATTTTGACCATGCCGTCAAGCTCGAGCCGAAAAACGTTGACACCTACTATTATCGTGGCGATGCACGGAGGGTGCTAAAGGATTACGACGGAGCTCTTGCAGATTTTGACAAGGCGTTACAGATGAACTCAAAAAGTGCTCTTCCGTACTTCGGCCGGGGAAATCTAAAATTTTATAAAACCGATTTTGAAGGAGCTATTGCCGACTTCACTATGGCACTAAGATTTGACGAACAGATGGCTCAGGCATATAAGAATCGCGGGTATGCGTATTTTATGCTAGGACGCCACGATGATGCCGACAAAGAATTTAGAACAACAACAAAATTGGCCCCGTATTTTGCGGCGGAGATCGAAGCTACTCTAATAGTAATGAAGAGCTGGAAGAAATGAATCGAGGTTTAACAACGCGTTTGCCCGAATCCAATTCGCGGTTTTGGATTCTCAAGAATCTAAGGAAAATGCTCAAAATCCGTATCCGAAAATTATGATACTAGCGGGCCGAAGCAAAACAATAAACTTAATTTTTCGCGGCCGTTAGCCGAAAATTGCAGAGATGGATGGAACAAAAGTGAGTTTTATGATTAATTATTTTGTAAATCGCAATAGGTACAACCCACTGCTTGTAATGATAAGAAGCGGTCGGTATTCGACGAGTGGAATTAAATATTTTTTTGTTATCATGTGCTGCGTTTTTCTGGTTCATAAAATTCAAGCGCAACCAATACGTGTGCAAATCGTTTCCGATGAAGCCAAAGGAATTCTGGCTGTTCTCGAAAAGAAGAAAAAGAATCAGGCGATTTCTGATGCTGATTGGCAAAACATCTTTAAAAGCGAGGGCTATATCAGACTGAAAAAACGTGAACTTTCCTTCAAAAGACCGTTTGAAGACGAAGACTTCAAACAATTTGTTTTATCTGACGATTTATTGAGAAGATTTGAATTATTGAAAAACACTCTTTTGGCTTGGGAAAAGGCAAACATCAGTGATTCAGCTAGATCTGCCCTGAAATATTTACCAAAACATTCACAAATTCACGCCAAAATTTACCCTGTCATTAAACCGCGCGAGAACAGTTTTGTTTTTGAGGTCGAAGAAAATCCGGCAATTTTTCTCTATCTCGATCCAAATGTAACCAAGGAGCAGTTTGAAAATAATCTGGCTCACGAACTTCACCACATCGGTTATGGAACAGCCTGCCCTAGTGGTGAAACTGACGCAGAAATCAAAAGGTTCTCAGAAGAAAAACAGACGGTTTTGAAATGGACAACTGGATTTGGCGAGGGCTTGGCGATGCTCGCAGCGGCCGGAAGCCCTACAACACATCCACACAAATTCAGTAAACTTAAAGACCGTGAACGCTGGGATAGAGATGTCCAGAATTTCAATCAGGATTTGAAAAAAGTTGAGGCATTTTTCATGGATGTTTTGGCAAAACGCCTGACAGGCGACAAGATCAACGAGACTGCCTTTTCATTCTTCGGCACCCAGGGCGCGTGGTATACGGTCGGTTGGAAAATGTCTGTTGTTATTGAAAAGACTTTGGGGCGTAAAAAACTAATCGAAGTTTTCTGCGACCACCGTAACCTTTTGCGGACGTATAACGAAGCAGTCGGAAAATACAATTCCAAAAATAAAGAGAATTTAGCAGCTTGGTCTAAGGAGTTGATTAGCCAGCTAGCCTGAATTTATTGCCGCACCTTACCGTAAGTTTCTATTGTCGAACTTTAACAACCAGTTCCAAGTAATCGCACGGTAGCCACCTTCGTTCGAATATTGGAGGAACTCCATCCTATTTTGGAAGAAATTCCGCTTTCAATTCGTCTAATGATCAACTTTAAGCTAAAGGCGTTTTCCAGACGAATATGAAATTTATCAGCTCTTGTGTATTGGTATGCATTTGTTTCCTTAGCTTGTCGTTTGTTTCAAACGCACAGACGGCAGGAGAAAATCTAGTTATCACCGTGACCAATCAACTTGGGGAGGTGATCGTCGATGCCGAGGTTACCCTTTTTGTCTCGGATAAAGCTGTAAAGACCGAAAGAACGAATAAACAGGGAGTCACGGCTTTTTCCAGTCTCACTGGCGCCTCGTACCGGTTATCGGTTACGTCAATGGGTTTTAGTGAGTATAAAAGCGAGACTATCGCAATCGGCCACGGCGAAAGGAAAGTGATCCAAGTTACGCTCGAGGTGGCTTCGGTCGAAGCCGCGATTAGTGTCGGAGGCAATGACGAGGCGGATGCTTCCCGGTATAGTGCGGGAACGGAGATCACCCAACGACAGATCGAAAATCTAGCTGACGATCCCCGCGATCTGGAACGGGTGCTGCGAAGCATTGCGGGCAAGTCCATAACCGGCGAGCAGATGCAGATAACCGTTGACGGTGTGCCTGGCGCCCCGCTTCCACCCAGACAGGTGATCGAACATATACGTGTAAATCAAAATATCTATTCGGCCCAGTACAAAGGCCCGACGGGTGGTGGCATCGAGATATTTACGCGTTCAAACGTCGATAAATTTCGGGGCAGTATCGGCCTGAATTTTGCCGATTCGCATTTTAACGCGGCCGATCCGTTTTTGGGACGGCGTGTGCCCTTTCAGGCTCGAAGCTACAGCTTTGTTTTCTCAGGTCCGATCAACAAGCGGACATCGTTCGTCCTTAACGTAAATCGCGACGAAGCCGATTCGAGCGCTGTGATAAATGCCCTTACTTTAGATTCCGATCTGCGGCCGGTCAGTTTAAATGAGACGATTCCGAGTCCGACGCGCTTTAAGAGTTTTAGTCTCACGGTCAACTCCGATCTGAACAAGGGCCGCAAGATATCCATGCTTTACTATTCGGCCTTTACAAACGGCCAAGGACAAAATGCCGGGGGACTGATGCTGCCTGACCGGGCGGACGAGACGTCCAATAAATACCATTTCTTTCGCATCGCCGACACTTATCTAATAGGAACGAACCTTGTCAGCCAGACACGTTTTTCGATTGACCATACGGCGTTCGCGGTTTTTGGAAACGGCGATGGTCCCGCGATCAATGTGCTGGATTCATTCTTCGGCGGCAGTTCGCCAAACAATAATTCCGATGGAACACTCAATTTCAGCCTTTCCAATGACACTGTGTGGCAAAAAGGCAAATTTGAACTTGGCTTCGGCGCACGTGTCAGGGGACAGCGTGTAAACCGGTCGTCAAGATCGAACTTTGGCGGGATCTTCTCATTTAGCGGCCGGTTCGCTCCCGTGCTGGATGCAAACGATATCCCCGTAACGGATGATAACGGCGACTTTTCGTACGCACAGATCGACAGCCTAGAAAGTTACCGGCGGACGCTGCGTTTTCGCCAGCTTGGATATACCAACCAGCAGACGCGCGAACTTGGCGGCGGAGCCAGCCAGTTCTCGATCTCTGCGGGCGATTCGGATATCTCCGCCAGCCAATACGATATCGGACTCTATCTGCAAAGCAACTATAAGATAGGCCGATCGCTGGCAGCCATCTTCGGGATTCGGTATGACAACCAGACGAACATATCTAGCAATCTTGATGTTGCTCCTCGATTTGGCCTGGTCTGGGCGCCGCAGAATGACGCAAAGAAGGGCCGGCTTCGGTCCTTGCCGCGCATAAGCGGCGGCATAGGCTTGTTCTATACGAGATATGCCTCCACGAATATCCTCAATATACTTCTGGCTAATGATCCGGGTAGATCTCAATATCTGACAAATGTACCTCAGATTCTAGATATCTTTCCGTTGGTACCGACTATTGAGTTGCTTCAGCAATCCTCATTGCCGCGAAGTCGAAGGCTTATTGAAACAGGCTTTCGCACCCCGCTTGAACTTTTGTTCAACATAAACGCGGTCAAGAATCTGCCGGGTGGATTTTCTGTCAATTTAACTTTTGTGAGATCCAGAATCTCCCGCTTTTCAGTTACGAGGAATATAAATGCGCCGCTGGCCGGATCATTCGACCCGCAAAATCCGCAGATTGCGGACTATCCCTTCGGATACGTTGGGAACATTTACGCAACCGGATCGAAAGGGAAAAGCAACCTGACCAGATTCGCGGCTGTGCTTAATCTTCCTGAAAAACATGTGTCGGGTAATATCCGTTACAGTTTTTTAAGCTCGAAAAATGATTACTCGGCAGGAAGCGGCTCGCCGTTCGATCCTTACGATTTTGGAAGCGAATACGGATCCGCGCCGAACGACGGCGTTCACAATTTAAGCGGCTTCTTTCAAAGACGCATGCCTTTCGGATTTGTTTTTGAAGGTGATTTTTCCATCAGCTCGGGGACGAGATTCAATATTATAACCGGCCGCGACACTAATGGTGATGGCATCTTTGACGAGCGTCCCGCATTCGCCGACGATCTAAATAAACCAGGACTAATAACCACAGAATACGGCATCCTTGACCCCGATCCGGCCGCAACCGGCACTTCAGTCCCGCGCAATCTCGGACGCGGGCCGGTCAGGTTCGCTTTTAATTCGGGGGTTTCGAAAACATTTGGATTCGGCGCAGACAAGAGCCGCAAACAGCCGCCCAAACGCACGCTGCGGTTCAGCGTTCGGGGCATCAACATTTTTAACGTTCTCAATAAGAGTAACCCTGTCGGCAATATGTCGTCACCAAATTTTCTCCGTTCACTGTCCGTCGGAACCGCTGACGGCATGACAATCATTAACGGAATAGCGATCAATAGTCTGGCTGGACGAAGCATGAGCTTCGGGCTGACCTTTAGTTTCTAATTGACGGGCACGTCGTCCGTCGACAATCGGCGGGCGAGATCGCCGCTCGGGACCTCAAGACGCAGGTCAAGATCCGTGAACCGGGCCGGAATTGGCAAGTGTAAGACGAATATTTTGGGAGAAAGGGCTCAACATTTTTCTTTCAACCGCTGGGCGAATCGACTTCAGTCTCCCTCGAAGCGATAGCGGAGGATAAATTTCGGATCGAAGGTCTAGTTGTGTTTACATTCGACGCCACGAAAACTATGACTATAAAGCGGCGCAACGGGGCGAGAATACTTACCAAGGAAAATAACTGTCGACTAGGCGTGAGGCAGAATCGCCTATCATCTCAGACAACGGGATCGGCGATATTCTCACATCTAGCGCGCCATCCTCGTAACTTTTTCCGAACTATCGTCTACGCCGAACCGTTATTCACGTAGATAAGACCTACAAAACCATTATGAAGAAAGTAACAATCGTCTCGCTTCTTGCCCTGCTTTTTTGTTCGGCCTACGCGCACGGCCAATCTAATGCGCCCGCTACGGAGAAGGACTTTGTTGCGTCATACGATGCATACATCCGGAAGACGATGGAGCGGCTGCCGGATATACCGGCGTTTGCGGTCGTCGTGATCAAGGACGATCGGCCGATTTTTGTCCGCGCGTACGGGATGGCGGACAGGGAGGCGGGGGTGAAGGCGGATGCGGACACGCTGTTTTACATTGCTTCGTCAACCAAATCTTTTACGGCGATGTCGGCAGCGCTGCTCGATCGCGAGGGGAAGATAAAACTCGATGATCCGATCTCGAAGTACACGACGGGCATCACTTTCAAGAATCAGCTGCCGGATAAGATCACGGTCCGCGATCTGCTCACCCACACAAGCGGTTTGCGGAACGAGGTGCTCGTGATGCGGTTGGCTTTCACCGGTCAGGTGGATCCGGCGGACATCAGGCGCGTTTTTGCCGATGCGACAACTTTCACCGATGCGAGATACGGCAAGTACAACTATGACAACCTCGGGTACAACATCTACGGCCTGCTGCTGCAGAATCAACTGAAAATGAAATGGCAGGACCTGCTGCAAGAGAAGATGTTCGACCCGTTGGGCATGAAACACACGACGGCTTATGTTTCCAACGCCCGCGGTAAGAAATGGAAGTTTGCAGCCCCGTACATTTTCGACGCTGCGGCCGGCAGGGTCGGGCGGTCGCCGGTCGCCAAGACCGACAACAATATGCAATCGGCCGGTGGCATGTTCGCGAGCGTCTCCGATATCGGCAGATGGCTGAACATGAACATGAACGACGGGAAGCTCGGCGGAAAACAGGTGATCCCGGCGGAGATCGTGCAGGCGGTCCACACCGGCTACACACCCACGACGCGGGGGGGCGAGCCGTTTCTTGGGGATGGTCAATACGGGTTGGGCTGGCAGATCGGGAAGTATCGGGACGAGAAAGTGATCTATCATCACGGCGGGTTTCCCGGCTACGCGAGCCACATTTCCTATCTGCCGGAAAAGAAGATCGCCATAGCCGTTTTGGTGAACGGTGACATCGCGGCCGCAAAGTCCGGCCACATTTTGGCCACTTACGGATACGACTGGTGGCTGAAAACGCATGATCTTGAGCAGAATTATGAAAAGCAGTTGAGCGATACGGTGGAGAACTACGCGAAGTGGAAAACGATAAGACAGACCGAAGCAGCCGAACGAGCCAAACGGACCTCGCAGCTAACGCGGCCGCTAGCCGATTATGCAGGAACGTATAAAAACGAGATCTTCGGCACGATGGAGATCACAGTTGTCGGCAACAGTCTCGCGGTCAGAAGGGGCAACCTGAATGCTATCGGCACCCCGTTCACCGAAAAGGAAACAATTCGAGTGGAAATGGTGCCTGGTCAGGGCGAGGTGATCAAGTTCGAGCAAAATGGCGCCGGTAAGATCGCGTCGCTCACCTTCGCGCGAGTCTCGTGGGAGAAGGCATTGCGGTAGTTTCAAAATAGGAGCCTCTGCTTTCGTGCAATTGCCGAATCGCGCCACTTCCTGGGAGGGGAGAAGCGATGGGCCCAACCATGATCGGCGGCGCGGAACCGGGCGCTCTTGGCTTCATCTGTCAATTGCGAGGGATCGTCCGACGGTCAGTTCGGGTATCTTGTAGCAACGGCTCAGAAGATCGGGTTTGCTCTGGATAGCGTTGTTGTACAGCAGCGGTATCAGCCGTGGATCCTGCATGGAAATGAAGACGCCCTGTTTTCCATAAACGAGGTATATAGCGCCGAACAATTCCGAACCGACGAAATAGACCGGTGAAACATAGCCGGCGAGCCAAAACTGGCCGATCTCATTATCCATTTCTGTTGAAGTAAGCTCGCCCGCATGCGCACGGTCTAGGACTAAGACGAAACGGTTGAAAAGGTCCGTTTCTTCGGATGTATATCTCTGCCACCATTTACCTATTTCCAACGTGTCGAACGAAGAGGCTCTCGAACTGTCGATCGCGGGAACACAGCCGCCGGTGTAATTATTGATGAATTTGGTGGCCGTTCCTTCTCCTATGAACGAGGACAGAAATCTGTACGCGGGCGAATTGAAGGAATCGAGATGCGATGGAGGGGACGAGTTGACTCCCAGGTGGTGTGATTCGTGAGATATCGTCAGAAGCAGCTTTTCCAGCAGGATATTGCCGCTGGCATCGCGCGGGAGCTGAAAAAAATCATATCCCTGAACAGTATCTATTGCGAAGGCTCGACTACCTCCATTCGGGTGGATCGGAACGTAGAAATCCGGTATAAGCCAATCGGGCGGCAGCCAGCTCTGTGCAAAGGCCACTGATCGCCTGATCAACTTCTTCAGATCGGCCTTACGAAGCTGACGAATATTGCGGCCGAACAGATCAGGATCGGTGTAGAATTTCTTCCAGAAAGGAAGCATTTGATCCGCGCGCTCATTTTCGCCCACAGAATATTCATCTTCAAACCGGAGACTCAGGATCATTCTCTTAAAGACAGAGGGATGAAGGTGGTTTGGCCGCCACGAACGGTTATAGTGTCTGAACATCGCCTTGTAAGGTTTGGTCTTTAGCACAGAGTCGAGCATTGACGACGCCTTCTCCTTCGACACGCCCTTTTTCATGGATGCAAGCACATCAAATATGCCCTTGCACGCAGACACATCAACCTCAATCTTTTGACCCCGGGAAACGTTCGGAACGATAAAGAGAGACAGCAGCAAAAGTAGCATCGACACTCGGCGGTTCAAAAAAGCGTCAGATCTAAAAAGGTACTTGTGTCGGCTCATATTTCTATTCAACTCGGCATCTTCCAAACGCCTTTCGCTATACAATGAAAACACCACCGGGGAATATTTCGTGACACTTGATTGGGATCCTATCGGCTCCGAGCATTGAATACTAGAACACCGCACACCGCCGGAAAAGCTTCGCGACTGGCAGGACTATTATAACGAACTCGGGCCCCACGGATCTCTTGACGGCAAAACGCCGTGGGAAGAATGGAACGCATTGGCCATGAAAAAGCCGTACCAAGACGAAATCGGAGCCGCCTTTGACGAATCGAAAGAACGGCTCCGGTTGCAAACTATCGCGATGATTTATGCTTTCAAGATCTGCAATGATGTCTGTGACCCGCACATCTACTCGATATCGGCACAACGTTGACGAACGTAATCTTTCACTGCCGAGCGTAGCTGTACCTTAATTTTGCTATTTTTCGTCGATAAAATCGCTTCGGGGTTTGTGCAGGCCGCATTAATAAGCTGATCAACGACTCCCTAAACGACTCGCACTTGCGCCGATAGGTAGATATTATGACTGGTACGCTTTGATTCGCAACGAGCGTCGGAGGCATGCGGTCAGTTGGCTTATAGAATGAGGAAACAGCTGAACCCTTCAGCTTTTCCAAGCGTGATATCGCGAACGACATAAACAGAATCTACTAAAATCAATCATTCTTATTCTCCCCGTAAGGGGCGAACGTAACCTGTAGTTGAGCGAAGCGAAAACGAAAGGCGTAGTAAGTATACACTTAAACAATCCCATATCCGTCAGCATAAATTTAGATTGGGGCACCTAACGATCGCCTATATCCTTTAATCAAAGTGCCACATAAATTTTTACATCACCGAAAGCTGAGGCAATATTATTGATAAAGAATGAGTGCCTCGGCGCGGTTTAAGATAGTTTGCGAGTTTCCAATTGCCACATCATTTCAACCACTTGTTCGGAAGAATAGCCCTTCTACCAAAATTAAATTGCTTGAATCTAAAAGTCGTATAGAGTGATCACACGATGAATTTCTCCAACACGGCTTCCCTGATAAATTTCCTTGCGTTTGTAATCGGCACCTCTTTCTTGTGCCACCCGCGAGCCATGGGCTACCGGCCAAGTCCCATTCGTTTTAGGAGGTCGGCAAATCGGGGGTCGGTGCGAAGCGAGGCAAATTGCGGACCCGGAAACAGGACCATTTCACCGCTCCGATCGCGGCAGGCCTTTTCGAGGTATTCGAAGGCTTCATCCTTTTGTCCGAGCAAGGTGTAATACCACGCGGTGCCAATGAATGAGATGTGATCCCCGCGCTTTTCTTTGGCGCGCAGTTTCCTTATCTCCTCTCGATAAAGCTCCTTTAGGCCCCGCTTCGACGCAGACCTATGATAGGCGGCGACCTTTTCCGGGGTCTGCCCGTTCAACTCCATAAGTCTAACAATTTGCTCTATCGCCGCCCGCTCATTGCCCATATTCTGGTAGGCGATCGCGCGGTGTTCGTAGGCCATCGCAAAATTCGGGTCAAGCTCCAGGGTGCCGGCCCAATGCTGAAAGGCTTCATCCACACGGCCCGCCATGTAAAGTACATTGGCCTTGTCGGTGCTGATAACCAGGTTGAGCGGGTCTAGTTCGGCGGCGCGTTCGATCGAGGTCAGCGCCTCATCATACCGTTCCATTATCACGAAGAAAAAAGCTCGTACGTGATGCGCCCTGGCATAGCGCGGATTAAGTTCGATCGCGGTTTTGATCTCCCGCTCGGCTTCCGGCCAATTCCATTCCAGTTCATAAACATTTGCCAGCGCGGTATGCGCCTCGGCAAGCGAATTATCCAATTCGAGGGCCCTGAGGCCGGCGGCCTTCGCCTTCGGCACCACGTCCTTGGCGGCAAACGGAACGTGCCAGACCCCCTGCACATAGCTTTCTGCCAGGCCTGCGTAGGCCAACGCGTAGTTTTGATCCAGGGCGATCGCCTGCCGGTAAAGGTCTATGCTTTGGCGTATCCCGTCCGCGGTGCGTTTGTTCCAGTAGTAGCGGCCTTTCAGATAAGACTGGTATGCACCGCCGTTCATCGTGCTGCCCCTGGTCTCGCCACAGAGCTCGGCGCGGAGCTCGTGCGCAACGTTGCAGGCGATGGTGGCCTGCAGTTCGTAGGCGCTGGCAAGCGAGCGCTCGAAGTTCTGGCTGGTCCATAGAACGCGGCCGTTAGCAGTGCTGATCAGCCGCATATTGATGCTCAGAATGTCACCGCGTTTCTGAACCCCGCCTTCCAGTACGGCATCGACGTTCAACCGTTTTTTGATCTCCCGGGGATCGAGCTCAACTCCTTTTAATGCAAAGGTCGAACCGCGCGAAATTACCGCCAGCTCGTCGATCCGCGACAATTCCGTGATGATGCTCTCGGTTACACCATCGCTGAAATACTCGTTTGCCTTATCGCCCGTCAGATTCTTCAACGGCAAAACCGCTATCGAACGCACAAGTGCCGGGGCCTCAACGGAATCGATCGGCTGCGCCTCGCCGTGACGCGGAAAATAAATGTACAAGCCGGCCATGACCAGAATGGTCAAGACGGCGAAGGCAACTGAAGGATAGACCTGTCGGTTTTTCAACTGTGACCTAACGGTCCGGCCATTGCTCATCGCAGCCGCGGTCGCGTTCAAACCGTTACTCCCGTTATTCGCCCCGTTTTTCTTTCCAGACTCATCAACCGCGATCGTACCGATAAATCTATAACCGCTTCCGTAGCGCGTTTCGATGAACCGTGCCGGTCTTTTCTCATCCTGCAGCGCCTTTCGGATGGAACCGATGCATTTTCTCAGCGCATCGTCATATACATCGCTGCCTTCCCAAAAGGTATCGAGGAGTTCGTTGCGGCTGACTACGCGCTCACGATTCTCGATCAGGAAATTAAGGACCTGGAACGGACGTTTTGCAAGGTGGACCTCGGAGCTGTTTCGCAGCAGGACCTGCGATTCGATCTCAATCCGAAAATCCGCAAATACAACGTTCTTGTGTCCGTTTCCGTTTCCCGTCATTTCCAAACTCACTTTCCGATGAGATTTCCCTTTTATTTCCGTTTTTTCTCCAGTTTCAGAGCTTCGCCTTGAACTAGACTCGTCTCAAACCTTTTATCCGTGTCGTGAATTATAAACCGATTTGCGACCGTTCCAAAAACTTTTTTTCGGGAAATTTACACAAAGGTCAAAGGAAGCGGACCCAGCCGATCCAAACACAGGTTACAGGGAGGTTTGCGCTCCATTGATCATTCAATTCAAGAGTACGCAGGGAGTAGTATATGAAAAGCTGGAGAAAGATCGTCTTTGTAATGAGTGTCAGGTCCCGGGCTGCGATCGCGCTGGCATTGGTTACCGTGGCGGGGTTCTGCGTCGTAAAATTTACGACCCATGCCTCAAAAAAGCAGGCAGTCGTTGCCGCACCTGCACGTTTTTCGAAAAATGAGAATATTCTGACCGTTAAGGGGTTTGAATTTTCGCCCGCCCCCGCGGACAGGGATCTGAGAATGTCGGTGATGAGCGCGGATCTCTTAGAACCGCGCCTGCTCACTTATAACGCTTCGACAAACAACCTGATCATTTCTTCCGGACGCCCCGCCAAACTTGAATTGTTTTCCGCCAAAAGCCGTAGTGAATTCGGCCTGGACCAACACTATTTCGATCGCGACGAACCCCGGAGCATCGCGGCCGCGCGCAAGAAGAATGCCCGCTTTGCTCCCGGTGAGATGTTCCTGGGTCTGGGTAAAGGAAGAATACTGCGCGTGCCGGCCGGCGGTGTGGAAACGACGACGATTAAACTTCCCGATGAGAGTTCGGCCGTTGAAGGAGGTTTGATCGTGGACGACACGGACGCTTTCGGAGGCGACCTGATAGCGGCAACCGGGACCGGCAGGATCTGGCGGATCGACAACTCAGGCAATATTGATCTGCTCCTCGATCTTAGGACGTCCGTAAGGGGTCTCTCGATAACTCCGTCCGATCAGAACCGCTACGGCTGGCTGGCGGGGAAATTGCTGGCCGGGGCGCCTGATCAGGGAGGAGTTTATGCGGTTGACGCAGATGGCAAATTTGTATTTTTTCCATTGAATATCAACGTGCGCGACATCGATCTTATAAGACCCAACGAGAATCTCTTCGCGATCTCCATCCGGGCCGGAAAATTGCTGAGCGTTGAATCGAAAGTGATTGCAGACCTGGCTGGCGACTTTCTAATCACCCCTGATGGTTCGAGGGAGTTACACGTCTTGCGCTGGAATGGCGCGAACTTCCAATCCACAAAATTGAGGGTCGAAGAAGAGATCGGCCAGGCTGATTTCGCGCCGCTCTCCCTCACCGAAACTGGCGGATGTATTACATCGGTGACACCGGCCGAGAAAGTTTTTCAATGGCAAGGCGGAAAAGGAAGCTTCGATGTGACCGCGCCCGTCGACTGTAACTGGTCCGCCGCGAGCAACTCGCCGTGGCTGGAGATCGTGTCCGGTGCAAGCGGTACAGGAAACGGGATTGTTATTTATTCGGCCGGAAAGAACTCGCTAAGCACCTTGAGAGACGCGAATATTACCGTCGATGGGATGACCCACAGGGTCAGGCAATCGAGAAAAGCCCAGCTCCAGTGCAGGTTAAGCTTCGATCCACCGAACCCGACCGCCTTGCCGGCAACCGGCGGGAGCGGCGTTATCAACATAACCGGGAGTACTGACTGCGCCTGGGAAGCGGTCGCCGACAGCCCATGGCTGACGATAAACGGCAACCGGTTTGGAAGCGGAAACGGCAGCATCTGGTTCACTGCATCGGCTAATTTCGGACCGCCGCGCCAGACTTCTATCTTCTTCGGACGGGACGAGGGGTCGGTTGCAATTGACCAGTCACCGAATCTACCGCCAACCGCGAATGCAGGGTCGGATCAAACGATCGTCCTGCCCAGCGGCGCAAGCCTGAGCGGCACGGCAATGGACGACGGCGTGGGCAATGCCGTAACGGTCTCGTGGACCAAGGTAAGCGGGCCTGAGTCGGTAATTTTCAGCGGCACGCAGTCACTGGTAAACACCGCACTCTTTGCCGCGCCGGGGATATATGTTCTTCGGTTGACCGCGAGCGATGGTTATTTGACCGGATCGGACGATGTCCTAATTACGGTCAATGACGATCCTGTTCCGCCACCGCCCGATCCCGCGACGATCGCGCCGCCGATTCGTCAAAGCGTCGCAACCAACCCGTTTGACTCGACAAAATTCCTCTATAGCGGACCGGCCGCGATCCAAACCGGAGTCGTACCCGGAACGATCAAGGAAGAGCGTGTCGCAGTGTTGAGAGGGCGCGTGGTGAACAGGGCGGGAGCGCCTGTGCCGAAGGTAAGGATCTCGATCCTCGACCGTCCTGAATTCGGCGAAACCCGTACTCGCGCTGACGGCAAATTCGACCTGGTTGTTAACGGCGGCGGCGCCCTTACCGTCAAATACGAGAAGGCGGGTTACATCCCTGTCCAGCGCGATGAGAAAGCCGAGTGGCAGGATTATGAGACGACGGAAGATGTCGTTATTTCCTCCCACGACGGCAGTGTTTCGTTTATCGATCTGGGTTCCGCCGCCCCGATCCAGGTCGCCGAGGGTACGTCCATCACGGATGCCGGCGGCACCCGGCGGTCGCGGCTCTTTTTCAAGCAAGGCACATCGGCAACCATGAGCCTGCCGGGCGGTTCGACCCAACCGCTCACGCTTATGAACGTTCGCTCGACCGAATTTACCGTCGGTCCGAGCGGACCGGAAACGATGCCGGGCGATTTGCCCTCGCTTAGCGCCTACACCTACGCCTCGGAGTACAGCGTGGACGAAGCCGTCGCGGCCAACGCGACCGGGATAACCTTTTCCCAGCCGGTCGTACAGTACAACGAAAACTTTTTGAACTTTCCGGTGGGAACGAATATCCCCTCCGGATCTTATGACCGGGAATCCGGGATTTGGGTTCCGGCAGCCAACGGGAAGGTCGTAAAGGTCCTTTCGATCACCGCGAATGCCGCCGATCTTGATCTCACCGGAAGCGGGACGCCGGCTACCGACCCTGAATATGCCGCGCTGGGGATCGACCTGGCGGAGCGGCAGCAGTTAGCGACGCTCTACGTGGTGAATCAAAGCCTCTGGCGTGTACCGGTCGTTCATTTTTCGGCCTGGGATTCCAACTGGGGCTTTGGGCCGCCACCGACCGCAGGTCCGACCAACGGGGGTTCGGCAAGCGGCGGCAGTTCGTCAAACGATGGCCCGGCCGGTGGCGGCCCGAATGGGTCGTGCGAGAGAAAGCGGTGTATTCTCGGTATCGAGGATCAGCGTCTGAGCGAGGAGATCGCCCTCGTCGGCACGCCGTTCTTCCTCAGATACGACAGCACCCGGCCGCGAGGAAACGTCAGCAATTACACGGCCCGGATCCCGCTCAACGGGCCGACCCTGCCCGGGCCCGTCAAGCGCGTCGAGATGAAGGTGACGATTGCCGGGCAGATGCATGAGTTTACTTTCCCGGCGCTGCCGGACCAGATCACGACTTTTACGTGGAACGGCAAAGATGCATTCGGCCGCGATATTCAAGGGCAGCAGGAGGCCATCATCGATACCAGCAATGTCTATGACGGCGTTTACCAGAACACCCCGACCTTTGGTTATTCCGGCAACGGCGTCCCGATCACCGGCAATCTCACGCGCCAGGAGATCAATGTTCATCGCATCCAGAGGGTAATGCTCGGATCAAATACCGCCCCCCCGGAATCGCTCGGCGGCTGGAGCTTGAGCGAGCACCATTCATACGATCCCATCGGCCAGAAGCTCTATGAGGGCAATGGCGCCCAACGTACTATTCAAACCGTCGCCAATGGGATCGATACCTTTAGCGGCGGGCTTACCGGCTACCTGGACGGCCCTATCGATCAAGCGCGATTTAACCGGCCGGCCGGCATCACTACAGCACCGGACGGCACTATCTATGTGGCCGACTCCAATAATCAACGCGTTCGAAAGATCGCGCCGGATGGCACGGTTTCCACCTTTGCGGGAAATGGAGGCGGGTGTAATC
>Ga0193752_1001976_pt1 | contig 16129 bp, 12 predicted proteins | sample H1c1metaG_FD_144924 | JGI IMG/M metagenome (GOLD analysis project Ga0193752, IMG submission 144924) | Soil microbial communities from a riparian zone of the East river system, Colorado, United States - H1c1 | ecosystem: Environmental > Terrestrial > Soil > Riparian zone | place: USA: East River... | reverse complement strand
CGTTCCCACATCAGCGCTTTCTGGACTTCCGTGTAATAGATCCGTGGTCTTTGCTTCATCTGCAACACTCCTTCCGCTTACGCAGTGTCTAGTGTGTTGCATCCACCGGTTGAATCCACAAACGACTGATGCCATTCATCGCCTATCCCATATAGCAAAGTTATCACTCCAGCAAAAATTGATTGCATAGGAAGTGCTCGTACCCAAGCCGCTAGTGCCCAGTGCCAACTCCAAGCGAGGAGCGCATACGCGGGAATATGCAACGCGTTCTGGATAGATGGCGGCATCCAATAGAATAAGCTGAATAGTGCGGGATCGTCCGGATGGGACATACCAGGTAGCGACGACAGCCAATAAAGTGCGGCCATCAACATCAAGGGGAAAATTACCTGAGATTTGTTTGGCGCAATACGCCCGTAACGTGCTGCCAGTGAAAAAAGCATTTTTTGAATTGTGTCGAAGGCCTGCAAACAGCGGCTATCCTAACACCGGCAACGCAAACGGCTCTCGGTCTTGGCCCGAACATCCATGAGAGATGGGTCATGCGCCGGCATCGGCGGCAATCGATGCGCAAGCCCTCGCGCACAGGTACACGCCGACAACTTTTTGGAGCGCTGTGGCCAAGCGCGACCACGATAGAACGAACTGGATTCATGAAGGCGTGAACTTACGTCCCGCTGCGCCGCCTAATCTACTAATTTTGTATTAAATCAACTGCTTATTCAATATGTTGCGATTTTAAACCAAACAAAACACTATAGGTTGTGGGTTTGTTTGCAAAATGGGGTAAAATGTCACACGCCCTTGGATGGGTGCTCGTATAGAGAAAAAAGTGTTTAAAAACAAATACTTACACGTATTGGCTGCGGCTATGCCATACCCGATGGGGGAGCGATGAGCGCTGTTATGGATACACCCGCGACGGAGCCGATGTTGCCGCTAGACGCAGCCGTGGAGCATATTGCAAAGGTCTACGGCGAACCGATGCTGGAGATGCCGCATGATCTCTACATTCCGCCGGACGCGCTGGAGATTTTTCTCGAACAGTTTGAAGGGCCGCTGGATCTGCTGCTCTATTTGATCCGCAAAGAGAACATCAGCGTTCTTGATATTCCGATGGCCAAGCTGACGGCGCAGTATCTCGAATATGTCGAGTTGATGCGTACCAATAAACTTGAGCTGGCGGCGGAATATCTGCTGATGGCGGCGATGATGATCGAGATCAAATCGCGCATGCTGCTGCCGCGGCCGCCGGGTGCTTCGACGCTGGAAGAAGATCCACGCGCGGAACTGGTGCGCCGGCTGCTCGAATATGAGCAGATGAAAAAAGCCTCGCAGCGCATGAACGAAATTCCAGTCGCTGAACGCGACTATTCACTGGTGAACGTGCTGTTCGAGCGCGATGCCGCGATTCCACCGGAGGTGACCCCAATCGATTTGAAGCTGGCGTGGCTCACCATACTTAATCGCGCCAAGGTCCACCGCCATCACAAAATCACGCGCGAGCAGTTGTCGGTGCGTGCGCACATGACGCGTATTTTGCGCCGGCTGCAGGATGCCGAGTTCGTGGAATTCACGCAGCTTTTTTCGCCGCGGGAAGGCTTGCCGGTGCTGGTGGTAACGTTCATCGCGCTGCTGGAACTGGCGCGCGAAGCGCTGGTGAAGATCACGCAGGAACAGGCTTACGCGACGATTTATGTAAAACTCAGCAGTACCGAATCCAGGGTGACGCATGAATAAAAAAAATGAACAAAAAGAAATAGTTATAGAGGATTCTGGCGAGATGTCCGCATCTGCTGAATCCGCGGCGCACGCCGTTGCGGCTGAAGCGGAAGAGGCATTGTATGAGGTGGAGGCGGTAGCAGCAGACGCCGCAACGAATGACGTGGTAGACGCAGACGACTTGGAGACACATGACGCTGCCGCCGGCAACGTGTCCGCGCTGGACATTGATCTCGTAAAGCGCGTGCTGGAAACGGCGTTGCTGACCAGCCCCGAACCACTGTCGCTGAATGAAATGAAGCGCATGTTCCCGCGCGGCGAAACCAACAACGAACTGATGCGCAAGCTGCTCGACGAAATCCGTAGCGAATGGGAAGGGCGCGGTGTTGAATTGGTCAACGTCGCTTCGGGCTGGCGTTTTCGCTCAAGGCCGGACCTGCAACGTTATCTCGATAAGCTCAATCCGCAAAAAGCGCCGAAATACTCGCGTGCGGTGATGGAAACGCTGGCGATCATCGCCTACCGGCAACCGGTGACGCGCGGCGACATTGAGGATATCCGCGGCGTGGTGGTCACCAGCAATATCATCAAAACGCTTGAGGCGCGCGGCTGGATCGATGTCATCGGCCATCGTGAAGTGCCGGGCCGACCGGCAATTTACGCCACCACCAAGCAGTTCCTGGATGATCTCAGTCTGCGCTCGCTCGAAGAATTGCTGCCGCTGGATGATCTGGGCGCGCTGGTGGAATCCAGTGGTGCAGCACAGTTGGAAATGAACATGCCGGAGCGCAGCAGCGCGTCAGCAGTTTTCGTCGGCGAGGGTTTGATGGATGATAGTGACGACGCAGACCTGGATGACGCGGTGGTTGTGAGCGGCAGCCCGGACACGGAAACGCCGCCGCCTTCGCAGTTGCACTAGGCGAACGCGCTTCGCCCCTGACGCTGGCGTGTGCCGCCGTCACTTGCCGGCACAGCTTAATGCGTGTGCCGCGCGATAGACCTGAAAATATCCGATTCGGTGATGATGCCGACGACCGTATCGTCGCCATTGACTACGGGCAGCCCTCCGATGTGATGGTTGGCCATCAATAATGCCGCTTCGTCCAGCGGCATATCGGGCGTCGCCGTGACTACATCGCGGCGCATGACGTCCTCGACTTCTATGGCACAGTGCAAATAGTGTGTGGCGGCAAGCAGCAGATCACGCTCGGCCAGAATACCGACCAGATGCCCATGCTTGTCCAGCACCGGTAAATGACGCAGCGTATGGTGTTCCATGACGTCAAAAGCGCTTTTGTAATCGTCGTGCGCGTGTATAACAATGGGATGAGTGCTCATGCAATCGCGGACCAACATGATGTCCTCCATTTCACGGGAATGAGAGAGCGGGTATCACCAAGCCCCAAGCGGACGTGCCAGGGTTTAATTTAGCGCAACCAGTTGTCAGTCAAAATAAAAATACTTTTAAAAACAAATACTTACAAACATATAATTGTGGAGCATCATTCTTTATGTGTTTGATGTTCGCTGGGCACGCATCATAAAAGGATGAAGGATGCTTTTATTTGAGTGTGCAAGCGCGTGGGAGTTCATGAGTTTTTGCCGTCGTCCCACTTCAAAGTGGGTGTCGATGATACGTCGCGCCAAATTGTTTTCAGCCGGCGCGAGTCGCGTCACGCGGCTGCTATGATGTTGCTGCTGTGACAATCACCATTCAATCTGCTGCGCGCTGGTACGACAACAACATACGCGAACTCGCGCGCGAGATGCGCTGGTCGTATTTGCCGCCGATGATGGTGTACTTGGCGGCCGGTATTTCCGGACTGACGGCCATCGTTGGCGCCTTTTTTATCAAGGATCACCTCGATCTGAGCGCCGAGTTTCTTGCCGCACTGGGCTTCTGGGCAGGTATCCCGTACGCGATCAAAATGCCGATTGGTCATATCACCGATTTAATCTGGCGCTGGAAAGGATTGCTGGTGTATCTCGGCGCGAGCCTGATCGCTGTAAGTCTGCTGATCATGGTAGGGCTGATCGGCTATCGCGAAGCCATGGCGGGGGTGATGCCGGTCAAAACCTGGTTCGTGTTGACGGTGCTGCTGTCGCCCATCGGTTATGTGATTCAGGACGTGGTGGCAGACGCGATGACGGTCGAGGCCGTGCCCAAGTTCGATGAGTCGGGCCAGCCCCTATCCGAAGCACAGCAAAAGCTCATGCACACGACCATGCAGACGCTGGGGCGCGTGGCCATCATCGGCGGCACAGTGCTGGTGGCGCTGGTGAACATTGTCGTGTTTGCCGATACCGAAGGATTGCCTAAGGCAGCCAAAGCGCTGATCTATCTTAAGCTCTACCAATGGGCGCTGGTGATCCCTGCAGTGTCGGTGCTGGGCGTGGTGCTGGCTTCGGCGCTGCGTGCACGTGCGCGCCGTCGTCTGCGCAGTGCCGGCGCAAGCGCGCAGGTGATTCACAAAGCCCTGGACGAGCATTCGGACAAGACTTCGCCGAACTGGTGGATTCTCGGCGGCAGCCTCGCGTTCGTGGCGTTTACACTCGTCATGGGATTCAGTGACATCAAACTGAAGCAGGAGATCGTGTTCGCGGGATCGATGGCGATTTTAATTTTCCTGATTGTGCGGCTCACACGCGAGCTCGCGCCTGATTTGCGCGCGACGCTGGTCGGCACTGCAGGTGTGATTTTTGTATTTCGCGCCGCGCCTGATCTCGGTCCCGGCGTGTCCTGGTGGATGATCGACGTGCTGCGATTTGACGAGCAATTTCTGTCCACATTGGGATTGATCGGCAACGTGCTGACGTTGTTTGGTATTTTTATTTTCCGGCGCTTTATGGCTGATCATTCGATTGCGTACGTCATCGGTTTTTTGACGCTATGTAGCTTAGTGCTATCGGCGCCGACCATCGGTATGTATTACGGCCTGCACCAATGGACCTCCGCGATGACCGGCGGTGTGGTGGACGCGCGCACCATTGCACTGGTGGACACCTCACTTTCTGCGCCACTGGGGCAGGTTGCGATGATTCCGATGCTGGCCTGGATTGCGCGCTCGGCGCCGGCCAATCTCAAGGCGACCTATTTCGCGATCATGGCATCTTTCACCAATCTCGCACTGTCGGCGGCGCAATTGGGCGCGAAATATCTGAATCAGATGTATGTCGTATCACGCGAAGTGCGCGCGCCTGATGGGGCGATCACGGTTGCGCAGGATTACAGTCAGTTGGGCGATCTGATGATTGTGGGCACGGTCATTGGCGTAGGCATGCCATTTGCAGCCATCATGCTGGCGCGCATCAGCCGGTTCAAAAGCGCGTAAACCCCGTTCGGCAAAAAATGATCCTGCGCATTTAATCATCACACTTTTCCTACGTTCATACGCGGGCGTATCTGATAACGCCGATATTGGATCACGCACATGATCCTATGATGCGTAGCATGGTTGCACGTTAAGACAGCCGGTAACAGCCGGTATTAATCAGACCAGCTTAGTTATTCTTTGCCATAAAACCATGGCCGACCAGCGACACCGTTCGCTGTCGTTGACGCATATGCGTTGATGCGGCGTGCGAAAAGCGTTTCGAAATTCCTGACTTCGATATCCCGATAGCCGCCTTTTGGCAGGTCAGAGCTTTGGGAATCTGATGCGGCTGACCATAAGCGAGCCGGAAACTGCGAATACCAACACTATCGGATGAAGTATAAAGCCGGCAATGTCGACCTTCCCGAACCATAACGAATCACCCAACGCTCCCTGTGCAGCAGCAACGAACATCAACAGTACCAGCAGCAGCGAAGTCGGGATGGGTGTTCCCTCGAAATATTTTACTTTATCCCCGCCTTCCGACAATGTTTCCGCTGTAATGTTGTAGCGCGCCAGGCGAGAAACACCGCATGCAACAAAATATGCAAGGATAACGCGATCGTACAAGCCCTGCATGCCGCAGCCGTATGCAATGGCGGCGGGCGCAACGCCGAAAGAGATGACATCAGAGAGCGAATCGAGCTCTCGCCCCATGGCAGAGCTCTTCTGCCGCCACCGCGCAATCCGACCATCCAGGACGTCGAAAATCAGGGCAGCCAAAACCATGCCGCACGCAAAGTAGACATGGCTTACGTCGGTTGTTTGCAAGTAGGTCATCACAGAAAACAATGCGCCAGTGCCGCAGGCGGCGTTTGCCAGTGTGAACCAGTCGGCCAGATGGAACTCACGAATCATGGAGAAGCGCTTATGTTGTCGATGTGTCGTCATGATGTGTAATATTTCGCCGGGTCAAGATACAGGGATGTTGTTTATGGTGCGCGCTGCATCTGGTTTTCGCAATGCATAAACTTATAAGCCTAACCAGAACGCGTGGATGGAAGATTGAGCACGGCTTTAAGCGGCAAATGGTCTGAAGCCACGCGTGAGAGCCTGCTTGCGTGCACCACGACATGTTGCAACTTTGAGAACGGCTTAACCCAAACCCGGTCAAGCGCGAACAACGGATACCGCGAAGGAAAGGTGGCTGGGGAGGGCGTGGGTTCGAAATGCCGGTGCAGCCATCGCACGGGCCGTCCCCATAAAAACCATTCATTGAGATCGCCTATCAGAACCAATGGCAAGACGGATGTATCGCGAACATGATCGAGTAACTGCTGGATCTGTTTGCGCCGCTCCGCAGGACGCAGCCCCAAGTGCGTCGCGATGATTCGCAAATGCCTTCCGTCGCAATCCAATTCGATATCGAGCGCGCCACGCGGTTCGCATCGCGGTACACTAATATTTAATCGGCGTTCAGCCGTTGCGTGAAAGCGCGTGAGGATCGCGTTGCCATAGTCGCCATGTTTGGTAACCAAAGTCGGTCCTGCTACCGCGTTCATGCGACACGCATCGCGCAGGTATTGCAGCATATTAAATCCGGGCGCTCCCAACCCTACCTCCTGCAGCGCAACGACATCTGCCTGTAATTCATTAATAACAGCCGCAATGCGTTCCGGTTCGAAATGTCCGTCAGTGCCGATTCCTAGATGGATATTGTACGAAGCCACCGTAACACGGTCCCGATCAATGGCAGGTTACTCCTTAAAATTATTGAATCCTGAAACTACCAGAAAAGACACAACGAAAATTTCATAGGGGCAAATACGCTTTCAAAATGCCTACACAAAAATAGCGAAAAGGACAATTTTTCTCTTCAGGTGTTCGGGCGTATTGCCGGACTCTTGAGGAAGGCGCCGCCGAAGACGAGACGCCTGACCAGTAGAATGCCGATGGCAAAAATCACGACCACAGCAGCCATTAGCCAATAGTTAACCTTTGACGGGTCGCTGAGAGCGGTTTCCAACTGATCGCCAAACACAATCGTGGTAACCGTTCCGGGAATGAATCCTATCAAAGACCCGAGCGCATAGTGCCAGGCTTTGATCCGGATCGCTCCTGCCACCAGGCCTACCACTGCAAACGGCGCTACCGGCACTACCCGCAGAGCAGTAATAGCGACAAGTCCTTTCTTGCGCAATATTTCCGTGACGTGGTTAAGTTTGTTTCCCGCAAGCCGGCGCACGGTCGCTCTTTTCATCATTCTGCCGGCAATAAATGTGGCAAGTGCCGCAACAAGTACCCCGGACAATCCGTAGGCGGCACCCAGCCAGGGTCCAAATGCGATCACTGCAAACAAAGTGATCAGCGGCCGCGGAAACATGACGAGACACGCGGGCGTGTATGCCGCCAACACGACAAGCGGCGCCCACCAGTGGTTTCCGATATCGTGGGCCAGTTCAATGACATGCGAGGGCGTTACCGAGTCGGCAAGTGGCGTGAATCGCCATAGTGCCATCAACCCGACGATTGCGATGGCGATCGACGCCAGGGCGATCCATGCGGGAGCCGCTTTCTCCGTCGATATTGCCGGAGTGAACTCCATGATTAACTGGTCCATTGAGATCGGTCTCTCCGGATCCGCAACGGATGCCAAGTCGATGACGATATCCGCTGCCTCTGCTAGTTCGATGAGTGGTTTCAGGGTGCGACCTTCGTGCTGCAGTGCCGCCAGCGCTTGATTGAGCGAGCCGCTGCTTTCGCATTTTTCTGCTACTTGCGCGGGTGACACATCGAGATGTTCGCCCAGCAGGCGATTACGAAAATCCCGGATCGCAGCAGTTATACGAGGTTCTTCACGCGCCTCGAAAGTCACATCGCATTCGCTATCCATGCCCATCGAGCGATTGCAGATATTGGCAGATCCGATGCGCAGCCATTCGTCGTCCACGATCATGGCTTTGGAATGAACGTCTACGCAGGTGCCGTCTTTTAACCCATCCACATAAGGATAGTACACGCCGAATCTGTTCCATCGGTCCGCCGCGCGCAATTGTTTGATGAGCCTAGTACGAAGCGTATGCATCGTGATTTCTTCCAGCCAGCCGTGGCTCAACAGGCGCAGCACGACGACAATTTCCGGGCCGTTCGGCTCCTCAAGGCGGGTGGCCAGCGCCTGGCTGATCTTATGTGCCGTGAAATACTGATTTTCGAGATAAATATAACGCTTGGCGGATGCAATCATATCCAGATAAAGTGCTTCGATCTCGCGAATCTCTTGCTGCGGTTCCAGTGCAGGCATGGTGCGTGAAATTCCAGCAACGACATGGGTCAAATCCGCCTTAATGTCGTCGGGCCAGGGATCGTTTTTCGTGCTCACAGAAGGGATCGCTTCGCCGGTCGCCTGCTGCCAGCGTTTGCGAGCGATAACACCCAATGCTTGCGCAGCTTCCTCATCGACCATCGTCATTAGGTCGTGAAAAGGCGGATACGGATTGCCATTAGCGTTTCTGCGGGGATCTTCCGCTTTGTGCTCGCAAGTGTCCCAACGGCGGCTGGTAAGATCCAGTCCGCCGGAAAACGCCACGGCATCATCAATGACGACGATTTTCTGGTGGTGTGAACCGCCAATCGGGTGAGTATTGTCATAACGCAAATGGATGCGTCGCCTGGGCGTCCAGTTAAGGCCATAAAGCGGCGGAAACTCACGATCAGTGCCAAATATCATTGGGTAGTCCCAATCCAGCACGTATATGTTCAGGCCGCGCCGGCGACGAACGAGAAAATTCAGGAAATCTCCTAATAGTGCAGGCGGGCCGGATTTACTTGCATGCGGCGTCAAACACATCCGCGTATCGAAATCCCAGGCCAGGATAATAATGGAGCGCTGCGCGCGCTCCGCTGTCTGCATAAAAGCCTTGAAATAGGCCTCGCCATCAATCAACAAGACCGCACGGGTGCAGTGTGCAGTTTGAACACAATTTCGGCCGGCTTGAAAAATGCTTTTCATGGAAGAAAGATCTATAACGGCGGTGGTGTAATGTTGCAAACTAGGCAAATCGCGCAGCGTGTTGTGGCAGCCGCGGGCGCTGGCACAACCGTAAATTCAGAACGCTTTCCTTTTCATGTAAGGATTACATGCCGCACGGTCAAGCGTTCCTAATATTTTTTGTCGGATATGACTTGGTCGGAATGATAAGGTGATATGACTTTGATATTGCCGGTTAACGCGATTGTATTTCTACGAAATTGGTTGTGGACGACGTTTTTGGCGTTACGTTTGTGTTCTCCGGCTACTCAACAGAATATGACATGTAATAAGTTTCTGCGTTCCCGAGATTAAGGTGAAACCCCATCGCGTGTAGGCGAGTTCCTACTTCGCTTTGTTTGTATTTTCGTATTTGTGCAGAGACTGGAACCCTTCAACGATGGTCTCGGTCTCATTATTGCAATCGCACAAACTACACGAGGAAACAAACTATGCATGCCGCAACACACATTAAATCCGGTAACAAGGGTCTCCCGCTTCCGGGTCCGCGAAAGCGTAATCCGGAGGAGCTGGACAAAATTCTCGATAAAGCACTAGAGGATGGAATGGCCGCGAGCGATTCTCTCTCGACAGTGATGCCGGAAGTTAAAGAGCGCCCAGATAAACATAACCCGTAATGTAATCCCGATTCGTTTTAGGCCATCGCTCCACTCGAAAGGAGATTTGCAATGTCATCATCCACTGTGACGCGAACTTGTTCGCATCCCGCTTGCCAATGCGTGGTTAACGCAGAAAACGAATATTGTAGTAATTACTGCAAAACAGCCGAAGTTGACGAGCATTGCCGGTGTGGTCATGCAGCATGTGATGCTCCGTCAACAAAACGCCCTGAATCGGGGAAGCCCGCCACGTTGTGACTTTGCAGTTGAATGCCCGATGGCGTACTCAACTCAGTGTGATTATTCGGCGGGTTCGAGCCGCGCCAGCACGCCGTTGGGTTCGTCGGTGAGCAGGTAGATGAATCCATCCGGCCCCTGACGCACGTCGCGGATGCGCCCCAGCACGTTCTTGAGCACGCGTTCTTCGCGCACGACTTTTTCGCCATCGAGTTTTAGGCGCACCAGCATCTGATCTTTCAGCGCGCCGACGAAAAGATCGCCGCGCCATTTCGGAAACTTGTTGCCGGTGTAAAACGCCATGCCAGAAGGCGCAATCGACGGCACCCAGCGGTGCAGCGGCTGCGCCATGCCGTCCTTGGCCGTGCCTTCGCCGATTTTGGTGCCGGTGCCGTAATTCGCGCCGTAGGTAATCACCGGCCAGCCGTAGTTGACGCCCGCGCGTATCACGTTGATTTCGTCGCCGCCCTGCGGGCCGTGCTCATGGGTCCACAACAAACCGCTTTGCGGATGCAGCGCTGCGCCTTGCATGTTGCGATTGCCGAGCGTGAATTTCTCCGCGCGCCAGCCGGGCTTGCCTACGAACGGGTTGTCCTTGGGCACGCGGCCGTCATCGTGCAGGCGGATCACCGAGCCGTTGTGATCGCCGGGATTTTGCGCGCGCTCCATTTCGCCGCGGTCGCCCAGCGTGACGAATAAATAACCGTCGCGGTCGAACACAATGCGCGAACTGAAGTGGTGTCCGGTGCGCAGTTTCGGTTCCATGCGAAAAATAACTTGGACGTTTTCGAGTTGATTTCCGCGTAGCGCGCCGCGTGCGACTTCGGTGCCGATACCGTTGTGGTCGCCTGCAGAGTACGAAATATAAATCAGATTATTTTCGGCGAACTTCGGGTGCAGCACCACGTCCAGTAAACCGCCTTGGCCGGTTGCGGCAACAGCCGGTACGCCGCTAATGGGTTGCGGATCGAGTTTGAAATCCTTGCCGATGACGCGCAAACGTCCAGCGCGCTCAGTCACCAGCATACGTCCGTCCGGCAGAAACGCTATGGACCACGGATGCGACAGGCCTTCGGTTAGGGTGCTGATGCGAATGCGATGTTCTTGCGTGGCATGAGTTTGGGCAAACGTGGTGATTGCAGCAGGCAGGGCGCACAGCATACCGATCGACACTTTGAAAAGCAGTTTTAATAATGATTTCATAAGTATTTGTTTTTAAAGGATATTTTTTTAGGTGGTCAGGCGCCAGTAAATATCTGCAACTTTTAATGGCAGGCGTGAGACCTCATCCACCAGCGTCCAGTTCACTGCGCCGTACATATGCGGCAAATAATCGCGCGCTTCGTGATCAATGGTAATGCAAAACGGTTTGATGCCGGCACGATGCGCCTCGATCAGCGCCTGGCGCGTGTCTTCGATACCGTATTCGCCGCGGTAATGATCGCTGTAATCGTCGGGCTTGCCGTCGGAGAGCGTGATCAGGAGTTTGTTGCGCGCATCAACGTTTTCGAGCAGCGCGGTGAGATGACGGATTGCAACACCCATGCGCGTGTAGTCTTGCGGCGCGATTCCCGCGATACGCTGCCGCACGAGATCGGAATACGGTTCATCGAAGCGCTTCACACGAAAAATCTCGCAGCGTTTACGTGTCATGCCGGAAAAGCCGTAGATTGCGTAACGGTCGCCCAGCACTTCCAGCGCTTCACTTAGCAGCACCAGCGCCTCGCGCTCGGCGTCGTTGATCCAGCCCTTGGTCGAACCGCTCATGTCGACCATGAACATCACCGCCAGATTGCGCACGGCTTTGTGGCGTTTGGTGAACAAACGGTCCGAGAGTTCCCGACCCGATCGCATATCCGCGTAGCCGGCGATTACCGCGTCGAAGTCGATATCATCGCCGTGCTTCATGCGTTTTAGCAGCCGATCTTCGCCGCGCAGCATTTCAAAGCTGCGCCGCAGTTGCGCGATCTGCGGCCGGTATTTTTTCAGCGTGGCATCGACGAAGGCTCTGTCGCCCTGATGCGCATCGTGCTCGCGCAGCACGCACCAGTTCTTGCGGTAGTGCCGGCGCTGGTGATCCCATTCGTTGTAGAAAAGCGCTTTGTCCTGCGGCAGCGTGCCGGGCAGCGAGCTGGCAGGATCGTCTTCATCCTGCGTGTCCGCGCATTCGTTGCTCGCCGGCGTTAGATGGTCTTCTGGGATTTCGCCGAGATCCTGAACAATCGAATTCAGCAGATTGCGCACGCGATCAGGCGGCACAATCGGTTCGCCGCCGAGACTGAGTTGTATATTGATCTCGCCGTCGGGATCAGCATTGATTTCGACGGCGAATCCTGCGGCGGATTCGACACTGCCGCCACGCTCGCCATCCGTGGCTTGCGATTGCTCATCGAGCAGAGCAGCAAGCGCGGCTTGCAGATCGTACTTTTCACGCGTGAGGCGGGCCGCACGGACCGTTCTGGCATTGCCCGAACGCAACAAACCCATCCACGGATGGTGAGGCATTTCATCCGTGAGTTGTAGCGTGTTGAGCAGTGCGATGCTGTCGTGCACGCTTGCGCCAGGTGCGCTCAACGGCGCATAGCGCGTGTCGTCATCGCGAGGCTCGCCACGCAGCTTCGAAAGATCGCGTACAAGACCGGGGAGCAGGCGTGCCAGTTGCGCCTCCAGCCGGATGGTTTCCAGAAAATTCAGCCATTCCATCGCGCGTGCCGGATCGGCGTGATGTTGCACGGCAGCGTCGAGATTGATGTTGAAGGTGCCGTAGCGACTTTGTGCCCACAGCAGCGTGGCGGTGATTTTGTAAATGAGGAAATTTGCTTCGCGGCTCGCGCCCACCGTCATGCGCGGCGGCAGGTAGAGCGTATCGGTATCGGTCCAGGCGACGGGCGCGGTGTCGATTTTCATACGCCGGCCCGAAAGGCCGCACACAAAAAGTTCCAGCACGGGCGCCATTTCATCGTAACGTACCGTGTGTTCGTGGCCCGCGCGCTCAATGAATCCGGAAAAGTTTCTGAACACCGCGCTGCCCTGGTGCAGTCCTTCGCGATCGTAGCTGTCCATCGCCTGGATGATCCACGCTTCGGCGGCGTGGGCATCCAGTGCCGGCAGCGCCGCAGGCGCGGTGCTGGCGAACTGGTAGGCCATTTCGTAGTTGGTGCGGCTTATGATTTCGACCCAGTGCAGGGCGAAATCCTGCAAAGGCCGCGCTAGCGTGGCGATAGCGTGTGCTAACGGGGCAGCGGTGCGGCGCGACGACAGCACCGGGTTCAGCAGCGCGTCGAACCGGTCGTCGAGTTCGGCTGCGCTCAACGGCTCGTGTTCGCACAGCGCTAACGGCGGGTCAACGGGTGGCGGGCTCAATCAGAAAATAGATGACGTGAGTTCATCGATGGCGCGCAGCATCTCGGCGTCGTCGGTCAGCGCTTCAGCAATGGCGCCGTGGCAGGCCACGCGCGGTGCGATGCCGCGTTGTATCAGTTTTGCCGCGTGCACCAGCAAACGTGTCGAAGCGCCTTCGTCAAGGCCGTTGCCTTTGAGGTTGCGCGTCATGTGCGCGAGCTTAAGCAGCTTGCCGGTGTAGGTGGCATCCAAACCCGATTCGGTACTAACGATTTTTACTTCAAGCGCCTCGGCGGGATAATTGAATTCGATGGCGACAAAACGCTGGCGCGTGCTCTGCTTGAGTTCTTTCAGCACGCTTTGGTAGCCGGGGTTGTACGACATGGCCAGTACGAATTCTTTGGGCGCACGCAACAGTTCGCCGTGTTTTTCTATCGGCAAAATGCGCCGGTCATCGGCCAGCGGATGGATGACCACTGTGGTGTCTTTGCGCGCTTCGACCACTTCGTCGAGATAACAAATGCCCCCGGCACGCACGGCGTGCGCCAGCGGTCCATCGACCCAAACGGTTTCGTTGTTGGTGATGAGATAACGCCCGACCAGATCACTGGCGGTGAGATCATCGTGGCACGACACCGTAATCAACGGGCGTTGTAACTTCCACGCGACGTATTCCATGAAGCGCGTTTTGCCGCAGCCGGTGGGGCCTTTGAGTAGCACGGGAATCTGGCTTGCGACAGCGGCCTCAAATAGCGCGATTTCGCCTGCGACCGGTTCGTAATACGGCTCGCGTTCGATCAGACGCGCTTCGGGCTGCGCCGCGCTGGTGGTTGGTACGCACAAGAGTGTTGACATAAAAATATCAATAAAAACAAATACTTACGTATATCTCGGGTTGCGCAAAAAGTCTTCGATGTATGCGATGAGTTGTGCCGGCTGTTCTACCATTGGGCAGTGCCCGGAATGCGCGATTTCCTGATACCGCGCCCCGCTTATGCCTTGTGCCAGCGCTTCTGCGAGTGCGGGCGGCGTGGTGAGATCAAGCGCGCCGCACATAATCAGCGTGGGATTGGTGATTTTGTGTAACTCGGATGTAGTATCCAGTGCCGCGAGCGCCAGGCACGAACGGCTGAAGCTACCGGCATCCACACGCGCAAGCGCCGCTTTGCGCAGCGCGACTTCATCGGGATGCGCTGCCGAGAAAGCTGGCGGGAACATGCGGCCGATGGCGGCATCGAGCACGGCGCTCATGCCGCTGGTGGTGACTTTCTCTGACATCATGCGAAACGGCACGCGCGCGGGTTCGGGAAAAGCAGCGACTGCATCGGCAAGTATCAAGCGGTTAAAGCGCCGGCCATGCCTGAGCGCCAGCAGCAGCGCGACAAAGGCGCCAAAACCGTTGCCGAACACATGAGTTTCAGGCGGAAGTTTTAGCGGGTCGAAGATCGCAGCAACGTGATCTGCGTAGTCTGCCACGCTCGACAACACGCGCGGCATTGAGCGGCCATAGCCGGGCAAATTGACACGCGTAACACGGAACTGCTGGTTCACCGCCGGCAGCATGCGCTCGAACACCGACATATCGGTGAGCAGTGAATGCAGCATTAGCAGATGGGGGCCTGTGCCGGATTGTTCGTATTCGACGCACGCGCCGCTGATTTCCGTGTATGCCATGCGCGCAATGTTACGCCATGGCCGCACTTTTCCTCTGATCCCGCCCGAGAATGCAAGCCGTCAATGCGAGGTACTTTCAGAGTTTCTTGCTTTTTACTACTTTTTTACAAAACAAAATTGACGAGGTAGTCAGATTCGTGGCCTACCAACCGTGTTAATAAAAATTATAACTATTTGATTTTATTTAATATTTTATAGAATAATATAGCTTGCTATTGAACAAAGTTATTTTTAGCCACTAATTGGACGTATTAACCACGTGCCTGCGCGACGCCAAAGACGTACGTAAAAGATGCTACCATGCAGCGTTTTGTAATTCCGTCAATAACTAAGTCGCGTAGTCGACAAAAACGATAACATGGTGCATTTCGGAGGATGGAGCAGGGTTGCTATAGCGGGCACCTTGCTGATGGTTTCGACATACGCAAGCGCGCAGTGGTGGCAAGACGTGCTAAGCCCGAACTGGTGGAAGGACCCCTTTGGGGTAGAGCAAAAAACGTCCCCAGTGCCCAATCAACGCTGGCAGGCAACCGAGCCGTTGCCCACGGTACCCATGCCCCAGGCTGCGACGCAGGCATTGAAAACCGATGCGCCGCTGACATTGCCTGAGCTTACGGAGTTTGCGCTGCTCAACAATCCACGCACACGGCAGGCGTGGCTGGCTGCGCGGGCCGCCGCCGCTGCCGTGGGCGTGTTGGAGGGAGACGATCTGCCCAACATCACCGGCAACTGGTCGTTTTTACGACAGCGTCCGGTGTCAAACACCTCTGGCCTGATTTCGCCGTGGATTAACCGCTGGGGCCCATCCATCAGCTTGAGTTATACGCTGTACGATTTCGGGTTGGGGGAGGCGCGTACGAAGGCGGGTGAGTACCGTCTGCTGGCGGCTAATCTCGCGCAAAACCGCGTGCTGCAGGAAGTGATATTTCAGGTGGAGCAGGCGTATTACCTGTTGATTGGCACCGAGGCGCTGGTGCGCGTCAATGAACAGGCGCTGAAGAACGTGGAAACCGCGCTGGATGCCGCGGGCCGGCGCCGTGATTCGGGTGTCGCGACGGTAGCGGATGTTTACCGTTCGGAAACCCAGGTCGCGCAAGCGCGGTTGATATTGACGCGCAGCCGTGGCGATTTCGAGAAGGCGCGTGGCCAACTGGCCACGGCAGTGGGTTTGCCGGTGAACAGTTCGTTACGCG
>Ga0193752_1001975_pt1 | contig 16136 bp, 13 predicted proteins | sample H1c1metaG_FD_144924 | JGI IMG/M metagenome (GOLD analysis project Ga0193752, IMG submission 144924) | Soil microbial communities from a riparian zone of the East river system, Colorado, United States - H1c1 | ecosystem: Environmental > Terrestrial > Soil > Riparian zone | place: USA: East River... | reverse complement strand
TCTGCAGCTGATACCATCATCTCTCGGCGGGCAATAGACGAAGTTTTATTTTGTTGCAGATACTTATCTACAGAGTATCTGGACAGGATCACGGCAAAGCTCATCAAAATTGCCGGCCCTGATAATGAAAAAATCCTCGAAATTCATCAATTCATCAGGAAAAGAAAACAAATTGCGGTACTGTACAAGTATATGCCGGCTATAACCATCTCTGCGATTATCATCCTGGTATTTATTATTCTAAATCTGCTGTAAGCATCCCGGGCCAGCCTTATATGTTTGAATTGTATAAGTTCTTGTTTGAAAGATCTCAGGAAACCGTGCAGCTGTTTCCTAATTTTGTGTCATGGTTATTGCATTAAAAAGTTCAGTTGTTTTTTTAATCAATTCATGATATGGTTAGTATTAAATTTGATGTTCTCTTAAAGTTCCCGTCCGGTGTTGCTGCCATAGCTTTTGTGTTTTTTTATACCGTGCATAAAATTGCAGGATTATCTGTTTTTAAATGAATAGAAAATATTTCAAATGCTTGTGTTTACTGGTGTTAGTGACAGGTTACAACACAGCTGTGAGTCAGGTTCTGTCGTTGCAGGAGGCTTTACAAACCGCAGTTCAAAACTATGGCACTATAAAAGCCAGGCAAAATTATCTGAACTCGTCCAGGTCGAATGAAAAGCAAACCCGTCGTGAGGCATTGCCCAATTTGACCGTTGCCGCACAGCATGATTACGGCACGGTGAATGGGCAGAACGGGCCCCTTTACGGTTTTGGAGGATTTGGTGTGGCCTCTTCCGGGCTGCCGCTGCCCGCTCAGAACTGGAATGCAGGGTTCGGCGCTTTATACCTCGCTAACCTGAGTTGGGACTTTTTTGCTTTTGGCCGGGTCAGGAACCGGATCGCCGCTGCCGAAGCGGCTGTTGAAAGGGAAGATGCTGATTATCAGCAGGAACTTTTTCAGCACCAGGTTCGTGTTGCCGGTGCATATCTAAACCTGCTGGCAGCACAAAGACTCACCCAATCACAAAAAAATAATCTGCAACGGGCCGATACGTTCAGGGTGGTAGTCACGGCACGGGCTAAGAACGGTCTTATCGCCGGAGTGGACTCATCCCTTGCCAACGCTGAATTTTCCAATGCCAGGATACTTCTGACCAGGGCAAAAGATAACGAACAGGAAATGTCCAACAGACTCGCATTACTGATGGGAGTTCCTTATAAGGACTTTGCGACCGACACGGTTTTTATTACCCGGATTCCCTCAATACTTGAAGCCCCGGTCAACGAGCAGGCTTCGCATCCAACATTGAACTGGTATCGAAAACGTATTGATGTAAGTGATGCCCAGACCAAATATCTGCGGAAATTAAGCTTGCCGGTGTTTTCGATGTTTAGTGTTTACCAAACAAGGGGATCGGGCTTCGGTGCAGACTATGCACAGGACCAATCATCTTTTACCCATAATTACTGGAAAGGAATCGATCCGGTCAGAAGCAACTACCTGGTGGGTATCGGTGTTACCTGGAATCTGACAAATCCGCTGAGGGTAAGCCAGCAGGTAGCTTCGCAGAATTTTATCTCAGCTGCGTTGCGCGACGAATATGATCTTGCCGACCAGCAACTTAAAGCACAGCTCGCGTTATCTCAGACAAAGATTGAAAATGCACTTGCCAATTACCGGGAAGCCCCGCTACAGGTAAAGGCAGCGTCGGATGCATTTCAACAACGGACAGTTTTATATAAAAACGGACTCACAACGATTGTAGATGTTACCCAATCATTATACACATTAAACAGGGCCGAAACCGATCGTGATATTGCATATAATAATGTATGGCAGGCTTTTTTACTCAAGGCTGCAGCAAGTGGTGATTTCCAGATGTTCATTAACGGATTAAAAACGAATTGATCTTAAGTTATGGGATTAATAAAAAGTGCACTTCGTAAACCAATATCAATATTGGTTTTGGTAGCCGGTATTTTATTTTTTGGTGTGAATGCTGTGAGGAATATTAAGGTTGATATTTTTCCCGCAATGAACCTGCCTGTCATTTACATTTCGCATCCATTCGGAGGCTATACACCCTCCCAGATGGAGGCTTTGTTTGGTAAACAATATGTGAACATCTTGCTTTTTTGTAACGGGATCAAATCTATAGAAACAAAAAACATATTGGGCCTCACCCTGATGAAGCTAACCTTTTATCCGAGCACAAATATGGCGCAGGCAGCAGGAGAGCTTGCATCTTTCTGTAACCGGGTGCAGGCAGTCTTTCCCCAGGGGTCCAACCCGCCATTTATTATTCGTTTCGACGCTTCCACACTACCTGTCGGACAGTTGGTGTTGAGCAGTCCCACAAGATCCAATAATGAGCTCGCCGATATGGCTAACACCTATGTAAGATCTTCCTTTACTTCAATACCAGGCCTGGTAGCAGCGCCACCTTTTGGCGGAAACATCAGGTCAATCCTGATCAAAGCCGACCCGGTATTACTTCGATCACATAACCTTACGCCAGATCAGCTGGTTGAAGCCCTGAGAGCGAATAACCAGACCACACCGTCGGGAAATGTACGCATCGGGGATTATAATTATTTTACACCGACAAACACGATCGTCAAAAATGTCGAAGATTTTGGCAACATTCCTTTATTTAAAGGAGGCGTCCAGAATCTATATCTGAAAGATGTTGCGGTAGTGGAGGATGGAGCCGATCTGACTTCGGGATATGCGTTGGTAAACGGTAAAAGATCGGTTTACCTGAACGTTGCAAAATCAGCAGATGCATCAACCTGGGAAGTAGTACAGAATCTTAAAGCAAGCTTGCCAAGATTTCAGGCTTTGCTACCGGAAGACGTAAAGTTATCTTATGAATTTGACCAGTCTGCCTATGTGATGAACGCCGTGAAAAGTCTTCTGATCGAAGGCGCCATAGGTGCTGTACTTACAGGGTTGATGGTACTCCTGTTCCTGGGAGATGCAAGAGGAGCAATGATTGTAATTCTTACTATCCCGGCTTCGATTATTTCGGGTGTTTTGTTTTTACAATTGTTTGGACAAACGATCAATATTATGACGCTTAGCGGCCTTTCGCTGGCGATAGGAATATTAGTGGATGAATCGACGGTAACCATTGAAAATATTCACCAGCATTTTGATATGGGTAAACCGAAAGCCCTGGCAATCTGGGATGCTTGTAAAGAAATCGCTTTTCCAAAACTGCTGATACTTTTTTGTATCCTGGCCGTTTTTGCGCCGGCCTTTACAATGACCGGAATACCGGGCTCATTATTTCTGCCCCTGGCATTGGCGATTGCGTTTTCAATGGTGACATCGTACCTGTTATCGCAAACATTTGTTCCGATTATGGCGAATTGGGTGATGCGGAATAAACATGCACACAAGGTCCGCCCGGCCTCCGCCTTCATGGGTACAGATCGGGAAGCTATCGAAGCAGAAGAAAAGAAACTAATGGCTGAAAGAGCGGATACCGATGGGGATGGTAAAATTTCTCTGTTCGAACGTTTCCGGGCCCGGTTTTTAAGATTTGTAAACCGGATGATGCCTTACAAAAAGATCATAGTTAGTGCCTATGTTATCCTGGCTGTCGGTGGGGCTGTCTTTCTGCTTGCCAATACGGGCCGGGATGTTTTGCCGAAAGTTAATTCGGGTCAGTTTCAACTGAGAATGCGGGCACCGGACGGTACCAGGATTGAAAGGACAGAACAAAAACTAATTAAGGCAATATCGGTCCTGGAAGGTCTTGTAGGAAAAGAAAATATAGGAATTACTTCTGCATATGTTGGCGCACATCCGGCATTATTTTCTGTAAGCCCCATTTATTTATTTTCAAGTGGCCCGCATGAAGCGGTTCTCCAGGTGAGTATGGCCGAAGGATACCATGAAAAAATGGATGCATTGAAGGAAAGATTCCGTAAGAAATTAGCTGAAGTAATACCCGATGTAAAACTTTCTTTTGAACCCATTGAACTCACTGATAAGATCCTTAGCCAGGGATCGCCAACTCCTATAGAAGTAAGACTGGCCAGCAGGAACAAAAAACAGAATGAAGAATACGCATATAAGATCATTGACGAACTGAAAAAAATCCCTTACCTCCGTGATATTCAGATTGCGCAATCGATCAAATATCCTTCACTGAATATTAATATTGACCGGATACGGGCATCACAACTTGGAGTGGACATGTCGGATATTTCAAGATCGCTTATTGCATCAACATCATCTTCCCGGTATACTGAAAAAAATCAATGGATCGATGAGAAGGCAAACCTTACCTACAGTGTGCAGGTGCAGGTACCCGAGAATCAAATGTCAAGTATTGCAAGCATCGGAGAAATACCTGTTCTAAGAAATGTGTCCAGGCCGGTACTGAGTGACGTGGCCACTATCACACCCGATACAACATATGGTGAAAATGATAACCTTGGTTCTGTGCCTATTTTATCGGTAACGGCTAATCTTCATGAAATGGATCTGGGTACTGCAACCGAAGCAGTGAACAAGGCAATTGCAAAAGTCGGAACTTTGCCTCGTGGTCTTACAATGGAAACTATTGGCTTAAGTACGGTGCTGACGGAAACGCTGGATAGTTTGCAGTCCGGTCTGGTGGTGGCCATCATTGTTATCTTCCTTATGCTGGCTGCAAACTTTCAGTCTTTCAAAGTACCTCTGGTTATTCTTACAACAATCCCTGCGGTGGTGCTTGGTGCGTTGATTATGTTGAAGCTAACTGGTTCAACACTTAACCTGCAATCATATATGGGCATTATTATGTCTGTGGGTGTCTCAATTGCCAATGCAGTATTGCTGATCACTAATGCGGAACACCTGAGGCTGGTATCCGGCAATGCCATTGCTGCGGCCAAAGAAGCCGCATCATTGCGTATTAGGCCGATCATTATGACCACCCTTGCGATGGTTGTTGGTATGGTTCCGATGGCCGCAGAATTAGGAGAAGGCGGCGATCAGGCTTCTCCACTCGCCCGTGCGGTTATCGGAGGTTTGATTGCTTCAACATTCGCAACATTGATCGTGTTACCGCTCGTGTTTTCATGGGTTCAAAATAAAACTTCGATAGCATCGGTTTCATTGGATCCTGAAGACAAGCACAGCAAATTTTTTGTTGGAAATAAATAAACGGTTTGCCTGATGCTTATCAGGCAACAATCACAAATAGTAGCAAATGATGAACAAATCTATAGCATTGGTGCGGATGAGCTTAGCAGCATTGATACTGGCCGCGATATCCAGTTCCTGCGGATCATCCGAAACAAAAGCTGAATCGCAGAAAAACGAAGTAACGCCCGAGCCGCCGGCACGGGAAGCTGTGGCGTTAAAAAAAGAAAAACTATCAACCTCATTCAAAACTCCCGGTGAGCTCATGGCTTTTCAACAGGTAGATCTATATGCAAAAGAGGTAAGCTTTGTAAAAAAGCTTTATGTGGATGTTGGTAGCCAGGTGAAAGCAGGACAACTGTTGGCTACGATGGATGCGCCTGAGATCAGCAGCCGTTTGGCAGCTGCGGAATCAAGGATTAAATCGCAGGAAGCAATTTATCAGGCCAGCAAATCGAATCATGACCGTTTGTTTGAAACAAGCAAAACGCCCGGAACCATTTCTCCGAATGATCTTGAACAGGCGGCAGCACGCAAAAATTCTGATATGGCACAACTGGAGGCAGCCCGCTCGGCTTTCAATGAAGTAACCATTACGCGTGGTTACCTGGAAATCAGGGCTCCGTTCAGTGGTATTATCACTACCAGAAATATTAACCCGGGAGCTTATGTTGGCCCTTCCGGTAAAGGTTCTGAATTTCCATTATTCACTGTTCAGCAACAGGATCATTTGCGTTTGGTTGTTTCTGTTCCAGAAGCTTTTACAGGGTACCTGCGTAATCTTGACGAAATTAGTTTTACAGTGAGGGCAATGCCAGAGCAAAGGTTTACAGCAAAAATAGCACGGTTAGCGGGTGCGCTCGACCTGAAACTTCGATCAGAAAGAGTTGAGATGGATGTCAGGAATCCCAATAAAAAACTATTGCCCGGTATGATTGCCGAAGTAAATATTCCAATGCCCGCACGCGACAGCTCGTTTGTTGTTCCGAAAACAGCAATCGTTAATACACAGGAAAAAGTTTTTGTCGTCAGGGTAACAAACAATAAAGCCGAGTGGGTTACTGTAACCACCGGCCGTGAACTGGATGGCAGGATGGAAGTTTTCGGAAATCTTAAAGCCGGTGACCAGATATTAAAAATCGCCAATGAAGAAGTCCGTGAAGGGTCCGAAATAAAAAATGTAAAAACAATTGCAGAGTGACGTTGTTAAAACCAATTGGGTTGAAACCAATTGTGTTGAATCCAATTGAGTTGAATCCAATTAAGTTGAATCCAATTTAGACTACCACCAATTTATTTAAGCGCATTTTATGAAATACAGAAATTTCGCAAACGGAGAAGAAAAATTATCAGCCCTGGGTCTTGGATGTATGGGAATGAGCTTTGCTTATGGCCCGACGGATGATGTAGAATCCATTGCAACACTGGAACGTTCACTCGAACTTGGAATTAATTTTTGGGATACGGCTGATATGTATGGCGATGGAGCAAATGAAAGACTGATTTCAAAAATATTGGTTCCGAATCGTAATAAGATTTTTCTGGCAACCAAGTTTGGATTTCGATGGAAGGAAGATGGCAAATCAAATTACTTTGATGGCTCGCCCGAATATATGTTCCAGGCAGTTGAAAAATCTCTCAGACGTTTGAACATAGAGACAATTGATTTATACTATGCACACCGTATAGATCCAAATGTTCCGGTAGAAGAAATGGTGGGTGCAATGGCAGAGCTGGTGAAGCAGGGAAAGGTGCGCTATCTCGGTTTATCAGAAGCTTCTGCTGCTACTTTAAGGAAAGCACATGCGGTGCATCCGATAGCAGCGTTGCAAAGCGAATATTCTTATGTAACCAGGGATGTGGAGAAAGAGATCCTGCCGACATGTCTTGAACTAGGTATTAATTTCATTCCTTATTCACCACTTGGAAGGGGACAGATCACTAACACGATCGACTCAGCTAAACTGCACGAAACGGATTTCAGAAAGAACTTGCCGAGATTTGGTGAAAAACATAAAAACAACAACGATTTATTAGTTAAAGAGTTTGCGGAAATAGCCGCCGGTCAGGGCTGTACACCGGCACAGCTGGCACTGGCATGGGTGCTTGCAAAGGACGAATCCATCATACCTATTCCGGGTACAAAACGCAGGAAGTATCTGGAAGAAAATGTTGCTGCCGTAGATATCAAACTCAATGAATCAACAATTAAAAAGCTTGAGGCTGTACTGGAGAAATATCCCGATGTCGGACAGCGGTATACCGATGGTGGAATGAAACTGGTTAATAAATGAAACTAATTAATAATTAAGGGCACCTGAACTAAGAGCATCTTTTTCATAGCGCACGTACCACGTCATTGATCAGATCTCTTTCGTACCCTTTCTGCAGGAGATAATCCTGCAGCTTTCTTTTTTTCACAAATATGTTTTTTTCGTTACTCAGTGAATCGAATTTCTCTTCACTGAGTTTTTGAAAGACTGTGTCATATTGTTCTGGGTCGATGTCACTCAGACCTTTTTTGATGTTATAGGGGCTAATTCCTTTTTTCTTTAGTTCGTAGGTTATCTTGATTTTGCCCCAATGTTTCATTCTGAATTTGCCTCCTGCATATTGCCGGGCAAACCGCTCTTCATTGAGGTAATTTTCTTCGATAAGACGCGATATGAGCTCTTCCACCTGTGTCTGCCACAAACCGAGGGAATATAATTTTTCCTTTACTTCGCTATGACATCTTTCCTGGTAGCCACAGTAATGTTTAAGTTTCTGGAGAGCCTGCTCTGTGGTAACGGAACCTTTGGCCTTCTGCGTAAAATGCGTGTTTTTTTTGTTTTCGTCGAACACCTTATAGTTTGTAATGATACCTGGTAAAGGTAAATGACGACAATCAACCGGCAGAAGTTAAATAACCTATTCTTCCCGGCTCTATCCGCCCTTTTCCCCGCGAAACACCCGGTTAAGTTCTTAACACCATCCCGTGATATGCTTCCCTCTATCTCCGCTCTGTTTCCCGCTCTCATGTTAAGTTCTTAACACCATCCCGTGATATGCTAAAAATCAGTAGTTTCGCTCCAAACCAATGTAAGATGAAGTTTATCGTTTCTTCTTCGGCTTTATTAAAACAATTGCAGCAGATCAGTGGGGTAATCAATGCAAATACCGTTTTGCCGATTCTTGAAGATTTTTTGTTCGAAATTGAGAAAAACAAGCTGACGGTAGTGGCAACTGACCTGGAAACAGTTATGAAAATTCAGATGGACATCGAAGCCAAGGATAACGGCAGGGTTTGTATTCCGGCGAAGATCCTTCTTGATTCCTTAAAAAACATTGCAGATCAACCGCTTACTTTTAATATCGATAAGAATTTCGGTATTGAAATCACCAGCGATAACGGTAAGTATAAGGTAATGGGTGAAAATCCGGATAATTTTCCTAAAGAACCGGTTTCAGACGAAACGACATCTTTTACAATCACTTCAACAGGGTTGGTAACAGCAATCAATAAAACATTATTCGCGGTTTCAAATGATGATTTACGTCCCGCTATGACAGGGGTATTTTTTGAGATGGATAAGCAGGGGATACAGTTTGTGGCAACGGATGCACACCGGTTAGTCCGGTATAAAAGAACAGATGTAAGCTGTCCAAAAACGGATACTCTCATCGTTCCAAAAAAGCCGCTGAACCTGCTGAAAACTGCAATGCCTGATAATGAAGATGAACTGACTGTGAGTTACAACAGCAATCACCTGTTTGTAAAACATGGCACAACGCAGATGAGTTGTCGTCTGATCGATGCCAGGTTTCCAGACTATAAAGTGGTAATTCCTGCAGACAATCCGTATAAACTGACGGTCAATAAGAATGATTTTCAGAGCGCACTTCGCCGGGTTAGCATTTTCAGTAACAAAAGTACGAACCAGGTGGTGCTCAATATTCAGGGAAGTGAACTGCAACTGGCTGCCCAGGACGTCGATTTTAGTTTCGAGGGAACTGAACGCATGAAATGTCAGTACGACGGAGAAGATCTCCAGATTGCGTTCAACGCAAAATTCCTGATCGAACTGCTTCACGCGGCAGATACAAATGAGATCAATGTGGAGTTATCCACTTCAACAAAAGCCGGCATCATTAAACCAACAGAACAGGAAGAAAATGAAGAACTGATGATGCTGGTGATGCCGCTTATGCTTAATAATTAACTGAATTTTTATTCATAGTGAGTCAGGGTTCAAAACTTTGTTTGGATCCTGGCTTTCTTTTTTAAATGCAGGATATGTTCACTCAAATACGCTCATACGACAATTACATACCCGCCAATATGATACTTTCGCGACTGGAGCAGGAAGGGATCAGGGCGTACTTGCAGGATGAACATACAGTGACGATAGATCCGATTATATCCAATGCGATTGGGGGAATTAAACTGATGGTTCTGACCGAACAACTGGAACGTGCTATGCAGCTTATGAACTCGTTCGAGGAAGCGTACGACAAAGCTGGCGCCTGCCCCAAATGTCTTTCAACCAATGTGAGATTTTTAACAGAGCCCGAAACGAGCAGAAACTGGCTGCGAAGTCTAAGAGATAAATTTTCCGGAAAATATGGAACAGGATCAAAAGGTACCTACCATTGCTATGATTGTGGCAATGAATTTCTTTCACTCCCCTCCTGCGAAGGAGGGGAAGGAGCGTAGCGACGGGGTAGTTGTTTTTCGGTCTCACACCAGTTTAAAGGATGCAGTTACCAAAGAACAACCACCCGCTCGCTCCGCTCGCCGCCCTCCTTCGCAGGAGGGCAGCTATAAAAATTTTCGTAAATTAGTACTGCTATGCAGGAGTTCATGAATTTTTGGGAGCACATTGCGGCCTGGCAAAGAATCGTATTTCTTCTTGGTGGTATGATCCTGTTCTGGTTGATCGAAGGGTATTATCCTTTATTTTCTTTTTCATGGAAACGCTACAAACATGCAGGGACAAACCTTGTATTTCTTGGAACCACCGTATTGCTGAATTTAATTTTCGGAGTTGTAACGCTTTGGGTATGCAGCTGGGTAACAAAACATGATTTCGGATTGCTCAATTGGCTCCGGATGCCGCTTTGGAGTGAGATTTTGCTGGGGTTATTCCTCATGGACCTTTTTGCTCAATATATTCCGCATTATATAATGCATAAAGTTAAGTTCATGTGGAAATTTCACATGATACATCATAGCGACACAAAGGTTGATGTAACGACAGGTACCAGGCATCATCCGGGCGAATGGCTTTTTCGGGAGAGCACAACTATTATCGGTGCATTCCTGATAGGTTTACCGGTTGGGATGTATTTTTTGTATCGTAGTACGGCTGCTATATTCACGCATTTTAATCACGCCAACATAAGAGTACCGCTCTGGCTTGATAAACCAATCAGCTGGATCCTTGTGTCGCCGAATATGCATAAGGTGCATCACCATTATATGCGGCCTTATACCGATAAAAATTTCAGTAACATTTTTTCATTGTGGGACCGCATCTTTGGAACTTTCGCTTATGATGATCCGCGCAACTTAAAATACGGACTCGATGTACTTGAAGACAGTGATGATGAGAATTTAAAATACCAGATGAAGCTTCCGTTTAATAAGAATATTAAAACGGATTACTGATGTCCGATGTGCAACGGATCTCCCGATCCGTTGATTTTCGAAGCTGTTTGATGCCACATTTTATAAGAAGTGCCGCTTCAAATCTGAGCGGATCAGGAGATCCACTCCACAAGTGAGCGGATCAGGAGATCCACTCCACAAGTGAGCGGATCAGGAGATCCACTCCACAACATCACTGCTGTTGCTGAATCATTTCCATATACCTTCTGTAAGAATTACTATTTTCATCAACCTTTACGGGGTGGGGTTGCAAAACAGTTGCCTTATCTTCCAGATGATGACCATCTTCATAACTAACGGAAACGCCTACCTCCAGCTTATGGTTCGAAGTACCCTTATAGGTACCCTTTACCGGAGAGCAATCATTGAAACTTCTGCCAACCGCAAGACGCACATGCAGATCATTTGCAACGACATTATTAGTGGGGTCAAGTCCCAGCCAGCCGTAAAAAGGGATATAAGTTTCAACCCATGCATGTGTGGCCCCTTCGCCGCGCATACCATTACGATTAGGGCATACATATCCGCTGACATACCTTGCAGGAATATCTATCATGCGCAACATAACCAATAATACCTGTGCAAAATCCTGGCAAACACCCGCCTTCAGTTTCCAAACTTCATCAACCGTAGATTCAACACTGGTTACACCCTGGATATATTTAAAGTTCGCATATACATAACCGTTTAGCCTTATGGCAGACTGCAGGGGTGTCATTGTTTTACTTTCAATTCCATCTGCGACCTCTTTCACCTCGTCCATGGTATCAAAGCGTTCCAGTTTCAGAAAATCAATATAGGGCACGGTTAATCGCAGGCTTCTCAGCTGGTCCCACTGATCTTCTTTAGAATGCGAATCCTGTGGCACAACCCTGCTATGTGTAAATACTTCAATTTTTGAATCGATCTTAAGCTCATAATGTGGTTCAGCATGCATAAAGGAGCCGACCTCATTTCCATAGTAATCTGTATAGGTATCAACGGGCGGTGTGCCGGTTATGCTGAGTTCCTGTTTGACTACATCCTGATACTGATCTTTCACCGGGTATAACATAATCTGGTTAGCACTGTCTCTTACTGGAACCTGGTAACTATACTTTGTAATGTGATGAATCTTGAAACGAGGCATTATTAGATTTTATGATTTTAATGTTTAATGGTATTTAATTAAGTGTATGCAAAATAATGCTGATTGAGACCATTTGCAATGGCATGCAGGTCTTTTTTAATATCCAGCAAATATTGATGCAGGTTTTGTTCCATGATCGTGTCGGGAGTCGAGTACAAAATTTTACTCTTCAGTTTCCCGATCATAAAATCCATTTTCTGAAAACTTTCCAGGTTTTTTTCATTCCTGAATCTTTCAAAATAACGATGGATATGGTCGAGGGAGTATATCACGGATCGTGGAAAATTTTTATTGAGGATGATCAACTCGACAATATTCTTTGGCTCGAAACCTCCACGATATGTTTTGATATAAAGTTCATAAGCTGAAATGGACATCAGAAGATATTTCCAGTAAGTGATGTCTGATACCTTGGAAAAGCTACCGTTCAGGTTGCTGAATTTCACGTCTACAATGTCAGCGGATTGAAGGGCACGTTCCAGCAACTTTCCGATATTCATAAACGAATAGCCTTCACCCCTGGCCATTGTGATGTCGGAAGTAGCGTAATACAAAAGACCGTGCCTGATCAGGTTATCTATAACCGTGATGGGATCATCTTTGTCGAGCAGATATTCAAGCCTGCTGTCTTTGATGGTATGATAAAAATCATTCAATACCTGCCATAATTCTTTGGTGATGTGATCCTGTACGCTGCGGGCATTTTCACGCGCACGAATAACGATATTAAGGACGGAGTTGTGATTTTCTTTACCGATGACCATATATTTTAGTGAGGCCCTGGTATTTTTTTCCATCGCTGATGTCTCCGCTTCGTCCAGGTAAGTGAACAGGCGCAGCACCGGCTTCCAGGAGAAATCTTTACCTTCATCCTGCGAAGACGCGTAGTTCACTTTAAGCATACGCAGGATGCCATCGCTGCGCTCCATATATCTTGTCATCCAGTATAAACTATCAGCTACTCGGCTAAGCATATTTTTGTTTTATAAATAGTTAATCAGCAAGAACCCATGTATCCTTACTGCCACCGCCCTGGGATGAATTAACTACCATTGAGCCTTCCCGCAGGGCAACACGCGTTAAACCCCCGGGAACGATTTCGATGCCGTCGGGGCCACAAAGTGCGTATGGGCGAAGGTCGACCCGGCGGGCCTGCATTTTATTATTCATATAGCAGGGTGCGGACGAAAGTGAGATGATGGGCTGAGCGATGAATTGCCTCGGATCTCTCTTAACGGCCTTTATGTATCCTGCAATTTCTTCGTCTGTCGCAGAATTACCCATCAACATACCATAACCTCCACTCTCATTCGTCTTTTTGATAACCATACTGCTTATATTATCGAAAACGTATTCGCGGTGTTCGGCATTGTCAAGTTTATATGTCGGAACATTTTTGAGTATCGGCTCCTCATTCAGGTAATATCTTATCATGTCGGGCACATAAGTATAAATTGCCTTATCATCCGCCACACCATTTCCTAACGCATTTACGATAGCAACATTTCCCTTGCGGTATGCGCTGAGCAATCCTGCGACACCCAGGGAGCTATTAGGATTGAAAACAAGCGGATCGATAAAGTCCTCATCAACCCGGCGGTATATAACATCAACCTGTTGCAGGCCGGTGGTGGTTTTCATGAACACCCGGTGATTGTCCACCACAAGATCGCGACCCTCCACCAACTCAACACCCATTAATCTTGCGAGTGTTGTATGTTCAAAATAAGCGGAATTATATATACCCGGCGTCAGCAAAACTATGGTCGGATTAGCCGATTGGCCGGGCGAAAGGGACATAAGATTTTTATGCAGGATATTGGGATAATCCATCACACTGCGCACGTTGTTATTGGGCAGAAGATCAGGAAATATTCTTTTAGTGATCTCGCGGTTTTCGAGCATGTAACTAACGCCGCTGGGCGTGCGGAGATTGTCTTCCAGGATGTAGAAGGAGCCGTCATTATTACGTATCAGGTCGATTCCGGCAATATGAACATAAATGTCATAAGGCACAGGAAAACGGTGCATTTCGCGCAGATAATGCGGGCAGCTATAAACCATTTCAACCGGTACGATACCATCATTTATAATGAACTGGTCATTATAAACATCTTTCAGAAAAAGATTCAGGGCTTTTAGCCGTTGCGTGATGCCTTTTTCAATGAAGCTCCATTCTGCTGCAGTGATAATACGGGGTATGATATCAAATGGAAATATCTTTTCAATACCTTCCCCGCTGCTGTAAACGGTGAAAGTAATGCCCTGGCTCATAAATAACCGTTTGGCAAGATCTTCTTTCTTATTAAGTTCTTCGATACTGAGTTTGCTCATAAACTCGACAACCTGCCGGTATTGTTCCCGCACGGCATCCTGGCTACACATTTCGTCCCAGGTTTGGGAATCGAGCTGGTAGCCTTTGAGCAGTTCACTTGTTTGCATGACCATCGGTTTAGGTAAAATAAATGATGGCAGTCGTCGTTGTTCATGCATCCCTGGAGGGATCTAAACAAATATAACGATCCATCCCCAAAAGGGGTGGACCTATCTTTTTGCCGAATCAACTTTTTTTAAGGTTTTCCATCAACTTTTCTGGATATTTACAGACGGTATCCGCGTATTTTTGTTGACCGGAAACTATTTTACATTGTAAGTGCTAGTATATGAAAACAATTGCAATGATCCCGGCCAGATACGCTTCTACCCGATTTCCTGCAAAACTCATGCAGGTCCTGGGTAATAAACCGGTGATCAGACATACATATGATGCTACAGTCAAAACGGGGCTTTTTGACGAAGTTGCGGTGATCACCGACAGCAATATCATTTATGACGAAATCGTGTCTCATGGCGGCCATGCCATTATGAGCAAAAAAGAACATGAAAGTGGCAGCGACCGCATTGCTGAAGCAGTTGCGGATATGGATGTTGACGTTATAATCAATGTGCAGGGCGATACACCATTTGTAAAAAAGGATCCGCTTCGCAGGCTGCTTGAACAATTCCGCGATCCTGAAGTAAAAGTGGCATCGCTGATGCAGGTTCTTAAAGAGAGAGAATTTATCAATAACCCCAGTTTTGTGAAGGTAACGGTTGACCGTAACCGAAATTCATTGTTATTCAGCAGAAGCCCCATTCCTTACCCACGTAGCGAAGATCCCCCCATAACTTATTACAAACATATTGGCGTTTATGCCTTCAGGAAGCAAGCCCTCATGGATTTCACCACCTGGCCAGTTACGCCGCTGGAGGCCGCAGAAAAAATAGAATGCCTCCGTTATCTTGAATACGGCATCCAGTTAAAAATGGTTGAAGTTGACTATATGGGCGTTGAGATTGACACACCGGAAGATCTTGAACGGGCTATCAAGTCGCTGGCGGAACCCAGGCGTGACTGACGCACTATGAAACAACGATTATTACTACCATATTTAAATCATATCTAATGAACGAGCCATTATGGGGCATTGACCTTGGAGGAACTAAAATCGAAGGCGTAATCATAACATCCCTGGAAGATCCAAAACCGATACTACGAACGCGGATCGATACGGAAGGATCAAAAGGATACGATCATATTATAAGCCAGATAGCAACACTAATACAATCCATGGAAAAAAAGTCGGGGCTTAAAGCGAATAAGCTCGGTATCGGAACACCCGGCGTACTTGATCCGATTCTGCAGACGATGAAGAATTCAAATTCTACCGCACTGAACGGAATGCCTTTGAAAAAAGACCTGGAAAACAAACTTCAACTCAATATTGAACTGGCAAATGATGCCAATTGCTTTGCTCTTGCAGAAACTTACTGGGGCGTAGTTAAGGAAAAATGCCCCGAAGCAAAAGTGGTATTTGGAATCATTATGGGTACCGGAGTCGGAGGTGGGATCGTTATTAATGGTAAAATCTGGAACGGCCATCATGGAATAGCCGGTGAATGGGGACACAATTTTCTTGATGAATCGGGAGGGCCATGTTATTGCGGAAAAACAGGTTGCGTTGAAAAAGTACTGGCTGGCCCATCTTTACAGCGATATTATAGTTCAATTACAAGTTCAATGATCACGCTTAAAGAAATTGCCCAACGTGATGCCCAGGGTTTCGATAAAGCGGCTTCTGAGACAATGAAAAGATTGCATTATTTTTTTGGCAAGGCAATTTCAGGAGTGGTCAATATCCTGGATCCGGATGTCATTGTTGTCGGGGGTGGTGTAGGAA
>Ga0193752_1001974_pt1 | contig 16142 bp, 11 predicted proteins | sample H1c1metaG_FD_144924 | JGI IMG/M metagenome (GOLD analysis project Ga0193752, IMG submission 144924) | Soil microbial communities from a riparian zone of the East river system, Colorado, United States - H1c1 | ecosystem: Environmental > Terrestrial > Soil > Riparian zone | place: USA: East River... | reverse complement strand
GAGCTTCGGCCTGCTGCTGCTCTCGGCGTCGTTCTTCCTCATGCTCGCCGTCGACCCGGGGACCGCGCTCGTGCTGATCATGCTCTGGACCGTGGTCGGCCGGATCGGCCTCGGCTTCGTCCTGCCTTCGCTCAATCTCGGCTCGATGCGCGGCCTGCCGGACATCTTCATCTCGCAGGGCTCGAGCACGATCAATTTCCTGCGCCAGCTCGGTGGCGCGGTCGGCGTCGGCCTGGTCGGCAACGTGCTCGAGTGGCGCCTGCGCTCGCATCCTGCGGAGCCGCTCGCGGCGTACCACGAGACTTTCGCGCTGGTCGGCGCGATCACCGCCTGCGCGGTCGTCGCCGCCGCGCTGATGGGCCCGGTCCGGCCGCAGGACGCGACGCCGAGCGCGGCCGAATGAACCTCGGCATCGAGCAACTGCCTGCGCGCTGCGACGTGCTCGTCGTCGGCGCCGGGCCGGCCGGCGCCGCCGCCGCGCAATGGCTCGCCCGCGCCGGCCGCGACGTGCTGCTGGTCGACCAGCACGCCTTCCCGCGCGACAAGGTCTGCGGCGACGGCCTGATCGCCGACGCCCTGCGCGCCCTGGGCCGGCTCGGCGTGCGCGAGCAGGTGCTCGCCGAGGCCCGCGGGGCGGCGGCGATCCGCTGCGTCGGCCCGCGCGGCGGGCGGATCGACGTGCCCGGCTCGCTCGCGGTGCTGCCGAGGAAGCGCCTCGACGAGATCGTGTGCAACGCGGCGGTGGCGGCCGGAGCGCGGATGTTCGCGCCGCTGCGCTTCGTCGCGCCGCTGCGCGAGAACGGGCGGGTCGTCGGCGCGCGCCTGGAGCAAGGCGCCGCGGCCCGGGAGATCCGGGCGCCCTGGGTCGTGCTCGCCACCGGCGCGCAGCCGCAGGCGACGCTGGCGTCGGACCTGTGCACGCGGCGCGCGCCGAGCGGCATCGCCCTGCGCGGCTATGTCAGGAACGCGGCGATGGCGGCGCGCATCACGAGCCTCGAGATCGTCTGGGACAAGCGCCTCGCCCCCGGGTACGGCTGGATCTTTCCCTGCGGCGACGACGTCTTCAACCTCGGCGTCGGCGTCGCCCAGGCCCGGCCGCGCGGCGGCAAGTCGGGCCGGGCGGCGCCGCACCTCAACCTGCGCGAGGCGTTCGCTGCGTTCCAGGCGCACTACCCGCCCGCGCGCGAGCTGGTCGAGGGCGGCGAGTGGCTGGGAGCCGCCGGAGAAGAGCTCAAGGGCGCGCCCTTGCGCTGCTCGCTCGAGGGCGCCCGGTTCGAGGCGCCCGGCATCCTCGTCTGCGGCGAAGCCGCCGGCAGCACCTACGCGCTCTCCGGCGAAGGCATCGGCAAGGCGATGGAGACGGCGCTGCATGCGGCCGAGGCCATTCTCGCGGGCGCAGGCGACGACGCCGCGGTGCGCGCCGACTACGCCGCCCGGATCGCGTCGCTCAAGCCGCGCTTCGATCTCTACGCCCAGGCCCATCGCGCCGTCGGCCATCCCTGGCTGGTCGACCTGCTGGTCTGGAGCGCGCAGCGCAGCCCGCGCCGGATGCAGCGCCTCGCCGGCGTGCTCGAGGAGACCTACCTGCCGAGGGACGGGATGACGCTGCGCGGCGTGCTGCGGCGCGTGTTCGACCGGCGCTGAGGCGCGATACTGGCGCCGGGGTCTCGATCGCCATGTGCCAGCTGCTCGGAATGAATGCCAACACGCCGACCGACGTGATGTTCAGCTTCACCGGGTTCGCGACCCGCGCCCAGGAGCACAAGGACGGCTTCGGCATCGCCTTCTTCGAGGACAAGGGCGTGCGCCTGTTCGTCGATGCGCACAGCGCGCGCGAATCGCCGGTGGCGGAGATGGTGCGGCGCTATCCGATCAAGAGCGAAAACATCGTCGCCCACATCAGGAAAGCGACGCAGGGCCGGGTGGCGCTCGAGAACACCCATCCGTTCGTGCGCGAGCTCTGGGGCCGCTACTGGGTGTTCGCGCACAACGGCGACCTGAAGGGCTACCAGCCGCGCCTGCACGGCGCGTTCCGGCCGGTGGGCACGACCGACAGCGAGCGCGCCTTCTGCTGGCTGATGCAGGAGCTGGCGAAGTCGCATGCGGGCGTGCCGGGGGTCGACGAGATGAGCGCCACGCTCGCCGAGCTGTTGCCGCAGGTGGCCCGGTACGGCGTCTTCAACGCGATGCTGAGCAACGGCCAGGCGCTCTGGGCGCACTGCTCGACCGAGCTGCATCACATCGTGCGCCAGCATCCGTTCGCCCGGGCGTCGCTGCAGGACGACGAGGTCTCGATCGATTTCGCCGAGCACACTTCGCCGCGCGACCGGGTCGCGGTGGTCGTGACCGAGCCGCTCACCAAGGACGAGACCTGGAGCGCGTTCGCGCCGGGCGAGATCCGCACCTTCGTCGACGGCGCGCCGTTCGTGCACGCTTGAACGCTGCTTGTGCGGCCCGGCCGGCGTTCCGCCGCGCCGCCGGGCTCGCGCCGGCGCGGTCGATCGAGAATCGATCGATGACGACGACCCGCGCCGACGACAACTGGCTCCAGCGCCGCTACTTCACCTGGGCCGAGCCGCACTACCAGCGCATGCCGCCCGGCCTGCGCGCCGAGGTCGAGCGGATCGACCGCTGGCTCTACAGCCGCCGTGCCGCGTGGCTCTGGATCGCCCTGGCCCTCGGCGCCGCAGGAAGCGGCGTCGTCCTGGCGGTGGCCGGCCTGCCGACCGGCGTCGCCGTCTTCGCCAGCCTGGTGTTCTGGACGGTGATGCCCTTGGCGGTGCTGGGCGCGTGGCTGTATCCGGAACGATTCGCCGGCCCCAAGGTGACTCTTTTGGCGGTGCTCATCGGCCTCATCGCCTACCTCGGGGTCGTCTCGGGCTTTCTCGCCGGGCGCATCGTCGAGCGCGGCGGACTTGAGCTCGCCACCCTCGCCGGCGACGCGCGCCGCTTCGTCAGCGAGGTTGCGCCGCTGCTCGTCTTCGGCATCGTGATGCTCGGCGCGGTGCTCGAGCTGGCCGCGTTCGCCCGGCGCCGGGTGCTTCGCGCCGAGCTCGAGCGGGCCACCCTCGTCGGCGAGCGCGACCTCGCGGCGCGACAGGCTGCGGAGGCCCGACTGCGCCTCCTGCAAGGCCAGATCCGGCCGCACTTCATCTTCAACACGCTGGCGTCGCTGCAGCACTGGGTCGACACCGGCGACGCGCGGGCCGGGCCGCTGCTGCGCTCGCTCACCGGCCTGCTGCGCACCTCGACCGAGGCGATGGCGGCGCCGCTCGCCACCGTCGCCGCCGAATGCGAGGCCGCGGGCCACTACCTCGCGATCATGCGCGCCCGGCTGGGCGACCGCCTCGCCTGGCGGATCGAGGTCGCCGCCGATTGCGCCGCGGTCGAGCTGCCGGCCGGGCTCGTGCTCAGCCTGGTCGAGAACGCCGTCGAGCACGGCATCGAGCCGGTGCTGGCCGGTGGGCGCATCGCGGTGACGGTGGCGCGCGAAGGCCACGCCGTCGTCCTGCAGGTCGACGACGACGGCGCCGGGCTCCGCGACGCCACGGCGGGCGAGAGGGCACCGCCGCGCGGCGTCGGCCTCGCCAACAGCCGGGAGCGCCTGCGCCATCGCTACGCAGGCGGTGCGACGCTCGAGCTGCTGCCCGGCCCGGGCGGAAGAGGAGCGCGGGCGCGGGTGCGGATCGAGGGCGCCGGGTGACGACCGCTCTTCTCGCCGACGACGAGGAGGCACCGCGCCAGCAACTGCGCGCCGCGCTGGCGGCGGCCTGGCCCGAGCTCGCGATCGTCGCCGAGGCCGGCAGCGGCAGCGATGCCTGGGATCTGTTCCTGGCGCACGAGCCCGCGGTCTGCTTTCTCGACGTGCGCATGCCCGGCCTCACCGGCATCGAGGTGGCCCGGCGCATCGACGGCGCGGCGCGCATCGTCTTCGTCACCGCGTACGGCGACCACGCGCTCGCCGCGTTCGATGCCGGCGCCGTCGACTACGTGCTGAAGCCGGTCGAGCCCGAGCGCCTGGCGCGAACGGTCGCCAAGCTGCAGGCCGGTCTCGCCGCCGCGGCGCCGCCCGGTTCGGCGCCCGGTTCGGCGCCCGCGGCGACGGCCGAGCTGCTGCGCCAGCTCGCTGCGCAGCTGCGCAGCGAGCCGCCGCTCGAAGTGATCCAGGCCGCGGTCGGCAGGGAGGTGCGGCTGATCCCGGTGGACGACGTCGTGTTCTTCGAATCCGACTCGCGCTACACGCGGGTCGTGCATCGCGGCGGCGAGGCCTTCATCCGCACGCCGCTCAAGGAATTGCTGACGCGGCTCGCGCCCGAGCGGTTCTGGCAGGTGCACCGCTCTATCATCGTCAACCAGCGCGCCATCGCCAGCGCGATCAGGCAGGACGACGGCGGCATGGTCGTCACGCTGCGCGATCGCGACGAACGACTGCCCGTGTCGCGACACTTCCAGAGCCTGTTCCGTGGCCAATGACCTTCCATGACCCAGCCTGCTTCACCGATACCCCGCTTCGACACCTTCTACAAATACGATGAACTGACCCGGCTGCTGTTCGCCTACGCCGAGGCGCACCCGACGCTGGTGGCGGTGCGCTCGATCGGCAAGAGCCACGAGGGCCGCGACATCTGGGTGGCGACCGTCACCAACATCGCCACCGGCGCCGCCGCCGACAAGCCGGCGTTCTGGACCGACGGCAACATCCACGCCGCCGAGCTCACCGCCTCGACCGCGGTGCTCTACTACCTGCACGAGCTGGTCACGAAGTACGGCAGCGACGCCGACATCACCGAGCTGCTCGACACGCGCGCGCTCTACCTCTGCCCGCGCCTGAACCCCGACGGCGCCGAGCTCGCGCTCGCCGACCGGCCGCGCCACATCCGCTCCTCGACCCGGCCGTATCCGTTCGACGAGGCGCCGGTCGACGGCCTGACGCCCGAAGACATCGACGGCGACGGCCGGGTGCTCTTCATGCGCATCGCCGATCCGCACGGCGCGCACAAGAAGTGCGCCGCCGACCCGCGCCTCATGGTCGCGCGCGAGCCGGGCGAGTTCGGCGGCGAGTACTACCGGCTCATGCCCGAAGGCTTCGTCCAGAACTACGACGGCCTGACGGTGAAGGTGAACTCCGACGTCGAAGGGCTCGACCTGAACCGCAACTTCCCGTCGTTCTGGCGCCAGGAGTTCGAGCAGGTCGGCGCCGGCGACTACCCGACCAGCGAGCCCGAGGTCAAGGCGATGGTCGACTTCATCGTCAAGCACAAGAACATCGGCGCGGCGATCAGCTATCACACGCACAGCGGCGTGATCCTGAGGCCGATGGGCACGCAGAGCGACGAGGACATGATTCCCGAGGACCTGTGGTCGATCAAGCGCTTCAGCGAGATCGGCGCGAAGCTCTCGGGCTATCCGGCGATCAGCATCTGGCACGACTTCAAGTACCACCCGAAGGAAGTGATCAGCGGCACCCAGGACTGGGTCTACGAGCATCTCGGCGCGCTGTTCTGGGTGGTCGAGATCTGGGCGCCGAACAAGGAAGCCGGGATCACCGACTACAAGTGGGTCGACTGGTACCGCGAGCATCCGGTCGAGGACGACCTCAAGCTGATCAAGTGGAGCGACGAGCACTGCGGCGGGCAGGCGCATGTCGACTGGAAGCCGTTCATGCATCCCCAGCTCGGCCAGGTCGAGATCGGCGGCTGGGACAAGATGAACTACTGGCGCAATCCGCCGCCGCAGCTGCGCGAGCGCGAAGCGGCGCGCTTCCCGAAGTGGATGACGAGGATCGCGCTCTCGCTGCCCCGGCTCGAGCTGCTGCGCACCGAGGTGCGCGCGCTCGGGCCCGACACCTGGCGCGTGCGCCTGGCGGTCGCCAACAGCGGCTGGCTGCCTGCCTACGTGACCAAGCGCGCCTTGCAGAGGAAGACGGTGCGCGGCGTGATGTTCGAGATCCACCTGCCCGAGGGCGACCCCTCGGTCTCGCTGGTCAGCGGCAAGCCGCGCATCGAAGGGCCGCAGCTCGAGGGCCACGCGCCCAAGAGCTCGCTCAACGCCTTCCTGCCGAGCCGCGAGGTGACCGCCGATCGCGCCATCGGCGAATGGGTCGTGCGCGCGCCGCAAGGCACCCGGCTCGCTCTCAGCGCCCGCGCTGACCGGGCGGGAGTGGTGCGGGCCGAAGTCATCCTCGACTGATCCCTTTCGCGGGCCACGGGCACGGGGTGGCCCCCTCCGCTCATGTCCCCCGAAGGCAGCCTGCGGCTGCCTTCTCCTCCTTTACTTCGCTGCGGGGGCCACCCCATGCCCGTGGCCGACCGGTTCGTTCAGCGGCTGAGTTCGGGATGGGGGCGGTGGGGTGCGCTGCGCAGCGAAGTAAAGGAGGAGAGCCGAGGCTTTAGCCTCGGATCGGGGGACATGAGCGGAGCAGCGCGCCCCGCCGCCCCCATCCCGAACCCTCCCCTACGTGGCGGAGGCGACGGCTAAAACCGGAATCGCACCCCGCCCGCGATGCTGTTGCCCGAAGACAGCTGGAACGTCTTCTCGTGCAGCGCCGCGACGTAGATGTCGGTGTTCTTCGAGACGAAGTAGTCGTAGGCGAGCGAGTAGGTGCGGTCGGTGATCTGCGAGAAGTCGGTCTTCGCCCGCGAGTTTCCGTAGCCCGCCAGGATCAGGGCCTGGCCGATCGGCACCGCGGCGCCGATCTGGAAGAGCACGTGCTTGGTGTCGGTCGTCGCGTCGGTCTTCACCCGGCCGAGCTGGCCGTACAGCCGCACCAACTTGAAGTCGTAGGTCGCGCTCGCCTGGACGACCGTCTGCTGGGCGAAGCCCGTGGGGACCGGCAGCGCGCTGTTCTGGATCTTCTCCCACACCAGCGCGACGGCAAATGGGCCGGACAGGTAGGACACGCTCATCCCGTAGTTGTGGCCGTTGTCGAGGACGCCGTTGTTGACTTCGCGCGCATTGGCGGCGAAGTGCACGCGCAGGGGGTCGCGGGGGTTGTTGGTGTAGGCGACCGAGTTGTTCCAGCTCCGGTCGCCGACCACCGCGCCGGCGAAGTACTGGCGCGTGCTCGGCGAAAAGCCGAACGACTCGCCGAACGGGTTGAAGGTGATGGTCGTCAGGTAGAGCGGAGAGACGTTGCGGCCGAGCACCGTGGTGCCGAAGGCGCCGGAAAGGCCGACGTTGGCGTCTCGGCCCCAGAAGGCGTTGCCGCCGTAGCCGCCGATCGCGCCGGTGTCGATGCCCAGATACGACTCGAGCCGGTACACCGCCCGCAGGCCGCCGCCCAGGTCTTCCGTGCCACGAAACCCGAGGAAGCTGCGCGACATGTTGCCGCTGTCGAGCTGCCAGCGGTAGTCGCCGCCGGGCGGCCGGCTGCGGCTGGCCGAGGCGTCGACCAGCCCGTAGAGGACGCTCTGCGCTTGCGCGCCGAAGCTGCACAGCGTTGCAGCGGTAGCCAGTGCGGTTGCGAAGAACGATCGGAGCATGCGTGAAACCTCGGCCGGGCCGAACGAGAACAAGGGACGTCGGGCCACGCGGAGCGGTGGCTCGGGGCGTATTCTGGCGCACGGGCACAATCGGCGCCCCTGGACGAGGAGAGGCGTGGAGATCGTTGTCAACGGCGCGTCGCGCGCGCTTCCCGATGAGCTGGCCGAGGCGCAGATGCCCTTGCTGTGGGCCTTGCGCGACCTGCTCGGCTTGACCGGCACCAAATTCGGCTGCGGCGTCGCCGCCTGCGGCGCCTGCACCGTGCACGTCGACGGCCGCGCCGTCCGCTCCTGCGTCACGCCGCTCGAGTCGGTGCGCGGCAAGCGCGTCGTCACGATCGAGGCCCTCGGCAGCGCCGAGCGGCCGCATCCGCTGCAGCGCGCCTGGGCCGAGCATCAGGTGCCGCAGTGCGGCTACTGCCAGAGCGGCATGCTGATGGCCGCGGCCGCGCTGCTCGCAACCAACCGCGCGCCGAGCGATGCCGAGATCGACGCGGCGATCACCAACATCTGCCGCTGCGGCACGTATCCGCGCCTGCGCGCCGCGATCCGCGCCGCTGCACGCGCATGAGGTGCGACTCGAAGCGGCCGGCCGGGCGCCGGGCCGCCCCAAGCCCGGCTGCGCCCCCTCGGGGGGCAGCGACCGAAGGGAGCGTGGGGGCTTCGTGAAGCGGCGCGCCCTGCTGTTGAGCGGCCTCGGCGTCGCCGGGGCGCTGGTGGTCGGCTGGGGCGTGCTGCCGCCGCGCCAGCGCCAGGGCGGCGTCGACACCCTGCCGGTCGTCGACGGCGAGGTCGGGCTCAACGGCTGGATCAAGATCGCCGCCGACGGCGGCGTCCTGCTGGCGATGAACCGCAGCGAAATGGGCCAGGGCGTGCATACCGCGCTGGCGATGCTCGTGGCCGAGGAGCTCGACGTCTCGCTGGCGCGGGTTCGGCTGATCCCGGCCGGCCACGACCGGCTCTACGGCAACGTCGCGATGTTCGTCTCGGGCCTGCCGCTGCATCCGAGCGACACCGAGCCGGGCCGCGAGACCTCGCTGGCGCGCAGCGGCCAGTGGGTCGTCGCCAAGGTCGCGCGCGAGCTCGGCATCAATGCCACCGGCGGCTCGTCGAGCATCGTCGATGCCTGGGAGGTGCTGCGCTTCGCCGCGGCGACGGCGCGGGCGCAGCTGCTCGGCGCCGCGTCTCTCGCCTGGAAGCAGCCGGCGAGCGAGCTCAGGGTCCAGGACGGCGTCGTCAGTCACTCGAGCGGGGCGAGCGCGCACTACGGCACGCTGGCGCGGCAGGCGGCGGCGACGCCGAGCGGCACGGTGCAGCTCAAGCCCGCGGCTGAATGGAAGCTGATCGGCACCGCGGCGCCGCGCGTCGACGTCGTCGCCAAGAGCGACGGCTCGGCGGTGTTCGGCATGGACGTGCGCCCGCCGGGCCTGCTGTTCGCGGCGATCCGCCACTGTCCGATGATCGGCGGCAGCGCCGGCGCGGTCGACGTCGCCGCGAGCCTGAAGCTGCCCGGCGTCGAGCGCGTCGTCCGGCTCGGGACGTATGCCGGCTCGACAGCGGCGCTGGCCGTCGTCGGCCGCACCAGCTGGCATGCCCGGCGCGGTGCCGACGCGCTGGTGGTCGCCTGGCAGCAGCGGCCGGCCGGCGGGCTCGACAGCCGCGCGATCCTGGCCGCGCTCGAACAGCGCGCCCGCGAGGCCGACGCCGAGGGTGGGGGCTTCGTCTTCCATTCGCGCGGCGAGGTCGGCGCCGCGCTCGAGGCCAAGGGGGCGCGCGCGCTGATGCAGGTCTATCGCGCGCCTTACCTGGCGCATGCGGCGATGGAGCCGATCAACTGCACGGCGCGGGTCGCCGACGGCAAGGTCGAGGTCTGGGCGCCGACGCAGGTGCCGGGCCTGGCGCGCGCCCTCGCCGCCGAGGTCGCCGGCGTGCCGCTCGCCGCGGTCACGGTCCATGTGACCTACCTCGGCGGCGGCTTCGGCCGGCGGCTCGACGTCGACTTCGTCGGCCAGGCGGTGCGGATCGCGGTCGAATGCGGCGGCCGGCCGGTGCAGCTCGTCTGGTCGCGCGAGGAAGACCTGAGCCACGACTTCTATCGCCCGGCGGGCGTGGCGGTGCTGCGCGCCACGCTCGGCGAAGACGGCCTGCCGACTACGCTCAGGATCACCAGCGCCGGCGACGCGATCACGCCGCGCTGGATCGAGCGCGGCATCCCGCTGCTCGCCGGCCCGGTCGACACGCCCGACAAGACCACCAGCGAGGGCCTGTTCGACCAGCTCTACGGCATCCCTCACCAGCGCATCGCCCACGTCGCGACCCGAAGCGGCGTGCCCGTCGGCTACTGGCGCTCGGTCGGGCATTCGCACAACGCGTTCTTCAGCGAGTCGTTCATCGACGAGCTGGCGCACGAGGCGAAGCAGGACCCGGTCGCCTACCGCCTGGCGTTGCTCAAGGACGCGCCGCGGCACCGCGCCGTGCTGCTGCTCGCGGCGCAGAAGGCGGGCTGGCCCGGCCAGGGCGCGGCGCAGCCGCTGGCGCCGGGGCGGGCGCGCGGCGTCGCCCTGCACGAGAGCTTCGGCAGCATCGTCGCCGAGGTCGTCGAGGTCTCGATCGACCGCGGCGTGCCGCGGGTGCACCGCGTCGTCTGCGCTGCCGACGTCGGCAGCGTCGTCAATCCGGGCATCGTCGCCCAGCAGCTCGAAAGCGCCGTGATCTTCGCCCTGAGCGCCGCGCTCTTCGGCCGGATCGACATCGAAGGCGGCGTCGTCAGGCAGACGAATTTCCCGAGCTATCCGGTGATCCGCCTCGCCGATTCGCCGCGGATCGAAACCCATCTCGTCGCGAGCACGCGCGCGCCGGGCGGTGTGGGCGAGATCGGCACGCCGCCGCTGGCGCCGGCGCTGGCGAATGCCTTGTTCGCCTTGACCGGGAACAGGCTCCGGGAGCTGCCGCTGGTCGTCTGACGGCGAGCGCTCGCGCTCACACCGAGTCGACGGTCTCGGTCCCCGGGGCCTTTCGCACATGCCGGGCCAGCGTCCGACGCAGCTTCGGCGCGTCGATCGGCTTGGTCAGGAAGTCGTTCATGCCCGCCGCGAGCGCGAGATCGCGCTCGGAGATGAGGGCCGCGGCGGTCAGGGCGATGATCGGCAGGGCGTGCGGACCCCAGGCCTTGCGCAGCTCGATCGCCGCTTCGTGGCCGCTCATCACCGGCATCTGCACGTCCATCAGCACCAGGTCGAACGGATGGCCGCGCTCTGCCGCGGCGCGCACCGCCTCGACCGCGGCGCGGCCGTCGCGCGCCTCGGCGACATCGACGCCCCACTGCGCCAGCGTCGCCGCGGCGATCATCATGTTCACCGGGTTGTCTTCGACCAGCAGGATGTGTGCGTCGCGCAGCCGCTCGTGCTCGCTCGCTTCGCTCGCCAGCGTATCCCCCGGGAGCACCGTGGGCGGCAGCGGCAGCTCGGCCCAGAAGGTGCTGCCGGCGCCGGCCAGGGTTTCGACGCCGACGTCGCCGCCCATCAGGCGCGCCAGCTGGCGGCAGATCGACAGGCCCAGGCCCGTGCCGCCGACCCTTCGCGTGGTCGACGAATCGCCTTGCGAGAACGGCTGGAACAGCAGCGGCAGCAACTGCGCGTCGACGCCGCCGCCGGTGTCGGCGACGGCGAGGCGGACGCACCCCGTCGCGCCGCCGGTGGCGACGATGCGGATGCCGCCCTGCGCGGTGAACTTGACCGCGTTGGTGAGGAAATTGCCGAGGATCTGGCGGATCCGCACCGGGTCGCCGGTGACGACCGACGCGAGCGCGGCATCGATCTCGAGCTCGAGCGTCAGGTCGCTGGCGTCGGTGAGAGGCCGGTACGAGGCCTGCACCGCCGCCAGCAGCTCGCGCAGATCGAAGGCGCTCGCTTCGAGCGTGAACTTGCCCGCCTCGATCTTCGAGAAGTCGAGGATGTCGGAGAGGATTCCTTCGAGCCCTTGCGCGCAGGCGAGGATCTGCTCGAGATGGAGCTTGCGCGTCTCGGCCGAGACCTTGTCGCTCAGCGCCAGGCGGGCCAGGCCGAGCAGGCCGTTGAGCGGCGTGCGGATCTCGTGGCTGGTGTTGGCCAGAAAGGCGCTCTTGGCGCGGCTCGCCGCTTCGGCGGCGTCGCGCGCGGCGGCGAGGGCGGCGTCGAGCCGCCGCCGTTCGGTGACGTCTTCGGCGATCCAGATCGTGCCGCCTTCGCCGGGCCGGGTGGGATCGACCGCCTGGCCGATCAGCCGGCACCAGAACCGGGTGCCGTCCTGCTTCTTCATCTGGCGCTCGGTCTCGAACCGCTGCCCGGTCGAGAGCAGCGGCCCGGCGACCTTGCCGACGTCGGCGTAGTCGACCTCATCGACCCAGACCGCCGAGCCCGGCTGGCCTTCGAGCTCGCCGGCGGGCCAGCCGAAGATCGCCTCGAAGCGTGGGTTGGCCTGGACGAAGAGGCGGTCGCGCGTCAGGGCGATGCCGATCGAGGCACGCTCGAAGATCGCCGCATGCTCGAGCCGGGTCTGCTCCGAGGCGGTGACGTCGCGCGCGTTGACGACCACGTAGTCGCGCCGGTCCATGGTGAAGCGCGCCGCCGAAATCCGCACCGAGGCGATGCTGCCGGAGCGGGTGGCGACGCGCGCCGGCATCTCGTCGATGCGGCCCTCGCTGTCGAGCGCGGCGCGCAGCCGCGCCGGGTCGTTCGGGTCGTGCCAGAGGCCGAGCTCGTCGGCGGTGCGGCCCACCACCTCGTCGGCGGCGTAGCCGGTGAGGCGCGAGAACGCGGCATTGACGAGCGTGTGGCGGCCCGTGTCGCGCTCGTACAGCGTGATGCAGTCGGGGCTGGTCGCGAACAGCTGCGACAGCATCGCTTCCGAGCGGCGCAGCGCCGCCTCGGCGGCCAGCCGCGCCGTGATGTCGAACATGATGGTGAGCGTCGCCGGACCGCCGGCGGCCTCGACGCGCACGCCCGTCGCCTGTACGCTGATCGGTCGGCCGTCGACGGTGCGGGCGTGGAAGTCGCGCACCGGCACGCCTTCGCCGATCGGCAGCTGATCGAGCTGGGCGATCCGGTCGAGGGCGCGTTGCCGCGATTCGCCGGGCGGATGCAGATCGGCCATCCGGATGCCGTGCATCGCCGCCGTGTCGGCGAAGCCGAAGAGGCGTGCCGCCGACGGGTTGGCGTCGAAGACGATGCCCTGTCGGTGCAGGAAGATCGGCGAGGGCGAGCTTTCGAACAGCTCGCGGTAGCGCGTCTCGCTGGCGGCGAAGGCGCGCTGCGCGCGGACCTCGTCGGTGACGTCGCGGGCGACGCCGCGGTAGCCGTCGAACACGCCTTCGGCCGTGTAGCGCGGCTCGCCGCTGACGCTGTGCAGGCGTGCCCGGCCCTGCGGGTCGCGACGGCGGACGATCAGGCCGGAGAACGGCCGGTGCGCTTCGAGGTCGGCGCGGTGCCGGTCGAGCTGGGCGTCGCTCATGCCGATGTCCGGGATCTCCCAGGGGGCGCGCCCGAGCCGCTGGGCGAGCACCGTCGGGTCGACCGGCACGCCGGAATCGGAGACGTAGGTGAAGCGGAATTCGCGGTCCTGTTCCCAGTACCAGTCGGCGACCAGGCGCAGCGCGTCGCGCGATTGCCGGGCGAGAAGCTCGGCGGCGCGCAGGCGCTGGCCGAGGACCCGGACCGCGAGCGCGCTCGCCACCAGCGCCGCGCCGGCGCCGAGCGCGAGCAGGCCGAGCGCCGGGTTGGCCGGGCCGCCGAAGTCGAAGGCGATCCCGAGCACCGCGGCGACGAGGATGGCGGCGGCGACCCCGACCACGGCGAGGGCCGGGAGCGGTGTCCGCGGCGGCGCTCGTCGTTGCTGCGCCTCTGCCATCGTCGCCTTCAGACGAAGGTCGGGGTCCGGGCCGAGGCCAGCTCGGCGCGCGCCGCCTCGGCGGCGCGACGCGAGGCGAGCGCGAAATCGGTACCGCGCGCATCGGCCGGATAGAGCACGGCGCGCGACGAGCTGACGATGATCGGCGCCGTGGTCGCGCCGGCCGCGCCGCGCCAGCCGGCGCGCACCGTCGCCGCGGCGTCGCCGCCTTGCGCGCCGATGCCGGGGATCAGCAGCGGCAGCCGCGGCGCGAGCTCGCGGACGCGCGCGATCTCGGCGGGGAAGGTGGCGCCGACGACGAGGCCGACCTGGCCGGTCGCGTTCCACGGTCCCGCCGCCAGGCGGGCGATGTGCTCGTACAGCCGCTCGCCGGACTCGAGCCGCTGCTCCTGCAGGTCGGCGCCGCCGGGGTTGGAGGTGCGGCAGAGCAGGATCACGCCCTTGCCGTCGTGGCGCAGGTAGGGCTCGATCGAGTCGAAGCCGAGGAAGGGAGAGAGCGTCACCGCATCGGCGCCGTAGCGCTCGAACACTTCGCGCGCGTACTGCTCGGCGGTCGTGCCCATGTCGCCGCGCTTGGCGTCGAGGATCACCGGCACGCCGGGCGCGGTCTGGTGGATGTGCGCGATCAGCCGCTCGAGCTGGTCCTCGGCCCGGTTGGCGGCGAAGTAGGCGATCTGCGGCTTGTAGGCGATGACCAGGTCGCGGGTTGCATCGACGATCGCCGAGCAGAAATCGAAGATCCGCGACGCGTCGTCGCGCATCGGCTCGGGAAAGCGCGCGGGGTCGGGATCGAGGCCGACGCAGAGCATCGAATCGTTGGCGCGCTCGGCGCCCGCCAGCTTGTCGGTGAAGCTCATCATGGGTTGCCGGGCTCCTGGTCGACTCTCGTGTCCGCCTCGCGTCGCGCCAGCTCGGCCGCCTTGCCGATGTAGCTCCGCGGCGTCATCGCCAGCAGCCGCTCCCGCTCCGCGGCCGGAATCGAGAGGCCGCGGACGAACGCCTGCAGCCCCTCCTTCGTGATCGCCTTGCCGCGCGTCAGCTCCTTGAGCTGCTCGTACGGGTTGGCGATGCCGTGGCGGCGCATCACCGTCTGCACCGGCTCGGCGAGCACTTCCCAGGCGGCGTCGAGGTCGGCGTCGATCGTCGCCGCGTCGATGCCGAGCTTGGCCATGCCGCGCCCGAGCGAATCGAGGGCGAGCACGGTATGGCCGAAGGCCGTGCCCATGTTGCGCAGCACCGTGCTGTCGGTCAGGTCGCGCTGGAAGCGCGAGATCGGCAGCTTCTCGCTCATGTGCGCGAGGAGGGCGTTGGCGATCCCGAAGTTGCCTTCGGCATTCTCGAAGTCGATCGGGTTGACCTTGTGCGGCATCGTGCTCGAGCCGACCTCGCCCGCCTTCGTCTTCTGCGTGAAGTAGCCGAGGCTGATGTAGCCCCAGGCGTCGCGGCACCAGTCGATCAGGATCGTGTTGCAGCGCTTGACCGCGTCGAACAGCTCGGCGATGCCGTCGTGCGGCTCGATCTGGGTCGTGTGCGGGTTGAAGACCAGGCCCAGGCGCTGCTCGACGACGCGGCGCGAGAACGCCTCCCAGTCGAACTCGGGATAGGCGGCGAGATGGGCGTTGTAGTTGCCGACCGCGCCGTTCATCTTGGCCGGCAGCGGCACCGCCGCGATCTTCGCGCGCGCCCGCGCCAGCCGCGCCGCGACGTTGGCGAGCTCCTTGCCGAGCGTCGTCGGCGTCGCGGTCTGGCCGTGGGTGCGCGAGAGCATCGGCTGCGCCGCGTGCTCGCCTGCCCTGTCGCGCAGTGCGGCGAGCAGGCCGTCGAGCGCCGGCAGCAGCACGTCCTGCCGCGCCGCCTGCAGCATCAGCGCATGGCTGGTGTTGTTGATGTCTTCGCTGGTGCAGGCGAAGTGCAGGAAGCCGGTGGCCGGCGCCAGCTCGGGATCGACGGCGATCCGCTCGGCGAGCCAGTACTCGACCGCCTTGACGTCGTGGTTGGTGGTGCGCTCGATCGCCTTGATCGCTTCGGCGTCGGCGTCGGAGAAGGCGGCGACGAGCTCGCGCAGGAAGGCGAGCGCTTCCGATGAACCACTCGACCTCGACCCGGACCCGGCAGCGGATCAGTCCGTACTCGGAGAGCAGCGGCCGCAAGGCCTCGACCTTGCCGGCGTAGCGACCGTCGAGCGGCGACAGGGCGAGGAGCGGCGAGACGGGCATCAGGCGATTGCGGGGGTTCCAGGCAGCCGACCATTATCGGCTGGCCCTAGAATGATTTCGACACCGCGAGATCAGGCAAAGCGGAACAAATCGAACTCTGGAAAGCGGCGCCTCGACCCATGAAACTGATCGGTTCCCTCGCCAGCCCGTACGTGCGCAAGGTGCGCATCGTGATGGCCGAGAAAAAGCTCGACTACCAGTTCGAGAGCGAGGACGTCTGGGCCAGCGACGCGATCCTCGAATCGAATCCGCTCGGCAAGGTGCCGTGCCTGGTGATGGAAGGCGGCGAGGCGGTGTTCGATTCGCGCGTGATCGTCGAGTACCTCGATGCGCGCTCGCCCTTGGCCCGGCTCATTCCCGAGCCGAACCGCGAGCGCACCGAGGTGCGCACCTGGGAGGCGCTCGCCGACGGCCTGGTCGACGCCGCGATCCTCGCCCGGCTCGAGGCGAACTGGGCGGGCCGCACCGCCGAGCAGCGCAGCCCCGCGTGGATCGACCGGCAGATGAAGAAGATCGACGCCGCGCTCGAGGCGATGTCGACCGGCCTCGCGGAAAAGCCCTG
>Ga0193752_1001973_pt1 | contig 16145 bp, 11 predicted proteins | sample H1c1metaG_FD_144924 | JGI IMG/M metagenome (GOLD analysis project Ga0193752, IMG submission 144924) | Soil microbial communities from a riparian zone of the East river system, Colorado, United States - H1c1 | ecosystem: Environmental > Terrestrial > Soil > Riparian zone | place: USA: East River... | reverse complement strand
CCGGTCGGCCGAGCCGATGAAGGTCTCGGGGGCGCCGTCGTTGTGGAAGTGGAAGATGCGGCTGTGCTCCAGGAACCGCCCGACGATCGAGAGCACGAGGATGTTATCCGAGTACCCGGGCACCCCCGGGCGCAGGCGGCAGTGGCCGCGCACGATGAGGTGAATCCTGACGCCCGCCTGCGAGGCGCGGTAGAGCGCCTCGATCACCGGGAGGTCGTCCAGCGCGTTCATCTTCGCGATGATGCGGCCGGTGCCGCCGCGCCGCTGGTGCTCGATCTCCCGGTCGATGAGTTCCAGGAACCGGCTGCGCAGGTCGCGCGGCCCGACGGCCAGCGTCTGGTAGTGCTGCTCGGGGGCGTACCCGGTGAGGTAGTGGAAGAGGTTCACCGCGTCGGAGCCCACGTCGTCGCTGCACGTGAGCAGTCCGAAGTCGGTGTAGAGCCGCGCCGTCGAGGGGTTGTAGTTCCCCGTCCCGAGGTGGCAGTACGCCCGCAGCCGGTCCCCCTCCTCGCGCACGACGAGGATCGTCTTGGCGTGCGTCTTGAGCCCGACGAGCCCGTACGTCACGTGCACGCCGGCCTTCTCCAGCTGCTCGGCCCACGCAATGTTGTTGGCCTCGTCGAACCGCGCCTTGAGCTCGATGAGGGCGGCGACCTGCTTCCCGTTCTCGGCCGCCCGGATGAGCGCGCGCACGATGGGGCTCTCCCGGCTCGTCCGGTACAGCGTCATCTTGATGGCGAGCACGCGGGGGTCCACGGCCGCCTCTTCCACGAACCGCTGCGTTGTCGCGGCGAAGCTCTCGTAGGGGTGGTGGACGAGGATGTCGCTGTGGCGGATCGCCGTGAAGAGGTCGTTGTCCTCGGCGTCGTGGAAGCGGAGCCGCGGCGGCACGACGGGCTCCCAGGGCGGGAACCGGAGCGCGGCGGCGTCCTCGGCGTAGAGCGGAAGCTCGGTGCTCGCCAGTTCGAACAGCCCTGTGAGGTCGAGCAGCCCGTCCATCGAGACGATGTCGGACTCGTCGATGTCGAGTTCGCGCTCCAACAGTTCGCGCACGCGCCCCGGCATGCCGGACTCCACCTCCAGCCGGACAACCTCGGCGAACTTCCGCTCCCGGAGCTCCTCCGAGATCAGCTCCATCAGGTCCTCGGCCCCCTCCTCGACGAGTTCAACGTCGGCGTTCCGCGTGATGCGGAAGGCGTGGCACCCCGCGATCTCCATCCCCCGGAACAGCCCTTCAAGGTTGTGCCGGATGAGGTCCTCCACGGCGATGTACTGCCCCGGGTGGCCCGGCACGGGGAGCCAGCGGCCCCGCGACGTGGGGACCTTGAGCCGGGCAAAGTGCTCGGTGCCCCGGGCGGGGTGCCGCAGCGACACGGCCAGCGAGAGAGAGAGGTTGGAGAGGAACGGGAAGGGGTGCCCCGGGTCGACGGCCAGCGGCGTCAGGATGGGGAAGATGGCTGCCCGGAAGTGGGCGTCGAGGAGCTTCCGGCTCTCGTCCGAGAGCGAGCGGTAGGTCCGGAGCCCCAGCCCCGCCCGATCCAGGTCGGGCTGGAGGCGGCTGGCCCACACCTCAGAAATAGCAGCCTGCATCCGCTCGGCGGCGTCCTGCGCCAGCACGAGCTGCTCCCGCGGGCTCCGCCCGTCGGGCGACGGGATCCGCACCCCCGCCGCGAGTTGCCGCTTCAGCCCACCGATCCGCTTGCGGTAGAACTCGTCGAGGTTGTTGACCGCGATGGCGAGGAACCGCACCCGCTCCAGCAGCGGATTCCGGTCATCGATGGCCTGCGCGAAGACGCGCCAGTTGAAGTCGAGCCACGAGAGCTCGCGGTTGAAGTAGAGCGCGGGGTGGTCCAGCGGCGCCCCGGCGGGCACGGGGTGCGGATCGCACGCGCGCGGCAGGACCGGGCCCTCCGCCGGCAGGTGCCCGGCCCGCCCGTTCACCGTCCCCTCCGGCCCCTCTTCTTCATTTGCCTCTCCACCGTCCACCAGCTCCTCTGCGGGCTCCGCTCGGGGTACCTCCGGCGCCGCGTCCCCGGCCTCGTCGGCCGCATCCATCCCCTCCGCCTCAGGCGTGGCGGCGGCAACGGCGTCCTCCTCCTGAAGGGGCGGGGGTGACGTGGGCTGCGAGGCCCCGTCCCCTGCCGACAGCGTGGAAGAATCGGCGTCCGGCGTCGGGACGGGGTCGGTGGTGGGGTCGGCGTCCATCGGGAGGGGGCGAGATCAGAGGGCTGAACGCGGGGGCGGCAGTCTTGGTCCGTAGCGGCGTCAGGACGCGTTCCACTCCAGGAACGCGTTCTGGTCAATCTGGCGGCGGAGCTCATTGAGATCGATGAGCTCCCTGGTGAGCGCGGTGATGTCCTGCCCTGCCCCTTCGGCCGCGCCGATGCGGTGCCGGAGTTCGGCGATCACCTCCTCGACGCGGTCGAGCTTGAGGAACTTCATCGCGCTCGTGGCCACGGCGAACGGCTGGGCATCCTGCCGCTCGATTTCCTTACCGCGCTTTGCCGCCCCTCGCTCGGAGAGCGCATGTTGCTCTGACATCACCGCGACGGCCAGCCGCTGCACCGCCTCGCCGGCCTGTCCGCCGGTGAAGGCCGCCGGGTCTACGCGGCCTGCCTCGAACTGGGCCAGCAGGGCCTCGACGAGCGTGCGTACGGGGCCCTCCGAGAACTCGTCGATCGCCATACGCCCCAGCACGTGCTCCACCATCGGCGCGCCGTGCTGGAGCATGAGGCGGAGGAGGTCGCCCTCCTCGGGCCGCATGACGACGACCGTCGGCGGCGGCGTATTCGGCCGCTCGTCATCCCCCGTCGAGGACCGGGCCTCCGGTGGGGCCGCGGGGGCGTGGCGACGGTCGCGGAGGCGGTCGCGGAGCAGGGGGCGCAGCGTGGCGTCGGGCACGCCGAGCGCCGCCGCCGCCCGCAGGAGGTAGGCGTCCTGCGCCACGGGGTCCTTCACGCGCGACACCGCATCGACGATCTCGCCCGCCGCCGCGGCCTTGCCCTCCGGCGTGTCGAGCCGTCCGGCGCGGCGCGCGGCGTCGGTGAGGAACCCCACGAAGTCCTGCCGCTCCCCCTTGATCAGGTTCACGAAGGCCTCGGCGCCGAATTGCCGCACGAACGAGTCGGGGTCGGACCCGGTGGGCAGCGTGAGGAGGTAGACGCCCAGCCCACCGTCGAGGGCGGTGTGGATGCCGCGGGCAGCGGCCATCTGCCCGGCGTTGTCGGCGTCGTAGAGCAGCACGACGGTGCGGGCGTAGCTCCGCAGGAGCCGTACCTGCTGCACCGTCAGCGCCGTCCCGCTCGCCGCCACGACGTTCTGGACCCCCGCCTCGTGAAGTGCCACCACGTCGGCGTAGCCCTCCACCAGCACCGCCTCCTCGGCTGCGCGGATGGCGGTCTTGGCCTGCTTCAGCCCGTAGAGCACCTCCGCCTTGTGGTAGACCGGGGTCTCGGAGGTGTTGATGTACTTGGCGGGCTCGGCGCCGTCGGGCATGGGACGCGCGCCGGGCAGGGTGCGCCCCCCGAACCCCAGCACCTTCCCGACAGGGCTCAGGATGGGGAACAGGACGCGGTCCCGGAACACGTCGTAGTAGCCGCCGCCGCCCTGCCGCGCGCGGACGAGCCCCGCCCGCTCCAGGATCTCGGGCTTGTGGCCGGCCCGCGTGGCCGCCGCGAGCAGCCCGTCCCACCCGTCGGGCGCGTACCCGATCCCGAACGTTTTGACGGACTCCCGCGTGAACCCGCGCCCGGCGAGATACTCGCGCGCCCGCTTCCCGCCGTCGGTGCCGAGTTGCTCGAAGTAGAACCGCGCCGCGAACCGGAGCGCGGCGAGCATGGACTCCTTCTCGGTCGCCTCCGGGCTGGGCGCCTCCTCCTCGGGCAGCGCGATCCCGGCCCGCTCGGCCAGCAGCCGGATCGCGTCCAGGAACCCGACGCCTTCTTTTTCTATAACGAACGTAAAAACATCACCGCCCGCCTTACAGCCAAAGCAGTGGTACAGGTTGTTCTTTGGATCAACAGAAAATGAAGGGGAGCGCTCGTTGTGGAACGGGCATAGCCCCACGAACCGGCCCCCCTGCTTCTTGAGGCGCACGTAGTCGCTGACCACTTCTACGAGATCCGATGCGGCGCGGACCTCGGCAATCTTGTCGTCGCTGATGGCGGCCATCGGGCGCCGGAGCGGGCTGGGGGGTGAGGGAAGGATACCGCCGCTCCCCCCTGCCCCGCACCCCGTCGCGGGGTGACCTGGGGAGGAGTCTGAAGCGCACGGCGTGGTGGAACAGGGGCGGGGCCGACCTGTTAGGAACACGCCCCGTTCCCCTTGCCCAGCCCCCACGCCTCATGGACACCAACTCCTCCCCCTCCGAAGCCGAGCTCCCGCCCGGCGAGGGCGGCAGAATGCACTACGGCGGCACCGATGCCGCCTACGACGGCATGGAGGACCCCGGCGAGGGCGACGCGGGCGACCGCGCCGTCGGCACCGACCGCGACGACCTCCGCGGCCCCTCGGGTCACCTCAACGACGCCGGCGCGCCCTCCGCCCTCGGCCACGCCCCCGACGCGGAAGGCGACGAGGAAGGCGACGAGGAAGGCGAAGCCGACGCCTGACGGCCTCTCCCTCTCCTGAATACACGAGCGCCGCCCCCCGGATGGAGGGCGGCGCTCGTGTGTATGCAGCGCCGGTCAGCGGCCGAACACGGGCCCCTCGAACACGTCGCCCACGGGCACGACCCGCACGTCGGCGGCGTCGAGGTCCAGCGGGAACGCCTGGATCACGGCGTCCTCGGCCAGCAGATCGGCGGGCTTCTCGGACGCGTAGGTAATGGGCGATGGGGTGTCCGCCACGAGCGCGTCGCGCAGCGCGGCGGCCTGCGGCGTCACCACCACGAGGTTCATGTTCCGGGGGTCGAGGTTCTCCCGGATCACCCGGTTCACGTCGGCCAGCGTGAGCCGCTCCAGCGCCTCGCGGTAGAACGTCACGAAGTCGTCCTGCCCGTAGTAGTCCTGGTCCATCGTGTAGCCCAGGCGTCGCGTCTGGCTCGCCGTGAGGAGGGCGACGTACTTCGAGAGGAAGTCGCGCGTGGCCTCGAACGCCTCCTCGCTCAGCCCGTCGCGCACCAACCGGTCCAGCTCATAGGCGGCGACGCGGATCGCAAAGTGCGCGTTCTCCGGCGGCACGGGCCGGATCCAGACCTGGAAGAGTTGCTGCTGCCGCGCGAGGTTGGCGTCGGGCATGAACTGGAACATCCCGCGCGGGAAGTACTCGATGTAGGCGTAGTCGCCGTAGTTCATCCCGCGCACCTCGCGGATGCGCTGGTAGAGGTACGAGTTCGACGAGCGGTGCTCGCCGAGGTAGCTCCGCACGAGGTCGAGCGCGACGAAGTCCGGGCTCCGCCGCGTGACGCTGATGGGGAACCCCATCGAGATCGCCGCCGCCCGCGTCTCGGGCTTGTCGATGAGCGTCACCTGCAGCCCGTCCGGAGCGGGCGCCGCGGGCACAGCGGCAGCGGCCGGGGCCCCCGACACGGGGAGGTGCACCGCCACGTCGGTCCGCATCCGTGCGAGGAACGCCTCGGGGGCACCACCGGCGACGCCGAGCGTGAGGCGGTCCTGCGTGTAGTGCGTGCGGTAGAAGTCCCGCACGTCGTCCAGCGTGAGGCGCTCCACCGCCGCGGCGTGGCCCAGCGTGAGGTGCCCGTACGGGTGGTCGGCGCCGTACGTCATCTCGTAGAGCACCTCCTTGCCCAGTTCCTCGTCGTTGTTGGCGCGGAGGCCGACGCGAATGTCGTTCACGAGGTCCTGCCGCACCCGCTGGAAGTCCTCGTCCCGGAAGCCTGGGTCGAGCAGCATCCCCCCGACGAGGTCGTAGTAGCGGTCGAGGTTGTCCACGTGGACCGAGCCGCCGAAGACGGTCATCTCCTTGTCCACCTGCGCCCCGAGCCCGGCGGCCATCGGGAAGAAGGCGCGCTGCGCGTCGGCGTAGGTCACGAGCCGGCTGCCCGCGTCGGCCACCATGCTGGCCGTGAGTTGGGCCAGTCCCTCCTTTCCTTCCGGGTCGTCGGCGGCGCCCGTCGCGAAGAGGAAGCGGAAGTTGACGAGCGGCGACGCGTTCGCCATCACGCGCTCGCGGAACGTCGGGACGATCGACCCGCCGGCCCCCTCACGGCGCGGCACGTCGACGGGCGCAGGCGCCGCCGCCTCGGGGGCCGCCGCGGCGCCGTCCATGCGCGCATCCACCGAGCCCGCCTGCATCGCGTCGGCCGGGAGGTCGCCCTGCGCCAGCGTGACCACCACCATCCCGCGGTCCACGAAGTAGGTGTTCGCCACGCGCCGCACGTCCTCGGGCGTGACGGCGGCGTAGTTCCGGTAGATCGCCTCCAGCGTGTTCACGTCGCGCGTGGCCGCCAGCACGGGCACCACGGCGCCCGCGATGGCTTCGGTCGTGGTGAGCCCGGCCACGAACCCGTAGCGGAGGCGGCTCTTCAGTTCGGCCAGCCGCCCGGCGTCGGGGAGCGTCACGCGGAGGCGGGCCAGTTCCTGCTGGATCGCGTCGCGGACGTAGGCCGCGTCCGCCGGGTCCTTCAGCCGGGCGCCGATCGTGAGGAGTTCGGGGTCGACGCTGTCGCCGAAGCCGGCGAAGAGCTGGTCCACCTTCTGCTCCTCCACCACGAGGCGGCGGTAGAGGTCGGACGACGGCGAGAAGGCCATCTGCGAGAGCACGTCGAGCGCCTGCATGTCGCCCGAAGCGGGGTTGTCCGGGGTCGGGTAGGCGGCGGGGCCGCGGAAGGCGACGGTCACCCAGGGCGGCGTCGCCGCCTCCACGGTCACGTGGCGATAGCGGGCACCGTCGGGCGCGGGCTCATCCGGGATGGGCGCGGGGTCGAACCCCGCCTCCCACGAGCCCCAGTACTGCTCGGCCAGCCGGAACACCGCCTCCGGGTCCACGTCGCCCGCCACCAGCAGCGTCGCGTTCTCGGGGCGGTAGTAGCGGCGGAAGAAGGTCTGGCTGTAATCGTACTCGTTGGGCATGTCCTCCACGTCGGCGAGGTAGCCCATCGTCGTGTGCCCGTAGGGGTGCACGGTGAACGCTGTTTCAGCCTGCGCCTCGAAGAGTTGCTGGAGGGGGTTCGCAAAGTTCTTGTTGTACTCCCCCAGCACGGCCAGCGCCTCTGTGCGGAAGTCGGCCTCCGAGTAGGCGAGGTGCTGGAAGCGGTCGGCCTCAAGCCGCATCGCCTCCGGGAGGTCCTCGGCCAGCAGCGTCATGTGGTACACCGTCCGGTCGGAGGAGGTGTAGGCGTTCTGGCTCGCCCCCATCCGCTTCACGATGGACGTGTACTCCTCGTTCGTGATGTTCTCGGTGCCCCTGAACATCATGTGCTCGAAGAAGTGCGCGAACCCGCTCTTACCGGGCTCGACCTCGTTGCGCGAGCCGGTGCCCACGGCGATCTGGAGCGACACCACGTCGGGCAGCCCCGTCGGGATGACGACGACGCGGAGGCCGTTGGGCAGGTCGCGCGTCTGGTAGGGGTACGGGAAGATGCGGCCGTCGCCCTGGGCGAGGGCGGGCACGGCGAGGAGGACGCCGAGGAGGAACGTGAGCAGCAGGCGCATGCGGGGATCGGAGGACAAGGGGCTAGGAAAGTAGCACGACCGCCGGGGGGACCTCCCGCCACCGGTGCGGGCGCGCCGTGTAGCTTGCCCGCCCTGCCTGCCTCCTCGCCCTCTCCGCCCGTGTCGGACGCCCTCACGCCTGCCGACGTCTCCTCGGCCGCCCCCCGCCCCTTCGAGTCGGACGGCGTGCAGGTCCGCATCGGCACCGGCCTCCGCGTGGACGTGGAGGCCCGCGGCCACATCCTCATCGCGGATGAGCCCGCGTCCGTCGGGGGCACGGAGGCGGGGCCGACGCCCTACGACTTCGTCGTGGCGGCGCTGGGAGCCTGCACGGCCATGACGCTCCGGCTCTACGCCAACCGCAAGGGGTGGCCCCTCGACGGCGTGGACGTCCACCTCACCCACGCCCGCGTCCACGCTGCCGACTGCGAGGCGTGCGAGAAGGTGCCGACGGGGATGGACGAGGTCACGCGCACCGTCACCCTCCACGGCCCCCTCACGGACGCCCAGCGCGCGCGCCTGCTCGAGATGGCAGACAAGTGCCCCGTGCACCAGTCGCTGGAGCGCGGCCTCCGCGTCGTGACGCGCGCCGCCTAGCGCCGGGCGACGCGAAGAGGATTCGGCAGAACCCCGCCGCCGGGCGCGCGTTGCCCGGCGCGTCCACCCCTCTTTCCATGTCCGCTCCCCTCTCCCTGACGGCTGCTCCGGTTGCCTCTGAGCCGTTCCACCACGCCGCCGGTGCCGTGCTCGGCGCGCAGACGCTGGCCGAGCGCTTCGCCGCCGTGCGCGCCTTCACGGTCGCGCTCACGGAGGGGCTCGCGCCGGAGGATTTCGTGGTGCAGTCGATGACCGACGTGAGCCCCACGAAGTGGCACCTCGCCCACACCACGTGGTTCTGGGAGCAGTTCGTCCTGGGCCCCCACGTGCCCGGCTACGTGCCGTTCCACCCGCGCTACGCCTACCTCTTCAACTCGTACTACGTGCAGGCGGGCGAGCGCCACTGCCGCGCCCAGCGCGGCTACCTCTCGCGCCCGACGGTGCAGGAGGTGCTCGACTTCCGCGCCGCCGTGGACGAGCGGATGGGCCACCTCCTCGCCGGGCTCGACGAGGGGGCCCGACCCGAGCTGGCCGACCTCGTGGAGCTTGGGCTCCAGCACGAGCAGCAGCATCAGGAGTTGATCGTGACGGACCTGAAGCACGTCTTCGCCGTCAACCCCCTCCGCCCCGTCTACCGCCCGCGCCCGCAGGTCGCCGCCCCCGATCCCGGCGCGCTCCTGTGGGTGCCCAATGAGGGCGGCGTGGTCACGATCGGCCGCGGAACGGAGGGCGATACATCGCGCGAACGGTTCGCGTTCGACAACGAGGGCCCGCGGCATCGCCAGTTCGTGGAGCCCTTCGCGCTGGCCGACCGGCTGGTGACGTGCGGCGAGTACCTCGCCTTCATGGAGGACGGCGGCTACACACGCCCCGAACTGTGGCTCTCAGAGGGCTGGGCGACCGTCCAGTCCGAGGGCTGGGGTGAGCCGTTCTACTGGGAGCGCGAAAGCCCCGACGCCCCGTGGCAGCACTACACGCTGGCGGGGATGCGCGACGTGGACCCCCACGAGCCCGTCACGCACGTCTCCTACTTCGAGGCCGACGCCTACGCCCGCTGGGCCGACGCCCGCCTCCCGAGCGAGTTCGAGTGGGAGGCGGCGGCCGGTGCGACCCCGCTCGACGGCGGCTACGTCGAGAGCGGCCGGTTCCACCCGGCCCCGGCTGGCGCCCCTGTTGGTGGCGACGGAGCACCCGCCCCTGCCCTCCGGCAACTCTTCGGCGAGGCGTGGCAGTGGACGCAGAGCCAGTACACCCCCTACCCCGGCTTCCGCACGGCGCACGGCGCCGTGGGGGAGTACAACGGGAAGTGGATGTGCAACCAGTTCGTCCTGCGCGGGGCGAGCTGCGCCACGAGCCGCACCCACGCGCGGGCCACCTACCGCAACTTCTTCCATCCGGCGGCGACGTGGCAGTTCACGGGCATCCGCCTCGCCCGTTCTTTTTAATTAGGGCTCACATCGTGCCGTCCCCTCCTCCGGCCCCGCCGCCGCCCTCGCTCTTACTTCAGGACGCGCTCGCGGGCCTGCTGGCTACGCCGAAGACGCTCCCCTCGAAGTACTTCTACGACGAGGAAGGCTCGGCCCTCTTCGAGACCATCACGCGGCTGGACGCCTACTACCCCACGCGCACCGAGCGCGGGATTCTGGAGAGGCACGTCGGCGAGATCGCCCGCGCCGTCGGGCCCCGCGCGGCGATCATCGAGTATGGCAGCGGCTCCAGCGAGAAGACGCGCCTCCTCCTCGATGCCCTCGACAGCCCCGCCGCCTACGTCCCCATCGACATCTCCGCCGACTTCCTTTTGGTTTCGGCGGAACAGCTGCGTACGGAGTACCCCGGCCTCCCCGTCCTCCCTGTAGAGGCCGACTACACGAGGCCGTTTAAGCTCCCCGAACTCCCCACAGACACCCGGCGTCGCGTCGTCTTCTTCCCCGGCTCCACCCTCGGCAACTTCCTCCCGGACGAGGCGACGGCTTTTCTGAAGCAGGCAGGGGAGCTTGCCGGACCGAACGGCGGGCTGATTCTGGGCGTCGATCTCAAGAAGGACCGTGCGGTGCTGGGCGTGGCTTACGACGACCCCGAGGGCGTCACGGCCCAGTTCAACAAGAACCTGCTCGTCCGCCTCAATCGCGAGTTGGGGGCCGACTTCGACGTGGACGCCTTCGACCATCACGCGCCCTACAACGAGGCCGAGGGGCGCGTCGAGATGCACCTCGTGAGTCGGTACGACCAGACGGTCCACCTCGACGGGCACGCCATCCCGTTCCGAGCCAGGGAGTCGATCCACACGGAGAACTCCTACAAGTACGATCTGGGCGAGCTTGTGCCCCGCGCGGCCACCGCCGGGCTGACCCTGGAGGGGTCGTGGACCGACCCAGCCGGGTGGTTCGCCGTCCTTTTTTTCAATTGCTCCCTACAGCGTCCTGATGCCTAAGCGTGCTCGCTCCAAGTCGAAGTCCGTCCGTGCGCTGGGGGTGGACGTGGGGGGCTCAGGCGTGAAGGGCGCCCCGGTGGACGTGAAGGCGGGGACGCTCGTGGAGAAGCGCGAGCGCATCCCCACGCCCAAACCCTCGACGCCGGAGGCCGTCGCCGAGACGGTCGCGGCGCTCGTGGACCGGTTCGACTGGACGGGCCCCGTGGGCTGCACCATCCCGGGCCGCGTGCGCAACGGCATCGTGGAGACGGCGGCGAACATCGACCGCTCGTGGACCGGCGTCGACGCCGCCGCGCTCCTCCGGGAGCGGCTGGGGCGGCCCGTGGCGGTCATCAACGACGCCGACGCCGCGGGCCTCGCGGAGGTCCGCTACGGCGCCGGGCAAGACTGCGACGGGGTCTGCCTCGTGCTCACCTTCGGCACCGGCATCGGGAGCGCGCTCTTCCTCAAGAGCCGGCTCGTGCCCAACCTGGAGTTCGGCCACCTCGAACTGGACGGCCAACTCGCCGAGCGCGCCGCGGCGTCCTCGGCGCGGGAACGGGAAGGGATGTCGTGGGAGGCGTGGGCGCAGGAGCGCGTGCAGCCCTACCTCGACCACGTCGAGTTCCTCCTCTCCCCGGACCTCATCATCATCGGCGGCGGCGTGAGCCGCCCCGAGCGCTGGTCCATTTTTGGTCCGCTGCTGAAGACGAAGGCCCGTCTCGCGCCGGCCGCGCTGGGCAACGAGGCCGGCATCGTCGGCGCCGCCCTCATGGCCCGCTCGTTGGCCGCTCAGGAGAAGGCTGCGCGGGCGCGGAAGAAGCGGGCAGGCGCGTAGGGGCGCTTCGCGCCCGACTGCAGACCGCCGACGGCCGACCGCTGTCGAATACGGGATGGCAGACGGCGAACCACGGACGACGCAAAACGGCTACTCCCCGTTCAATCCGTCGTAGGGGCGACGCGCTGCGTCGCCCACCTACACCCCGCTGCCGTCGCACGTGAAGGGGACAAAGCTGGGGCCACGGAGGGCGACGCAGCGCGTCGCCCCTACGGCCGACCGGAGCGTGGGCATCGTATTCCGGCCGTCTGCGGTCGGGCGCCGCAGGCGCCCTGCCCTACTCGTAGACCGTCACGAGGTCCGGGACGAGGAAGGCCTCGGGGTAGACCGCGCGGACGGCGTCGAGGGCGGCCTCGGCCTGCGCGCGGGAGCCGAACTCGCCGATGCGGACCCGGTAGTAGGGCGAGAGGAAAGCGACCTCCCCGCGGAGACCGCGACCAGCGCCGCTCGTGCCTGCCGCCCAGGCCTCCGCCTCGGCGCGGGCGCGCTCGGCCGCCGACCGGTCCTCGCCCGAGAACACCTGGATGCGGAAGCCCTGCACCGTGCGCGGCTCGGGTGCCCCCTGCTGCGTCGGCGCCTCGGGGAGGTCCACCGTCCCCTCCAGGAGCCGCGGCGGCACATCGTGCTCGACGACCACGCGCGCGGCGGCCGGGCGGGCGTCGTAGCCCGCGGGGTCGAACGTCTCGTAGGCGGGCGGGCCCGACGTGCGCGGGGCCGGGCCGGTGTCCGGCGGGCGCGTGCCGGTGCAGGCCGCGAGCGTCAGGGAGGCGACGAGGAGGAGGAGCGGGCGGCGCATGAGTGGGGACGGCGCAGGGACGACGGGAACGGGCGGCTCGGTCTGCGGGAACGGCTCAGTCTTCGGGCACCTCGGCGACCTCTTCGTCGAGGCTGTACTTCTTTCGCTTCTCCCACAGCGTCTTCTTCGAGATGCCGAGGAGCCGCGCGAGTTCGGCGTAGGGCGCCTTGCGGGAGGCGAGGATGTGCTTGATGTACTGGAACTCCAGGTCCTCCAGCGTCCCGCCCGAGCGGAAGCGGAAGTACCCGTCGGCCGACCCGGCGTCGGTGCCGAAGTCGTCCGTCTTCAGGAGCACGAGGTCCGACCCATCGAGCAGCGCCGTCTGCGCGAAGATCAGCGCCCGCTCCATCACGTTCCGCAGCTCGCGGACGTTGCCGGGCCAGTCGTGCGCCAGCAGCTTCTTCTCGGCCTCCTTCGTGAAGCCCGTGAACGGCTTCCGAAACTCCTCGGCGAACCCCCCCGCGATGCTGTTGGCGATCGTCAGCACGTCGGCGCCCATCGCCCGCAGCGGCGGGAGGTCGATCGAGACGACGTTGATGCGGAAGAAGAGGTCCTTGCGGAACCGCTTCTCGGCGACGGCCTCCTCCAGCACCGCGTTCGTCGCGCAGAGGATGCGGGTGGTCACCTTCAGGTCGTCGGTGCCGCCCAGCCGCCGGAACGAGCGGCTCTCCAGGAAGCTGAGGAGCTTCGACTGGAGTGTGAGGCTCATCGAGTCGATCTCGTCGAGGAAGAGCGTCCCGCCGTCGGCGATCTCCAGGAGGCCCGGCTTGGCGGCGCGGGCGTCGGTGAAGGCCCCCTTCTCGTAGCCGAACAGTTCGCTCTCCAGCAGGTTGTCCGGCAGCGCGGCGCAGTTGATCTCGACGAAGCGCGCCGCCGCCCACCGCGAGGCGTAGTGGACCGTCTGCGCGACGAGGTTCTTCCCCGTGCCCGTCTCGCCCCGGATGAGGACGATCGTGTTGGGCACGTCCTTCAGCATCTCGATGGTGTCGCGCACGCGGCGCACCCCGTCGCTGACGCCGATGACCTTCGAGACGGAATGCTTCTTCTTCCGCTCGGCCTTGATCTCGCGGAGTTCGACGCGGTCGGCGTAGAGGTCGAGCGCCTTCGCGAGCAGCGCCCGCATCTCCTCCAGGTTCACCGGCTTCTGGAGGTAGTGGAACGCCCCGAGCCGCATGGCGTCGACGGCCGTCTGCACCGAGGAGTGCGCCGTCATGATGATGATGGGCAGCGCGAGCCCGCGCCCCTTCACCTCCTCCAAAAGCTGGATGCCGGTCATCTCCGGCATCATCAGGTCCGTCAGCATGAGGTCCGGCACCTCCCCTGCATCGACCCTTTCCAGCATTTCGACCGCGCTCACGAAGGAGCGCGCGGCGTAGCCGTCGCGCTGGAGGACGGTCGCGAACAACTCCCCGATCTTGGGGTCGTCGTCGACGATGTAGATGCGCTTCTGGCTCATTGAGGGACGCTGGGGGGGCCCCCGATGTTACGAAACGTAGCGCTCTCCCTGCGCCGCTAACGCGCGGGCGGGCGCCGCATCGCGGGCGCGAGCGCACGGAGGGCCCCCGGAAGCACCTCGATCTCCATCAGCGTCGCCGAGGCCGTGAGCACCTCGCCGTCGGCCTGGGCCGGGATGGGCGTCGTGGTGCGGAGCGTGAGCTTCGTCACCCGCTGCATGAGCACCTCGGGCGCCCCCACGTGGCCGCCCGAGAACGTCGTCGGCAGGAGTCGCAGGATGCGCGACATCCGCGCCGACCGGACGAGACACACGTCGAGCGCCCCGTCGTCCGGGACGGCCTCCGGCGTGAGCAAGAAACCGCCGCCGACGGAGAACCCGTTGTTCACGTCGAGCAGGAAGAACTTCCCGGCGTAGAGCGTCTCCTCGGCCGCGACGCCGTCCATCGTGGGGGCGTCGGCCGTAACGGCGGAGATCGTGACGTCCGGCTGCGTCCACTTCACCAGCGAGCGGAGTACGGCGGCGAGGTAGGCGGTCTTCCCCCCCAGCCACTTGTAGCGCGGTACGGCCACGGCCACGACGCCGTCGAACCCGATGCCGAGGCAGTTGACGAAGACCACCTCGTGCTGGCTCCCATCCTCTTCCGTCCACCGGAGCCGGGCGAGGTCGACGGGGACCTGCGGGGCGAGCAGCAACAGGTCGAGTCCGGCCTCCAGGTCGTCGGGCATCCCGAGGGCGTGGGCGAAGTCGTTCCCCGTGCCCAGCGGGAGCACCCCCATCGCTGCCGTCGTGCCCATCACGCCGCGCGCCACCTCGTGCACCGTCCCGTCGCCGCCGACGGCTACCACCACGTCGTGATCGGCGGCAAGCTGGCGCGCGAGTTCGGTGCCGTGGCGCGGCGCCTCCGTCTCCACGAGCGTGGCCCGGAGGTCGCGCTTTGCCAGCGCCTGCTCGAGTTCAGTCCGGGCGGCGCCCGCCCTGCGGTTCCGTGCGGCGGGATTCAGGATGAACGCGAGGCGCACGGGCGGGGCGGTGGGCGGGAGGCGCGAAGCTAGTCGCCGCCCCCCGTTCTCGCGCACCCTCCACCCACCGGGCGTTCTTACCTACCGATCTTGCCGCATGCCCGCCGCCCCCACCGCCGACCCCCGCCCCGACCTCCGCGCGATGAGCCGCGCGGAGTTGGAGGCGTTCGTGCGCGGGCTCGACGAGCCGGCCTACCGCGGGCGCCAGCTCTTCCGCTGGCTCCACGCCCGCCGCGCCGACACGTTCGAGGCGATGACGGACCTCCCTCAGGCGTTCCGCGCACGGCTCGCCGAAGCGGCCCGCATCGGCACGCTCGACGAGGTGCTCCGCCGCGTGGCCGCCGACCGAACGGTGAAGGTGCTCTACCGCCTCCCCTCGGGACGGACGGTGGAGAGCGTGCTCATCCCCGACTTCGAGCCCGATACCGATGAGGTCCGCCGCCTCACCGTCTGCGTCTCCAGTCAGGTCGGGTGTGCGATGGGCTGCACGTTCTGCGCCACGGGCCGCATGGGCTTCCACGAGAACCTCTCGGCGGGCCAGATCGCCGCGCAGGTCGAGGGCCTCGACGCCGTCGCGCACCAGACGTTCGGGCGCGGCGTGACGAACGTGGTCTACATGGGCATGGGCGAGCCGCTCCAGAACTACGACGCTGTCACCCGGAGCGTCGCGCTCCTCACCGACGCCGACGGGCTGGCGCTCTCGCCGAAGAAGGTCACGGTCTCGACGGTCGGCCTCGCCCGCCGCATCCGCCAGCTCGCCGACGACGGCGCCCCCTTCGGCCTCGCCATCTCGCTCCACGCGCCGACGGACGAGCAGCGGAGCGCCATCATGCCCGTCAACCGCTCGGAGAAGACCGATCTCGCGGCGCTCCGCGACGCGGTGCGGTACTACCACCAGCAGACGGGGAAGCCGGTCACGTACGAGTACTGCGTCTTCGAGGGCGTCAACGACACGCCGGAAGATGCCCGCCACCTCGCCGCCGTGACGAAGTGGGCGCCGAGCAAGGTCAATCTCATCGTCTACAACCCCGTCTCGGGCGCCGAGGCCCCTGACGGCGCCCTCTTCCGCTCGCCGGATGAGGCCCGCCTCCAGGGTTTCATCCGCGACCTCGTCGCCCACGGCGCCCGCGTCACCGTCCGCCGCAGCCGCGGCCAGGACATCGAGGCCGCCTGCGGCCAGCTCGCCGCGATGGAGAAGGCTGATGAGGGCGATGAGCGATGAGTGATGAGCGATGAGGAGAAAGGCACAGAGATGAGCAGGAAGAGCCCCTGATCCAGCGTCAGCACCTCTTCCCCCTCATCGCTCTTCACTCATCGCTACCCCCTGCTCATCACTCATCGCTTCCCTCCGTAACCTCCCGCCCGCCCTCCCCGCCCCGCATGTCCTCCCGACCGATGGACGCCGCCGACGTCGCC
>Ga0193752_1001971_pt1 | contig 16156 bp, 13 predicted proteins | sample H1c1metaG_FD_144924 | JGI IMG/M metagenome (GOLD analysis project Ga0193752, IMG submission 144924) | Soil microbial communities from a riparian zone of the East river system, Colorado, United States - H1c1 | ecosystem: Environmental > Terrestrial > Soil > Riparian zone | place: USA: East River... | reverse complement strand
CTGCATTCGATGACGCGGCCGTCGTGCATCTCGAACCGGACTTTTGGGCGTACGCGCAACAACAATCCCACGGCGATGCGAGCAGCCTGCCTGCCCATGTCAAAGGGCTCGCGCCTGATTGTAAGGATCAGCCGGATACGCTCGCGGGCATGGGCAAGTGTTTCGTCGCGCTGGCACGCAAGTACGCGCCGAAGACGATGCTTGGTTTTCACGCGTCTGGGTGGGCCGATCCGGATGCAGCGAAGATCGGTGCATTCCTGAATTCGATCGGCGCGAGCGACTCGGACCTCGTAGTCGTCGACATGCTCGATCGAGACGCAGGTTGTTTCGAAGCGCACACGGACCCGAACTGTCAGCGCAACGACGGGCCTTGGTACTGGGACGAGACGAATCAGACGAGCCCGAACTTTCACGATCACCTGGCGTGGGCAAAAGCAGTCAGTGACGCGACGCACAAACCGATCTTGTGGTGGCAACTGCCGTTCGGTGTGCCGAGCAGCACGAAGGGCGGCAGCGCCGGGAAATATCGCGACAACCGCGTGAAGTACTTGTTCGAGCACGTGAACGAGTTCGTTGCTGCCGGTGGCGTGGCTGCCGTGTTTGGCACCGGCGCAGGCAATCAGACCTACATCACGTCGGACGGCGGTCAGTTCAAAGCTGCAGTCACCAAGTACTTCGCAACGCCGACGGCGCTGTAGCGAGCGCGCATGGAACATCCGAGCTGCTAGGGTGTCGGACTGACAATGGATTTCATCATCGTCGGTGCAGGTGCCGTGGGCGCCGTCGTTGGAACGCTGCTCGAGCATTCGGGGCACACCGTTCGCTACTGGGCGCGCGCCGCGCAGTCGCGTCCGACCGCGGCGTTCGAGATCGAGCGCGATGGCGGTGCACGTCTGCGTTCTCAGCCCCTTCAGTGGATCGATGCCCAGACATCACCGATGCCGCACAGCGACTGGGTGCTGATCTGCGTTCGCACCGAGCAGCTGTCGGCGGCGCTCGCGTCAGTCGTCGAACATCTCGGTGCGGACCGAGCGGTTGCGGTCGGCACGGTCACGCTCGATGGCTCACTCGAAGCTGCCCGCAATGCAGGCGTGCGCGGACCTGTCCTCGCGTTTCACGTCTCGTTCGGTTCCGGTTTCGTCGCAGACGACCCACGCCGGCTGGCCTGGTTCCCATTCACACCTCCGAGCACCATATCGGCCGAAGGCCAAACGCCCCTGCGTGCCGCTGCGCGCACGCTTGCGGCCGAGCTCGCACGCGCGGGCCTACCGACGAGCTCGGTTCTCGACATGGGCGGCATGATGCGGTTCATGGTGATGTCGAACATGGCGCTTCTTCCGAGCTGGGAGTTGTGTCACTGGGACATCGCGAAACTCGCCGCAGACTCCGAGCTTCGCCGGCTGACGGCCCGCGCGATGCATGAAACGGCCCGCCGGTTTGCGCCGGACGGCGGCCCGGCGCGGCTGCTCGCGCGTCTGACGCCACCGGCAGCGTACGCGTTCGTGCTGCGGATCCTGCCGTGGTTGATGGGCGCTCGCGCCCGCAAGTTGTGGTTGATCCACGGGCCGAAGGTCACAGAGCAGACGCGCTACTTCCTGCGCGAAGTGCTCGAGCGAGCCGAGCGCGAAGGTGCGCCGCTCCAGCACTTGGCGCAGCTCACCGCGCGTTGGGCAGCCGAAGTCACTCCGCTGCAGCCATTCGCGGCGACCGAGTTGCGCGCGTAACTCTTCCGTGGTGTGCACGCTCGCGTGCGACGTCCGGCACTAACGCGGCGCGTTTTCCCGCAGATCTCTCGGCACGGCCAGCTCGTCCGCATCGCTCTCGACTTGTGCTTTGGCTTTGCCCGCACTCGGCGCATCGGCGTTGGCTGCGCCGTGTTCGTCGAGATCGCTCGGATACATTCCCAAGTACGCGTTCAGCACCGGCTCGGGAAACTCCTGACCTGGTTGCACGCCGATCTTCACGACGCGCTGCGTCGATACCCACACGCACCAGCGCTCGCGGCCCGGCCCTTCGAGCACCCAGACGTTTTCACCTGCGAGCTCCGACGGCTTCAGAGTGTAGCCAGTGAGGTTCTCGAGCGCGGCCCGAGCTTCCGCCGCGAGCGCGGTCGGCTTCTGATATACGGTCACGAACGCGGTCACGACTGCCACGCTATCGCTCGCTCCGCGCCGCAAATAACTCGCCGTATGGCCCGTCGCCGGATTGCCTTCGATCGGAACTTCGACCTCGAGGCTCTTTTGGTAGCGTCGATAAGCGAATGGACCGAGGTCGTGTTCGATCACGTAGCGCGGCGGAAGCGAGCTGCCACACCCGCACGCGAGCACGAGTATTGCTGGCAGCCACGGTGTTCTGCCCATCAGGCGACTCTCCTAGGCAAGAGCTGCAGCTCCCCGCGCGTGGCGTCGAGCTGCACGCGTCGCCCGAATGGCAACTCGGAATTGTCGTCGATGTGCCCCGCCGGAAGACCGAGTACCACCGGAATCCCGAGGTCCGACAAGCGTTCGATCAAGACGTCCGGGGCGCTCACACCGTCGAGGCCCGGATCGCACTGCGTGAACGCGCCGAGCACGATGCCGCGGACGGCTGCGAACGCGCCGGCATCGCGCCAGGTCGTGAGCATCCGGTCGATCCGATACGGCCGTTCGCCGATGTCCTCGAAGAACAGCACCGCGCCCTCGACCGGAAGCGCGTGGGGCGTCGCGAGTAGGGCCGTGAGCACGGTGAGGTTGCCACCGAGAAGTACGCCTTCGGTTTCGCCCGGTACGACGGTGGTCAGCCCCGAGTGCAGCTCGACGAACTGGCCTTCGAGCGCGCGCCAGTGTCGTCCTGACAGCCCCATGTCGACGCGACCGAGTGCTGCGACCATGGTCGCGTGAATCGACAGGACGCGGTGGCGCGCCCATAGAGCGTGCAGGGCGGTGATGTCGCTGAATCCGACGACCAGCTTCGGCCGGGTGTTGAGCGCACTCAGCTTCAACTTCGACAGGAGCCGCGTCACGCCGTAGCCGCCGCGAGCGGCGATGATGCCGTCCACCGCCGGATCGTCGATCGCGGCTTGCAGCTCGGAGAGGCGGCGTTGGTCGTCGCCTGCGAAAAAACCCTTGCGGGCGAGCACGCTCGGGTCGACTCGCACTTCGTAGCGTTCGCGAAGCCGTTCGACGCCGCGTTCGAAATCGGGTGGATCGAAAGGGCTTGCGGGTGCGATGACGGCGACCCGAGCTCCGGCGGAAAGATAACGACCTCGATAGTCCTCGGCCAAGCATCCAATTCTACAGAGAACGCCATGAGATTGGCGAGGCAAAAGCCGCAGCAAATGCGCCGGCTTGGTTTTGGCGTGATAGGAGGCATGGTACGGCGATGCAGCGCGGTCACGCCTATCCACCGGACCTTGCGAAGTACGTCGCAGACCATTGGCCTGCCGGACGGACTTTGCCCGTCTCGAACCGCTTGTTTTGCGAGGCACTGTCGATCGCATTCCAGGCGTCGTTGACGGTCGAAGAGGCTCGGCCGACGCGCTTCCGCCTGCTGCTCACTCCAGTGGACGCTCTGCCGGAAGAGGGCGTTCCGAATCAAGGCGTCCTACGTTTGCGCTTCGATGAGAGTCGCACGTTGCATGCCGATGAGCTCCGGCGCTTGAGCCCGTCGACGCCGTTCGAGACAGCGCTGATCGGCGCACACGCAGAAGACGACAAGCTGCGTGTCTGGGGCATCGCACATTCCGGACCGGCATGGCTCACACCCACGTGGGGCGGCGGCAGTCCGGTGCCGAACTGGACTCTCGACCCGATCGTTCACGTGACCGGCCCGGGTCGGATCGCCGTGCGTTCCGCCGGTGAGCTGATCGGCGCGCTCCAGGGTGGATTGTTGGTCAACGCGACGCTCGACGTGTTCGAGTCGAAGTGGTTGCCCGCATTGTTCGCACACGCTCGCGAAGAAGCGATTGCGGAGCACGCGGCGCGTCAAGCGATCGTTCCGTCTCCGACGTTGGCGGAGCACTCGCTCGTGAGCCGGGTCGGCCAACACATGTTGCGGCGCGCGATTCAACTCGTGCGCGGTGCGGGTCACGGCGGGATGATCTTGGTGGTCGACTCAGCCTCGAAGATCGACCCGAGCTCGGTCGATGGTCTGCGGCTGAAGTATCGGATCGATCAGGACGGGCCGTCGCGTCGCTATCGGGCCTTGCTGCTCGAGATCCTCGAGGGCGTGGCCGCCACGACGACCAAGACACTGGTCGGATGGGCCGACTTCGCCGGTGATGCGAGTCCAAATCTGGAGCGACTCGAACGATCGATCTTCGAGATGAGCCGGCTGATCGCAAACCTCACATCGATCGACGGCGCGGTCGTCTTGGACAAGCGTTTCGGTTTGATCGGGTTCGGGGCCGAGGTGTCGGCGGAGCTCCCGGCGCCGTCGCGCGTGTACCGTGCGATCGATAGTGAAGGCGAGCAGCGCGAGCCGGATGACTTCGAGAACGTCGGCACGCGGCACCGCGCTGCGTACCGCTTCGTGAACGATCATCCGCGCGGGCTCGCGGTCGTGGTCTCGCACGACGGCGATGTCAGCTTCGTCGCGAAGCGCGATTCAGAGGTCGTGTTCTGGCCGCAGTCGATGAGCCCATAACTCGGCTCTATTTCGGTGCGGGCTCTCGCAGCGCTTCGACCAACGAAGGGATCGCTACTCCGCCGGGCTGCTGCGCTTCGTGTGCGCGCGCATACGCGGCGACCGCACGTTGAAACGCATCGAGCTTGGGAGCTGTTTGCGAGAGAGTCGCGAGCTTGGCGAGCCCTCTCGAAAACAGGCGTGCAGCTGGTAGCGGCGCATCCGCGACGACCTTGTGCAGCGCGGCCGCAACTTGAATCAGCCCCTGGAGAAGCTGTCGTTCTTCGGAGTCTCGAGTCACGCGCCAGCGCGACTCCCAAACCTCGTGTGCGTCCCAATACGCCCCGAGGTCGAAGAGCTCCGCGCCTCGGTCGAGCGGACTTTGCCCCGCGGGTGCTGGAATCGCCGCGCCGAGGCTGACCACGAAGGCGCGTGCGCTGCGGACGCGCTTGGCGCCGATGTCGACGCCGATGGCGTCGAGGCCAAGTGCGTTTGCAACTGCGAGGACGGTTCCCCGACCGCAAAACGGATCGACGACTGTGCGCGTCTCGGTGTGGTCCAGAAGGAAGCGACACGCGACCTCGCACGCGGCGACTCCCATCGCGCGGCTCCAAGGCATCGCGCCAGCATCGGGGAGCACATCGGGAGAGCGCACCGGAGCCTCGGATGCGCGCGCCGCCGTAGTGACGGCGATCATGTGTGAGTAGCTGGCTCGTCCGAGTGCGATCGTCCCGGCTGGTTTGCGGCAGACGATCTTGTGCCAGAGAACGCGCGCGGCGGCAGCTTCAGTGCCGCGCATGACGAGATAGCCCTTGTCGATCCAGAAGCCTTCAACGCGGATGTCGCTCTGATAGAAGATGGCGACGCCAGCCGGTGGCAGCCAGTGAATCAGGCGCGTAACCGTGGCGATGAACCATGCCCTCCAGCCATCGAGATCGAGGTGCGAGAGCTCGGATACGTCCGGAAGCGAGGTGACGACACTCATCCCAGCCTCAGCGGTATGGGCATCGAGCCAGGCAAAAGCGTCGTCTTGAAAGACGTGCCTCACGCGTGATCGGGATCGACGTAGTCCACGAGCTCGCCTCGGAACGTTCGCAACGTCGTGTTCGGGCCCTCTCGCCTCACGATCACTTCGGGACCGATCGGGACTTTGCCCTTACCACCCGGCGTGTCGACGATGAACTTCGGCAAGGCGATTCCTGTCAACCGGCCCTGCAGCTGGCCGATGAGCTCGATGCCTTTTGAAAGCGGAGTTCTCAAATGCGATGTCCCGCGCACGGGATCAGCCTGCAGCAAGTAATACGGGCGCACGCGCGTTCGCACCAAGCCGCGAAAGAGTGCGTCCAACGTCGCAACATCGTCGTTCACGCCACGCAGCAATACGGTTTGGTTCATCACCGGGATGCCGTGGTCCGCAAGCCGCGCGCACGCTTCACGCGCCAGTGGCGTGAGCTCCTTTGGGTGGTTGAAGTGCGTCATCAACCACGGCGCTGGGTGCGTTCGCAGCGCACGGCACAACGAATCCGTGATCCGGTGCGGCAACGTCACCGGCGTGCGGCTCGCGATGCGCACGGTGAGCACATGGTCGATCGCGGCGAGCTCGCGCAACAAGCCTTCGATGCGCGCGTCGGACATCACGAGCGGGTCGCCGCCCGAGACGATCACGTCGCGAATCTCCGGGTGCGTTCGCAAGTACTCGAACGCCGGCGCAAGCTCGCGCGCAGACCGCACACCGCCACCGGCTCCCACCATGCGCGAGCGCGTGCAGAACCGGCAGTACACGCTGCAGCGATCGGTCACGAGCAAGAGCGCGCGGTCCGGGTAGCGCTGCACCAAGTGTTTTGCCACTTCGTGGTCTTCTTCGCCGAGCGGGTCACGCAGGTCGCCGCGGCGCTCCGAAGCTTCCTCGATGTTCGGCACACATTGGATGCGCACCGGGCAGCTCGGGTCTTCCGGGTCACACAAGCTCAGGTAGTAGGGCGTTATCGCGAGCGGAAATCCGCCGGCGAGCGCGCGCTTCACACCTTCACGTTCCGCCGCCGACAGCGTCAGCGCTTCCTCGAGGCCTTCGAGCGTCGTGACCGCTTGCCGGACTTCACGCCGCCATCGGCCATCGAGATCCGCGTCGCTGCGCGCTCCCGCTACATCGAGCGAATCGCCCCGCATCCACTGCCCTGTCTTCTCGTCATCGAACAAGGGAAGGGACACGGGGCACCCTGGAGCGAGCGCCGCAGGGCGGCTCGCGAGAACTGGGACAAGCGCTCAAAAATTGAGCGCGTGCGAGTTACTTGAGGCGAGAGATCAGCAGCTCGCGCTGCAGGCGCAATGCCTGGGGCAACGTCGGTCCGAGCGAGTCGAACCACTCACCTTGCGACTCGAGCTCGCGCGACCACTCTTCGTAGTCGATCTTCGTCGCTTCGAGCACGTCTTCTTCGGAGATGTTGAGGTCTTGCAGGTCGAGATCACCCGGCCGCGGAACCCAACCGATCAGCGTCTCGTTGCCGCCGACCTTGCCACGCGCCCGGTCGATCACCCACTTGAGCACGCGCATGTTCTCGCCGAATCCCGGCCACACGAACTTGCCGCTCGCGTCCTGGCGGAACCAGTTGACCATGAAGATCTTCGGCGGCAGCGGCACGCGCTTCTGCATGTCGAGCCAGTGCTGGAAGTACGTGCCCATGTCGTAACCGCAGAACGGCAGCATGGCCATCGGGTCGCGGCGGACCACGCCAACCTTGCCCGTTGCAGCGGCGGTCGTCTCCGAGCCCATCGTCGCGCCGAAGTAGACGCCGTGAGTCCAGTTGAACGACTGCACGACGAGCGGCACCGTCGAAGCGCGGCGGCCACCGAAGATGATCGCCGAGATGGGCACGCCGTTCGGGTCGTCCCAGAACTTCGAGAGCGCCGGGTTGTTGATCGCAGGCGCGGTGAAGCGCGAGTTGGTGCGCGGCCTTGTCTTTCGAGCCCTTCTTCCAGGGCTTGCCTTGCCAGTCGGTGAGCTCTTCCGGCACTTCGCCGTCTTTGCCCTCCCACCACACGTCGCGGTCCTTCGTGAGCGCGACGTTCGTGAACAGCGTGTTCTTCTGCACGCTCTTCATCGCGTTCGGGTTGCTCTTCATGCTGGTGCCCGGAGCGACGCCGAAGTAACCGGCTTCCGGGTTCACCGCGTACAACCGGCCGTCTTGGCCGACGCGCATCCACGCGATGTCGTCACCGACCGTGTGCACCTTCCAGCCGTTGAAGCGCTTCGGCGGAATCAACATCGCGAAGTTCGTCTTGCCGCAGGCGCTCGGGAACGCCGCAGCGACGTACGTCATCTCGCCTTCGGGGCTCTCGACGCCGAGGATCAGCATGTGCTCGGCGAGCCAGCCTTCTTGCTTGCCGAGGTACGAACCGATGCGGAGCGCGAGGCACTTCTTGCCGAGCAGCACGTTGCCGCCGTAACCGCTGCCAACCGACCAGATCGTGTTGTCTTGCGGGAAGTGGCAGATGAACCGGCGCTCCGGATTGACGTCGAGCGTCGAGTGCAGGCCGCGATTGAAGTCATCGCGATCGCCGAGCATCTCGATGGCCTTCTTGCCCATGCGCGTCATGATCCGCATGTTCAGCGCGACATAGACGCTGTCGGTAAGCTCGATGCCGATCTTCGAAGACTGCGAACCGAGCGGGCCCATCACGTACGGCACGACGTACATCGTGCGGCCCTTCATCGAGCCATCGAACAAGTTGCTGAGCTTCTTGTACGCTTCCGCCGGCGCCATCCAGTTGTTCGTCGGGCCGGCCTGTTCTTTGGTCGGCGTGCAGATGAACGTCAGGTGCTCGACACGCGCTACGTCGTTCGGGTTCGAACGGCTGTAGTAGCAGCCGGGGAGCTTTTCCTGGTTGAGCGGCTCGAGTACGCCCTGGGCAAGGGCGATCTCTGTCAGTCGACGATGCTCGTCCTCACTGCCGTCGCACCAAACGATCTGGTCGGGCTTCGTCAGCTTGGCGCTTTCCTCGATCCAGGCGAGCAGCGTCTTGTTGTTTGTGAGCGGCTTCGTTCCAACGGTGGCGGACGTCATATCTTCAATTCACCCAAAGGATTCAAAGGTGCGGCGGACAATACTCGATCGAACGCTAGGGTCTAGGCTTTGCCGAGCTCCAATCCGGCGGTCGACGCGCGACAGGTTCGGGTGGTTCGAGTGTGGTCTCGCCACCAAAACCCGTGTCTCTGGTTGTAAGGTGTCACGACCGTTTGCGCCACCCGGAAGCGCGTCTCCCAAGCGGCCAAAATCTCGCCAAAAAGGCGCGGGGGCCGCAGCAAAACCCGAGTATGATCAAATACATCGGCTCGAAGCGAAAGTTGATCGCCGAGCTTCTCGCCACCGTCCAAACCTTGCCCAAGGTCGAGACAGTTCTCGACCTGTTCAGCGGGACTTCCCGGGTGGGTAGCGCGCTTCGCGCGCACGGCTATCGCGTCACCGCGAACGACCACAACGCCTACGCGTACGCGCTCGCGCAGTGCTACGTCGCGGCTGATCCGGACCGCTGGACAACGGCGGCTTCGGAGCACATCGGCCGCTTCAATCAGATGCTCGGGGAGCCGGGGTACTTCACGCGCACCTACTGCGAGGAGGCCCGCTACTTTCAACCGAAAAACGGCGCACGGGTCGACGCGATCCGTGAAGCCATCAGCGGCATGTCGCTGCCCGCGCCACTCGAGGCAATCTTGCTCGTGTCGCTGATGGAGGCGGCCGATCGCGTGGACTCCACGGTCGGGCTGCAGATGGCCTACCTAAAACAGTGGGCACCGCGCGCCTACAACGACCTCTCGTTACGTTTGCCCGAGCTCGTTCGCGGGCCGGCCGGGTCCGCATGCATGCTCGATGCGTTCGAGTGCGTACGCGGTCCGAGTCACGACTTGGTCTACCTCGACCCGCCTTACAACCAGCACAAGTACCTGAACAATTATCACGTGTGGGAGTCGCTGGTGCGCTGGGACAAGCCTGAGGTCTACGGGATCGCGCGCAAGCGCGTGGACTGTCGGCAGTACGACAGCCCGTTCAACTCGCGGACGCGTATCCGCAGCGCGTTCGAAGCGCTCGTGGACAGTATCGATGCCCGCTACTTGGTCGTGTCATTCAGCGACGAGGGGTACGTTACCGAGGCCGAGCTCCGGGCGATCCTGGAGCGTCGTGGACCGACTGCGGTGAGTCGGGTGGACTTCCGCCGGTACGTCGGGGCGCAGATTGGCATCTACAATCCGGCTGGAATAAAGACAGGAAAAGTAGGCCATCTGCGCAATCAGGAGCTAATCTTCACTGTGGCGTGCGGTGGCGGCCAGCTGCCCGCGCTTGCGTGAAGGTCGGCTCGGTCCCCGGGATCGGGGTCCGGCTCACTGACACACACGCGATCCGGGTGCGAAATCACCCCGCTGCATCTTCGCAGCAAGCTACTGCAAATGACGGCTCGGGCTGCCGCTCCGACGGGTTGTACACCGACATCCCGCCGGCGTAGTTTGATCAAACTGCTTGAAAAAGCGGGTCTGGCGCTGGCGCGCGCCGACGTTACCGCACCACCCGAGCCACCGCCTGGGCAACTTGCGGGAAACACCGGGGAAGGGCACAACCTACCCACGAGCCCCGTATTCATGCTCGACCTCAACGAATCCCAAGCCGATCTGCAGCTCGGCGGCTCGTTCGATCCGGCAGAGCGGTTCGGGTGGCTGATCGAGCTGCGCTGGGTCGCGCTTTTTGGGATCGTCGGCGCAACGGTTGCGGCGGCGTGGGGGCTGTTCCCCGGGGTCAACTGGCATGTGCTCGCAGTCGCAGCAGCCGTGGCTGCGCTCTACAACGCCACGCTCGCGCGCGCGCATCGCGCCGGTCGCACGGAGACCGGGCCGCGCGCTGCGCTCACGCAAGCCCTCGGCGATTTTCTGCTGCTGACCGTAGTGCTGTGGGCATCCGGTGGCGTTCGCTCGCCGTTCATCGGTTACTACGCGTTTCACGTCGCGCTCGCGGGTGTTCTCGCGGGCCCGCGAGCGACGCTCCTAGCTGCAGCGGCCGCGCTCGCCTGCGGCGCGTTTCTCGCGCTCGCGGAGTTCGTGCCGGAGCTCTCGATCTCGCGTTGGGGTGTCGAGGGCGCGCTCGGCGCGTTGACCGACGTGGCTGCGTTCACTTCCACGATCGCCGGCATCGCCTACATCGTCACGCACGCGGCGCAGGAGCTGCGCGATCGCGAAGAGGCACTCGCGCGCGCTCGCGACAGCGCGCACCTCGAGTACGAAGTGTTGTCGACGACGCTGAACGAGCTCGATGCAGGCCTCGAGATCGTCGATGCCAATTCGATGGTCGTGTTCAAGAATCGGCTCGCCCACAAGCTCGTGCCGCAGCCGAGCGCGGGTTCGAAGTGGCATTGCCCCGGTCACCAAGGCGAACACGCGTGCGAGCGCGACGAGTCGGAGATGTGTCCACTCAATCGCTCGCTCGAGCTCGGTGAAACAGGGCGGTGTCGGTTCGCCGCGTCGGTCGATGGGCTCGAGCGTGTCTACGAGCTGCACTCGTTGCCGCTCGCGGCGTCAGGCAAAGATCAGCCGAAGGTGATGAATCTGTACGTCGATCGCACCGGCGCGACGCTCGCCGAACGCCAGCTCGTGTTATCGGAGCGGCTGTCGAGCTTGGGGCGGATCGCCCAGGGTGTCGCGCACGAGCTCAACACTCCGCTTGCGACGATCCGCACGCTCGCTGCGGACATGGGCGTCGCGCTCGATCGGCTCGGCGATGCAACCGATCCGGAAATACCGCAAGTCGAAGACGCGGCGCGCGAAGTGCGAGACTCGCTGATCGCTGATCTCGGCGAATCAGCGGAATTGATTCACGAAGAGACGGGCCGGCTCGGTCGCATCACGCACGCGCTGTTGGCTGGTGGCGACTTGGTGCGCGCGCGGATCGATGGCTCGGTCACCTTGTCGCAGGTGCTGGAGCGCGGGTGTGCGTTGGTGATCGCGGGCGCACGCAAGAGCACGCACGTGGACATCGATCCTTCGGTCGAAGGCATTACGGTCGAAGCCGACCCCGACCGCTTGGTTCAGGTGATCGTGAACCTCGTGCAAAACGCGTGTGATGCCGTGAGGGAGCGTCTGCTCGGTCGCGTGCGAATACTGGTTACGGACGAACCGGAAGGCATGATCGCGATCCGCGTGGAGGACAATGGCCCGGGTATCGCACCCGAAGTCGAAAATCGGCTATTCGAGCCGTTTGCCACTACGAAGCCCTCCGGTGAGGGAACCGGGCTGGGTCTGTACACTTCGTATATGCTCGTCCGCGCCATGCACGGAACGTTGGCGCTCGAAAACCGTCGCGAAGGCGGAGCTAGCGCGGTCGTTCGCCTGCCGCGGGCGCGCGAGTCACGCAGCGAACCGATTCAGGAAGTTGCCTCATGAACGATGCTTTGCACGTACTGATCGTCGATGACGACGCCGCGTTTCGGTTTGCGATGGCGAAAGCACTGTCGCGGCGCGGCTTCACGATCAGTGAAGCTGACAGCGGCGAATCGGCGCTCGAGCAGCTCGGCACGAGCTCACCGCACGTGGGCTTGCTCGACTTGCGAATGCGCGGTGTCGACGGCCTCGAAGTGCTCCGCAAGGCGCGGTCGCTTCGCACGCGATTCATCGTGTTGACGGGCCACGGTTCGGTATCGGCAGCAGTCGATGCGATGAAGCTCGGTGCGTTTTCGTTTCTCGAGAAGCCGGTCGATGCCGAAGTGCTCGGGCCGTTGATCGAGCAAGCCGCTGCCGATGGTTCGCGCCCGGCGTCGCGTTCTGCCGATGCGTTTGCGCCGCCGATCGTCGGTGAGAGCGCCGCGATCGAAGAAGTGCGGAGCTTCGTGCGGCGTGCTGCTCCGAGCAGCGAAACCGTTGCGCTGTACGGCGAGACGGGCACTGGCAAAGAGGTCGTCGCCCGGCATCTCCATCTCGGAGGTGGGCGTGCGGATAAGCCATTCGTCGCCGTGAACGCTGCGTGCGTTCAGCGCGAGCTGTTCGAGAGCGAGCTGTTCGGCCACAAGAAGGGTGCGTTCACGGGCGCAGCGACCAATCGCGATGGGTTGTTCGTCGAAGCGGAGGGCGGCACGCTCTTCATCGACGAGGTCGCGGAGCTGCCGCTCGATTGCCAAGCGAAACTGCTACGCGCGCTCGAGACGCGGCAGATTCGGCCGGTCGGGGCTTCGCGCGAGGTCGACGTCGACGTGCGGATCATCGCGGCGACCAATCGCGATCTCTGGAGCGAAGTCCGGGCAGGTACGTTCCGCGAAGACTTGTTTTTCCGTTTGCAGGTATTTCCGATCCTGCTGCCTCCTCTGCGCGAGCGTGTGGAAGATTTGCTGCCGCTCGCGGAGCATTTGCTCGTCCGGATTGGCGTGAAGAACACGCACCTCGACGACGAGGCGATCGCTTCGATGCGCGGGTATCGCTGGCCGGGCAACGTGCGCGAGTTGTTGAATGTGCTGCGGCGTTGCGTGCTGTTTGCGGATGGCCCGTTGATCGACGGCGCCCTGATGCGCCGGATGCTCGCCGCGAGCGTGTTCGGGTACGCCGAACAGGACAGAGAGCCTGTGGCGCGGACCGATCGGCAGAGCGAACGCCAGAACCTCGCGCAACTCGAGCGCGCCCACATCGACGAGGTCCTCTCGAAGATGGAAGGCAACGTGACGCGAGCAGCGTCTGCGTTGGGCATCGACCGCCGAACGCTGCAACGCAAGCTCAAGCGTCCGCGCTGACATCGGGCTGCTCGCCCCGCGCGGAGCCGAGCGGCAGCAGTGCCCACGAAACTTCCGCGGGCGCTACGCCGCTCCAGGCTCGGTTCATGCTAGCGCCGATGATCGTGATGATGCTCGCGCCGCTCGTGCCGCTCGTGGCGAGCACGATGCTCATGTCGATCGTAGTCGCGGTTGTGCCGCGACGGTCGCGATCGATACTCGACTAACGGGCGGGGCTCGTCGCGATAGTAGACCCAACCCGGCCCACGTCGCGAATACCAGCGCCCGTCGTAGTAGTAGACAGGCCGGCCTTCGTAGACCGTATGGGGATAGGACTCGATGCGGCGCGGCGCAGTTTCGACGTTGACGTAGAGCCCATCGGCCTTGACCGGCGTGCTCGATGCTGCCCAGACGATACCTGCGGTAAGCGCAGCTGCAATAAGGTGTTTGGTCATTGGACTAACCCTCCGCAGTGATAGTTGTGCAACGTCGATGCCAAACGAGTTCTGCCGCGCTGAGCGGCGGAGAACGCACGCGAGCGCGGCAGAATCGACACGGTGTGGCAGAGAGTGGGGTCAGTTGCGCACTGCAACTGCAGGCGCTGCCGCAGTTTTGCGCAATCCAGTGAACTCCAACTCCGCCAGCACTGCGACTACGATCGCTTGCGCGATCACGTATGCAGTGCCGAGCGCGGTCGGATGCTCGAATCCACCGACTAACACGAGGACGCTGTCGAGTACCCACATCGCGTTGCCGAGGACGACGACCCAGATGGGCCAGCGGAGTGCCGCTACGTTTTTCGCGGCGAATGCGATGAAGGCAGCGACGACTAGCAACGCGGCACCGGAACCTTGCAACAGCGTCGTCGACAGACCGAGTGGTTCGGACAACACGTGACCGAGCGCGAGTGACGCAGCACCGGAGAGCAAACAGGTGAGGGCGTCGAACCGGAGCACGTTGCGGAGGAAGTGAGCGGGATTGTTCTGCATGACGTCGTTTCCTTTCGACGTTCAGATTGGAGCTATCCCGCACCCCACGCGATTATCTCGGAGGTAATACCTAAAGCGCCGAGGTCTTTTTTCGACTACGGCGCGCTCGTGTGGCACGTCGTGCAGCGAAATTCCGCCGCGTCCTGCATGCCGAGGAGCTCTCCGAGCTTCGGCTTCAAGACTTCGCGCATGAACGCGATGATCGGCTTCTGGCTCTCCGGCGGATTCTTCAGCGCCTCGCTGTCGAGCACGGGAAGGTCCACATTCGGCAGCCTGAACGTGCCCGCTTGAGCACCGCTGCCGTGACAGGTCCTGCAGCTGACGGCTGCGAAGCGTGTCGCGTCGAACTCCTGGAACAGCGGACGCATCGCCGGCAAGACGGTGTCGCGCATGAACTGCTTGCGCGCATCGAAGTCCAGCCGCGCCCATTCGCCAGGCTCGAGCGCTGGCTCGTCCGAGCCACCATCCGGCAGCTCGAGCGCCTCGGCATCGGGCGTGTCGTGTTCGGAAGCATCGCGCTCGCCCGCGTCCTTCTCACGCTCACGGTCATGTGGCACGGGGTCGGATTCGGTACATCCGACTAACCCTCCGAGTACCACCACGACAACACATGTAAATACGACAGTGCGGATTCGAAAACAGCCATCCGGCATCAATCAGAGTACGGCCCATGCCGGCAGTCACTTGAGATCAAATTTGCGCACGCTGCGCTTATTCTCGCGCGCCCTACTGCTGCACCGCGTTCACTTCAGCGGGCCACGGGTCGGAGAATGCGGGGTCTTTCAGCAGGTCATAGTCGGTCAAGCTCTCGAGGAACGCGATGATGTCAGCCTTCTCTCGAGCCGTGATCGGAAACGTCTTCAAGAGTGGATCCGTCTTCGAGGCGTTGCGCGCGCGGCCGCCCTTCGAATAGTGCTCGAGCACATCCGACAATGTCGTGATGCTGCCGTCGTGCATGTAAGGCGGCGTGAGCGCGACGTTGCGGAGTGTCGGCGCTTTGAACTTGCCCATGTCGTCGGGGTTGAGCGACGTGTTGTAGACACCGGTGTTTGGGTCCGGATACGTGCCTTTGCCGTCGAGATCGTAGAGCCCCGTTTGATGATAGGGCGGACTCTCACCGGCCTGCTCCAAGCCTTCCCACGTCACGTGATCGCTGAAGTTGAAGCCGCCATGGCAATGGTTGCACTCGAAGCGATGATCTTCGTTCGTCGTCACGAACAACATGCCGCGCTTCGCGGACTCGCTGAGTGCAGCGTCGTCGCCGTTGCTGAACTTGTCGTAGGCAGAGTTGCCCGAGATGATCGTCCGCTCGAACGCCGATAGCGCTTTGAGCAAGTTCTCCATTGTGATCGGTTGCGTCGCCTCGGGGAACGCGGTCGCGAACAGCTCCTGGTAGCGCGGCACGGCGCGAAAACGCGACTCGACCTCTTCGATCGACATCATGCCGAGCTCAATTGGATCGTCTCCGAAGATCGGCACTTGCGCTTGGCGTTCGAGCTCGGTCATGAGCGGGTTCGCCCACGTCAGCGTCGGACTGTATGCGACGTTCGCGAGGCTCATCGCGCCGCGCGTGTGAAACTGCCCAGTCGAGCCGAAGCCGACCGGGCGGTCGTCTGCAAACGCCAGTTCTTGTTTGTGGCAGGTCGCGCACGAGAAGGTCTGATTGTCAGACAGACGTTTGTCGTAAAACACGTGCCGGCCCAGCTCGACTTTCTCCGGAGTCATCGGATTGTCGGCCGGAACAGCGGGACGCGGGAAGCCGCTCGGCAATCGCCACTCGAAGCCGGCGGCTACACTGCCGTCTACGGGCTCGACACCCGAGTCGACCATGC
>Ga0193752_1001970_pt1 | contig 16164 bp, 10 predicted proteins | sample H1c1metaG_FD_144924 | JGI IMG/M metagenome (GOLD analysis project Ga0193752, IMG submission 144924) | Soil microbial communities from a riparian zone of the East river system, Colorado, United States - H1c1 | ecosystem: Environmental > Terrestrial > Soil > Riparian zone | place: USA: East River... | reverse complement strand
CGGAACCTGCCCCCGCGCGTGGCCGCGCGCGTCGAGCTCCATGCGGACGCTGCGATAGCTGTGAGCCTCGAGCGGCATCACGTGCAAGATCAACGCGCGCACCTCGACCGAACGCACGCGCGCGGCCAACTCGACGTGGCGTCCGGCGGTCGCACCGGTCAGAGGCTTCATGGTGATCCACGCCTCTGCCGGCGACGCGGCGCGGCTGCGAGTCCGCAACATCACATCGAGGCCGCGTAGGTACGTGACTTCGTTCTGGATGAACTGGCGGTACGAAGACTCCGGATTGCGCTGCAGGTACGTCGCATACAGTTGCGCGCGCTTGTCGGGCGGCTGCGAGAGCGAGGCGTACCAATACGAGAGAACCTCCGTCTCGGCGGGATTTGCGGACGTTCGCGACGTGGCTGCAGCAGGTGGACTCGGCGCCGCTTGCGGCTGCAGTCGAGAGGGGGTCTCCGAAACCGCCTTCGCTGCTTCGATCGACGGCGGCGTGAACTCGACCGTATCGCCCACAGCGATCGGGTGCGACGGCGTGCCGCTCACGCGCGAGACGCTGAGCGAGTCGCCGGGCTGTATCACCTGCAGCGAGCCGATCACGAAGCGGTCGCGCAGCAGCTTGCGCGTGACCGGGTGGCGCACTTCGAGAGTGCGGTACACCGTGAGTCCGGTCGCGTGTTCGAGCTGGTTGCGACCGAGATCGATCACGATCTCGTCGCCGTCGATGTGCAACACGGTCCCGCGCACGGGTTCCTGCGCGTGCACGCGGTGGGTCGCCGCCATCAGCAGCAAACACAGCAACAGGAAACGCGCAGACAGAGAGGGCATGAGGCGGGTCCTTTCGAGTTCGGCACCCGTCCTCCAAGCAACTCGCGGGCCATTTTTAGTACATTCGGCCTAAATCAGTAATACCAAGTTGTTTCAAGTATTTATGGACGAGCCACGGATGCATCAGAGTGTGAATCCCGAGCCACACTGTTGCTGCAGCGCTGCACTGTTCCTTCACGCGAGCTGGACGTTCCGCCGCTGCAGTGGCCGACTGGCTGCCGCTAACGGCGGCAGGACGGCGGCCACGCAGCGTGCAACTTGGACGCTTCACTCGAACGCATCGAGCAACAGCTCAAAAGCTCGCCGGCGTTCGGCCTCGACTCGGCCGAGCTCCTCACTCACTTGCATGCCGTACTCGAAACTGTCGTCGCCGAAGCGACTGACCTCGATCGGAAACTGCGTGCCCGTCACCTCGGCATGCACGCCACTCAACACGACGCGACCTCGACCTACATCAGTACGCAACGCGGCCAAACGCGCCGGCGACTCGTACTCGAACAGCGGCTCGAAACGCGCACCAGCCTCCGGGATCAACTCCGGTCCGCCCCAATACAGCGCGTGCAAACGCTCTCCCGAAGCAGACGCGCGCAGCGGCACAAGCGCGGTGCAGTGCAGATGCTCGAGACTGTACGGCGCGGCGAGATCATGCAGGCTGCCACGCGCCAGGCCGGCAAAGAGCGCCAACTCGCGCTCGCCCGTGATCGCACCGGGCGATGCGGCCTCGAACGAGATGTGCCGGCTCACGTAATACGCCCCAGCGCATACACCCAAAAACGCACCACCCGCTTCGACGTACCGGAGAATGGATGCGTTGCCCGCGCCATTCAATAAGCGGCAGTAGGGTAGGTCGGCACCGCCGGGAAACGCGAGCACGGCAGTGCTCGCATGCCACGCATCGGAAGCCAGAATCTCGGAGGCGTAGATGCGCCGAACGCGGAAACGCCGCGAGAGCGCAACGACCAAAGCGGCACGCGTGAACTCGCCCGTTCCCTGGTCATGATAAACGGCAGCGTAACGTTGTCGCATGACTTGCTGAGCTCCGAGGCGTCTCAGCCTAGATCAAACGCGGCTGTTTGCGACTCCCCTAGGGTCGAAGAGTTCGCTCAGAGACCTCGCACCGTGTCACACGCCAGCGAGACTCAGAACCGCCGCGCTGCGCCGGTCGTGAACGTCCACTCTTTCATCAGCGTTCCACCCGTGATCGTGCCGACGAGCTTCACGCGATACTTCGTGTTCGCCGCAAACGGCTTGTTCGCATACAAGAAGTTCACGTTCGTCAGCTGCCGCCGCATGTCCATCGCGACGATCTCCGCGTTGGCGTCGAGCCACACGTGTTCGATCGGCGTCGGATCACCGTCGAGCGTGATCGTGTGCTCAGTGACGACCAAACCTTTGGCGTGCACGCTGACCGGTGACGAGCTCGGCCAACCGGTCGTCGGAGCCGGCGGCATCGGACCCTCGTTCGCGCCGTTGAATCCCGGTGGCACGTTGGTCTGTCCGTCGTACGGATAGACGACCGCAGTTCCCGCAGGCGCCGTCACGCCGCGACCGAAGTCGATCACGTCGCAGCCCAAGGCGGCGCCGTAGCCCATGTCGCCGGTCGAGGGATCGATGAGTGGCGTGCGATGCCAGACCGAGTTGATCCAGATATCGACTGCACTCTGAGGATTGTTGAAAAACGCCATCACCTCGCCGCCACCGCCGAGCGTGTAACCGGCCGCCTTGCTGCGTGCACCGGGACTCGCACCGGTGAAGCCCGCGCAAGTCATGACTTCGCCGTGCGGGTCGGAGATGCACATGTCGCCCTTCATGTACATCGCGTAGTAGTCGCAGTGAGCCGTCGCGCCGTTGCTGATCGTGTTGACCAGTGTCACGCAACCAGTGCCAGCTGCGACGCGAACTGCGTTGACGGCAGCGAGTGCCGCGACGGCTCCCGGCGTCGCATCCATCGCCGCGGCGGGGCACATCGCGGGATTAGTGACTGGGATCGACGGTGGCGGCGCGCCTGCAGCACCTCCGCGACCAGGACGGGTTGGACTCATCGCGCCGCCGCTACCAGCTGCCATCGCTCCGGCCAGTGGAGCCATCGAGCCTGCGAGACCTGCAACCATGCCGCCGCTACCGGAAGGAACCCCGGCGGCGCCGCTGCCCGCGAGGCCTGTTCCGACCATGCCGGCAACTACCTGGCCTGCGGCTCCCGCTGCGGCCTGTCCGCTGACCCCGCCGCTCCCGCCGGTGGCCTGAATGGCCCTACCGTCACCGGTTTCGTCGGCCGAACAGGCGAACAGCGCCAGGCCGCTCGCGCAAACCAACGAGATCAATGACTTGTCGTGCTCGAACATGCGTTCGTCTCCAAACTCTGGACAGAGGGGTACGGCCCCGCGCGTTACGCGTATCAGGTAGTTGCTCTGGCGCACATGAACAGGTCATCGATGGAGGCAGGCGACGCTCTGCGACAGCGCCCCGCAGCCTGGGGGCGCGCGTGCGTCCAATGTGTCCATCGCCCACCGGCTACGGCACAGAACGATCCAACGTATAATTTAACGGGTCCGTGAGTGATCCGCCTAGCAAAGCCCGCAGCTCCGTAAGGCCGATTGACGGCCGCTATCGCGTGGATGCTGAGCTCGCTCGCGGCGCGATGGGTGCGGTTTACCGCGTGTTCGATCCGGTCGCGAACAATCCGCTCGCCCTCAAGCGTTCACTCGGCAACGACCGCAAATTCCTCCGAATGTTCGAGCGCGAGTACCACACGCTGCGTGGGCTTCGACACCCGAGCATCATCGAGGTCTACGAGTACGGCGTCGACCAACACGGTTCGTACTACACGATGGAGCTGATCTCGGGCCGAGATCTCGCCGAGCTCGCGCCGCTCGACTACCGCGTCGCGTGCCGCTATCTGCGCGATGTTGCGTCGTCGCTCGGCTTGTTGCATGCGCGGCGCATGTTGCACCGCGATCTCAGTCCGCGAAACGTGCGCGTGAGTGACAACGGGCGCTGCAAGCTGATCGACTTTGGCGTGCTGAGTGGCTTTGGCGTCACAGAGCTCGTGGTGGGAACACCGCCGTTCATCGCCCCCGAATCGCTGCACCGTCTCGCGCTCGATCAGCGCGCCGATCTGTTCGCGCTCGGCGCCGTCGCGTACTCGTTACTGACCGGTAGCCACGCTTATCCTGCGCGCTCCGTCGCGGGCTTGTGGGAGGTGTGGCGTCGAACGCCGGCGCGGCCTTCCGAAGTGGTCGCACGGCTGAACAAACCCAGTCTGCCGGCGATCCCCGCAGAGCTGGACGAGTTCGTGATGTCGATGCTCACGCTCGATCCACTGGGCCGTCCAGGTTCGGCAGCGGAAGTCATCGATCGGCTCAATCGCATCGGCGAGCTGCCGCCCGATCCCGACGCAGGGGAAGCGGCGCGAAGCTACTTGGTCGGCGTCCAGACGGTCGGCCGCGCTCACGAGCTCGAGCGGCTGCGCGAACGTCTCGCGCGCTCGATCGAAGGACGCGGGTCGAGTGTATTGATCGAGAGCTCCGCGGGCTTGGGGAGCACGCGGCTGATCTCCGATCTCGCAGTCGAGGCGCAGCTGACCGGAGCGTTGCCGCTCGTGATCGATGCAGCCGTGCGCGGCGACTCGTTCGGAGCAGTCCACGACTTGATCGACAAGGTCCTGACCGCCGCACACGACGATGCGGTCGCTGCTGCTCGCGGATACGAGGCGATGCTCGCGCGCCTCTCACCGGTGTTGCAACGCGCGCTGGGTGCCGAGCCGGATGCGACGGACTTCAGCACCACGCCGAGCGAGCTTCGCCGTCGGCTCCTCGCCGCCCTCAGCGGCTGGCTCGGTAACCTGTGCGCACGGCGCGCGCTGTTGATCGCGATCGACAACGCACAAGCGCTCGACGACGTCTCGGGTGCATTGTTTGCGATGCTCGCGAATGCCTCGAGCGCGGTGAAAATGTTGATCGTGGCGTGTGTAAAGACGGATCAGCGCGAGCCTGCCCCGTCGAGCGTTCGCGCAGTGCTGCAGGCTCAAGCTGGAACGCGGTTGCGCTTGCGCGCACTCACCCGGCAGGACGTAGACGCGCTCGTGCAGCTGTGGTTCGGCGACGTCGAGCACGCCGCACGCCTAGCGGATCGATTGCATCGAGTCTCCGGCGGCAACGTGCGAGCGTGCAGCGAGCTCGCCGAACATCTGGTGCGTACTCGCGTCGTGCGCGACGTTCAAGGTGCGTGGGTGCTTCCGACCGCACTCGACGCGAGCGAGCTGCCGGCCGGCGCAAACGAACTGCAGTCAACCCGCGTGCGCGCCCTTTCCGACTCCGAACGTCGCATGGCCGAAGCGCTCGCCGTGCATCGCGGGAACGTGCCGCTCGCGCGCTGTCTCGAGATCGCCGCTGGCGAAGGCATCGACGATCCGTACGCGCTGCTCGAGAACCTCGTGCGCGAGAGCGTGCTGCACAATACCGGCGACGCGTACGCCCTGAGCTACCACGCGCTGCGCGACGCCCTGCTCGCAGAGCTCACCCCCGAACGCAGCCGTGAGCTGCACCTGCGCATGGGTGGATTGATCGCCGCGGATGGCACAGACGTCATGCAGAAACTCGATGCGGGCTGGCATCTCTTGCAGGGTGGCGAGCGAGAGCGCGGCGCCGCTTTGCTGGCCGAAGCAGGGCTGTCGGTCGGCTATTCGAGCGACGACTTGGCGAGCGCGGTACCAGCGCTGCGGGCCGCGCTGGAAGTCTATCGGAGTCAAAACTTCTCGGACTACGATCGCGTGCGGTTGCTCTGTCCTCTCGCGCTAGCTTCGTTCTTCGCCGATCGGCGCCTCGGCGACGAGTACGGAACGGAAGCGATCGCCGTCATCGAACGCGTGCTGGGCCTGCGTATGCACGCCCGGCTGGCGCCGCTGCTCGGCCGCCGCGCGGCGCTTTTTCTTTCGATCGCGCTCGCGGCCCTGCGCTTTGCGGTGCGTCCTCGCTCTGGCTTGTTCGCGGGTTTTCACGCGTTGATCGTCCAGTGCATCGCTTCGATCACGAGCCTGTGCGCGACTGCTGCGGTGTGTTTGGATTCGACACGCGCCGCGCAGATCGCCGAACGTCTCGCACCGTTATGCCTTCTCGGTGCGGACAGCGGCGCAGCTTACGCGTATCGGTTCGCTCGCGTGCTTGCGACCGCTCCGCGCGAGAACGTCAGCGAGGTCATCGCGGAGTCGCGCTTGCTTCTCGCACGCCTCGACGACAAAAAGCCGATCCCATTGCTGCCGGACGCGGCCCGCGGCGCACTGCGCGCGGGTGTGTTGCAGCTGTTGGGCGCGATGGAACTGTTCTGCGCCGATCCGGACACGCTGTCGATCGCGAACCGGCTGGAGCAAACCGGCATGGTTCAAGATCGCGCTACAGCAGATCAGCTCCGACTGAGTTATCACGCGCTGCGCGGCGAAGCGAAACTCGCACACGCCTTTCGCAACAAAGTCGAGATGCATGCGATCCAAGGCGGCACGCTCTGGTTGTTCGAAGTCTGGTCGCCGAGCTTTTTCATCCTGGTTTACCTCAGCAGCCTCGACACGATGGGCCTAAAGCGCTTGACGGAACGGTTCGATCGTCTGGTGCAGGAAGTGCCGTCGGTGTGCCACGACGCGACCATGGTCAAGGCGGAGTACCATCACCTCAAGGGCGATCACGCGATTGCCTTTGCGATCTCGGCGCCCGTGCTCGAGTCAACGAGCGACCGCAGCTTCATGGGCCGCTCGGCCGCAGTCGCGACTCGTTGCCGCGCGCTCAACCAGTTGGAGCGTCACGCAGAAGCAAAGGCGATCCTGAAGCCGATGATCGACCGTCTGTCGGAATCCGACCACCGGATTGCTTTGATGTACATCAATCTCTCTCGCGAGTACGCACTCGCCCACGCCGGCTTGCGCGATTTCGACGAAGCATTCCGCGTGCTCGACGAAAACCTCGGGCGCTACGCGAACAGCAAGCATCCGCTGCTGCTCGGCAACCTGCACAGCACGGCTGCGAGCGTAGCGATCGCGGCCGGCGACATGTTACGCGCGCTCGGCCACTCGAACGAAATGGGGCGCTGGTTTCGCGCGACCGAAAATCCGGTGCTGATCGCCCAGCACGAGAAGCTGTCGCGGCGCTTGCGCGCGATGCAGGGGATGGCGATCGGTACCGAGCTCAGCGCACCGAGCCCGGCGAACGACCAACGCACACTCGATGTCCAGTCCGCGTTATCTCGTCTCACGCAGCTGCCAGCGGCGGAGGAACGCGCGGACTTCGCGCTGCGTTTGTTGCTGGATCAGATCGGGGCAAGCGCCGGCTACCTGTTCGTGAACAGGCACGACGAAGCGTCGCTGATCGCGCCGTTTCACGGCGAGGAGCCGCCGCCCCCGCTGCTGGACCGCGTGGCGATCGAGCTGCGCAGCGCGTCTGGAACCGACGAACAGACGATTGCGACGAGCGACGATCTCGCGACGCGCGCGCAAGGGCGTTCCGAGTTCTCGACACAGGCGCTGTACGTCATTCATCTGCTGGAGAACGGAGGGCGCATCCTGGGTGCGCTCGCGGCGCTACAACCGGAAGGTCGTGGGCTGCGCAGACCGCGCCCGGCGTTCTTCAATGCAGTCGCGTCGGCGCTCTTCGACGCACTCGAGACAAGCGGTACGAGCCGCGAAGGTCCAGCGGAGGCGACCCGAGTTTCGTAGCGCAAGAAACTGTCCTCTACCCCTCGGCGGTTACGCCGAGCTGACACTCGCGCGGCGTAGTGCCGGTCCAGCGCTTGAACGCTTTGAAAAACGCCGACGGTTCGGTGAAGCCGATCAGATACGCGACCTCACTCGCCGAGATCGTCCCACGTGCGAGATAACGCTTTGCAAACTCTGCGCGGATGTCCGAGAGCACGTCGTTGTCGCGCGTACCCTCCTCGGTCAGCCGCCGCTGCAAGCTGCGCGGGCCCATACCGAGCTGTGTGGCAATCGCCTCGATCGACCGGTCGTCTGGTTGATCACACTGGGTGTGACGCTGATGGCGGCGCCGTGTTTCAGCCGCGCGGGTGCGCAGCGAGCGTAGCTCACCTGCGGCGACGAGAGCGCACGCGCACGGCGAAGCCCAGCGCCAGCAGTAGCGTGAGCCCAGTGCTGGGCATGCGCCGTGGCCCGCCGACACGGCAGCTGCAACCATCACTCGCCATCTCCGGACTGGCCGTGCCGCCACCAGCTGCAGCAGCCAACCCACCTGATGCGCCCGCAGACGAAAGCGCACCAGCAGCAGAGGCTCGCGCGCCTGCGGCCGTCGGCGGCGGTGGCCGCATCCCCGCCTGCGACGGCTGCATGACGGCTGCGTCCATCGTCGCGACGGGCGGAGCAGTCGCGCCCGTCCCGCCCGCCGCCGTCGTACCCGAGTCCATAGCGGCCGGCGCCGCGTCCGGCATACCCGCGTCCGTCGGAGCAGGCTCAGCCGACTCGCCGTATTCGTGCGCGCCGAGATCCGGTGCGCTGCCCGTGAACTTCAGCCCCACATCCTCGCCGCGATCGATCAGATCACTACCCTGCACGAGCCGCAAAAAGCCCAGATTGGGCAAGCTGCCATCCGCCTGGCGCGGCATGAGCCCAACTGTCTTGTCCACGCTCATGAAATCGGCGGTCGACACCATAACCTGCAACGTCCACGAGTTGTTCGTATCCGTGCCGCCGTTGAAGCTGACGATGTCGCGGCCCGGCATGAGTGCGACGTTGTTTCGCAACTCGTGTGACGACGTCACTCCACTCGGCGTGCGCATGTCGTAGTTTGCCGGGTTGTCGAACGCGGTGTTGTTGAAGAAGTCGATGCCGCCCGGGTGATAGTTCGCGTAGAAGCCGATCGCGCGATTGCCGAACGCGAGGTTCTTGCGAATCACGTGCCGCGGCGCGCCGGACGCAGGTGTCATCGGCGGATTTCCGAAGCCACCGGCCTTGAAGCCCGCGCCGTTGGCCCCGGTCATGTTGGTGTCTGGGATGTAGCCGTTGCGGAACGCCCACGACTCTTCGGCGGTGCACGTGCCAGGTGCGTTGATGAAGTCGAAGCCGTCGTCGCTGTTCTCGTACGCGCGACAGCCGCGGAGCACGTTGTCTCCGCCGGTTGAGTGACAGCCGAAACCGTCCGCGTTGCCACCGTCCTCGAGCGGATCGTAGTTGTGGTGCGAGTCGCTGTTGAGAACTAGGTTCGCGGTGCCGCTCGCGATGAAGATGCCCGGCGCCTCACAGTCGTGCACGTTCAGCTGTTCGATCAGATTGTGATCGCCGCGAATCCGCACACCCCACGAATCGCCGACGATGATTTGGCGCACACCGCGCACTTCGAGCCCGCGGATGTGGATCCAGTTGCACCGCACGTCGAGGCCGGTGACGCGCTGTTGCGGCTTGAGCTCGAACAGATCGAAGATCGGGACCTCACCGGCGAATGCGAAATAGTGGATCGGTTTATCGGGCTGTCCACTCTTGGTGAATGCAACACCGACGGTCGCCTCAGTACCACTGAAGCGATAGATGCCACCGCGGATGTAGACCGTGTCGCCCGGCGCAGCGGCCATTTGCGCGCGTTCTAGGCTGGCGAAGGGTTGCGCCATGCTGCCTGGATTGGTGTCTGCCCCGTCTGGCGCAACGTAAAAGTCCGCTGCCTGCGCCCGCGAGCCGGCGAGCTGAATCACGAGCAGTAACGCGAACGCGATGGTGAATTTCATCTCAGTAGTGGTTTGTGAGTCACGAGGCGCGCTTCGGGTCAGCAAATCGACGCAGTGCGCAGGTCAGTCAGGTGCGACAGCATTGAGCCAAGTTTTTTTGGATCGCAATCGCTCGCCCGCGGCATTAGTACGAGACGCGCATCGATGAAAAAGTACTCGAGGGCCGTTCATTCGTGCGCCGGCTACGGCCTGGCGTGTCTGCTGTGTCTTGTGCAGCTCGCATGTTCGAAGTCCGACGCTGGAACCACCGCGGCGGATCCGAGCCTTGCTGCAGGTGTTGGGGCGGCCGGAGCGGCAGCTGTTGGCGGCGCAGGATCCCCCGGAACTCCGGCCGGAGGAATCGGCGGCGCGGCTGGACGGTCGGCGTCGGGTACATCCGGTGCATCGGGCGCGACTGCTGCAGGGGCGACCGCAGCGGCTGGCTCGTCAGGCGTGGCCGGTGGAACGTCCGCCGCAGGCGCGGGAACACCGGCCATGGTGCCGCCCGCTGCCGGCGCAGCAGCGGGTGGCGGCGCGGGTGCACCTGCAGCCATTGGCGACAACGATCTCTGGGTGGCTCCAAGTGGTGTGGACACGAACCCGGGAACCGAGGCCATGCCGCTCGCTGGGTTGGCGGCAGCGGTCGAGCGCATCCAAGCCGGCGGGACGATCTGGATCGCGGCCGGGACTTACAAGTTCAGTCAAACAGTGCCGATCACTCGCAGCGGAGAAGACAGCAAGCCGATGCGAATCTTTGCGCAAGCGGGCGAGCGCCCGATTTTCGACTTCATGGGACAGCCGCGTGGCTCGAGTTCTGCCCGCGGCATTCAGATCTCTGGCAACTACTGGCACTTGCGTGGCGTCGATGTGATCAACGCCGGCGACAATTGCATCCACATCTCCGGATCTCACAACACCATCGAGCGCGTGGTCACGCACGGTTGCAGTGATTCCGGCATTCAGATCACCGCCAACAGCTCGGACGCCGCCGACGCCACGCGTGCCGCTAACAACACGGTGATCAACTGCGATTCGTACGAGAACTACGATGAAGCCAACTCTGGCGAGAACGCCGATGGCTTTGCTGCCAAGCTCTACATCGGGCCGGGTAATGTGTTCCGCGGCTGTCGAGCATGGAACAACGCCGACGATGGTTGGGACCTCTTCGCGTCCGATGACGTGGTTGTGATCGAAAACTGTTGGGCGATCTCGAACGGCAAGATTGGGCCGAGCCAGAACAACACGAATGGAGACGGAAACGGCTTCAAGCTGGGAGGCGCGGCGCAGGCCGGCGATCAGAACATGGGCGGCGCGGTGCACCAGGTGAAAAACTGCGTCTCCTTCGAGAACCGAGCCTGTGGCTACACGCGAAACAACAACACGCAGGTCCCGCAGCTCTCGATGTGCGGTGGCCGTGGCGACGGCAAGGGCCTGCTGTGTTCGCTGACCAGCAGCGGTGGTGCTGTTAGCGTCAGCATGACGGCAGCGGAGGCGATCGCGGCGAAGCGTGATGCGGATGGGAATCTGCCAGCGGTGCGTTGAGGGGTCGCATAGCTGCCCGCGTGCGCCGCGAGGTCTTGGGGCCAATGGGGCGAAGGTCAGCCGGTTGTCCTCAGTCACGGCTGGCCTCTCAACGCCGATGTTTGGGAGGAACAGATGTTCTTCCTCGCATCGAATGGATATCGCGTGATCGCACACGACCGACGCGGTCACGGGCGCTCGACTCGGACCTGGCATGACAACGAGATGAACACGTATGCCGACGATCTCTCGCAGCTGATGGAGCAACTGAATCTGAGGAACGCAATCCTGGTCGGACATTCGACGGGTGGCGCAGAAATCGCTCGGTACATCGGCCGGCATGGCACTTCTCGCGTTGCGAAAGCCGCTCTGATCGGCGCCGTTACGCCCTTACTGGTGAAGACACCTTCGAATCCCGAATGTGTGCCGATCGAAGCGTTCCACGGCATCCGCACCTCGATCACTCGCGATCGATCGCAGTTCTACAGTGAGTTCAGCCTGCAGTTCTACGGAGCGAACCGGGAAGGTTCGAACGTGTCGCAAGGGGTGCACGAACAGTTCTGGCGGCTATTCATGCAGACTGGCATGGCCGCGGCGCTTCAGTGCATCAAGGCGTCTTCGGAGACTGACTTCACCGACGACCTAAAGCAGATCGACGTGCCTACGCTCATTTTGCACGGCGACGACGATCAAATCGCGCCGTTCTGGGTCACCGGCCTTCGCGCTGAAAAGCTGATCAAGAATGCGACGCTGAAGGTGTATCCGCGCGCACCGCACGGCCTCATGACCACGCACCAAGAGCAGTTCAACGCCGATCTATTGGCCTTCATCAAGAGCTAGTTCAACCACGTCGCGGGAGCGTCCCTTCAGGGACGTGCGCGAGCCGGTCTCGGAGAGGGTTCTCGGCCGACCCGTATCTCGTTTATAGTTCACCGTGAGTTATAAATGAATGATAAGCGAGCCTCGTTTATACGTTATTGCAGTGCTATAAACGAAGTACATGCGATTTCCCGCCCGTCCGCCACCCCCTAGTAAGTATCGGGAATTGCCGGAGATCACCCCGCACATCTCGACGACTTTGCCGGACGGCCGGTACCTGCATTGGGACGAGTTTCGCCGCCGTCCACCTCCGGGCGGGCTCACGTCGGAGCAATGGTGGGGAGCTCAAAAGCTCGGGCGCTTCGGAGCACGCGTGGAGATCCCGAGTTTCGTCGACGTACGCGGGAAACCATTCTGGTACTGCCGCCTCGATGCCATCGACCGCGCAACCCACACGCTGGACCGCCGCGATGCCGTACGCGAAATGATCGAAGCTGTCGGTGACATGTCAGTGCGCACACAATACCGCGTGGATCAGTGGATCGAAGAAGCGATCAGCTCTTCTTTGATCGAAGGGGCAAAACTGACGACACGCGCAGAGGCGCGCGACATGGTTCGGAGCGGCCGCACACCCACGACGCACGGCGAGCGAATGGTCGCGAACAACTACGCTGCAATGAATAGGTTGTTGGAGCTGACTGATCAGCCGCTACAGTTCGACGATCTATTGGAGATTCATTCGATCCTAGGTGCAGGTGCACTCGACGCCCCGAACGCGGAAGGACGTTTGCGAACCGCTGCCGACGATGTTCGCGTCGAAGACACAGTTACGGGCGAGACTTGGTTCGTGCCGCCCGCTGCGGACGAGCTGCGATCGAGACTCGATGCACTTCTGGCTTTCGCAAATCAAAGCCTGGACGCGCAACCGTTCGTTCATCCACTCCTGCGTGCAATCATTCTCCACTTCTGGCTTGCATACTTACATCCATTCATCGATGGCAACGGACGCATGGCGCGCGCGCTGTTCTATAGACAGATGCTGCGTAGCGGCTATGACTTCGCTCAGTACCTCTCGATCTCCGGTCCGATCGATCGATCGAAACGCGCGTACTATCGCTCGTTCGTGTACACGGAGACTGACGAAGGCGACCTGACGTATTTTCTGTTGAACCAACTCCAAGTACTCAGCGCTGCAACTACCGAGTTGGTCGAACACCTGCGCGAACGTTCTCAACGACTCCTCGCAGTGGCCAATGCACTCCCGTCCTCCGACGCTTTGAATCATCGCCAGAGATCCGTGCTTTCCGATCTCGTCCGTCAGCGTCTCCCAGACGCCACGGTGTCCGGGCACGCGTCCAGTCACGGCGTCACATACCTCACCGCACGCAAAGACCTCCAGGACATGGTTGCATCCAAGTTGCTCAAGCGAGTGAGAATCGGCAAGACGGACCACTATCGGCCTACTGACCGAGTGCTTCGGCGCTTGACGACCAAGACCTGAGTCAGGCCACTTGGAGCTGGCCAAACCGTTCGGCGGACCGTAGATACGCGCGACGTGACTACGGCACAAAAAGGTTCTTGGCTCGCAATTGCAGGTTGTGCCGGAGCGGCATGTTTTCTGGTTGCATTCAAGTTGGCAGCAGGCCTCGGCGATACGACCGACGCGACGTTGGTGATGCTGATCAGCGCAGCGTCGCTCAACACGGTCACTAGCGTTGCACAAGAGCGAGGCCGCTTTGCGATACCGCGCGACCGCCTCTCCTGGCTGCTGGCGGCGGCGTTGTCCGTGTTGACGTTGGCCGGCAACGAGCTCGCAGTCGAATCGGTGCAGCGGATCTCGGCGCCACTGACGAGCGTCGTGCAGCAAACCCAAGTGCTGTTCGTCGCGCTGCTCGGCCGATTCATCTTGAGCGAACGCGTGACGTTGCGGTTCTGGCTCGGGACTGCCGTGGCTGCGAGCGGTCTGTATCTGATTCACGGGTCGCCCAGCGGCGGAAGCGACACCGATCGCGTGGGCATGAGCTTCGCCGTGGCATCTGCCGCCTGCTGGGGTTTGATGGCGGTCTACACGCGCAAGTACATCCACCGCATCCGGCCGATCGCGGTGAACGCGCTGCGGTTGTGGATCTCGATCGGCTTGTGGTTCGCAGTGCACTTGCGATTGCCGACGCTGCCGATCCGTTGGGACTTCGTCGCCTATTGCGCGCTCGCAGGTGCGTTCGGTCCGTATCTGTCACGGACGGCGTTGATGCACGCGTTAGTCTACATTTCGCCGACTAAGACGACGCTGATCGGTTTGCTGACGCCCGCGATGACGATCGTCCCAGCCCTGTTCGTGTTCGGAACGGTGCCTACCGCGCGGGAGCTCGTCGGCAGCGTGATCATGATCGCGGGCGTGGCGATTCCGGTGCTCGAGCATTGGTCGTCCGCGGGCTCGAGCACACCACCAGTCACGTAAGCCGAGCGCGCTCAGAACTGCGAGAAGAACTTCCAGATCGCCGAGCCACCGTACGAAGGCTGCGTGTGACCCGCGCCCTGATTCTCGCACCAAGTGACGGGATAACCGTCCATGCAACCTTGGTAAGAGACACACGGCGAAGGATCGGTCGGCATAGTCATCGTCGTGCAACCGTTCTTCATCACCCAAGTGTCGCGACTCCGTTGTCCTCCGGTGAACTGCACGGTCGTGTCCGCGGTGCCGTGGGCAATCCAAGCTGCGACCGGGCCTTTGCATTGACCGGCGGATAACGGCCCCGAACCCGACATCGGCGCGATCGCACGAAACACATCACCCATCTGACAACCGACGGTGTTCGACATGATCGCGCCGTAACTGAAGCCCACCGAGAAGATGCGCTTATTGTCGACGCAGTAGTTAGTCCGCATGAACTCGACCATCTGCTTCGCGAAGTTGACGTCGCGGCCACCCGTGTTCGGCCACGCTGCATCGATGCCTTCGGGCGCGACGAAGATCGCCGAACCAGCCGACATCGTCTCGAGACCGTAGTAGCCGCCGCCAAACCCTCCAGCGATGCCCTGCGCGCTGCCGCCGAGGTAATGCCAAGCGAAGATCAGTCTGTAAGGTTTGTTAGGGTCGTACCCAGTCGGCAGTTTGACGATGTACTCGCGCTGCAAACCCATGACGTCCATCGTCATGCGCGCGCTCGCGGGAAACATCGCCTTGCCGCAACCCGCGCTCATCGCAGGCGGCGGAGTGTTCGGATTGGCGGGGGGCGCGCCCGTACCCGCGACGGGCGGAGCTCCAGTTCCTGCGCGCGGCGCCGGTGGCATGAGCATGCCGCCGCCTGCCACAGGCTGATTCGCCGGCGGTGGTGGAACGGTGTTGGGTGGCGGTAGCGGTGCCCCGGTATTCGGTGGCACCGCAGCCGTACCAGCTCGACCTTGAGTCATGCCGGTTCCCGCAGCGCCGGGCAGCAGTGAGGTCGTTCCTCCGCGACCGGCCGCGGCGCCAGCGGTGCCGACGCCAGAACCAGCGCCGCCCGTACCCACGACAGGCGTCGTGCCTTGCTCTTCGGGCGAACAGCCGACCCAAGTCGCCGATGTGAGCGCCAGAAACCAGACAAAACTACCCTGCCGACGTACCGCGTTGCCCATGGGAACCCCTCGTCGAAACCATCCAAGTGAGTCATTTGACTCACTAAGCCCCGCGGTACCACGAGATTCGCGCGTAACGCATCAACCCTAGACGCCTACTCGGTTCATCCGGGTAGAAAATAGAACGGAATCGCGGGTGAGCGAACGCTTGCAGCTGCGAGCGGCGCGGCCCGGCAGCGCTAAACGAGGACAGCCCGGCTTGCCGCCGTCAGCGGCGAATCCCTGCGTTCGTCATCAAGGCGGCGAGCGCGCCTTAGCGACCGAGTCGTTCGCCGATAGGAGCAGGTGGAGATCACCCACCGCGCGCTGGGCGCCACCCCGCGTCGAAACGCGGGGCGCCAACTCGGCGCTACCATCCACGCAGCTTCTTCATCTCTTTCCAAGTTCGTTTGAGCAGCCAGATGTCCGCGGTCGTCGGCGCCTCGCTCGACGACGAACCCACGATCATGATCGATCCGCCTTTCGGCTTCGAACCTGTCCAGTCGTAATAGTCCTGGAACCCGAAGCCGTGGCCGATCTCGTGTTCGGTGATGTTGAAGCTCGGATCACTGAACGCGTTCACGAACGTAGTCACGGGCACGCGCAAGCCCCGGTCGCCGCCGACAGCTGCAGCGCCACCACTCCCGGGCAGCTTGTCGTCGAACCACAACCAATAGTCGCTGTGGTTTGCGTCGCCGCCCATGCAGCTCGGGAACG
>Ga0193752_1001969_pt1 | contig 16172 bp, 18 predicted proteins | sample H1c1metaG_FD_144924 | JGI IMG/M metagenome (GOLD analysis project Ga0193752, IMG submission 144924) | Soil microbial communities from a riparian zone of the East river system, Colorado, United States - H1c1 | ecosystem: Environmental > Terrestrial > Soil > Riparian zone | place: USA: East River... | reverse complement strand
TCGAAGTAATGATGGACTGCGGATACAATGACCTCAAGGCTTTCCGCCAGTTATTCCGCCGGAGTACGGGCATGACGCCGACCTCATACCGCGAAAAGTTCGGCTTCAGAATGACGGCTTAGTGCACTCACAACTATCATTACCTGCGCGCGGATTTTTTTGCAGTTTTCTTTTTGGCCCGCAACCCGGCTTCTTCCACCAGGAAGCGGTCTAGTGCATCCAGTTTGGAATTCCAGAAAACGCTGTATTCTTCTACCCAGGCAGATACCGGTTGAAGGCGTTCCAATCTTGCTTCGCAAAATCTTTCTCTTCCCTGTTGCCGGATAAAGATCAACCCGCATTCTTCAAGGATTTTGATTTGTTTGGAAATTGCCGGCCTGCTGATTTCAAACTGATCAGCCACCGAGTTAAGGTTCAGGGAGTTTCTGGAGATCAATTGTATGATCCTTCGGCGGGTTGGGTCCGCAATGGCCTGAAAAACATCTCTTCTCATGTGGATTAAAAATATGTAACTGTTCAGTTACAAAGATAGTTGAACCCGCAGAATTTGGTCCCCACAATTAATCGAATCCTTCAGGGAAGATAAGGACCGCCCGTTTCGCCCCAACCCCATTTTGGCATGGGTTCATCTGTTGAGATGGGGTTTTCGGTGACCTGAGAATTTATGACAGCAATACGGCTGCCCCATTCGAGGTAACCAACGAGTGCAGATCTGAATTCCGGGTCGGCAGCGAGGCCTGTTTCGTCTGCGCTTTGCAGCAGGAGCTGCATCCAGCGCTGTCTTTTGGGCTCATCCAGCATTCTTCCAAGATGGTGGGCGATCATATGAGCATGCGAACCCCGGTCGTCCTCAGTATATAAGTTCGGTCCCCCGAAGACTTCGGCGATAAAATGGGCCACATGAACAGAATGATGACTATCCATATCCTTGAAAACCGGATAGAGCAGGTCATCCCTGAGCACCTTGTCGTAAAAGACGCGGGTCAGTTCCTCGAGTGCTGGCTTGCCTCCTGCCCATTCGTATAGCGTTGGTATTTGTTTCAATGTTAAGTCCCTCGTTCTAAATTTATGAAACAAAAGAATCGGCTTTCACTATTTTCGGTAAAATTTCACCCGGTGTCCCATTCAAAAGAACGAGCGGAAAAAATTTGTCTGAATTGCCGTACGGAATTGAACGGGAGATATTGTCATATTTGCGGCCAGGAGAACATTGAACCAAAACATACACTATGGGGACTGATCACCCATTTCTTTAATGACATCACTCACTTTGATGGCAAATTCTTCAGCACAGTAAAATACCTGATGTGGAAGCCAGGATTTCTTTCCGCCGAATACGTCAGGGGAAGGAGGGCAAATTACCTTGACCCCGTCAGGATGTATATTTTTACTTCTGCGGTATTTTTTCTGATATTATACGCCAACGTTGATACCAATTTCCTGGTTGAATCCGATGCCGAAGTGGCGAAAGAAAAGGCAGCGGCGATTATTGCCCAAAGAAATACAAAAATCACCGATACAATTTTCCGGTCACAGGCAACTGATTCGACTGGCGAAGGTGGAGCCTTTCCGGGACTTAGAAAGGGCTTCAATCCAAAACCAGGACTGGCGATCGACGTCAACTCGACTGGCGATCCCTTCGAATATGCCAACCGGTTCCGGAATGTAGAGGAGTATAATGCGGCACAGGGGCAATTGGCAAAGGAAGACCGGGATAATTGGACAAAGCGAATGCTGACCCGCCGTCAGATTCAACTCAGGTTGAAATATGGCGGAATCACTACCAAGGAATTCCGGACCGCATTGCTCGATAAATTTGTTCACAGTTTTCCCTATCTCCTCTTTATTTCATTACCTCTGTATGCCCTCTATCTGAAACTGCTCTATCTCAGGAACAAAAAGAACTTTTATGTTGATCACATGATCTTCCTGATCCATCTTTATGTGTTTACTTTCATTGTACTAACGGTGTACTTCGCATTCGGTGCAATCAATAACAGGCTGGACACCTCCTGGATCGATATTCTTAAATTTGCTCTTTTCATCTTTGGAATCGTATACACAGTAAGAGCCATGCGCAGGTATTATGAACAGGGCTGGCTAAAGACAGTAGTCAAATTCATCGTTTTCAACATACTGACGGGAATCAGCATGCTCTTTCTATTCCTGTTATTTTTGGGTTTTACGCTCTATCGCGTTTGAATACTCCGCCAATTCAAATGATCATCATTAAGGAATAAAATATGAAAAAACAATCCGATACGAAAAACTTCTTTGACCGGTTTTCTGCTAAGGTGACCGTCTTCGCCGGCAGGCCGGTGACCTTTATTGTGGCCGTTTGTATCATCATCGTCTGGGCCCTATGTGGACCGATCTTCGGTTATTCGGATACATGGCAGCTGATCATCAACACCGGAACTACAATCATTACCTTTTTGATGGTGTTTGTGATTCAACAGTCTCAGAACAAGGATACTGTGGCAATACACCTAAAACTCAATGAATTGATCGCCGCCAACCGCAATGCCAGCAACAGGCTGATCGATGTTGAGGACCTGACCGAGAAGGAATTGCAAGTGCTGAAAAAATTTTACATTAAACTGTCCGAACTGGCTGAAAAAGAGAAGAATGTCTTCGCTACCCATTCGATTGACGAGGCTCAGTTGAACCACTCCCAGAAGATCAAGACGGGCAAATAATAGAAGTTTAAACACTACTTACTCTTTAACACTCCTCTAACCAATAATTAGGTTGATCCGCCGTTATTAAGAATAATCGGGGCAGTCCAAAATCTGTCCTTTTTATTCTGGTTACGCCTTTGCCACCGAAGCCGAAGGTCTTCTTAAACAAACACCCCTATATGAAACAAAAACTTTTTTTATCTCTTTCTATCTCTTTGTGTTTCCTGTTGCTTTTTACAGCATGTAAAAAGAATGAATCCCAAGACCAGGATCCTCCAGACCAGGCTGATGTTTCCGCACACGCGGAAGATGAATCCGAAGTGTCTGCTGAAATTGACGCCGCCGCGTATGACGCAAATTCCATAATGGAATCAAATGCCACGCTGTCCGGAAATAACGCAACGGTCCAAAATATTGTTTGCGACGCGGAGATAGCATTTGATCTGGAGAGCGATCCCATGACGGCTACCGTCACCTACAATGGTTCCGTCTGTTCAAACAAAAGAATCCGGACAGGTAAGGTAATCGTTGCCATGGCGAAAGGAACAAAATGGCAGGATGCCGGAGCGCTCATTACACTGACCTTCCAGGATCTTAAGATCGTAAGGAAATCAGACAGTGCAAGGATAACGTTGAATGGCACGCAGTCTTTTATCAATGTAAGTGGTGGCTTGCTTTCTCAGCTGGCCAGCCTGCAGACCATAACGCATACCATAACCAGCAACGATCTTTCAGTAAAATTCGGCGACGGCGATGCACGCAAATGGCAGGTTGCCAGGAAAACCGTTTACACTTACAACAATGGCGCAAATGCTGCGATAACCGGTCTTCACACTGAAGGTGACGTAAGCGGAATTGCTGAATGGGGCTCGAACAGGCAGGGTGTTGAATTCACTACCCAGATCGTCGAACCTATTGAAGTGAAACAGAGCTGTGATCTCCGTGTTACATCGGGTATTGTAAAACACAGCACTAAGTTCTATTCTGCAACGGTAACCTTTGGATTGGATGCTACAGGAGCGGTTACTTCATGTCCCGGCTTAGGCCATTATTACTACAAGCTCAACTGGATGCTCAACAACCAAAGCATCGACGTTCTGCTTCCCTATTAATTAACTCTAATTATTCATACCCGCCCCGCAGCCCAAATCTGCGGGGTTTTTTTATTCATTCCCGGCAAGAGGTCTAAAACGTTTCACGCAAAGTAGACGCGAAGAACGTTTCACGCAAAGCAAAGTAGATGCAAAGGCACAAAGCAGGCGGGAAGGAAACCTGTCTTTTCCGGCGTCTTTGCGCCAACCGGATCGCAATTGAAAAATAACTGCAATTGCGTCTTTGCGTGAAATCAACTGCCATCAAGACGCAAGCATTTTTAATTTTTCATTTTTGATTTTTAAAAAGATCATGCCCTGGCAGTTACTCTTCCTGTGTATTTATTTCTGTATTCCACGGGGGATATGCCCGTAATTTTTTTGAAGATGGACCTGAAGGCCTTGGTGTCGGAGTATCCTACATCATACATTACTTCGCTCACATTCTTCTGACCTGATTCCAATTGTTTTTTTGCGGATTCGATCTTCACACGCTGGATGTATTCAACCGGAGTATTGTGGGTGGCTTTTTTGAACCGTCTTTCAAAATGCCTTCTCCCGATTGCAAATCTTTTGGCCAGTTCTTCTACGGATATCTTTTCGGTCACATTGCTTTCTATAAAATTCTGCGCCTGCCTGATGGGTTCGTCTTCGTGTTTCTTCTGGCCATTGAACATGATAAATGGTGACTGGCTTTTCCGGTCGATCTCGATGGCAAAGTATTTTGAGGCTCGGATGGCCATACTGCGGTCGGTGTATTTTTCTATCAGGTATAGGAGCAGGTTCCAGTAAGAACTGGCGCCACCGCTGGAGTAAAGTGCATGTTCTTCAGTAATGATCTTGTCATCCACCAGGGTCACCTCAGGGAACATTGACCGGAATTCATCGGCATAGATCCAGTGTGTGGAGCATTTTTTACCATTGAGCAAACCGGTTGAAGCCAGCATAAATGCCCCAATGCAAAGACTGGCAACCTCAGCGCCTTTTTCATAGTGCTTCACAATCCATGGAAAAAAATCCTTGTTCATTTCCAGCGTCGACTTCAGGTCGCCGCTAAGCGCAGGGATAATGATCAAATCGGTTTTATCAACCTCCCCGATAAGCTTGTTCGTATTGATTACAAAAGATCCTTTATTCAGGCGAACCTCCTTAGTCAGCCCGACCAGGTGGACGTCGAACAAATGTTCCTTGTCTCCTTCCAACAAAAATTGATTTACTGCGCTGAACATGTAGCTGGGATCGAATACACTTGCCAGAACAGCTTCGTTCGGTACAAGTATGGAAATGTGCTTCATACTGGTTATGGCTTTAGCCGGAAATTTACTTGCGGTGCCTACTGACTCCGGCAATCAAATGTATTGTTTTTCGGACTTCATTCCCGACAATCGGGCCAGTTACCCATTTTGTCGCAAATCCCCACCCCTATAGTCGCAGGCACACAGCATAAGACTCTGATCCTCATGATATTTTTGTATTGTTAAACCAATCAGTCACAATCAACACTTACTAAAATGAAAAAGATCAATGTTCTTTACTGGATTTTCACCGGAATTTTCTCCTTTGTAATGCTGGGATCAGCCCTGCCCGACATCGTTTCAGCCGAAGTCGCAGTCAAGGGTTTTACCGACATGGGCATGCCCACCTACCTGATTCCATTTCTGGGAATAGCAAAAACGCTGGGCGTAATAGCTATTCTGGTTCCCGGTTTTCCCAGGGTAAAGGAATGGGCTTACGCAGGTTTGATTTTTGACCTTTGCGGAGCCACCTACAGCGTTGCCGCCGTCGGTATACCTGCGAGTGACTGGACTCCTATGCTGGTTTTCATCGCCATTGGATTTGCATCTTATCACTATTATCATGTAAGAAAAAATGCCAGGAGGAATGGTTTAGCAACCAGCAACAAAACAAATACAGGTTCTGAAACTATTGGTTCCGGATTGTCAGTGCCCGCCTAAGCAAAGGCTGCACACCATCCTATCCTTTTAACAATTTTTGAAAGATGAGGAAGATAATCGTGTCACTGAACACCACCCTTGACGGTTTCATGGCCGGCAGCAATGGGGAACTCGACTGGCACTTTGATTACTGGGATGAGGAAATGGCAGCACATGCGAACCTGCACTTGCGCGATGCCGACACGATCATCCTTGGCAGGGTGACCTACGAAGTGATGTCGCAGTACTGGCAATCGACGCTCACCGGCCTGGGGCAGTCCAGGGAAGACCTCGCTTTTGCCGATATGATGAATAATTATAAGAAAATAGTTTTCTCCAGGACGCTGAAACTTGCCCGATGGAAGAATTCTTCCATTGTCAGATCACTGAATACCACTGTTATCAAACATTTGAAAAAAACCAATGGCAAGGACATGATCGTATATGGCAGCGGTAAAATTGTTTCAAAGTTGATGCAGCTGAACCTGGTTGACGAATTTATCATCTGGACCCACCCGGTTATCCTTTCCCGCGGTCAGCCAGCCTTTGGCAGGCTGGGTTCAAAACTGGAACTGATACCCGACTCGCCAAAATTCCTTCGCTCCGGCGTACTGATGACACGCTATCAACGACCAGAAACATTGTCCGTCAATCAGAATCGCGAGATACTGCAAGGCCATACTGATTTCCATCCAATGGTCTCAATTAAGGGGCTTTCTTAAAGAATCGCTAAATTTGGGATTGAATCAAACCGATAGTGGTCAGGTCACGTATAGTAACAAAGTATCGGAAAATGAAAAATTCACTCCTTCTTTCCCAGTCGCTGATTTTTGTCCTCCTGCTTCCTTTTTTTGCCTGTGGACAGGACCACGCAGATGTCAGCGTTTCCCCGGTATTCCAGGAGATGAGCACAAAAAAGGCGGTGGCCGGCGAAACCAGGAAAGCCGACACAGCCACATTGGCGGCGGGATGTTTTTGGTGCGTGGAGGCACAGTTCAAGGAACTAAAAGGCGTGAAAAAAGTAATCTCTGGATATATCGGTGGCACAGTGGCAAATCCCTCCTATGAGCTCGTATGCACAGGAACCACCGGCCATGCCGAAGCCTGTAACGTAGTTTACGACCCTTCAAAGATCAGTTATGATGAAATACTCGCCGCCTTTTTTACCGCCCATGACCCAACGCAGTTAAACCGCCAGGGAAATGACGTTGGCACCCAATACCGGTCGGCGATCTTTTACCATAATCCAAAACAACGGCAGCTTGCCGAATACTATGTAAGACGTTTGAATGAAGAAAAAGCCTATGCCAACAAGGTAGTCACCGAGGTCCAGCCTTATGGAACATTTTATAAAGCCGAAAACTACCACCAGGATTATTACAAGCAGAATAAAAACCAGCCATATTGCATGTTTGTGATCGCACCGGAAGTAGCGAACTTCCGGAAGGTGTTTAAGGACAAAGTCAGGAAGTAAATTAAAAATGAAAAATAAAAAATGAAAAATCTTAAGTTCGTTGTGCAGGTGTTTTGGCCAGCATATTGATTGCCGATTCTTTAACTTTTTTGATTTTTAATTTTTAATTTTTGATTTCCCCAACCTTATTGCAGAAAGCCGTTCAGTACCTCTTCGCTATTGGAATCGCAGGTTTTGGTATTCAGCACCTGATACTCCGAAATTTCATTGCGGGCAGGCCGCTACCCATGCAAGGCGGAGGCAATCCCATTATGGCGATTGCCATCGGTACCGGCATTCTTATGCTGGCCACAGCCATAACCGTCGTTATTGGTAAAAAGGCATTTCCATTTCTCATTTCTACAGCGATTATCATCTTTCTCTGGTCATTCGTGAGATATATTCCCGTCATAATTGGTCGACCAGCATTCGATGGCACCGTTACCGCAGCGGGCAAGGCCCTGGCCGTAACCGGGAGTTGTTTAATACTGGCATCCTGCTTCCGCGACGACCTTCAGAATCAGAGCAGCTGGGCCTGGTTGAGAGTTACAGGACTCATCTTTATTGGATTGTTTCTGATTGCCAGTGGCATCCAGCATTTCATTTATATTGATTTTGTCGCGCAACTCGTTCCCCCATGGATTCCGGCGCCTGTATTCTGGTCTTATTTTGCAGGAATTGCCCTGATCGCCGGAGGCCTGGGTCTGATGATCAGGAAAACGCGAAAAATCAGCGGCAGCCTGGCAGGCCTTATGATCTTTGTCTGGATGATCATCCTCCATATTCCCAGGGTAGTAACCATTCATGATGCCAATGAATGGACCTCGCTGCTGGAAACTATGGTATTCGGTTCCGGATTGTTCATCGGAGCGAACAAGGTTTCACGCAAAGAAATCGCAAAGGCGCTAAAAAGTCAGATGTAGGCGGAAAACTCATCTATTCATTTCTTTGCGTCTGCCGAAGGCAGGTTTGCGCCTTTGCGTGAAACTTCTTTGTCTTGGCGTGAAATCAACTGCCATCAAAGACACAGGCTTTTTTCATTTTTAATTTTTGATTTTTCATTTAGTCAGGATGGATTACACAAGAATAAGTTTTACGAGCATTCAACAAGATAAAAAAGACCTCCTGATTGCCATATTATCGGAAAATGATTTTGAAGGATTCGAAGAAACCACCGATGGTTTGCAGGCCTACATCCCGCGGGAACAATTCAAACAAAAGAAAGTGGATCAGCTGCTGGCAGGCATTCATCCCGAATATATTGTCACTGAGATTCCCGGTGCAAACTGGAATAAATTATGGGAGTCGAATTTTGAACCGGTGGTGGTGGGTAGTTTCTGTACGATCCGGGCGGATTTCCATCAGGTCAACACCATTACAGACCACGACATAATCATTACTCCAAAAATGAGTTTTGGCACGGGTCATCATGCCACAACATATATGATGATTGCACAGATGGCGGATTTGGATTTTAAGAACAAGCGGGTGATGGATTTTGGGACCGGCACGGGCGTTTTAGCCATCCTGGCAGAAAAACTTGGCGCTTCCATGGTAACGGCCATCGACAACGACGAATGGAGCATCCTCAATGCACACGAAAACATAGCAGCAAATAAATGCGCGCGAATTCAGCTAACCCAGGCTGACAACGCGTTTACTCATTATAAATATGATTTCATCCTGGCCAATATTACCCGGAATATTATCCTTGACAACTTTCCGGCTTTTGCCAGTGGGCTTGCCGCACCAGGATTATTACTGCTGAGCGGGCTGCTCCCCGAGGATGAGCCCTCAGTTCAGTCTGCCGCAAACGACAATGGATTGCGGTTCAAAAATAAAATCACCCGTGATAACTGGATCGCGCTAGATTTCTCACAAAGATTTCACGCAAAGGCGCAAAGCCACCTGCGGTGGTCGCCAAGCCGCTAAGAAATATATGGCATCCTTGCTTTGCGTCTACTTTGCACCTTTGCGTGAAACCATTTTCTTGCCCAATTAACGGAAGGTATATCTCACCGCGGCTCCGAAATTGCCGATGTAGAATCCATTATAGATATCATCAAAGGGTCTTACGATCTGAATGGATGGTCTAACATCCACACTAACATTCAGGGGAATATTTTCAAATTTATAGTCCGCTCCCCCGGTTGGAAATATCGATAACCCAAAACCGTCATAGGCGTCGTATTTTGAAAAACTGTTGTAAGCGGTAAGACCGCCTCCAATGAACCATTTTAAACCATCGACAGCAGGAATATCGAAATGGTGTTGATAGGATCCTGAAACAGAGAGGTTGACCCAATTATATCCAAAACCCCTGTCTCCCCTCACGCCGAGGTTCAACTCAATCGCGCCGGCTTTGGTAATAAAAGTCTTCAATGATCCGGCTACAACATCATAATAGCCACCACCAAGGCGGATACCGACCGCGCTTTTGTATTCGCTTCCGGTGAGGTCCTGTGCATCAACATGCTGGCTGCCTGCTAACAAACCGAAAACCACAGTGAGGCAAATAAGAATTTTCTTCATAGTTGTTAATTTTATAGATCCGCTGCGAAATTACTTGCTGTTCCATACAAATTCAACTTTCGTTCCGGGATTTATGCAGACGGTTCATTCCGCCTTACCTTTGGATCCTTTCAATGAAATGAATTACAACCCGGAACTAAGAACGGTTAGCGTTACCCGCTATGTTACCCCTCTGAGAGAGGGTGGTTCGCTTCCCGCTATAGTTGAAGCCGATGATGGATTTCTGTACGTCATGAAATTCCGGGGCGCCGGACAGGGCTCTAAGGCGCTGATCGCAGAACTGACTGGCGGAGAGGTTGCAAGGAAATTGGGGTTAAAAGTCCCCGAACTTGTATTTATCCAGCTTGACCCCGCTTATGGCCGGTCGGAACCAGACGAAGAGATCCAGGACCTTTTGAAGGCGAGCGCCGGTCTTAATCTTGGCCTGCATTACCTTTCGGGATCAACACCCTTCGACCCTGTAGTGAATACCATCGACCCAAAATCCGCATCCGCAATCGTATGGCTTGACTCCTATCTGGCCAATGTGGACAGAACGGTTAGGAATACCAACATGCTGATCTGGAATAAGGAATTATGGCTGATTGACCATGGGGCCGCACTATATTTTCATCACTCGTGGGACAGTTTCCTAAGTCAGTCCGACCGGCCTTTCGGGCAGATCAAAGACCATGTTTTGCTAGCCAAGGCATCGGAACTTAAAGAAACAGACGCCTTGTTCCGGAAAAAACTAACACCTGAACTGATCGAAGGCATTGTGCGTCTGATCCCCGATGAGTGGCTGACGGAAATGAGTTCTACAGAGGATGCCGAAAACAAGAGAAGCGTTTATTTACAGTTTCTGACAACCAGATTGTACCAGTCTGAAATATTTACCAACGAAGCGCAGCATGCAAGACAGGCTCTTATTTGAATATTCGGTGTTGCGATTGATGCCACGAGTTGAACGCGAAGAATTTCTCAACATCGGAGTGATATTGTATTGCTCTGCCCGGAATTTCCTAAAATGCAGGTACGAGGTCAACAGCCAGAGGATAGATTCTTTCTGTGAAAAGGTTGACCACGCGGACCTGCTCGACCGACTTGAAGCCTTCACCAGGATTTGCGATGGCTCGCAGGGATCAGGTCCGATTGGGGAGCTTCCTTTGCCTTCAAGGTTTCGGTGGCTGACGGCGAACAGAAGTACAATCCTGCAAAGTTCGGGCATCCACCCAGGATTGTGCCTGGATCCGGAGGAGACACTAAATAAATTATTTGCCGAACTTGTAAAATGAACTTTGGTGAAAAAGGACAGTACCAGGCGGTTTAGTGACAGAGTAGCAGATTATGTGAAGTATCGTCCGTCTTATCCCGTCGAAATTATTGAATACCTGCGCCAGAATTTTCATCTGGATAATTCCGATGTCATCGTCGACGTTGGTTCCGGAACGGGTATTTCCGCAGAGATATTTTTGAAAGAAGGCTTCACCGTCATCACTGTCGAACCCAATAAAGAGATGAGGGAACAGGCGGAAAGAACACTAAGTGGTTATTCCGGCTTCAGTTCCGTAGCCGGCACCGCGGAAGCCACCACAATACCCGATAATACAGCCGACTTTATCATTGCGGCCCAGGCATTTCACTGGTTTGACAAGAGAACCAGCAGAGACTCATTCAAAAAATTATTACGAAAGGACGGCATTGTGGTACTGATCTGGAATGAACGCCTAACCACCAGCCCATTCGAAAAAGAATATGATCAACTGATCATTAAACACGCCATCGATTATACCAGGGTCAATCACAGAAATATTGAAAGGAAGGACATCGACGCGTTTTATGCACCTGAGAAATGTCAGCTGCACACCTTCGGTAATTTCCAGTCATTCGATTATAATGGCCTGAAGGGAAGATTACTTTCTTCCTCCTACATGCCCGTAAACTCCGACCCGGGTTTTAATGAAATGTTGAAGGACTTGTCTGAACTCTTTGACAGGTTCAAAGAAAACAACATGGTCACCATTCATTATTCCACCCTCGTTTACGCGGGAAAATTGTAAGATTTATTCTTTAAGCAGGCTATTCATTAGCTCATGGAATTCTTTCTTGAATTCCTCGTAGTGTTCACCGGTAGCAGGGCCATCGTAGCCGGAATGGATCTTTCGCACCACACCTTTTTTATCGATGAAAATAGAAGTGGGAAAGGACTCGATCTTGTCGATTTGTGGCAGGGTTTTCTCCGTTTTCAGCGTATCTGAAACGGCTACACCGGTGATAAGGAAAGGATATTTCACATTGAAGCGTCTGCGAAAGGGTTCAAGCGCTTTTTTTGATACAGCAAAGTCTTCTGTTCTTTCATAAGCAAGCCCAATGATCTCTACACCTTTGGAAGCATTCTTATTATAATAGTCACTTAGGAACTGGGTTTCATCCAGGCAGTTTGGGCACCAGGAGCCCAGGATCTGAATAATGACCACCTTGTTCTGATACTTGCTGTCATTGATCGAAACCGTGTCGCCATTGGTGTCCGGGAACCGGAAATTCAGCCTGCTCTCTCCCGGCCTCAGCTTCGTATGAGAATAGCCGTCTGGCAGCTTCGCTTTGGGATCGCGGTATGCGATCCATTGGGAATGGTTGGTGACGCCGGAATACAAATGGGCATCGGATATTTTATTGTCGCTATCCAGTTTTGCAGTGAACAGGATGGCATAACCTCCGTCAAAACCGGACATATAAAGACTGTCGCCGCTGACTATCCCATGGAGATAACGGTAATCACCACTCGCCATCAGAAAGGTTCCTGTGATTTTTCCTTTGGAATTCTGGACAAACTCCCCCACAGCTTCTGTCGAGTCTTTACCCGCTGAAAAGAAGCTCACCGCCCATCTGCCCGAGAAATCAGCTGTCGGGCGCCGGGTTGCATGATAGCGTTCATTTATGCCATAGGTAGCGGTAAAAGGAATCGACATATTTCGGTTGCCGAGATTTTTCATGTAAGTGCCTTGCAGGAAATTTTGATTGGTCAGCCTAAGGTTAAAACGGGATGCGAAGAAAGGCATCACGATCCAAACCGAATCGCCAGACTGTGTTACGCTGTCGACTAACAAACGATCGTCTCCATTAATAACGTACAACGCCGGCTTTCCTTTGGCACTAACCGCTTCAAAATTGAAAACGATCTGATTGCCATCCGGCCTTTGAAGAACGCCCCTCCATATCCCCGGTTTGATGGTAACGGGTGCGGCGTATGAGCCAGTGGAGGAACAAAGAAATAGAAATCCGAAAATAATTAAACTCAGCAGATACCTCAGTATTACACTCATCTTTAATCACCTGGTTTTTTAATTCCTTTCAGCAAGGCATAAATAGCCATCGCATGACCATGCCCTAGTTGGAAATCTTTTTTCAACCAATCTGTTATTACGCCCGCCTTAGCAAGGGGATCAAGAAAGCCCTTTCCTTTTGCGAGCCTGACGAAATCATCCGGAGATTTACCGGTTTTTTGTTTGATATTATCCAGATAGGCCTGAAAAGACATGTTTGAAATATTTATTCCTGTCTAATTGTTATCTGCAAAAATAAGCAAAATAAAAATGTCCCCTGAAGGGAGACATTTTCAATAAACAGGTGGTAGAATTTTACTTACCCCAAACGGCCCATTGTGCCGTCCAGTCAGTCGTACCGTCAAAGGCGCCACGATAGCTTACTTTCTCGAAGAAGTCAGCATTCAGGTCGCCGAAATCAAAGAGCGCACCAGTCAGCGCGGGAGAAGATGCAGAAGGTTTAAGGTCGGGGGCGGCATTATTAAAAGGATCCGTCAATCCTGCTTCATCGGCGGAAGCAAGGATCTGAGACTTGTCGGTGGTTGTGGTCAGGTCAGTTACTGACTGAACATCATAAGCAACATCACCCTTCAGTGTTTTACCCAATTCAACGTCTACGGGGTTGGCTACTGCGCTAAGGAAACTATTGTAAAATGCACTTACACCATTCACGTAATAATCAATAGTTGAATCCTCCTGGATGCGCAATCCACCTTTCTGGGAACCGACAACAATAGAGTTGGCCAGGATGAATTTTGATCCCCTTCTCCAACGCATTCCCCATCCGTAATCAGCGGAAACCCCCGCACCATTATTAGGACCGACAGCCGTGAAATTGGAAAGGACGGGAAATGTAATTGGTGCCCTGGTCAGCAAAAAGCCATTGCTTGGGTTTACGTTGTCCACTTCAAAATTATTCGACACGTCACCTGTGCTTCCTTTTGCATCGGTGAATTCAGGATCTTTTACAGACACTGCGAACTGGATCTTTCCGCGGAAACCGTCGTCCATGTCAAAATCATCATCAGCGCAGTTATAGGCAATAAGGTGTTTGGCATTCACCGTTCCACCAAAGAATTCAAAGGCATCGTCAAGACCCCTCACTACCTGAACATAGTCGATAGTAGTGCCAGAACCGACTCCATAAAGCGACAGGCCATTTACCTCGTCACCTGGATTTACCGCCTTACCTCCATATTCGATACGCACATATTTCAGTGTTCCGGAATTGTCTTCGTTATTTGTTCCGCCGAAGGCGCTGAACGCAGCATCCACACCACCTTCCACCACGGAATGGTTTCCATTCCCTGAGGCCTGGCCCACTAGTACTAACCCTCCAAGGTCGCCGGGCTGGGGGCTGGATTCAGCAGAAGTGAAAACAATGGGGTCGGCAGCTGTTCCTTCCGCTATGATTTTTGACCCCCTGTAGATCACCAGTACACCCGCTGAATCCTTGTTGGATACGATCTTTGTTCCAGCATCGATCGTCAGAGTGGCATTGTTAGTGACATATACATAACCCCGCAGGCGATAAGTTTTATCCTTAGTCCAGTGAAGATCAGAATTGATGATGCCCCTGATCTGCGTGTCGTCCACGACAGCGGTAGTATCACCAGGGTTAGAAGGGGGATCCACCACATCATCACTCTTTTTACATGCTGCTCCAAACAACATTGTCAGAATCATTAAAACCGGAAATACTTTTTTCATTGTTGTACTTTTATCTTTTAATGAAAGTCGGCACCAAGTGTTACCGCAGGGTTAATTCGTTTTTACCAAATTGTTATTTCCCAAAGCTATATTTCAGAGACAGGGTTGATGTGGTTCCCAATTTGTAGCTATTGATGATCTTATCCATGGATGCCTTGTAGTTGGTATTGCTGGCATTGGCCTCATATTTATAATACCAGCTGAATCTCTGGGCCAGGATATCACTGATGGTCAGCTTGGCTTCGAGCCGGTCGCCAAATATTTTTTTGCTTATCTGGAAATCCAGCACATCCCTGGGTCTTTCGAATATATCCAGTGCGGCACCTCCGATAGCCCGGTAACGTAATCTTGGCCCAATCCTGTTGTAAAGAAAGTTGACAGAAAAACCATCGTTCGCCGAGGTATAATTCAACCCACTGTTAACCAGGTAAGGCGACTGCCCTTGTAATGGACTGTTAGTGGTAAAGCCATTAAATTGCACAGACCCCTTAATGTAGGCGGCGTTTGTATAAAAGGTGAGCTGTTCAAAAAAGCGCCCGCCAATGAAATCAAGCTTCTTTCTGACTTCCAGCTCTACACCATATGCAGTGGAATGATCCGCATTCTCATAGGACAAAACATCATTGCCGCGATTAGTCTGTTCGATAGGCTTGTCAAAATACTTATAAAATACGCTGGCCGATATAATCTCTCCTGCGGCAGGATACCATTCATAACGAAGATCCGCATTCGTATTCTTACTTCTTGTCAGATCAGGGTTTCCACGAATAACCAGGTAATTCTCGTAATCAAATACGCTGTAGTCGGCGAGCTCACGAAATTCCGGGCGGTTCACTGCCTGTGAAGCAGCGAGTCTGAGATTTGTTTTGCTGTTCAAACTATAGGTAAGTAATGCGGAAGGAAGTACATCCGTGTTTTCGTATACCCTGTTTGCTTTTCCTCTTGCAGAAAGTTCCTGACGATAACGTTCTATTCTGGCTCCCCAGGTAAACTTGAATTTTTCTGAAATCTTGTTATCAAGCATAAGGAACCCCGCATTCATCATTGCGGTTCCTTTGTAGTCCGCTGAGTTGGTGGCTATATTGGCAACCGTAAGGTTGTACTTGTCGATATTTTCGGTGCTGAACAAAGTGGTGAATGATGTTTCCTTTGATTCTGGGATCGTGACACCGCGGAAATCAAGAGTTGCATATCCCAGGGCATCCACTTCTACGGCCCGATCGCGGTAGTAATTCATGGTGCCAAACTTGAATTTCTGGGTCTTGTCTCCCAACCTGAATTGTTTGGTGACATTTGCTGAAGCACCGTATATATATTCACCGAGGAAAGAATATACCCTGCCCGCATTCCGGATCTCGGGGGAATTCTCATTGCTCAGCCTCAGGTAATAATTGCCATCATCATCTTGCGGACTCCTGAACGCAAGTATCCGCTGATCAGGCTGATTTTTATATGTATAGGCAATAGAG
>Ga0193752_1001968_pt1 | contig 16186 bp, 16 predicted proteins | sample H1c1metaG_FD_144924 | JGI IMG/M metagenome (GOLD analysis project Ga0193752, IMG submission 144924) | Soil microbial communities from a riparian zone of the East river system, Colorado, United States - H1c1 | ecosystem: Environmental > Terrestrial > Soil > Riparian zone | place: USA: East River... | reverse complement strand
CCCGTTGTTGACGAACAGCGTGCGCGATTGGCGCACCGCCTGCGCCAGCTGCGCCTCGGCCTGCTCGAGCGCGACCCGGGCGTCGGCCGGATCGAGCTTGACCAGCGACTGGCCGGCCTTGACGAAGTCGGTGTCGTCGGCGGAGATGGCGACGACCGTGCCCGAGACCTGCGGCGTGAGCTGGACGACGTTGCCTTGCACGTAGGCGTTGTCGGTCGACTCGTAGTGGTTCAGCACCAGCGCCCAGTACGCGCCGTAGGCGATGGCGCCGAGCAGCACGGCGCCGGCGACGCCGAGCAGGGCGGCCTTGCGGCGCGGGTTGCCGGCCGGCACGGCCGCGCCCTCGGCCGGCGGGCCTGCTTCGGGGGCGGCGGCGGCGAGAGCCGCGGTGGCGTCGGTCGGCGCCGGTTCTGAGAGACGCTTGGCGTCGTCGGGTTTCATCGAGAAGTTCTCCGGAGGGAAGTCGGTTCGGTGCCGCTCAGGACACGCTGCCGGGAGCGACGTAGCCGCCGCCGAGCGCGCGCACCAGCAGCATCTGGGTGTCGAGGGTGCGGGCGCGGATGTCGACGCCGAGGCGGCGCTGCGCGAGCACGTTGGTTTCGGCGCTGAGCACCGTCAGGTAGGTGGCGAGGCCGGCGCGGTAGCGCTGGGTCGCCACGTCGTAGGCTGATTCGGCCGAGGCGACCGCCTGTGTCTGCTCGCGCAATTGCCGCTCGAGCGAGCGCGACGAGCTGATCTGGTCGGCGACGTCGTGGACCGCGTCGATGACGCTGCCGTTGTAGCTGTCGATCGCGGCGTCGAGGTCGGCGGTGCGGCCGCGCAGGTTGGCGCGCAGGCGCCCGGAGTCGAAGATCGGCAGGGTGATCGCCGGCCCGGCGCCGTACTGCCGGCTGCCCGCCTGGAACAGCCGGTCGAGGCCGAGGCTCGACAGGCCGACGAAGGCGGTGAGGTTGATGTTCGGATAGAACTCGGCGCGTGCCGAAGCGACGTCGCCGCTCGCCGCCTCGACCCGCCAGCGGGCCGCGACGATGTCCGCGCGGCGGCCGAGCAGATCGGCCGGCACGAGCTCGGGAACGGGCACGGCGCGCACCGCAGACAGGCGCGGCGCCAGGGCATCGGCGGCGTCGGGCGGCAACGCGGCGAGCGCGGCGAGGGCGTGGCGGGTGAGCGCGATCTGCTCGTCGACGCTTTCGATCTGCTGCCGCGTCTCGGGCAGCGCGCCTTCGCCCAGGTGCAGCTCGGCGGTGGTGTCGAGCCCGGCCGAGACGCGCTGGCGGATCAGGCCGAGGACCTGGTCGCGCTGCGCCAGCGAGCGCTGCAGCACCTCGCGCTGCTCGAGGAGGCGGGCGAGCTGCACGTAGCCGCGAGCGACGTTGACGGCGAGGACGACGCGCGCCGCGGCGGCGTCGGCCTCGGCGGCGCGCTGCGCGCCGATCGCGGCGTCGAGCGCGGCGCGTTTGCGGCCGAACAGGTCGAGCTCCCACGAGGCGTCGAGCTCGAGCGTGCCGATCTCCTGGGTCGAGCCGCCCAGCGGCGGCGGGTAGATGCCGGTCGAGGAGAAGCGCTGCCGGGTGGCGTTGAGCGAGCCGGTGACCTGCGGCCCTTCCGCGGCGCGCGCGACACCGGCGTCGGCCGCGGCGCGGGCGATGCGATCCTGGGCGACACGCAGGCTCGGCGAGCCGGCCACGGCCTGGTCGATCAGCGCCGACAGCCGGCTGTCGGCGAAGCCCTGCCACCAGTCGGAGGCGACGAGCGCGGCCGCGGACGAGGACACGCCGACCTTCGCCGGATCGACCAGCGTCGCGCTCGGGGCGATGCCGGCCGAGCTGGCGCAGCCGGCGAGCGCGATCACGATCGTCGACGCCAGGGCGATGACGATCGGGGTCAGCGTCTGCGCCGCGGCCTTGACGCGGCTGACGGTATCGGAATTGCAGCGGCTCATTTCGCCGATCTCCCTGCGGCCGCCTCGCCGTTCTCGAGCATGCGTCGCAGGAGACCCTTCAGTTGTGTCCATTCGGTCTTGGAAAATCCGGCCAGGTGCTCGTTCAGGATCTGCGCGAGCTCGGCCGGCACCTTGTCGGCGGCGATCTCGCCCTCGGGCGTGAGCTCGATGTTGACGACGCGGCGGTCGTCGGTGGAGCGGACCCGGCGGCAGAGCCCCTTGCACTCCAGACGGTCGAGCAGGCGCGTCATCGCCCCGGGATCGGTCTGCAGCTCGCGCGCCAGCTCGGCCACGGTCGAGGCGCGAAAGCGGCGCAGCATGAACAGCGGCCCCCACTGGGCATGGGTGATGCCCTGCGGCTCGAGCTGCCTGTCGGCGGCCTGGGTGATGCTCATCAGCACCCGCTTCATGAGATAGCCGACGCTCTCGTCGGTGGTGTAGGCGGCGGCGCTGTAGAAGCAGGCAGGGTTGGGAGCACGGGACATGGCTGGAATATACATGCTTAGGCAATGAATGTCAAGGCTGTGGATGCATATGCTTTGTTTGCATGGGCTTTGTTCTCCGGAGGTCTCTCGGTCTCCCGCTCGCCTAAACTTTGTCGATGCCCGGCCCGTCTTCGTCCACGCCGCCCCCGGCGCGAGACGTGCGCTCGCTCTCGGGCCTGCTGCCGTTCCTGCGCCCCTATCGCGGCCGGATCGTGCTGGCCGTCCTCTTTCTCGTGCTGGCGGCCGCGAGCACGCTCGTCTTCCCGGTCGCGCTGCGGGCGCTGATCGACGAAGGCTTCGTCGCCACCGACCCCGGCGCGCGGGTGATGGCGCTGCGCGAGCACTTCGTCGCCCTGTTCGGCGTCGGCGTCGCCCTCGGCGTGTTCTCGGCATTGCGCTTCTACATGGTGAGCTGGCTCGGCGAGCGCGTCACCGCCGACCTGCGCAGCGCCGTCTACTCGCACGTCGTCCGGCAGAGCCCCGAGTTCTTCGAGACCAACCAGACCGGCGAGGTGCTGTCGCGCCTCACCACCGACACGACCCTGGTGCAGACGGTCGTCGGCTCGAGCCTCTCGATGGGACTGCGCAATGCCGTGATGGGCATCGGCGCGATGGCGATGCTGATCATCACCAACCCGGTGGTGATGACGCAGGTGCTCGGGATCCTGGTCCTGGTGGTCCTGCCCTCGCTCTATTTCGGCCGGCGCGTGCGCCGGCTCTCGCGCGCCAGCCAGGACCGGGTCGCCGATTCGAGCGCGATCGCCGCCGAGGTCCTGAACGCGGTGCCGGTGGTGCAGAGCTACATCCAGGAAGACCGCGAGGCGCTGCGCTTCGGCGAATCGACCGAGCGCGCCTTCAGCACCGCGGTGCGGCGGACGCGGCTGCGCTCGTTCATGGTCGCGTTCATCATCAGCGCCACCTTCGGCGCCCTGCTCTGGGGCCTGTACCAGGGGACGCAGGCGGTGCTGCACGGCGACATCAGCGCCGGCCACCTGGGCCAGACCGTGGTCTACGTGATCATCCTCGTCAGCAGCGTCGCCGTGCTCTCGGAGGTGTACGGCGACCTGCTTCGCGCCGCCGGCGCGACCGAGCGCCTGATGGAGCTGCTGCAGCTGCGCTCGCCGGTCGTTTCGCCGCCGGCGCCGGAGCCCTTGCCGGCCTCGACCGGCGGGGCCTCGGTCGCGCTCGAGCGCGTGACCTTCCGCTATCCGTCGCGGCCGCAGCACCCGACGCTGATCGACTTCAGCCTGCGTGTGGCGCCGGGCGAGACGGTCGCGCTCGTCGGCCCGAGCGGCGCCGGCAAGAGCACGGTGTTCCAGCTGATCCTGCGCTTCTACGACGTCGAGTCGGGGGCGGTTCGGGTCGACGGTGCCCGGGTCGAGCGGGTTGCGCTCGACGCGCTGCGCGCGCGCATCGGCATCGTCCCGCAGGACAGCGTGATCTTCTCGACCGACGCGATGGAGAACATCCGCTACGGCCGGCCCTCGGCATCGGATGCCGAGGTCGTTGCCGCCGCCACCGCGGCCTACGCCCACGACTTCATCACCGCGTTGCCCGACGGCTACAAGACCTTCCTCGGCGAGCGTGGCGTGCGCCTTTCGGGTGGGCAGCGGCAGCGGATCTCGATCGCCCGGGCAATGCTCAAGAACCCGCCGCTGCTGCTGCTCGACGAGGCGACCAGCGCCCTCGACGCCGAAGGCGAGCGCATGGTCCAGGCCGCGCTCGAATCGGCCATGCGCCACCGCACGACGATCGTCATCGCCCACCGGCTCTCGACCGTGCAGAAAGCCGACCGCATCGTCGTCCTGGAAGCGGGCCAGATCGTCGAGACAGGGACGCATTCGGAGCTGGTCGCTGCGGGTGGCCTCTATTCGCGGCTGGCGGCGTTGCAGTTCGATCGCTGAAGCTGTCTCGGGCCTGGAGTTGGGAAGCCGTGGTCGGGCGCCCGTCCGGGCACGACCTCGGCGGTTGGCTCGCTGCGCAAGCCAACTCCCCTGCGCTGCTCGGCGCCTCCCACGCGCCCGGCCGGGCACCCGACCACGGCTTCGCCGGTACGCCCGAACACGCGAACAGGCGCGCCGACACTTCTCGCCTAAACCCGCCGCTCGCGCAAAGTCGGGGTCGGGTGCCCGTCGGCGTGCGTGGGAGGCGCCGAGCAGCGCAGGGCGCGTGGCCGCACGCGCGCAGCGCGTGCTTCGTAGACTGACTTGCCGCAGCCTGTCTGAGCGCAGTGAACGCAGTGAACGAAGCGAGTTCTGCGGCGGCCACGCGACCGAGCAGCGCAGGGGAGTCAGGCCGCGGCACGCGGCCTGACCGCCGAGGTCGCACGCCGACGGGCGCCCGACCCGGCTTTGCAGACACGGCTTTGCGAACCCGGCGTTGCCAACCCGACCGTCGATAATCGCGCGATGCAATCCGACCGCCCCGTCCGATCCCAATACGAAGACTTCATGCGCCACGTCCGCGATCACGGCGTGGCCAAGGGCGACCGGACCGGCACCGGCACGAAGAGCGTGTTCGGGCATCAGATGCGCTTCGACCTGAGCGAAGGCTTTCCGCTGGTGACGACCAAGAAGGTGCACCTGCGCTCGATCATCCTCGAGCTGCTCTGGTTCCTGCGCGGCGACGGCAATGCCCGCTGGCTGCAGGAGCGCGACGTCACGATCTGGAACGAGTGGGCCGCGCCGAACGGCGACCTCGGGCCGGTGTACGGCGTGCAGTGGCGCTCGTGGCCCACGCCCGACGGCGGCCACATCGACCAGATCGCCCGGGTGGTCGAGCAGCTGAAGACCGAACCGAACTCGCGGCGCATCATCGTCAGCGCCTGGAACGTGGCGGCGCTGCCCGAGATGGCGTTGCTGCCCTGCCACGCGTTCTTCCAGTTCTACGTGGCCCCGGCCACGCCCGACGCGCGGCCGAAGCTCAGCTGCCAGCTCTACCAGCGCAGCGCCGACATCTTTCTCGGCGTGCCGTTCAACATCGCCAGCTACGCGCTGCTCACCCACATGCTGGCGCAGCAGTGCGACCTCGACGTCGGCGACTTCATCTGGACCGGCGGCGACTGCCACCTCTACAGCAACCATGCCGAGCAGGTCGAGCTGCAGCTCTCGCGCGAGCCGCGTCCCTACCCGACGCTGCAGATCGCCCGGCGCCCGGCGACGATCTTCGACTACGCGCTCGAAGACTTTTCGGTCACCGGCTACGACCCGCATCCGGCGATCAAGGCGCCGGTCGCGGTCTAGGCCGGCCCCGTCCGGCCCGGCCAGCGTGGCGCAGTTCACTTCCGGCAACGAAGAAGCCGCCCCACGCGCCGCCGGGCAGCGCTAAAGTGACGGGATGGCGACCAATTTCCTGGCTCCCACGCCGGCCGAGCTCGAGCGCGAGTGGGGACAAACACTGCCCGACGAGTGGAGCACCGACATCATCGCCGGCGACTTCGCACCCATCATCCGCCGCTTCGGCCTCGGCGAGGCGGCGCAGCGCGAAGTCGTCCTGGCCCGGTTCGGCCTGCAGCAGGCCGCGGCCAAGGGCGTCCGTCCGCCGGCCCCGACGGTGAATGCCCGGACCGAGACCGCCGCCACCCGCTCCGCGTTCAAGGGCGCGTGGGCCGGCCGGCAGTGGTGCATCGTGCCGGCGCAGTGCTTCTACGTTCCGTACTACGCCGACGACTCGAAGAAGTCGGAGCGCTGGCGCATCCGCCGCGCCGACCGCTCGCCGCTCAGCATCGCCGGCCTCTGGGACCGCTGGGTCGGGGAGGACGGCGAGACGATGCTCAGCTTTTCCATCCTCACCCTCAACTGCGACCTGCACCCCCTGCTCTCGCGCTTCCATCGGGCGACCAACGACAAGGGCGAGGCGCAGGAGAAGCGCACCCCGGTGCTGCTCGCCGAGGAAGACTTCGACGCCTGGCTCGACACCACGCCGGGGCGCGCGCCGATGTACTTCGGCACCTTCGGCAAGGACGATCTCGAAGCCGAGCCGGCGCCCGGCGCCACCCGCGGCGCGACCACGACGATGCCGCTCGACACGGCCGTCTCGGAGCTGTAGCGCTCTAGGCCGATCGCGCTCCCGGCGGCGGGGCATCGAGCGCGCGGTTCGCGCCGCGCAGCGCCGGCGCTGCGCTGGGGTCGATCACCCAGGCCGGAATCGCCGCCAGGTAGTCGCGAAAGCGTCCCTTGGCCTCGAAGCGCGAGCGAAAGAGCGAACCGGCGATGCGATCGCCGAGCCTCGGCACGATCCCGCCGCCGATGTACACGCCCCCCAGCGCGCCGAACGTCAGCGCCAGGTTGCCGGCGACATTGCCCAGGAAGGCGAAGAACAGATCCACGGCGGCGCTGCACTCGGCGTCGCTGCCGGCAGCGTCGCGGGCGGTGATCCCGGCGGCGTCCAGCGCCTCGGCCGGGCGGCCGGCGATCTCGCAGCGGGCCCGGTAGAGATTGACCAGACCCGAACCCGAGAGCGCGCGCTCCGCCGAGACATGGCCGAAGCGCTGCCGCAGCAGTTCGACGACGCGATCCTCGGCCGCATCGGTCGCGGCGAGCGTGACGTGGCCGCCGTCTCCGGGGATCGGCAGCGCGAGCGTTCCGGCGCGCACCAGCCCGGACACGCCGAGTCCGGTGCCGGCACCGAGCACCGCCAGCGGCGCGTCGGCGACCGGTGCGCCGCCGCCGACCTGGCGCAGTTCGTGCGCAGCGAGCATCGGCAAGGCCAGGGCGAGGGCGGCATAGTCGTTGAGGACCACCAGGCGCTCGAGGCCGAGACCCTGGCGCAACTCGGAAAGCGAGAACGTCCAGGCGAGATTCGTCATCGTCAGCCGGTCGCGATCGACTGGCACGGCCACGGCGATCGCCGCCGACGCGAGGGCCGTCCGCCCGGGCCGATCCGCGAGATAACGGGCGATGACCGCTTCGAGTCCCGGATAGGCACGGGCGGCATACGTCGCAGCGTCCGAGATCGGCGCGCCGGGTTCGGCGACCCAGCCGAAGCGGGCGTTGGTGCCGCCGATGTCGGCCACCAGGCGGGGATAAGGCGCGCCGTCGTGCGTCATCGTCCGGGCTCACGACGGGGGATGAAGGCCCCCGGCGCTCCAGTATCGCTCGGCCTGCGTGGCCCTCAGCGGCCCCGGGACCGCGGCCTCCACGCGCCCTCGGCCTGCGCAAGACGCTCGGCGACGAGGGCGAGCACCGCACGGTGCGTTCCCATGCCGAGGTGGCTGACGCCCGGCACCTCGACGTTCTCCGACAGCGGCCCTTCCTTCTGCAGGCAACCCTGCCACGGAACGATGCCGTCCGACTTGCTGAACAACGAGGTCGAAGGCACCGGCAGCTCGCGCCTGAGCTCCTGCAGATAGCGGCGCGACTGCGGCGGCCTGGAGCCGCTGAGCAGGCGATAGAGCCAGCCGGCGTGGGTCGCGTCGGCCTCGGCGCCGAACGGGCTGCCGAGCGTGACGACCTGGCGCACCGCATCCGGCACGGCGCGGGCGATCTCGCGGGCATAGATGCCGCCGAGACTCCAGCCGACGAGGCTCACCTTGCGGCCGTCGCGCGCGCGCTCTGCCTCGACCGCGCCGGCGAGGCGCTCCAGCCATTGCGCCAGGCTGCCGCGCGGGCCGCGGTTCTGGCCGAAGCCCCAGTCGACGCTCTCGAACCCGGCCACTTCGAGCGAGGCGCGAAGTCGCGACGTGCTCCATGCGCCTGCACCCAGGCCCGGATAGACGATGACCCGGTGGCCGTCGCCGATCGCCGGCGGTGCTGCCGGGGATCGCGACGCCAGGAGGTCGACGAACGCGCGCGCTGGCTCGGAAGCGAGCAGCGCCAAGGACGGTGATTGCGAGTGGAACGACAGGTACTGCAGCATGACGGGAGTTCAGTGATGTTGCGGAGCAGCATAGGGCGGCGGGCGTCCTCCCCCTGTAGGACAGCGGCCGAAGAGACTGCCTGCCAACGCCGCTTCCTCGCGCGTCAGCGCGGGCGCAAGCGGGCATGTGGGTTGCCTTTGCGGACTGTCATGGCCGCATCGCTACGCATCTTCGTCGTCGAGAACAACGACGACACGCGATTCATGTTGCAGTTGCTGCTCGAGCGATTGGGCCACGAGGTGCTGTCGGCGGCGACGATGGGCGCCGCGCTCGAGGCGCTGACGGAGCCTCGCTTCGACGTGCTGATCTCCGACATCGGCCTGCCCGACGGCACCGGCTGGCAGCTGCTCGCCAGCCTGCCGGCAGAGCAACGGCCGGCGCTGGCGCTGGCGATGAGCGGGTTCGCGAGCGACGCCGATCGTGAGCGCAGCCTCGCCGCCGGCTTTCACCGCCACCTCGTCAAGCCGCTCGATCTCGACCTGCTGCTCGCGCTATTGGAGGAAGGCGAGGCGCGCCGGGAGGCTGGCTCCGGCTAGCCTCAGGAAGCGACGGCCGCCGACTCGATGCAGACGCGGCCATCGACGACCTGGGTCTTGTAGACCTTGATCGGCTCGATCGCCGGGAAGGCGGTCGCCTTGCCGTCCTTGATGCAGAACTTGCCCGAGTGCCACGGGCACTCGATCTCGTCGCCTTCGACGAAGCCGTCGCTGAGCGAGGCCTCGCCGTGGGTGCAGGTGTCGTCGGTGACGTAGAAGCCATCCGCGAGCTGGAACACCGCGAGCGGCGGCAGGCCCTCGACATCGACCCGCACCGGCGTGCCGATCTCCACGTCGATCGCGTGGCACAGCGGTCGCCAGGCGGAAGGATCGGTGTCGCTCATGGAGTCAGAAGAAGCGGTCGAAGTGGAGTTGCGACTGCGGCACCTTGTGGTCCGCGATCAGGAGGCGGATTGTCGCCTCGACCATCGGCGGCGGGCCGGCGAAGTAGAACTCGTACTCCGGCAGCGGCCGCGGCAGCTTCCTCGGCAGCAGCTCGTGGACGAAGCCGAACTCGCCGTTCCAGTCGGTGCCCTCGGCGAGCGCCGGCACCGAGACCACCGGATGCCACTCGAGGCCGCGCTCGAGATGATGCGTCGCCAGCAGGTCGGCGATCGCCGGCACGTCGGCCGGGCCGCGCCCGCCGTAGAACAGCCACGCGCCGAGATGGCGCACCTGCTCGTGCTCGGCGGCGGCGTCGAGGATCGCCGCCATCGGCGCGATGCCCGAGCCGCCGGCGATGCAGACGATGTCGCGCGGGCTGTCTTCGCGCAGATAGGCCAGGCCGTAAGGCCCGTCGAGCTCGACCGCGCCCCCGGGTTGCAGGTCGAACAGCGCGCGGCTGACCGCGCCGGTCGGCGTGCGCCGGATCATGAACTTCCAGTAGCCCTCGGCGTTCGCCGTGTTCGACATCGAATAGGCGCGCGGCGCCGGCGCGCCGGGAAGCTGCAGCAGCGCGTACTGGCCGGCGAGAAAGCCCGCCGGGCCGTCGGCCCGAAAAGCGAACTCGCGGATGTCGTGCGTGATGTCGCGCGTCGCCTCCAGCCGCGCCGCCATGCGCCGCGGACGATGCGGCGTGAGGTACCTGTCCGCCACCCGCGACTTGATCGTGCAGTCGCCGCGCGGCACGCTCTGGCAGGCCAGGCGCCGGCCGCGATCGCGGTCGCGCTGCTGGATCCCCGGCGCCTCGGGATAGAGGTCGTCGATCTCGCCGCTCACCAGGTCGACCTTGCAGGTGCCGCAGGAGCCGGCGTTGCACTCGTACGAGAGGCCGATGCCGGCGCGCAGCCCGGCGCGCAACAAGGTGTCGCCCGGCGCGCAGACGTAGCGCTGCTCGGTGCCCGCGAGCGAAACGGTCGGCATCGCCCTGCCCTCAGGACTTGCGCAGGAAATCGATATGGACGCGGTTGAAGGTCGCGGCGTCCTCGAACTGCGGCCAGTGCCCGCAGTCCTTCATCACCACGAACTGCGAGCCCGGAATCGAATCGGCGAGCTCCTGGCCGACCTGCACCGTCGCCGTCGGGTCGTGGTCGGTCCAGAGCACCAGCGTCGGCGCCTTGAGCGCCTTCCACTGCTCGGCGGTGATCGCGTACCTGGCACGCGCTTCGGGCGTGTGCAGCGCCAGGATGTGGTGGATCGCCTGCTTCATCGACGGCTGGGCGTAGATCGCCCGGCGGCTGGCGACCAGGTCGTCGTTGACCTTGCTCTTGTCGTGCATCAGCCATTCGAGCCGGCCCTTGATGCGCTCGTACGACGGGTCGTCGATCGCCTCGATCGAGAGCGTGCGCAGGCGGGCGAGCGCCTCGGGGTTGACCTTGTCGCCGCTGGCGGTGTTGAGCACGAGCTTGTCGACCCGCTCGGGATGAACGACGGCGAAGTGCGCCGCGACCCAGCCGCCGAGCGATTCGCCCGAGAGCGAAGCGCGGTCGATCTTCAGCTTGTCCATGAAGCCGCGCAGGTGGGCGACGTAGTCGGGAATCACGTACGGCCGGTCGGGCTTGGCGGTGAAGCCGTGGCCGAGCATGTCGATCGCGTAGACGTCGAAGTGCTCGCCATGCGCCTCGAGGTTGCGCGAGTACGCCTCGGCGTGGCCGCCGGTGCCGTGGATGAAGATCAGCGCCGGCTTGCCCTTCTGTCCGGCGTGCAGATAGCGCGTCTTGACGCCATCGACATCGACATAGCCTTGCTCGAAGGCCACGCCTTGCAGGTCGGTCCAGAGGCTGGTGTGGGGGGTCGCCATGGGGAAGTCTCGCGGTGAAGTCAGGGGGAGGTGGAGGTCAGCGGCGCCTGCTCGATCGCGCCGACCGAGGCCTTGCGCGGGTCGAGGCGCGAGGCCCAGATGTCGTTCGATTCCGGCACCGGCGGCAGGACCCGCGGCTCGCGCGGATCGGCCTCCGGGAACTCTTCCATGCCGTAGGTGTACTCGATGGTCAGGCCGTCCGGATCGAGGTAGTAGAGGAACATGCTGCCCGAAGGCAGGTGCCGGCCGGGGCCGTGCACCACCGGCACGTTGTCGCGCTGCAGGCGCCAGTACGAGCGGCCGATGTCGTCGACCGAGTCGACCATCAGGGCGACGTGGTGCAGGCCGCTGCCCTTTCTTCCCTGGCCGATGCCGAGCGAGTGGTGATACGGGCTCGGCCAGCAGCGCAGGAAGGTGACGGTCTTGTCGATCGAGTCGGAGACCGCGAAGTTGAGCACCTCGGTGAAATAGCGCACCGTGGCGTCGAAGTCGGTCGACTTGATGACGAGGTGGCCGAGGCGCAGGATCTGCGCGACCGAGGTCCGGTACGGCGGCGCGTCCGAAGGCCCCATGGTCGTGTAGAAGTCGAGGGTGCAGCCGGTCACCGGCTCCTGCGTGCGCAGCCCCGGGCCGGTGGCCATCGCCGTGCAGTCTTCGGCCGGAATGTCGGCGAACGCGTGGCCCGCCTTCTGCAGCGCTTCCCGGAGCGGCGCGAACTCGCGCTCGGACTCGAGCTCGAAGCCGATCCGCTTCAGGCCCGGCACGCCGGCATAGAACGCCAGGTCGTGGTGCTTGTCGCTGCAGCGGAAGTAGCGCACGTCGGCGCTCGGCCCCGCGACCTTCTGCAGCCCGACCGTGCGCTCGTAGAACTCGCACGAGCGCTCGAGGTCGCTGACGTTGAGCGCCAGGTAGCCGAGGCGGCGAAAACGGATCATGTTCAAGTCTCCTCGATGGTCGTGCGCGCCGCCCTCAGGGCATCGCGCTGCCGCCGTTCAGGCTGATGTCCTGGCCGGTCATGAACGCGGCCTCGGGGCGCGCCAGGAAGCTCACCATGTCGCACACTTCCTCGATCTCGACGCCGCGCCCCTTGGGCACGACCTGGACGAAGGCCTCGGCGAGCTTCGGGTCCTCCTTCAACCGGGCGCGGTGCCGCTCGGTGTTGATGACGCAGGGCGAGACGGTATTGACCGTGATGTCGTAGAGCGCGAATTCCTTGGCCAGCCCGACCATCAGGCCGACCACTCCGCCCTTGGCGGCGTTGTAGCCGGCGTGCTGCGGAATGCCGGTGCGCAGGGAATCGGCGCCGATGTTGATGATCCGGCCGTGGTTCGCCTTCACCATGTGCGGCAGCGCCTTGTGGCAGCACCAGAGCGTGGTCCAGAGGTTGCGCTGCAGCGTCTGCGTCAGGGACGCCTCGTCGTGCTCGAGGAACGGCCGGATCACGCCGCTGCCGGCGTTGTTGACCAGCACGTCGACCCGGCCGAAGGCGGCGATCGTCTCGTCCACCATCGCCTGCACGTTGCGCTCGACCGAGAGATCGCCGGTGTAGGTGCGCAGGCTCTCGGCACTGTCGAGCGATTTCGCGATCTCGGCGGCAACCTCGACCACGCGCGGGTCGGCGTCGGCCATCATGACGGCGAGGCCGTCGGCGGCGAGCCGCGCGGCGATCGCCCGGCCGACGCCGCCGATCCCCATGCCGACGCCGGTAACGATCGCGGCGCGGCGGCCGGGTGCAGGCTTCGATGCGCTCACAGGATAATGCTCACCTTGCCGTGCGGGCGCAGCACCTCGAGCGCCAGCTCGCAGCGCTTCAGGCGGATGCGCAAGGCGCCGTCGATCCGCTGCAGGCGGAACATCGCATGGCCGGGATAGGTCTCGGTCACCGGACCTTTGCTGCGGACCGTGCTGAACGTGCAGCGGGCGATCGTCTCGCCGCCTTCGCCTTCGGCCACGCGCACGTTGGCGTACGAATGGACCGTGCGCGAGTGCGGAAATTCGGCATGCGCCGCCTTGCTCATCAGCCGCTTGCCGCGCACGGCCAGGCGGTGCCGGTCGTCGAACACGAGAAAGAGCGTGGTCTTCGGGTCGGCATGCGGATCGTCGGTCGACGGGATCATGTATTCGCCGTCGTCGGTGAAAAGCGCGGCCCACTCCTGGACCTTCCACTCGTCGAGCAGGGCCGCCTCGTGGAACAGGAAGTCCTCCACTTCGGCGCGCGAAGGGACGCTCATGCCAGCACCCTTTCCTCGGCCGACATCAGCGCCTTCCAGCGGCGCCAGAAGGTGCGCATCTGCAGCTCGTCCTGCTTGGCCGGCGCGGGCTCGTTCTCGGTCAGCATGCCGCGCGACAGGTCGTTCCACTCGACGAAGCGCGCGGTCGCGTAGGCGCGCTGGCAGAGCTCGAGCATCTCCTGGTCGTCGGGCGTGGCGAAGCCCGCGGGGCCCAGGAATTCGAGGTAGTTCTTCAGGCGCAGCTCGCGCAGCAGCGGCGTCTCGTTCTTCGGCGCGAGCGCCCAGGCGTTGACCTCGAAGTAGCCGGGCGAGACCGGGCAGTAGGTGCGAACCGTCAGGCCCATGATGTCGTTGACGACCAGGTTCGGGAAGATCAGCAGGTTGCGGTCGCTGTGGCAGATGAAGTTGCCGCGCTCCTCGCCGAGCCGGGCCACGACCTGGAGGCGCGCCGCCTCCATCGCGTCCTTCACGTCCTGCGAGAACGACTCCATCGGCCGCGCCAGCGGTCGGCCCCAGGGCGCGGCGTTGGTCGACTCCGAGACGGCGTGGCCGTTGCCGAGGTTGCGCACCCGGCCGAAGCCCTTGCCGAAGCTGTTCTTGACCGTGCCTTCGCGGTTCTTGATGTACTCGAAGTAGGTCGAGTGCGTCGTGTCGGCGTGGTAGCCGTCGGCGCTGTTCTCCTGGAGCAGCTTCCAGTTGGCGCGGGCGCTGTAGGTCTGCGCGCCGCCGACGATGACCATGCTGTCCTCGTCCTGCTCGGCGATCATCTTCAGGTAGTCGCCGGCTCCGGCCAGGTAGTCGGCGAGCGATTCGCCGGTCGCCGTGTAGTTGACGAAGATGAAGCCGTGGAACACCTCGAAGCGCGGCACCGGGCGCAGGTGCAGGCTCTCGTCCTGGGTGCAGGCCGGCGAGTACGACTCCGGCAGGGGGCGGTGGATCGCCCGGCCCTCGTCGCTGAACACCCAGCCGTGGTACGGGCAGGTGAAGTTGCGCGCCCGGCCCTGCGGCTCGCGGCAGACCATCGCGCCGCGGTGCGGGCACGAATTGAAGAAGGCGTGGAGCTTGCCGGCCTTGTCGCGGTTGAGGATCAGCGGCAGGCCGCCGACCACGCGCGAGATGAACGCACCGCTCGCGGCGAGCTCGGACACGTGCGCCGCGTAGAGCCAGCACTTCTCGAAGATCTGCCGGCGCTCCTGCTCGAACACGTCGCCGTCGGTGAACACCCGGCGATTGACGCGAAAGATGCCCTGCTCGCGATCGTCGACGATCGCCCAGTCGACGCCCGAGGGCATCGGATCACGCTTCATGGTCGTTCCTTCCGGGGGCGGACTGACGGGAAAGCCTCAGCGGCCCGCCGATGTGGTAGGACCAATCTTAGACTGCGACCCGACGCGCGTCAACCCGGACCCGCGTCGCGCTCAGTCCGGTCCGAGCACTTCCTTCCAGTAGTTGCGGGCGCGATCCATGTGCCTGCGGATCAGCTCCTGCGCCTGGTCGATGTCGCGCCGTTCGATCGCATCGTAGAGCTTGCGGTGGTCGCGGGCCGAGGCGCGGCCGTGCTCGCGGCTTGCGAACACCGCCTTCCTGCGCAGCGCCGTCATGCGATAGAACGAGTTCAGCACCCGGACCAGGACGCCGTTGTGCGAGGCGCCGACGAGCGCGAGATGGAAGTCGGTGTCGTCGTCGCAGATGTTGCCGCCTTCGCGCAGCACCCGCTCGGTTCGCTCGATGTTCGCGGCGATCCGCTTCAGGTCGTCGTCGTCGCGCCGGGTGCAGGCGAGCCGCACGGCCATCTGCTCGAGCGCCGCGCGCACCTCGAGCGACTCGGCGATCTCGGCGGGCGTAGGGCTCGCGCCCATGTCGGCGAGCAGCACCAGCGTCTCGAAGCTGCTTTCGGTCGAAACCCGACGCAGATAGATGCCCGAGTTGGGCCGCGCCTCGACCACGCGCAGGGTCGTCAGCGTGGCGAGCGCCTCGCGCAAGGCGTTGCGGCCGACGCCGAGCTTCTCGGCGAGCGCGCGCTCGGAAGGCAGCCGGTCGCCGGGCTGCAGGTTGCGCTCCTGGAGGTACCCGAGGATCGAGCGGACGATGTGGTTCGAGGTGTGCTCGCCCTGCGCCAGCGCCTCGCGCGAGGCCGCGTCGTCGACGGCGGTACGGGGAGAGGGGAGACGATCGTTCACGTGCTCATCCCGGCAAGAAGTGGAGGACGCTTGTTGACCGTCCTTCGAACGGTTCGTAGTATCGGGCAAAACTGGTAGGTCCAATCATGAATGATGGCGTCCGCCCCTGCATCGACATTCATACCCATGTCGTGCCGGAGAACTTTCCCCCGCACGCCCGGGGCGCGGCCGATGTCGCCTGGCCGTCGATGGCGCCGGCGCACGCCTGTCATCGCCACGTGATGCTCTCGGGCAAGGTCTACCGCACCGTGCCCGACACCTCATGGGACATCGCGCGCCGGGTCGCCGGCATGGACGCGCAGCGGGTCGCGCGCCAGGTGCTCTCGCCCATGCCCGAGCTGCTCTCCTACTGGCTCGACGGCGCCGACGGCGCGGCCCTTTGCCGCTACCTCAACGAGCAGATCGCCGCCATGGTCGAGCGCGAGCCGGGCCGCTTCTTCGGCCTGGGCGCGGTGCCGCTGCAGGACGTCGATCGGGCGATCGTCGAGCTCGAGCACCTGATGGGCGAGCTCGGCCTGGCCGGCGTCGAGATCGGCACCAATGTCGACGGCGTCGTCCTCGGCGATCCGACGCTCGCGCCCTTCTTCACGGCGGCGGAACGGCTGGGCGCAGCGATCTTCGTCCACCCGCTGCGGCCGTGCGGCATGGAGCGGCTGGTCGGCCCGCCGCTGCTGCAGCAGGTGCTCGCGTTCCCCGGCGAGACCGGGCTTGCCGCG